>Ga0247611_10001425_pt1 | contig 42530 bp, 42 predicted proteins | sample 177DNAGHGhighgp2_FD_192422 | JGI IMG/M metagenome (GOLD analysis project Ga0247611, IMG submission 192422) | Sheep rumen microbial communities from Palmerston North, Manawatu-Wanganui, New Zealand - 1770 DNA GHGhigh gp2 | ecosystem: Host-associated > Mammals > Digestive system > Stomach > Rumen... | reverse complement strand
TTGAAAACATTAAAAGAGATTAATTGAAGCTAAAATCTCTATTTTTAAAAAAGCAAAGCTTTTGCTTCTTTTTGTCGTATCTTTTTATAAAAATTTATAAGATAATAGTTGTATGACATATCACGAGTTAGTAGAATACCTATTTTCTATTAAAGACCAAAAACACGCTGATTTTTCTGGCAATCTTTCTAGTAGCGAGTACATCACCATTGGCGTTAAGAATCCAGTATTAAGAAAGTTGATTCAAGACCACTATCAAGATTCTGACTTACATTTAGAAGATTTTGAATGTAGTAAATACCTAGAAATAGATTTTATCTATTTTGGTATTGGTTTAAAAAGATGTAAGACAATCGAAGAACAATTGGTATTTCTTGATAAGAATATTAAATACGCTCAATCGTGGGCTGTCACAGATACTATCAACCACAGTCTTAAAAAATGCTCTTTCGACTTGTTTTGGGAATTCTTTTTATCGCATTATCAAAACGAACACATTTACACCAGAAGATTCTCATATATCTTTGGTTTGATGTTTTACAAAGACAAAAGAATATTAACAATATTTGATTATTTAAGTGAATCTGATGAATATATGGTGATGATGGCGGAAGCGTGGCTACTCTCTACCATAGCGATAGAATATCCTCAACAAGTATTTGAATTATTGAAAAAAATGGGCGATCAAAAACTCAAACTCAAAACGATCTCTAAGATTTGTGATTCTTTGCGATTTAGCGATGCACAAAAAGAACATTTTAAATCTTTCAGGTCAAATTAAAATCTTGTAGAACGAAAAATGCATTGGTCGTGTAGGGAATTACAAAATCAATGCATTGGTCGTGTAGGCAAAAGACAAAAATGAACCAGTAATTGCTGGTTCTTTTTTATTACTTTATAATGTAGATAACCATTATGGAATTGGAACTGCTGATCTTAATCATTGTCGTGGGCATTCTTGTCCTTTCATTAATCATTTATCTAATCCTCTTTTTTGGATTCAATAAATGGATTAAGAAAAACAACAAACCAATCCGTGTCATTAGATGCGGTCATAAACACGGAAAAGTCCGTTTATATAGAATGGATTGGGAAATCGAATTAAGAGAAGAAGATGAAATCTTTGATCATAAAAAAGATGTAAAATAAAATTAAGGAAATAGAGTATGCCAAAAGTTAGATATTATTGTGGAAATTACTTCCTTGATGTTGATGGAGATAAAATCAGAGAATACTGTGGTCCATATCGTTATCAAATTGAAGGTGATAAACTTCGCGAATACTGCGGACAATATCGACTTCAAATTGAAGGCAATAAAATGCGTCGCTACTGCGGTCCATACATCTTTGAATTCGATGGAAGTAAATTAAGATATTACTGTGGCAACTATGTTGCCGAAGTTGTTGGCAATAAGATTAAAGACTATTGTGGACAATATCGTTATGAAGTCGATGGTTTTTTAACTCGAAACCAAATGTTCTTTCTGTTAGCCTTACTTTATGGAGGATTTTAATCGGTGAACAGACCAATTGAAAAGCAAGATTTCTTAAATCGTTTATACGATACTTTTGCTAATCTCACTGCATTTTTGGCAGTTGTAGCTTTCTTGTTAGCGATTGCTCCACTGATCTATGTAGGCTTCATTTTTGTTTACGTGATTATTGTTGTCGTCGTTTCGATTTTTCTTGTGATCTTTACGATTGGTCTAATTTTCACAATTGAAAACAACATTGTTGTCAAAATGTGGTCGACATTAGACAAACTTGATGTTGATAAAGCGACGAATTTCCAATTAACAGTGGGCCCAGTTATTCTTGGAATAATGGGGGTTTTGCTGGTTCTTTTAATTGTTGGATTTCTCATTAAGATGAACAAAACCAAGACAAAACCAATCGTCACGATGGTTCTTGGAGGAGCAGCATTCTTCTTGCTTCTAATCTTTGTCATCGTTGGAGGAAGCGCGAAATGAAGCACGTTGAAATAACTGTTTTTGATCGTTTCCTTCTTGAAAGACTTCGCTTGGACGGCAAGCCACTTCCTTTTGAAAAGGTCGAAAAACGTAAATATATCGCCAATATCGAAACCGAAAAGGATGAACTTGATCTATCAATGTTTGCCTATCATCCATATTTGGTGAAGAACTGGTGGATCCAAGAAATGATTCTTTTTATTGTTGGTATTTTTGGTATCTTCTGCCCTCACGAAGGTAAACACAATGTTGTTTTTAACTACAAATCAAAGATTAAATTGACTGAAGATAACACTCAATTAACAATTCGTCGTTCCTTTAAGGATAAAGCAATTGAAGTTGTCGGCGCAGTTAGTGAAGACGAAGCTAACGAAAGAACAGATCAACCTTTGATTGCTAAACGCCGCAAAATCTTAAAGTGGTCCAAAATTGGATTCACATTAGGTCTTGTTGTTATTGCTATTCTTGTTGTAGCATTAATTGCGCTCCTATAGAGGTCAATAAATGAAATACTGTTCAAACTGCGGTCAGGCCGCAAATGATAACGATCAATATTGTTCCAAATGTGGTAGTCCACTTCCTTTTGTTGTCGAAGATGAAAAGAAGTCTCAACCATCTGAAAGAAATATCTACGCTATCTTAGGATTAATTTTTGCTTTTGTTTTCTGGCCAGCTGGACTCATTTTATCTTTCATCGGATTTGGCTTTTCTAAAAATCACAATGGACGAGGCAAAGCCCTAGCAATTGCTGGATTAATTATCTCGGCACTTTACTTCTTAAGCTACACAGTTCTTGTCATTTTAAAGATTGCTGGAGTATTTGATTATTGGTACGCAATTTTTGGAGATTAACCAAGAATTGCTGGTAATATTGAACGAACTTCACATTGATGGAGTTCTTTTTCTTTTATTAAAGATGCGAATCATAGATTATTGAGGTATAATAATTAAGTTCAAATGAAGAAAAAACTAATCATCTTCGATATGGATGGAACCATCTATCTTGGGAAGAACCTGCTTCCTGGAGTTTTGGATACATTCAAGTATTTAAACGACAACAAGATTGATTATGTTTTCTTCACAAACAATTCATCCCACGATTTAGACTTCTATTTTAAGAAAATTAGTGACTTCGGGATTAAATGCTCTTTAGAAAAGAACTTTTATTCATCAACCGAAGTCACGATTTCTTATTTACAAGACAAAGGAATCAAAAACATCTACTGTATCGGGAACAAGTCCTTAAAGGATAAGTTCGCGAAACACTTTAAATACATTGATCGATACGATTCCTTCTTTAATGTTGAAGCAGTTGTCTGTGGATTTTCCACAGAACTAGTCTATGACGAACTTAAAGGAGCTTGTTTATATCTACAAGAAAAAGATCTCCCATTCATCGCGACTAATCTTGATTGGCGCTGCCCAATCGAAGATGGTTTATACATCCCAGATTGTGGTGGAATGTGTGAATGGATTTATCGTTGCACTGGTAAAAAAGCCACAGTTATGGGCAAACCAAACCCAGCTGTCATTGATTACCTGGCGAAGAAGTTTAATGTTGAAAAGAAAGATATTTTAGTTGTGGGTGATCGTCTTTACACCGACATCCTTGTCGGCGTGAACGCTAACGTTGATTCACTTTGCGTTCTTTCTGGAGAGTCTTCTTTAGAAGACGTGAAGAAATACGATCACCAACCAACTTATATTTTAGATTCCATTAAGGATCTACCTGATTTACTTAGAAAGTAATTTTTGGAGGAAAAGCATGAGCGCACAAGCAAAAACTGCTGAACAAGGATTCAAACTCAATTATAAGCGCACGTTTATTATTGGTTTTGCCTTCTTTGGTATCCTGCTTCTTTGGCAGGTTTATGACACTTGGTGTCCAACATTCTTAACTGAGTTATTTAAAAACTCTTTAGGAATTGAAGACGAAAAACAAGTTCAATACCTTGTAGGTATTATGATGGCGATTGATAACTTAGCCGCCCTTATTTTATTACCAATATTTGGACGAATTTCTGATAAGACACACACCAAGATTGGTAAGAGAATGCCATTTATTCTAGTTGGCACATTTGTTTGTGCGGTTGCATTCCCATTTATTCCAGTATTATTCCATTACTCTAGTGTTGCTGGTGTCATTATCCTTATGGCGATTGTAGTCTTATTTGCCATGATGTATCGTAACCCAGCTGTTGCTTTGATGCCAGATATGACACCAAAGCCATTACGAAGTAAAGCAAACGGTATTATCAACATTATGGGCTACCTAGGTGGTGCATTTGCAACTGTCGTTGGTTTTGTCTTTGTTCTCTCCGATTATTTAGGCACAACAAAAGATGCCAATGGTAACTTCAAACCTCATACCTGGGCTTATAAAAACATCTGGGCAGTTGAAGGACCATTCCTTGTTGCCTCATTATTAATGCTTATTTCCGCGATTGTCTTATTTATTCTTGTTAAAGAAAACAAAATCGCGGAAGAAGTTAAAGATGAAATGGCTCGTGGAGACGCCATTAGTGAAACAACAGATAAAGTTGACGATGATAAGCCAATGAGCAAAGCAAACAAAATCATGCTTTGGCTCATCCTTGGAGCAGAATTCTTCTGGTTCATGGCGGATAACGGCTTATCAACATTCTTAAATAACTATGTTATCTATGGAACACATTCCTCTTCTGTTGGAACGGGAATCTTAACCATCGTTGGTGGTGTTGGTAGCGTCATCGGCTTTGCCTTTGGCGGAATCATCGCCTCGAAGATTGGACGTAAATACACCTTGTTAGGTGGTTTAGGATTAACCTTACTTGGTTATCTAGTCTGGATCATCTTAACATTTGCTGTTGGTTTACCAACAGGCTCATTACCAATCTGGCTCTTTGTGATTTGGTTCATTAAGGGATTTGGTATGTCACTAGTTCACGTGAACTCCTTCCCAATGGTTGTTGAACTTTGTAACTCCAAAAAGATTGGTGCATTCACTGGTTACTACTACGCATCCAGTATGGCGGCTCAAACAATTACCCCAATTGCTTTAGGCGCCTTACTCATGGTTCCAAACTTTGATTGGAACTTATTACCAATCTACGCTGGTATTTGTATTACCGTCTCCTTGGTCATCTTCCTTTTCGTGAAGAATGTCCATTCAAATAAAACTAAATTCTCCTCTGGCTTAAGCGCCATTGGAGAAGCCGAAGACTAAAAGAATGAAAAAACAAAAAGCAATCTCTAAGATTAATCCTGTATTCCTTGAAGGAATAGCACACCGTGGACTTCATAATGAGAAGTTTACTGAGAACGGTCTCAAGGCTTTTGAGAACGCGATTAATCATGGGGTTGCTTTTGAATTTGATATCCATCTCACCAAAGATGGAGAACTCGTTGTGTGCCACGACGAAGAACTCAAACGCACAACTGGAAAAGAAGGAATCATTGAAGATCTCACTTTAAAAGAGATCAAAGAGAACTATCGTCTTTTAGACGGTGGAGAGATTCCAACGCTTCAAGAGGTCTTTGACCTCAACAAAGAACGAGTTCCAATGGTGATTGAACTAAAAGTCTTTAGAAAGAACTATAAACCTTTAGCAGCGAAAGCCAAAGAAGCATTCAAACAAATTAAAGACAAAAAGAATGCCTTAATTATTTCCTTTGATCCGCGTTCCTTGTGGCCACTTAAACACGAAGGATTTATCCGTTCATTGTTGGTCGCAAAATCAGATGAATACACCTGGTTCTTTAGAAGAACTGTGGAATCTGTCGATTTAGAAGACAAGTTATTTGAAGAAAAACGTGTCCAACGTTACATTAAAAAACATTTTACAAATGTCTGGACAATTGACTCAGAAGAGAAACTGAAAAAGTATGCTCCAATGGTTGACACAGTGACATTCCAATATCTTGATCCTGAAATCGTTCAGAAAGAACTTAGAAAGGAGTAGCTGATGTATCTAAAAGTTGATTCTTGTTTATCAAACGAATACAAGGAAGGCATGACCATCCAAGATCTTTTGGATTATAAAAAAGTAGAGGCTGTTCCTTGGCTAGTAATCTCTGTTAATGGAACATTTGTTCCAAGAGCAAAATTTAAAGAGCATGTTTTAAATGACGGAGATGTCATTGAATTAATTTATGTTCGAGGTGGTGGATAATGTCTCGTTACATTCGTCTACTCCAACTCTCCACTTTTAGTGAAGAAAAACTTCACATCTTACAAAGTAAGAAGGTTTTACTTGTTGGTGTTGGTGGAGTTGGACAATATGTTGCAACATCATTAGTTACGAATGGAGTTACTCAGTTAACAATCGTTGACTTTGACAAAGTCGAACTTTCCAATCTTAATCGTCAGATTCTTCTAAATGAAGATGACATCGGCAAGAAGAAAGTTGAAGTTGTTAAGAAGGAACTAGAAAAGAAAAATTCTACGGCTGAAATTAAAGCTTTAGAAATGAAAGTCACCAAGGAAAACGTTGACCAATTAGTTCAAGGTTATGATGTGGTGATTGACGCTGTTGATAACTGGGAAACTAAGCTCGTTTTAGGTGAATCTTGTGCAAGGCACAAAATCCCATTCCTTCATATTGGAGTCGATGGAAATCGTGGACAATATTGTCTCTTTGAAACGAAATCGCTACTCGATGTATTTGGATTAGATATTAAAAAAGAACCACGCGACGGAGTGACGGGTCCAATGGTTGGAGTGATTGCCTCAATGGCTGCACTCCATTTACTAAAATATCTAGTTGGAGATTCTCCAAGCGACACACTCTATTACTTCGATTCCCAAAACGAAAAGTTTGGAAGCACAAAGATATAAGGTTAGTTCATGTTAACTAACTTTTTATTATAAAATCGTTATTTGAGGTTATTTATATGAAGAAATATGTCCCAACAGTCATCTCCGTCCTTGTTATTCTAACTTTATCGATTCTTTCACTAGTTTTTAGTGATCTTCATTTAACAGAGAATCAATCTGAAACAATGTTAATTTTGGGAATTATTTGTGGTGCAAGCATGCTTTATTGCTTCGTTGTTGGTGAGTTAAGTCACAACTACTCCCAAATGGATAAACTTTGGAGTTTGCTACCAATTACCTATTCCTGGGTGATTTGTGCCAAAGGAGGATTTGATATTCGTTTAATTGTTTATGCTGTGATTGCCACAATCTGGGGCATTCGTTTAACAATTAATTTCGGACGAAAAGGTGCTTATACCTGGAAGTTCTGGCAGGGTGAGGAAGATTACCGCTGGAAAATTGTCCATGGAAGTAAGTTCTTTAAAAAGAACATCGCTTGGTCAATGTTTAATCTTTTCTTCATTTCGATTTATCAAAACGCGATTGTTCTGGCGATTACGTTCCCAGCTTTAGCAGTGATGGATTCTCCAGTTGCATTTGGAGCTTGGGACTTTGTCGCTGCTGGCTTAGCTCTTTCATTTGTCTTAATTGAAACGATTGCTGACGAAGAACAATGGAAATTCCACGAAACAAAGAAAGCCCTTCTAAAAGAAGGAAAAGCACTTAACGAATTAGAAGATCCATACAATCTTGGCTTCAATACAATTGGCTTATGGGGCAGAATGAGACATCCAAACTATCTTGGAGAACAAGGAATTTGGATTTCCCTTTACATCATGACAATTGGTGCTGGTGTAGCGGTGAATGGAATTTTCCATTGGTCAATTATTGGTCCACTTTTCCTCATTCTTCTTTTCTCTGGTTCATCAGCTTTAGCTGAATCAATTTCTAGTTCAAAATACCCACTTTATCCAGATTATATTTCCAAGGTTTATAAATACATCCCTCTTCATCGATATCAAAAGTAAAGACAATATCTTTTTAGATATGTTAAAATCTAAAAGAGGTAAAAATTATGAACATATGGCATCGTGCTGACCCAAGTCGCATCACCCCTTCGAATTTCCTTGCTTGTATTGAAATTTCTAAGGGATCAAAAAATAAATATGAATTAGATAAATATTCTGGGGCTTTAATCCTGGACCGTGTTTTATACACATCAACCCATTACCCGCAAAATTATGGATTTATTCCAAGAACTTATGCTGGTGATGGCGACCCACTTGATGTTTTAGTTATCTGTTCTGAATCAATCGTTCCACTCGCCATTGTTGAATGTTATCCAATCGGAATGCTTGAAATGACTGACTCCGGAAAGGTCGATACAAAGATTATCGCCATCGCAAAAAATGACCCAGTTTTTAACTCTTTCCAAGACATCAAACAAGTTCCAGATCACATTCTTCAAGAGATCAAACACTTCTTCAAGGTTTATAAAGAACTCGAAGGAAAAGAAACTGTTGTTGACCAGATTCATGGTAAGCAAATCGCCATGGAAGTTATCGAAGCTTGTATTGAAGCCTATAACAAAAAATTCCCTGACAAAAACTTCGATTACAAGGTTAAATAAGTAACCGTGAATTGCAGCAAAATCACCAGCAATTCTTGGTTAAATCTAAAAAAATATTTAAGAATAAATCATCCGCAAATTGCTGGTGATTTTTTCTTTATTAATCTGCTTTTTTATTGATTCTAAAATTAACGAAATGTTGTTTTCTTTACAAGAAAGCAAAAAACCAGTAATCTATACACAATGAGACAAGACGAGTTTAATGAAGTCAAGGTCACCAACGAAAACCAAAATTTTCGTTATGAATTTACTAACGCTCAAAAAACCGAGTTCTCTTTTCAAAACGAAAATAGCTATAAATCTGTAAGCGATGAGCAACGCGAAAAAGCGAACAATGAAGAACGCGAAGCTCAAACTAATAAGAGTGAAAATCGTCGCGAAGAAAAGAAAGAACAACTCAAAGAAGAACTAAATAGCGGTAGTGAATCTTCTTCTACCTCTTCTTCGTCCTCCTCTTCCGGATCCTCTTCAAGCGCGTCTAGTTCCTCTAGTGCAGCTTCATCAACAGCGTCAACAGCATCGACAATTAGTTCAACTGTCGCGACAGCCGCATCTGTTGTTGCTGTTTCAGCCGTTGCAGTTGCCACAGGAATAACTGTTATTAAAAACCAAAACGTCTCCTGTACATTTCAAGAATTAAATATTTTTTCTGACCGAATTGAATATTCGCTAGTTTTAGAGAATAACGATACTGATAACTTTAACATTAGCGTCACATCATCTGATGAAAGCTATGAAAGCAGAAAGAAAATTTCTACTGGTGAAAATAGTGGCGAATTCATCGGACTTTCTAGCGGTGCTGAATATCGTATTATGGTTCAAGAAGAAGGAAATCCATCTTCTTTATATGACCGTGTTTTCACAACCTCTAATGTTCCTGCTATAGGCGAAGTCACAAATTTTGAACTCAGTAAAGAGTTTAATTATGAGACAAATATGTTCAAAACAATTGTCGATTATATCGATAATGGCGGCGCCTTATCAGGATTTGAACTTTATTTAGAAGACTTAACCATCACGCGACTAAAAGAAGAAATGCCTGATGAATATCCATTTGATAACTTCCACACCTTTGAACTTACAAAAACAAAAGAATATCAAAGCTTCCCAATTGCTGATACCGAAGGTCTTAATCCATACTTCATGGATGCCTCTCACATCTTTAAATATGAATTTAGTTATCTAAATAATGGTGTTAAAACACCATTCCAGAGAGCCGGTTCCTTCACATTTGATGAAGAACCATATTACAGCATCGGAGAATTTAGCATTGTTGAAGAATGTGCCATTGATAGTGAAACCTTTGGTGTTAATTTAGCTGTATCCGATGATGATAATGTTCTTTCTAACTTCGAACTCTTTATTGAAGACCTCACTTTAACAAGAATGAAAGAAGAAATGCCAGAAGAAATTACGGCAGATACTTCTCACACGTTCTCTTTAGTTAAAGAAAATGGTACACAACAACTAAAATTCCAAGATTCAGAACTCAACTATGAGCTACGTCCAGAAGATGAATTTAGATATGAACTCTCATACGAAGTAAATGGTAAAAAGACAGTTCATGCTCAATCTGATTCATTCCGCTTTAAAAATGATGCCTTTATTTCGTTCTCATCGAATTATCAGATGTCAGATAGTTATACATTTACATACACAACCAACTTTGTTGGTGATGCATCTCACTTTAGCAATTTCTATATTGAATTCACCAGTTTAGACGATGGAACCACAATCATTAGAGAACCACTTAATATCAATGATCAAGAAAACACAATCAGTCTCAATAATATCCCACTAAAGGCTGCTCAACTATTGAAGGATTACTCCTATCAAAAAGTGACTGGCTATATTAATGGAGAGTATTTTGAAGATGAAGCTCAAGAACCTGTAATCTTCACTCTTGAGCCAGATGCCGAACTTGTCTATGGATTTAAAACAAGCTTTGAAATTGATTCAGACTATAACTTATACGCCAAAGTTTTAGGCCAAAATAGAACTAAGTACCAAAACTTTGCACTAAAGATTATGAATTCATCCACTTATGGAACTGATCTAGTTCACTTTGAACCAACATTTGAAGATCAACAGATCAGCCTTGCTTATATGAATGAACAATTAAGAGAGCAATTATTCACTGAAACCTTCCATGTTGCTTTAGTTACCTTAGAATCTTATGATTCTGATACTATTACAGAAACTCTTTGGTCAACCGATACACCAATTACTTTCTCTGAATATGTTGCAGATAAATTCGTCGACCTTGTTCCAACTAATAACTATCAGTTAAACGATAACTTTGAATTTGAAGCAACATTAAACTTCACCAATGAACACGGTACATTTTCTGGATTTATTCTCGATGTCTATGACACAGTCTTAAATATTACTGATTCTGTGAATGTTCCAGGATATATGGGCCAAGTTCAAACAATTAGTCTAGCTAATATTGATTCACGAATCAAAGAACGACTTGGTGTCCATCCATTCCAACTCTTCATTCGTCCAGATTCCCAAAGCTCTGCTCAAGAACAAGCTATTTGGGAAAGCGAAGACATCGAATTCATTCCTTATGATGATGGAATTGAACAAGGAAGTGTCCAATCTTTCACAATGGAAAGTGAACTAGCCGATAATCAAAACTTCAATTGCTATGTCACATATACTGACTTAAATAACACAATTTCTAGCATTAGCCTAATCCTCACAGATGTTACACTTGAAAGACAAGGCGCCCAATATTATGACTGGGAATATGAATTAGATTTGACAAATACCACCCAAACATTCTCACTTTCACCGGATGGTGGCGTCACCTTTGGTGCGACTGATAACTTTACTTATCAAATAAGTTATGTTTCTGAAGGTCGTCGATATGATCTTTATGAAACTCCACAAGAGTTTACGTTCACTAAAGACATTGACTTCTCCTTTAATCCAAACCCAGTTATGTCGAATAGTTATTATGCTTGCGCAGAAATGACTTTCTCGATGAATAGCTATGTCTATCAAAACTTTAGATATGTTTTAAAGAATGAGTCAACACAAGTGGAACATGTATATCAGTTAGAAGCCGTTCAAGATCAACAATGGATTTGCTTAAAAGATGGTTTCGACCAAAACGAAGATCCTGATACTCTAACGTCTGATCATTGGACTCTATCGATTATTGCTGATAAGTGTGATGAGGAATATGAAACACTTGAGCAAGATAAAGTGCTTTATGCTTGTGAGAATTTCCAATTCACTAAAACCACAATGTATCAACCAAATACTTTGACTATAACTGACAACACAATTAATATCGATGAACAATCAGCCACCCAAACAGCGACCCTTGAGTTATCGCTCGATTTCTTTGATGATGATCAATTAACAAATCCAAATAATCCATCTGCTGCACCAATTTATCTTTATATTGATGCGGAAAATGGTACGCAATTTAAATATGACATATCTAATTTGTCACGTATAGGTGACACAAAGGTCATTTTAGGCGGTACGCTTGATTTACTTGCTGGCCCTGAACGAAATTATACCATTGAAGAAATTAAAAACGCCTTTACAGATAAGCAATGTACTGTCTCTGTCTCTTTAGGACAGAGATCACCAACTGGAGGTTATGTTGAAGGTGATCCGGTTGAGATGTTTAAAACAACCTTCACGATTCAAAAAACAATTTAAAACATAGGAGGTTTTAAGTATGAAAAAGAACAAAACGGGATTAATTATCAAATGGGTCCTCTTTGCCCTTTTGGTAGCCGCAACAGTGGTCATTACTTTGTTCAACAAAGAGATTTTCGGCTTCAAAAAAGTCATTGGCATTGTTGACGGAGTCGAAAAATGGGAATGGGATCCACAACCATTATTCCATGGAACATCAAGCAATGCTGTTGTGCAGTATTTAATAAGAGACTTACCGCTCCACTTATTAAAGAGCATTCAAATCGTTGGCTTTGCTGTTGCATTAGCAGTGGCACTTCATTATTTAGCAAAAGTGAGCTTCCACACCAAACGTGGTGTCACAATTTCTAAATTAATTGTGTCCTTCTTAAAATGGGCTACTGCACTTGTCGCATTATTCTTCATCTTAGATGAATGGGGCGTTCCAGCTACTGCAACACTTGCCGGTATCGGAGTTGTCACATTGATCATAGGTCTTGGCTCACAATCATTAGTAGCTGATATCCTTGCCGGTATCTTCATCGTGTTTGAAGGTGAATACGAAGTCGGTGATATTGTCATTATTGATGGCTGGAGAGGTACCGTTCAACAAATTGGTATTCGTACCACACGTTTAATTGATGCTGGTGGAAACATCAAGATTGTAAACAACAACGAAATTAAATCTATTGTTAACCAAACCAAGGAACTCTCACTGGCGAAAGTTTATTTCCCATGTGACTATGAAACTCCTGTTGAGAAGGTTGAATCAATTATTGCTGACCACTTACAAGAAATAAAAGAGAAGATTCCAGCCATTATCGAAGGTCCTTACTATAAAGGTATTTCTGATTTTGGTGCATCGAATATTAACTACTTCTTTGTCGCTAAATGTGATGAAAGTGATATCTACCAAGTTCAACGTGATTTAAACCGTGAACTCCGTATCCTTTTCTATCGCGAAGGTGTTGATATTTCCTACGATCGTATTGTTCTTGAACAAGCTGAAAAGAAACAAGAAGTTGTGACTAAGAAACAATCTAAGAAAGCTGAAAAATTTGTCGAAGAACAAAAAGAACTTTCAAAAGAACTTGAAGATCGTAACGATAACTAAAATATCCGTAAATTGCTGGTAATTTTCTAGCAAAACCTCATTATTTATACAAAAAAGTCGCTCATCGATTTGAGCGACTTTTACATACTTTTTTTAGTTAGTGTTTACTGACAAAATCAGCAAGAATTGATTCAAATTTTACGCCATATAAGTGGCTTTCATCACCAACTGTTTTCTTGATACATTCAACCACAAAATCTGCAGCGCATTTTGCGGAGTAGAAGAGGTCGTTTGTTTTTAAATACATTCCGATAAATGAAGAGGAATAAACATCCCCTGTTCCGTGAAATGAAGTTTCAAGTTTATCGTGGCAGTAGTATTGATATTTTCCATCATCGACAACAACCCCAGTTTTTCCTTTTTGGTAAGAAACACCAGTTAAGATGACGGTCTTTGCACCTTCTTTTTTAAGAGAGGTAATAACATCCTTAATGTAAGCTTCATCATATTCTTCTTTGTATTCCTTGTTCGCAAGGAAGCAAGCTTCTGTTAAATTTGGAAGAATAATATCAGCTTCTTTTAAGATGGATTTCATATGCTTAACATAGTCAGGACCAAAAGCTGGATAGAGTTTTCCGTGATCACCCATGACCGGGTCAACAATGACTAAAGAATCTTTGTTTAATAAATTGCGTTTAATATATAAAAGATATTCAAAGTGACGATTATCGCCTAAATATCCAGAATATAACACATCATATTTAATGCCTTCTCTTTTCCAGTGAGCAATAATCTTTGGAAGATCATCACTTAAATCGTGGACAAAAAAGTCTTTGAATCCGGCTGTATGAGTGGAAAGAATCGCACTTGGTAAAATTGCTGTCTCAAAACCATATGCGCTAAGCACTGGTAAAGCAACAGTAATTGAGCATTGACCATAGCAAGAAATATCTTGCATGGTGATAATCTTTTTGTTTTTCATAGTGCTGGAATTATAGCACGATGTTTTTTGTTTGACATTATTTTCGGTAATGATTATTCTTTTAACTATGTTAAGGAAGTAATCAGAGGACACCAATATGCGAGCATACATGGAAACAGCATTTTACGTCATTTACTTTGTAACTGTCATTGTTTTCTCCATTTTAATTATCCTTAAAACAAAGAAAGCTAAACCATTTTATTTATTTGCTAGTGCTTTTCTTCTTTTAGCATTCGGAGATGCGTTCCATTTAGCCCCAAGAGCCATTGGCTTATTTATGGGAACACTTGATCATCCTCCAGCTGATTTGGCTCAAGATCTTGGAACAGGAAAACTCATTACATCTGTTACAATGTCGATTTTTTATGTTTTAATGTACTGGTTTATTTATAGTTTGACTGGTAAAAAACATAATCGATATGTTGATTTAGCTGTTGTTGGATTGTTTATGCTTCGAATCGTTTTTTGTGCTTTCCCACAAAATGGATGGAAGGATAATTCCTATAACTTTGGATGGGCTTTCTTGAGAAATGTTCCATTTGTTGCCTTAGGAATCATTGTTATTATTCTTGCCTTAGAGAAACTTAAAAACCGTAAATGGTTGCAATGGATGTGGCTTTTGATTTCATTATCATTTGCATTCTATCTTCCAGTGGTGTTCTTTGCCAGCGCGAATTCATGGGTTGGTATGTTCATGCTTCCGAAAACAATCTGCTATATGATTCTAGTCATCTTTGGATACCTAGAATTAAGACGTCTTCCGAAAGGAGAAGAATGATATGTTGTTAAATCGCTTTATTAAATACGTCAAAATTGATACTCAATCAGACGAAAAATCATCTTTAACCCCTTCAACTGAGAAGCAATATAATCTTTTAAGATTATTGCAAAAAGAACTCACCGAAATGGGTGTGAAAAATGAACTTGATGAATTTGGTCGTCTTTATGGTTGGTTAGATGGTAATGAAGATTACCCACGCATTGGATTATGCTCTCACGTTGATACGGCTAGTGAAGCTAGTGGAGCAAACGTTAATCCAACAGTTATTGAACAATATAAAGGTGGAGATATTCCTCTTGGAGAAAGCGGCTTATATCTTAGACCAACAGAGTTTAAGAAACTTGAAGAATGTTTTAATAAAACACTTGTCGTCACAGATGGAACTACTCTTTTAGGAGCTGATGATAAAGCAGGTATTTCCATAATAATGGAAACAATTGTGAAATATCAAAAGCTTTCTATAAAGGAACGCCACCCATTATCAATCCTATTCACCCCTGATGAAGAAATTGGTCGTGGTGCAGAACACTTCGATGCCAAAAAATGGGGGGCAAAATTTGCCTATACCATTGATGGAAGCACGCCAAAGTATGCCAGCATTGAAAACTTTAATGCAAAAAGTGCTGAGATAAAAATTACCGGAAAATCAATTCATCCAGGAAGCGCGAAGGGCTTGATGGTGAATGCTTCGAATGTACTATGTACATTCCTTAGCTACTTGCCAAAGAATAAAGTCCCGGAAAAAACTGAAAAACGACAAGGTTTCATTCATATTACAGAGATGAATGGATCCGTTGAAAGTGCATATGCTCATTTAATTATTCGTGAGCACGATAAAGGTAAAATTGAACGTCTTGTTGATGCCGTTGCCGTAGCAAAATATAAAACAGAAAAGAAATATCCAAAAGCTATTATCGATGTTGAAGTTAAAGATTCATATCGAAACATGATTGAAATTATCAACCAATATCCAGAATGCAAAAATCATCTTGAAAAAGCTTATCAAAAACTTTCTCTTCCTCTTGAATATGAACCAATTCGTGGAGGAACAGATGGAGCAACATTCTCATTCTTAGGCTGCCCATGTCCTAACTTAGGAACCGGTTCATATAACCATCACGGACGTTATGAGTTCGCTGTTTTAGAAGAAATGGAACAGATGGTTAATATTTGTACCGAATTATTAAAAATCTAAAAGATTTGTTTAGCTAATTGTTTCAGTGAAGCTTCCGATAATAAGTCGTGAAGCTTTTTCTTTGAATCAATGACAACGTCTTTGGTTAAGAAATAGAGACGATTAATGATTATATCATTATCATTTTTAGCTTTGAGGTAATCTGCTTCGCTAAATCCTTCAAGTTGCTCCTCAAAAATAGTGAGCATTTGACGTCGAAGCATACATAGAATTGAACGTTCAATCCAATACATAAATTTGGCATGTGGATAGTTCTTTTCTTTTCCTTTAATTAATAAATATAATTTCTCACCATCTCCGACATTGTGCCACAGATCAGCAAAGACAAAGTTTGGTTCTTTTCCTTTTCCAATGTATTCAATCGCATCCCCTTCAATAATCTCAATCTTTTCTGGATGTTCAAAACGAGGAAGAAGATGTTTTTTGAACATTTCAATGATATTTGGGTCTTTTTCAACCACACGAATATGCTTAACTTCATTCTTAAGATGAATGTGGTAGAGGTAGTAGCCTAATCCAAGTCCAAGGACAACTACATCACCTTTCGCTTCTTTGATTGCCTCTTTCATTGTGTTGATTTCATGAGGAATTACACTCATCCAAATATTATCTTTTTGAATGACAGCAAAATAAGGAAATTCTTCTTTAAAATAACCAAGAGGTGTGCGCTCAGCGTATGTGTCTAAGTCAACATCTAATTCATCATAAACAAATCCTTCAAACGGTGCGTAATTTAGTTGAGTAAAAAACCAGTCATTTTTGTAAGCAGAAATCGGACTAAATTTTTGATAGAATTTGTCAGCTTTGTATTTTTCGGGATTAAGCTGTTTAATATCACAGATATTACAAACCTCATTTATATCATTAAATTCTTGATCGTTTTGAGGAATTGAAAGGGCATGTAAAAACGCTCGAAAATATGCTTCATTCTCATGGTATTTTTTACTGAGTTTTTCGATATCGAATTTCTTGATGTCTCGTGAATGAAAATTAAGGTATTCGATGTAAAGTTCAGCCGCTGAAAGATTGGCTTCCTTAACCTGAAGAAATTCTTTGCAACTTACGAGTTCTTCTTCACTCAGATGTAAAATCATGCTCATATTTTAATATGATTGATTACTCAGTTTCAAATGTCGCTTTATTCTTTGCGCGTTGTTTGATATTATTTTGCTATGCCTAAAACGAGTTTTATGGAAAGAAAAGAAGCGAAACTCGCTCAAAAGCGTCTTTATCATGCTTCTTATCTGAAAGCTTATGAAGATCAACTCCAAAAAGAAGGCGATGTTGAGGCAAACCTTCTTTTAGAAGATAAAAGAGAAAAGTTCCAAAAACAGGAAGAAAAGTATTTAAAGAAAGCTCAAAAACAAGATTACCGAAATAAGAATCGTGTTTGGGAAATTGATTTAATTCGAGCAATCGTTATTTTTGCAATGCTCATTGAGCATCTGTTTTTTGATTTTGCGGAAATGTTCCCTTTGATTTTTTCATCGGCGTATCTTGATGTTCCGTTCTTTAAAACAATGTACGATTTCTCCTGTGCTTATTGGGCTCATCCGGCTCGAATCGCTTTGCGATTTGTTGGATTATTATGTCTAGCTATCCTAATCGGAATCAACACAAGATTCTCCAAGAATAATTTCAAACGAGCGTTACTTCTCTTTGGATTCGGTTTATTAATGAGCGGGGTTTTTGCCTTAGGCAGTGCTCTTGGATTTACCGGGCACGCCTATATGAATATTCTGGTCACATATGGACTTTGTTTGCTAATTTATTCTGGACTAGAAGCGCTCTTTAAAAAGAGATCAGGCAAGTATTGGGCGTGGATTTGCTTAGGAATAGCGGTGGTTCTTTTGGTTTCCTGGGGATTTATTCGCTACGCGAACTTAAGAGAAAACGTCGCAGATAAATATAATAATTTCTGGTTTATCTATAACGGATATGCTGGATCTATTCCAAACGTCTATGATATCAAGAACGCCTCCTTTGGAGATGTCATGAAAGTTATCGTTGGATTAAGCTATTCAGGTGATGATTGGTTATGCTTTGTTCCAACACTTGGTTATCTCTTCCTAGGCGCCTTTATTGGACACACCGTCTATAAAGACGGAAAATCTCTCCTTCACTATTTTGATAAGGAAGGCGAGATGACTTTAAATGAAAAATTCAATCGATCCACAAAAGGGTTTCTTTTGTTTGGACATCATACTTTGTGGTTCTACTTGTTACACCAAGTTGTTTATATCGTTTTAATGCTCTTCATTGCCGGACTTTGTATGGGCATTCCGTTAGGAGTTTAGTCGATGGTTAAGATTCACGCACACGAAAGTTTATACGAAGCCATTCTTAGAGCATCCAAAGAAGCTCAAAAGGATGTCGCTCTATATTACTTTAATGAGAAAATTCGTTGGGATAGATTTATCTATCGCATTAATCAATTTGCTGCTGGGTTAAAGAAAGACGGAGTTAAAGAAGGCGATGTCGTCACGCTCCTTCTTCCAAACATTCCAGAAGCCATCTATTTGATGTATGCTGTGAGCCAAGTAGGCGCCATTTTAAATCCTCTTCACCCACTTCTTCCAAAAGCAGAAGTTGAACGAACAATGAAAGAAACTGGATCAAAACATCTTTATTGCTTACAAATTCGTTATGATGAGTTCAAGGATTTAGATGTGGTGAAATATGATTTCTCCCCATCTCATGAACTTCCGAAAATCAAACAGCTTTTTGCTAAGCAAGAAAAATGCCGTCATGAATGTCCTTACTATAATGAAAAACCAACATCAGAGTTTGTTCATATGGACCAAGAAGATGCTGTTTATCTAAATAGTGGTGGAACAAGCGGGATTCCAAAGATTGTTCGCCTTTCAGCATTTGCGATTAACTCACTTTGTGCAAACGCACCTTGGATTGTTGGAGATCTTAAGAAGAATTCCGGAATGCTTTGTGTTATGCCGATTTTCCATGGCTTTGGTTTAGCGGTTGGAATTCATCTTTCCTTATCGCTTGGCTACCACGCAGCATTGATGCCAAAATTTAACCGTAAAAACGCCACAAAAATGTTAAAACACCAGCAATATTCAATCCTTTTAGGAATTCCTGTTTTCTACGAGAAAATGCTGAGATATCCAGGATTTGCTGGTACAAAATTAAGAAATCTTGATTTCGCTTTCGTCGGTGGAGACTTTGCTTTACCGAATCTTTCTGAGAAGTTTAATCAACGTATGATTGAAGGTGGAAGCAAGTGTCGTTTGAGGGAAGGATATGGATTAACTGAAACAGTTTCTTTGTTTAGTGTTAACAATATCAGGGATCACAAAGAAGGTAGCGTTGGTAAAGCTATGCCAAATGTCTATTTCAAAGTTGTTGATGAGAAAAACAAAGAAGTTCCGGTGAATGTAAATGGTGAACTTATCTGTGGTGGAGACACCTTGATGAATGGCTATTTAAATGCTGACAGCCCAATCATCGAAATTGATGGAAAAAAATACGTTAAAACTGGTGATAATGTCCATCGAGATGAAGACGGATTTATTATCTTCAATCAACGCATAAAAAGAATTGTCAAAATTAATGGAGTTCCAGTATTCCCTCATGAGGTCGAATACTGTGTTCAAACTTTAGATATCGTTTATGAAGCGGCAGCTATCCCAGTTAGTGATGAACGATTCGGTTCATTACTAAAACTTTATGTTGTTTTAAATAAACACTATAATGGAACTGAGGAAGAAGCCGAAAAACAAATTCGGGAAGAGATTAAGAAAACAAATGGCGTCTACGCCAATCCAAAAGAAATTGTTTTCATTAAAGCTCTTCCACATACAGAGGTCGGGAAAGTCGATCTCAAACAGTTGAAATAGGAGGAATTCAACATGAAAGAACAGAAGTACTTATGTCGAGTCTGCGGTCAACTTGTTAAACCAACACCTGCTGGAACATGCCCACTTTGTGGAGCTCCACGCGAAATGCTTGTTTTACAACGTGACAAAGACGATGATGACGATGATTTAAAGAAATAATGATTACCTTATTAAAGAATGCTCGCATCCTTTCAATGAAGGATAACCAAATTATCTTTGGAGACATTGCTGTTACTGATAATCGTATCTCCTTTTTAGGAGATCATTATGATGGTCAAACTCCAGACCGCATAATTGAATGCGATCAAAACCTCTTAATGCCTGGTTTCAAAGATGCCCACGCTCATACAGCGATGGTTTTTGCTCGTTCTGCTGCTGATGATTTACCTCTCCATGATTGGCTCTACGACACCATTTTTCCAATGGAAGCGGAATTCCAATCGAACGATATCTATCATTTAACAAAACTTGGTATTCTTGAATACCTTACCTCCGGAATTACAGCGGCTTTTGACATGTATTTCCAACCTCCAGAAATTATCAGAGCCAGTGAAGAGATGGGCTTTAGAACAGTCATTCTAGCCACCTCTGATAAAGAACCTATTTCTCTACTAAGAGAAAGATATCATGAATACAACAAAGAAAATTCTTTGATTTCCTATCAGTTAGGAATTCACGCTGAATATACAACTGCTCCAGAAAGAATTAAAGCTGTTGCAGATTTAGCTAAGGAACTTGGCGCACCAACATTTACACACGTTTGTGAAACGGAAAGCGAAATCCAAGGCTGTGTCGAAAGATATGGCAAAACTCCATTATCTTATTTGGTTTCCCAAGGATTTTTTGCTAATGGTGGTGGTGCATTCCATTGTAACTACTTCACCGATGAAGAAATTGAACTTTGTAAGAAACTTGGCATTTATGTTGTTACCAACCCTGGTTCAAATGTGAAACTTGCAAGCGGAATTGCTCCACTTGTGAAATACCAAAAAGCCGGTGTTAAACTTGCAATTGGAACTGATGGTGCAGCTTCGAATAATTCCCTTGATATGTTTAAAGAAATGTATCTGGCTTCTGTCTTACAGAAAGTTAGTACAAAAGATGCATCTGCGATGGATGGCTTTGATGTGTTAAAAATGGCCACAGTTGGTTCAGCACATGTCATGGGTTTAAAAGATGCTGATGTTCTTGAAGTTGGTAAACTCGCGGACATCATTATGATTGATCTACAAAACCCAGCCATGCAACCAATTCATAATATTCCAAAGAACATCGTTTACGCTGGAAGTAAAGACATTGTTAAAATGACAATGATTAATGGTAAAATTCTCTACTATAATCACGAATTCTTTGTTGATGAACCAATTGCCTTAATTTATGAAAATGCCCAGCGAATTACGGATCGATTAGGTAAAAAACAATGATTATTGATAAAAATGAAATTGAAAAGGAATACAAGAAAGCTCAAAAAGGAGCGCTAGTTTTCTTTATTATTTCGATGTCACTTTTCGGCATCACTTTAGCACTTGTTATCGTCTCAATTATTGTTGGCGCTAAAGATGGACAAGCTTGGTTCCCATTTGGCTATGCCTCCGGAATTTGCATGTCATTAGCCTTTACATTCATCATTCTTCGTAGTGTTTTCTTCACAAGTAAAATGCGAATGTTAATCGCCATTGAACAAGCTGAGTCTCAACCAGCTTCACAAGGACAAGCTCCAATAGTTGACGCTCAACCAGTTGAGGCATTTAAAGAAGAAAGTAGCCGCGAAAACAAACTCTTCCAGCAGTATGAAAACCTCCATAAGCAAGGTTACATTACTGATGAAGAATTAGAGCAAAAAAGAAAAGAACTACTTGGAAAGTAATTCTTAGAAGAATTAAAAGAGTCCAATTTGGACTCTTTTTTGTTTAGAATTGATAGGTCATTTGAGGAAGGTAGAGATCTAAGAACGCTTTCACACGAGTGAAGTAAGCATCTTGGCTTGCTGCTTGCTTCCATGTGCCAACTGTTTCCTCTTCATTAAAGAAGAAGACATCATCTTTTTGAACTGGAATATTTTCTAATGATCCAAGTCCATTAAGATAATTTAAGTCAGCCTGACGAGCGGTGGAGTAGTAAGTATTTGTCACTTTGTATTCTTCACCGACTTTTGTGACAGTGTCGTTAAACGCAACTGCGCCAGAATGGTATGTCACTTCTTCTAGAGTACCGCTTACTACAAGGAATGTTGGAACAACACCACCTGTTTCATCATCTCCGAAGCCATATTTTGGGTTGTTTCCGGTGGTTAAGCCATATTTAGCTTTAAACTCTTGCCATTCGGCTTGGTTAATGAGATTTCCACCTTCATCATACTTACGAACAGATTCGTCTCCGTCAAGGACGTACATAATCTCTTCGCGTTCGTACATATAATCATATAAGAAATTCTTATTAATATAAGAGCAGTCTCCACATTTATTTCTCGCGAAGTAAATCAATGATTTATTAGCATTCTTATACATCACATCTAAATCACTTGGAGTGACTAAATACATATTTGGTTTTTTGATGTATTTGTCGACATATTCCACAAACTTGTCTTTTTGTTCCATAATCTCTGTTGAAGAGTTCGAAACGATGGATTGTTGAATCACACCTTTATTAAAGATGGAGAATGAAGTGCTTCCTTCGACAACTTTGATACCTTTATTCTCGTTTCCATTAAAGTCGGCGACTTTCATATAGTAGAGAACTAAATGATTGTCTTTGATGTAGTCTTCGCTGGCTTTCATAAAATATGAAAAGCAGGAGCAACCTTTTGGATCAACAACTAAAAGGAATGATTCTTTCGCGTCAATCATTTTTTCTAAACGTGCATACGAAATCTCGTGATATTTTTGATGTGTCACTTCTCCGTATGTCAATTTAACGCGTTCATCCTTTTTTGCACAGCCAGAAAGAACGCTAAAAGAGAGACAAAATAAAGGGATTAAAATTGCCTTCGAAACCTTTTTCATTGCCCATATTATAAAGTTAATCAAAAAAATATCAAATCTTTTATAAAAAGAGGTGTCGAAAAAATAATGCAAAAAATTGTTTGATTTTTAAACAATAATTGATATAGTTTTTTTGACTTAAAAATCTTAAGTTTAATTCCGTTATTTATTGTATTTGGTTATGGAGGGTAGCTTATGGCATCCGAAGAAGTAATTATTTCCTTAAATAATGTCGTAAAACAATTCGACGATTTTAAAGCGGTCGATAATTTTACGTTAGACATTAAAAAAGGACAATTTGTGACCATTCTTGGTCCTTCGGGTTGTGGAAAAACAACCACTTTAAGAATGATTGGAGGTTTTGAACTACCAAGTTCAGGTACGATTCTTTTGAATAATCAAGACATCACCTTATTGCCTCCGTATAAAAGACCAATCAATACTGTGTTCCAACGCTATGCATTGTTCCCACACTTAAACGTTTATAATAACGTTGCTTTTGGTCTGAAACTGAAAAAGATTCCTTATGTGAAGAAAAACAAAAAAGGTGAAGAAGTCCAAAAACTTCGTCACTTAACCACACAAGAAATTGATGACTTAGTCTTTAAAGCTTTAGAGATCGTTGATCTAGAAGAACTCGAAGACCGTGACATCTCCACCCTTTCTGGTGGCCAACAACAACGTGTCGCGATTGCTCGTTGTATCGTCAATAAACCAGAGATTCTTCTTTTAGATGAACCTTTAGGTGCTCTTGACCTCAAGATGCGTAAAGAAATGCAGATTGAATTAAAGGCCATGCACCAACGTTTAGGCATGACATTTATTTATGTCACCCACGATCAAGAAGAAGCTCTGACAATGTCAGACATGATCGTTGTCATGAACGATGGAGTCATCCAACAGGTTGGTACTCCAGAAGAAATTTATAACGAACCAGTCAATGCCTTTGTCGCAGACTTTATTGGAGAATCCAATATTTATAACGCGCTCATGACTGGTAAGAAAGTCATTAAGTTCCTTGGACAAGAGTTCAAGTGTTTAGACGACTACCCAGTCAACGAACGTTACGACGTTGTCGTCCGTCCAGAAGACATTATCCTTGCTAAACCAGGAAAAGGCAAAGTTGACGGTGTCATCACTCAAAAAGTCTTCAAAGGTGTCCATTATGAATACGTCATCATGGTTGGTAAAAACGAAGTTATCGCGAAATCTACTGAAGCCTTTGATGAAGGCCCAGTTTCAATTGAGATTAAACCAGATGGCATTCACGTCATGAAGAAAGATAATCTCTCTAATATCTTCACTAACCTTGAAGTCAACAAGGACGATAGTGTTGATCTCGCTGATGGTTATCTTGAACTCAATTTAACTCAATTAATTAAAGATTCATCTATTGATGAAGATGGATATGTTGTCGCTAAATCCGGTAAGAAGTTTGACTTTACCGGAGCGAAGGTGTCGATTGAGATTCCTTTAGACAAAGTGGAACTCACTGACGACACCGAAGCTGGTACAATCGTTGGACACATTGTGTCTAGTATTTATCATGGCGACCATTATCAAATCGTTGTCCGTTGCGCCGACGACGAAGATTTCATTGTTGAAACCGAATACACCTTCAATGAAGGTGAAGAAGTCGGTATCATGGTTAACAAAGACGACATTAAAGTTCGTTTAAAAGGATCTGTTGACGACTATGAAATTTAAAAGGAAATATCTCGCTATTCCTTACGCGATCTTCTTGTCGCTGTTTGTGATTATTCCAATTGGATTAATCATCTTTTACGCATTCACCGACGCTAGTGGACATCTTTCCTTTGATGCAGCGAAGAATTTCTTCTCTAACAAAGGAAACTGGGACGTCCTTCTTGTTTCTCTCTTTATTGCGCTTGAAGCTACAGCCTTGTGCTTACTAATTGGTTTTCCAATTGCCTACTTCTTAGCCAATAAGAAATACAACAAGAACGCTGTACTTGTGATGCTCTTTATTATGCCAATGTGGATTAACTTTGTTCTTAGAACAACAGCCACACGTGACATCTTGTTTGCAATCGGAATTAATGGTGGAAACTATCCATACCTCGCTACTTTAATAGGTATGGTTTATAACTATCTTCCATTCGTTATTCTTCCGCTTTATACAACAATGCTTAAACTCGACAAGAGTCAAATTGAAGCTTGCGCGGACTTAGGCGCAAACCCAACACAAGTCTTCTTTAAATCAATTCTTCCACAATCCCTTCCAGGCATTATTTCCGCGATAACAATGACATTTGTTCCAGTAATGTCTTCTTACGTTATCTCTGATGCCTTGTCAGAAGGTAATATCGCGTTAGTTGGTAACTTTATTTACCTTAACTTTGCGAATAACCAGTGGAATAACGGCTCATTTATGGCCTTTGTTCTTCTTATCCTTGTCGCCATCTCCATGTTTGCGACCAAAGGAGAAAAAGAAGAGAATCGAGGTGGATTATGGTAAAGAAAATCCTCGCTCGAAGCTATTTGTACTTGATTCTTTTAATCATGTACTTACCAATCCTTGTTTTAATTGCCTTTGCTTTTAGTAGCAATGACGTTATTTCATTTACTGGAAATTACAATTTCTCTTTTGATTTGTTCAAGAACTTGTTCTCGAACACTAAAGTAGCAAACCAAATTTGGACAGCGGTTGGAAACACATTGATTATCGCGGTTGTTTCCTCGCTCATTTCCTTAGTCCTTGGCACTTTAGGCGCGATTGGTACATTCTACTTATCGAATAAGAAGAAAAAAGCGGTGGAATTTGCTACCCAAATCCCAATTGCCAACGCAGAAATTGTTATCGCTTTAAGTTTAACTGTGATGTTTGTCTTCCTAGGCACATACATCTTTAAAGCAAAACTATTTAGTTTCTGGACACTTTTAATTGGCCATGTGGTCTTATCCATTCCATTTGTCTACTTAAACGTCAAACCAAAACTAACCCAGATGGATCCACATATTTATGAGGCCGCGCTTGACTTAGGCGCCACCCCAAATAAAGCTTTAATGAAAGCAGTGGTTCCTCAAATCGCCAGCGGAATGTTCTCTGGTTTCCTCCTCTCAATGACATTGTCATTGGACGATTATATCGTCACCGAGTTTACTCGTGGAGCAGGTTTGCTTAGTGGAGACGCCGCGATTGAAACTTTATCAACATTTATTCAAACAAGTTTAAAGAAACACGCTGTTCCAGCGGAACTTCGTCCTTTAACTTTGTTTATCTTTATTATCGTTTTAGGCGGTGTCCTTGCGATTTCTCTTTATAAGTATCGTAAGGACAAGAAAGGAGTGAGAAAAGATGCTTAAGAATAAGTTAGCTTTCTTTGGCGCACTCCTGTTAGGAGCCGCATCTTGTGCAGGATGTTCCTCATCTAGCAAAGACAAAATTATTATCCGTGTTCTTAACTCCGCTGACTACATTTATGAAGCTAGTGAAGAAGGTGTTTTCTGTTCTGCTTGTAATGAGTATCTTGATGAAGATGAATACACGACTGAAGTGAATGAAGACGGTGAAGTATCTTACATTTGTAAGAAACACGCGGATGATCCAGAAGCCGAAGTCTATTATGACTGCGACATGATGGAACAGTTTGTTCGTTATATGGACAAACAATATGAAGAAGAAGGCTTGAAGTTTGATTATGTCTATGACACATTCGACACTCCAGAAACCTGTTATAACGAAATGATGACAGGCAAGTCTAATTACGACATCATTAACGTTTCTGACTACATGATTCAAAAGATGATTACCAATGGTCTTCTTCAACCTCTTTTCGATGAATCTGAACACGATCAAGACATCAAACAAAATCTTAAAGACAACTTGTCTGATTACCTTTGGGGTGAAGAATCATCTATCTACAACAACATTTACCCAAAGAAACTGGACTATTCCAGTGAACAAGACATGTATGACAAGACAAAAATCCTTGCAGATTACGCTGTTCCATATATGTGGGGAACTGTTGGAGTGATGTATAACCCAGCGTTTAAAGGTTATCAACAATTCACTCTCGAAGAACTCCAAGAAAAGTTCTCTAGTTGGGAAGTTCTCTATGATGAATCCATCAAAGGATCGTTCTCGATTAAGGACTCTGTTCGTGATGTCTATGCCGTCTCAATTCTCCATGTTTATCATGACGAAATTGAAGAATTAAAGAAAAATTACGATTTTGAAAATCCTAAAGATTTGCAGGCATTTAACCAAGAATTGACGGTGATTTTCAATCGTTGCGATGCAAAAACTTTAGAGCTTGTTAGCATGGATATGAATAAACTTAAAGACAATGCTTTTGGCTTTGAAGTTGACTCTGGAAAAACCGACATGGTCTCTGGAGAAAAGATTGGCGCAAACCTTGCTTGGAGTGGCGATGCAACCTGGGCGATTTATGAGGCTCAGACTGAAAATGATGCGGAAATTTACTTCTCTTTACCAGAAGAAGGAAGCAACATTTTCACTGACTCTTGGGCTATTCCAGAGGTCAGCGATCAACACAAATACGCCCTGGACTTCATTGACTTTATGTGTGAGGAAGAACAAGCCATTTCGAACATGGATTATGTTGGTTATACTTCCTCAACTTCAACTGAAGGTGTGCTCGAATATGTCCGCGATTATTATGATGTTCGTGTCGCAATGGAGGGCGAAGAGTTAACTGACGAAGAACTCGAAGCAATGTCTGATCCATACGACATTCGTTACTTTTTTGAAGGAAGCATTGATGACGCTCCAGAAGATCCAGAAGCATATTGTTTGGATGATGCGATTATCTGGTCCTGGAAACTTGACACCGAAGAAACCACAACTGAACTCATTGATGGTAAGGAGCAAGAAGTTCCATATGCAGTTTATGCGCGTATGTTGCGTTCCCAGTTCCCAGAAGCCTCACAACTCCACATGCTATGCATGATGGATGACTATGGCAAAGATAACCAAGCCGTCATTGAAATGTGGCAACAAGTTCGTACAAACCCACTTCCACTCTGGGCCATTATTGTGCTCGCTGTGCAAGCGGCTGCAGTGATTGCGATTATCGTGTATGTGGTTGTTGACCGCAAACGCTTTAACAAAGTGAAAGCCAAACGAATCATTTCGAAGCAAAAATAAGGAGGATTATTGTGGAATACGTTATTGAAACAATAAATCTGACTAAGAAGTTCAATAATAAAGTCGCCGTGGATAATGTTAACCTCCACGTTGAAAAAGGCGATATTTACGGCTTTATTGGCCGAAATGGCGCAGGTAAGACAACTTCCATGCGTTTGATTCTTGGAACTTTAATCCCGACTAACGGAGAAATACTCCTTTTTGGAAAAAAAGACCTCAACAATCAACGCCGTCGAATCGGTTCATTAATTGAAGCTCCAGGAATTTATAAAAACTGTACCGCTTTTGAGAATATGAAACGTTTCTCCATCCTTGCTGGTGGAGACGACCAGCAAATCAAAGAACTTTTAGAGTTCGTTGGTTTAGGCAATACTGGCACAAAGAAAGCCGGACAATTCTCTCTTGGTATGAAGCAGAGATTAGGAATTGCTATTGCCTTACTAGGCAATCCGGAACTCCTAGTTCTTGATGAACCAATTAATGGACTTGATCCAGCCGGTATCAAAGAGATCAGAGATCTCATTCTAAAACTCAACCAAGAAAAAGGCGTCACATTTATTATTTCTTCTCATCTTTTAGATGAGCTAGGCAAAATTGCGACCCGTTATGGAATCATTCACGCAGGACAACTTGTTGAAGAAATTTCTGCTCATGATCTCCAAGAACGTTGCAAAACTTGCTTAAACATCATCACTAAAGAAACCAAGAAAGCCCAAGAAGTTCTTTTAAAGAATGACTGGCTACATCATTACAAAATTGATGGAGACAAGATTTCTCTTTACTCGGATATTGAACATCCAGAAAAGATTAATGAAGCACTCGTTAAAGCTGGCATTCCAGTGGAGGAACTTTCCTTCTCTGGCAATGGTTTTGAAGATTATTTCATTGAAAGGCTAGGTAAATAGTTATGAGACAATTACTTCGCTTTGAATTTAGAAAACTCTTCAAAAGCAAAGCTTTCTATGTCTGCTTTGCTATCTCTGTAGCCTTTATTCTTATTACAGCCTTAACAATGAAGGCTCTTGAACCTGAACTAAAGAAATTAGATGAGAACTATCAATCTGTTTATTCTGGTTTAACAATGTTAAAAGATGTCTTTAGTAATGGACAAATTGCCATTCTTGGAGGTATCATGATCGCGATTCTGGTGTGTGAAGACTTTGGATCGGACACATTAAAAAACGTCTACGCTCGCGGCTATTCAAGACAAAATGTTTTTTATGCAAAAGTCGTCGCTGTTTTAACAGCGTATTTAATGATGCTATTCGCTGATATGGTCCTGAGTTTGCTCTTTGGAACATTCATGTTTGATGGATTTGGAACAGCTGGAAATAACTATATTGGCGCATTCTTTGGTATTCTTTTTATCTCTCTAGCTTATTTTGTGATTTTCTTCGCGATTTCCTACTTGTGTAGAAAACTCAGTTTAGCCATCACACTTTGTATCGTTGGCCCAATCGCAATAAATCTACTTCTTTCATTAGGAGACACTTTAGTGTCTAAGCTTGGAGACTTTAAGTTCTCCGATTATTGGTTAGATGGACGAATGAAACAAATGGTCCAAGCTGATGTTGGCGGTGGACAAATCGCTGGAGCAATTATTGTCTCCGTGATTGTCATCGTAGGCTTTGCTTGTTTAGTCTCATTGATCAACCGTCATCGTGATATTTAATTTTGAAAATTAAAAACACCATCTCAATCTGAAGTGGTGTTTTTGTTTTAATCATTTTATAAAATTCGATTCATTTGTTCAATCCTGTCAATTCCAACAACAAAAAAAGCCCGATCAATTCGGACTTTTCTTTTGTTTGGTCGGGATGACAGGATTTGAACCTGCGGCCTCTTCATCCCAAATGAAGCGCGATACCAAGCTACGCTACATCCCGAGTTCCTCTAACTCAATTGGATAGAGGATTGGCGCGCCTGACACGGATCGAACGTGCAACCTTATGATTCGTAGTCATATACTCTATCCAATTGAGCTACAGGCGCATTTGGCTTAAATATCTTAATCTTTTGAATTGAAATATTCAAGCAAACTTTTGGAGGTTCCAGTCAGAGTTGAACTGACGCTCATTGAGTTGCAGTCAATTGCCTTACCACTTGGCTATGGAACCAGCGGCAATTATCTTATCACTCGCGTCAGTAAATCTCAATAATATAATTCGAGAAACTATCGTATTATTTGCACTATTTGAAAGTGTGTGAAAAAATATCGCCATGAAATTAGGAAACGAAAACCTTAAGAAAGTTTTTTTAGAGGGAAGTAAAAACCACTTTTACGTCAAAGATGAATCCGTTAATCCTAGCGGTTCAGTAAAAGACATTCCTGTCTATTACATTCTTTCTTCTTTAAAAAAGGATGGTACGTTAACCAAAGAAAGTGTTGTGATTGAAGCAACAAGTGGAAATACCGGCATTGGTTTAGCCTATTTCCAAAAAGAATTTGGTTACAAAGCCATCATCGTTCTTCCAACAAGTGCGTCACAAGGAAGGAAAGATCTCATCAAAAAATATGGGGCCACATTGGTGGAAGTTAATGGTGGTGGAATGAAAGCTTGTAAGGAAAAAGTCCAACAATTATTGACTGAAATTCCTCACTCTTTCGAATTTAACCAGTTTAACCAACCTCTCAATGTGGAATCACATATTGTGATTACAGCTCCACAAATTGAAAAATCCTTGGCAAATCCTGACTATATTTTTGCCGGAATTGGTACTGGAGGTACAGTTACTGGAATTTCTAAATATTTTCATGATAAAGGAAATCCAGTTCAAGTAATTGGTGTCGAACCAACTGAATCTCCATTAATTACAAAAGGAGTGGCGAATCCCCACAAAATCGAAGGAATTGGAGCAAACTTCATCCCTTCAATTTTCTCCAAACAATATCTGAAAGATGTCGTCACAGTTTCATACGAAGAAGCTCGTGAAGGAGCAAAAATCCTCCACGAACAAGGCTTCTTTGTTGGAGTTAGTGCTGGCGCAGCCTTAAAAGCTGCGTATAATTATAGCGTTAGCCATAATCTTACAAATAAGAAGATTGTGGTGATACTTCCAGATAAAGGAGACCGCTATCAATGGTAGAAAAAAGAAATTACGAACAAATCTTAAAACTTATTGAAGAATCAATTAAAGCTCTTTTTATTGTTTCTAAACCAAGTGAAAATGAAAGTTCTATTTCTAGTTGTCTATCTTGTTTAGGTTGTCTTGACTCAAAAGACTTTATCAGAGGTCTTGATTCAATCAAAAAAGATCTTGAACAAGACCTCTCTTTCTTTATGGAAAGTGATCCAGCAGTGGATAGTGAAGAAGAAGTTGTCTATGCTTACCCAGGTTTTAAAGCGATAGTTTACTATCGTATTGCTCATCTTCTTTATGAAATGGGCTACAAACTATGCGCCCGTATTATCTCTGAAGAAGCGCATAGTAAAACCGGAATTGATATTCATCCAGCCGCAAAGATTGGTGTACCGTTCTTTATCGATCACGGAACTGGTATTGTCATTGGTGAAACCACAATCATTGGTAAGCGTGCTGTTTTATATCAAGGAGTCACTTTAGGTGCGATTAGCGTTACAAACGCTCCAGATATTCATGGAGTGAAACGTCACCCTACAATTGGAAATAATGTGACTATTTATGCGAATGCGACAATTCTAGGTGATATTAAAGTTGGTGATGATGTCATTGTTGGATCAAATACTTATATTCGTGAGGACATTCCATCCCACACGACCGTTAAAAACCCAAAACCAGAACTGATTATGCGCTCTCGCAAGTGAGCGTAAAGACAAGCAAAATTTCTGTTGTTTATTGCAAATAACTATGTATAATTATTTTGCGCTGGGTCTGTAGCTCACTTGGGAGAGCGTCTGATTTGCATTCAGAAGGTAGAGAGTTCGATCCTCTTCAGATCCACCAAAATTTGGCTGAGTAGCTCAGCTGGCTAGAGCAGGAAGTTCATACCTTCAAGGTCGGGGGTTCAAGTCCCTCCTCAGCTACCAAAATACATCAATCTCTCAAAATAAAAAGAGAGATTTTTTTATATGAAAAAATCGATAAAATGAACTTCCAAACAGCCAGATGTAATATGAAAAAGTGTCCCAGGTATAAAAAAATAAAAAATTTTATTTATAAAATATTTTAAGAAGCTCAAATGAACACTTTTTTGAATTTTTTACGCATTTAAATAGTGAAAGGAGGATAAAAACATGCCTTCAAATAACGGATTATTAAATGAACTTCAAATTGCGGGTTCGATTGATGGCAAAAAATTGTGTGAAATTAACCTCAATCTTCAAACGATGATTCGAATGATTTTTCCAGGCGCAAGCGCCAATGATGTTATCGAATCAAAGCAGTATGATGATGTTTATAAACCAGATATTTACATTAAGTGGCATGACCAAGTACGAAACATTTCTGTTAAAATGGGCCATTCAAATGAAGTCCATAGTGAAGAGATTACTAGCTTCATTGAATTCCTTCGCTCAAAAGGTGTAAGTCAAGAAACACTCGATACGATTCTTCTAAATCATTTTGGCGATGGAACAACTGATGGTACAGGCACAAAGCGAATGAATACAATGGAACTCACATTTGCTTATAAAGACAAAATTAAAAAAGCCAATGATGAGTTAAATAATAACAGGGATGTAATTATGGCTGTTTTTGAACGAACAATGGTTCAAGGCCTTGATCCTCAAGCTAGAAAAGTAGACTATTTCTATTTTGGAACGCCTGATTACGGAAACTTAACCTGTTATCATCAAATCTCGACCTATATACATAAGAAATGTTGGACCTATTTTAATTGTCTTCATATTGGACCTATTTTCTTAAAGCCACGTGCTCGTTACGTTGATAAGGAAATTGTTTCGGAATATCGACGCCATTTATGTATCTTCTATTGGCCAAACTTAGCTGAAGATATTGATTACATTGGTCATCGTTTTACGTTTGTATCAACGCCAAATTAATCTATCTTTAGACATCAAATCAAATTATGGATTGTTTTTAACAATCCTTTTTTATTTAAAAAATGGTCGGAGCAATTAGATTTGAACTGACAACCCTTACCACAAGGTAGTGCGCTACCAAGTTGCGCTACGCCCAACTTTATAGTTATGTTTTGTACGATATATTTACTTTAATAACTTCAAGTTAAACTTAACATCAATTGGCGAAGAAGCCTTTGCTGGTTGCTATTCGTTATATTCTTCAACTCCACTTCAAATTCCACACCATGATTACCTCAATCAAATTTTTGTATAAACAAACACGTTTTTGTGTTATATTACTAGGCGACACGAACTGGACCCATAGCTCAAAGGAAGAGCATTCGGCTCATAACCGACTGGTTGTAGTGTCAGGATCTACTGGGTCCACCCGATGGAGATTTACCCAAGTGGTTGAAGGGGTCGGTCTTGAAAACCGATAGGGGATGCAAGTCCCGCTAGAGTTCGAATCTCTAAATCTCCGCCCGAACGTATAACCCTGGAATCCCGGGGTTTTCTTTAATTAAATCCATGGAATATATTCTATTTGCTTTTCTAGCTTTATTTGCTTCCGCAGGAAACACGATTTTTAATCGTCTTGGCGCAAATCATGCTTCAGCGTTAACAAATGCGACAGTGAAATCATTCTTTATTGTGATTGCTTGTTTTCTTATCGCATTAGTTTTGGGCCATGTTCCAACTTTATATAACTTAAGCGGTGAAGATTGGCTCTGGATTGGTATCGTTGGAGCTTTAACGGCGATTGACTGGTTCTTTTATTTTCTTGCGATTAAGCGAACTAACCTAGAAACATTCACCAACTTTGTCGCAGCAGGAACACTTTTCTTGTCGAATTCCTTGTTCATGATTTTCATGTTTATGAGTGTCACAAACGGAGGAAAACCACTTAATATTACTCTTTATTCAATTGGGCTTTTGTGTTTCATCGGAACGATTATGTTTGTTATATTCAACAAAAAGATGAATAAAAGCGCGAAATCAATGTGGATTACATTCGCAGCTGTTTCAACAATTGCTTATGCGTTTTTACTCCTTATAGTGAAACTTAAACTAAGCCATATTCCATCCGATGTTATTTCATTCCATCAGATGTTAATTTGTTTTGCATCAATGGCGGTGGCCTCACTATGTACAAGGAATCTTAAAGAACTCGGGCAAATTCGTTTTATCGATCACGTCTATATCTTTATCGGCGCTGTTTTTAATGCTTTATTAACAATCTTCCGCTATACTGCGCTTTCATACGCGAATTCTGTTCCAGCAATCGTGAACGTTATCGTTGGACTAGATTTCATTATCGTTTCGTTCGCAACAGTTTTGTTTTTCAAAGCACATAATAAAGTTCAATTAACAATCGCTGTTTCGCTTGTATTCGTCGGAATGATTCTTAATCTACTCGCTGGATTAATTTAATTAATTATTTTCAATTAATTGAAAATAAACTATACTATAAATGGAAGCTTTAATATGAAAAAATTTATTGTCCCATTATTACTAACATTCTCGTTTTGTTTTATTTCAACTCAAAGCAGTTCCAAGGTTGGTGTTGCACAAGCTTTTGATCTTTATGTTCAAAAGAATGCGGTGAAGGTTCCAACAGAAATAGATCTAAATGATGTTGAGGATGAAAAGATTCGCGAATACTATGCTGGTTTAGATAGTAAAAGCGAATCTGAATTACAAGGTACAAACTTATTAAAAAACCTAAAAACTGTTCTAAAAGAAGGCCATACTCCTTATGCTTATGGAGCTAGTGGTACAACCCAAGTCTGGCAAGCATATGAAATTATCGATCGTGACTGGACCAAATCTCCAGCTAGTGAAATTGAAGGATATAATCCTTCGACAAATAAAATTATCGGTTATGTTTATGGTTCGAGTGTCGAAAAAGATCGTGGAAGTGATCCTTACGTTCACGCTTTATATGTAAACCGCGATAAAGATAACGGCACAAAAGCTTGGTCTGACCATTCTCAAAAGAATTATGGAATTAACCAAGAACACGTTTGGCCAAAATCTTTAGGTTTTGAAACGCAAACGAGCAACGTTGGCGCTAGGGGCGATATGATGCACCTTATGGCTGGCAATGGTTATGTTAATAAATTACATAGTAATTATTACTATGGCAATGTTGATAGCAGTACGTTAATTGAAGATGCTGGAACAACATATTCATATTTAAGTGGCAATAAATTAGGCTATTCCAAACGACTTGGTGGTTCAGTAAAAGTTTTCGAACCACAAGATAGCGATAAAGGTGATATTGCTCGTGCAGTCTTCTACATGATGGCTCGTTATAGCTATCTTGAAGCCACTGGAGAAACTATTGACTCATCTAATCCAAATTTGGCAATCGTTAACGATGTTACAAGTTGGCAAGATGAAGGCTATCCATCAACACAAAGTGAAACTGGAAAAATTGGTATTCTTCAAGATCTTTTGGAATGGAATAAGCTCGACCCAGTCGATTCTTTTGAGATTCATCGTAATAATCTTTTGTATCGTAATTTTTCACACAATAGAAACCCATTTATTGATTTCCCTCAATGGGCTGATTACATCTGGGGAACATCCGAAGACTTAAATCATCCAACTGGTTCAGCTAAACCAAGTAGCGATGTCATCGCGAAAGGCAATGACGCACCAGTTTATCCAAAAGATGATAGCAAGAAACTCGATATTAAAACCATCGCGATTATTGCTGGTGTGGCAGTGGTGGCTTTAATCATCGTTATTGTCATCTTTTCTAAACTCAGTAAGAAGAACAAACGTAAAGTCTTAAAAACAACCAAGAAATTCGTTAAAAAACAAACAAAATCTTCAAAGAAGAAGAAATAATGGCTTATAATGAAAGTTAGAGGTGAATAATTATGGATTTAATGATTCGAAATAAGTGGATCTCTTTAAGAGGTTCCTCTGTTGTTAGAGACGAAAACGAAAACGATGTGATGAAAGTTAAAGGTAAATTCTTTACTCTCACTCGTAAAAAATTCGTTCAAACTCTTGAAGGCGAAACAAAATTTATCGTTCGTAACAAATTTTGGAGACTCTTTGCCTATCGTGCATACGTTATGACTCCAGACAAACATAAAGTCGCGAGAATCAGAAGAAAAATCTTCTCCTTCCACGATCGTTACTTTATCCAATCTGATATCGGAGATCTTGAGGTTAAAGGAAACATCCTTCTTCACGATTACCACATCTATCTTAACGGAGAAGAAGTTGGTCATATCGCAAGAAAAATCTCATTAAGAGACAGCTATGTCCTTCACCTTGAAGAAGGCATTGATCCAGAGTTTTATCTTGCTCTTGTTATCGCGATTGATAACATCACTGATCAACGTCGTGAAAACGCGAACAGTTAATCAGAAATCACACACAAAAATTGTCAGGTTTTTACCTGACTTTTTTATTGCAGTAAATCTGTGATTAATGGGGTAAGTGAATTTGTGATGACGGTGTAGCCATCTTTTGTTAAGTGACCTCCATCAACTGAATATTCTTGCTTTAATTCTTTCGTCTTTGGATCAAGCAATGCGTTATATAAATCAGCGTAAACATAACCGTATTTTGCGGCGATTTTTTCAATTTCGACATTATTTTGTCGGGCTTTTGCATTGTTTTTTGCCCAATCACCAGTCATCGAAGTTAAAGAACATAGTATAACCTTGGTTTGTGGTAGATTTTCTTTTAATTTGGAAACAATTGTCTCGTAATTATCAAGCATCGTATCAAAGTTATTCGCACCGATAAGCATGGAGATGACTTTTGGATTGGCGTCATAAGCGGATACCTGTAATCGTTTTTCTAAACCGAGTGTGGTGTCTCCGTTGATTCCGCGGTTGACGACCGTTAAACTAGGATAGAATGTTTTGACATCGTATCCTTCGGTTAATGAATCACCGAGAAACGCAACATCAATGTCTTTAATGTTTTTGTTCTCTTCATTGAAGAGATTACAACGATCATAATAATGCGTTTCGAACAATCGGACGCCTAATTCGTATTTTTCTTCATCGGCTTTCTTGCGCTCAATAGCATGAGTAATAAAATAAGTGCCTAATCCAGTAGCAACTGGTAAGGCCACCAACAATGAAATTAAAACAATTTTCTTTTTGTTCACGTGCTTCATTGTCGCACTTTGTATCTTCTAATTCAAATAATTGCTTTGTTTAGTTTAAAAAACTATAATTTCAATGATGGAAAAACAGAAACAACTCTCTCCGAAAATTCAAAGACAATTAGAAATCCTGTCAAAATACTACGATATCGATTTTGAAAGACGTTTAATTAATCTTGAACTTGTCTATGACAAGGTTAGTGATATGATGGACGACAATATCGTCGCAACAAAGAAAATGGTCTTCAAAAACGAAATTCTTCAACGGGTTTCCGAAATTTTAGATACATTTCCCCTCGAATTTAAAGTCAATCTTTGTTTTAAGATCGATGATTATGAAGGTTATGAACCAGAGGATGTTGCCGATTCATTCAAAGATTGTTTGGAGATGTTTCATTATTCCATCCATCGTGAAAAATCTCATCGTTTGTTAGAAGCGGTGATCCTTGCTTTAGTTTCTGTTGGCATTCTTTTTCTAAGAAAATTTGTTTTAGATAATGGCGTAATCGGAGATGACAATCTCACTTCTGAAATGCTTGATATCACAGCATGGGTCTTCTTGTGGCAGGCGGTCACAGTGCTCTTCTTAACACCAAACGAGTATCGTGAAGTCAGCTTTAAGATTCTTACTCGCTTAAATATTGTTTCTTTATACAAGAAAGACAAATTACTTAAAGAAATCACACAAGACGAAATTCAATTACACTGGGTGCAAATTTCTAGAGCTGAGAAAAATTCTCGCAGAATGATGATTATTGCTGGTGCATTTACCTTTGCAACAGGCGTTATGAGTGCTGTTAATGGTATTACATCGTATATTGGCACAGAGGAATTCTCCTGGATTTCCTTAGCATCGTTCCTATTTGCTTTACTTGTCTCAGGATTTATTTCTATTCTCGGTGGTATCGGAGCCATCTCTGTTTACAGAGAAAAAGGACCATTCCAAAAACTTGTTCCATTCTGTGCCTACTTCTATTTGGTAACAGTAGGTTTGCTTGTTATTGCGATTGTTGCGCTAGGAATTGAATCTGGATCCTTCGCATTCATGATTGGAATGCTCGCCATGTTTGTTGTCTATATTATTTCTTCGCTTCTATATTTCATTTCTTATCTAATCTTGAAGCATGTGAAGAAAGTTAGTGCTAAGAAAAATGCTTAATGATGATTTAAATAATCAACATCAATTAACTACTGGCCCTCTTTTAGATGAAGATGGAAATCTAAATGAGGCTGGTTTTTCTACATCTTTAATTCGTGACTATGACCGCAAACAAATTAAAGGTCTTAAATCACGCATTAAAGAATGGGACTACTATTACATCGGAAACAAGGACTTTGGAGTCGCGTTAACAATCGCTGATAACTCGTATATGGCTCTTGCCTCTGTATCGTTCTTAAACTTCAAAACAGGCGAACAAGTAACCAAGTCGAAAATGAAGTTTTTCACATTCGGAAAACTTGCTCTACCAAGCTCTTCAAAAGAAGGACTAACTAAGGTTTCTTGGAAGGGTTGCAAGATGTCTTTTGAAAACAAAAATAACCAACGAAAACTCAATGTTTTATACAAAAACTTTGCAAATCACAAAGATTTCCGTTTAGAGGTGGTTTTGAAGGAAAACAACCAGGATTCGCTGGTTATTTCCACACCATTTAAGAAAAAACAACACTTCTATTACAATCAGAAAATCAACAATTTAAGTGCAAACGGTTATTGCAAATTTAATGACCAATTTTATTACTTTGATGAGACATCTAGCGCGGTGTTAGATTGGGGCCGAGGAATCTGGACTTATAACAATACTTGGTACTGGGCTTCTATCAATGGTGAATACCTTGGAAAGAAGATTGGAATGAACCTTGGATATGGCTTTGGAGACACCAGTGCTGCAAGCGAAAATATGTTCTATATTGATGGCTTATCTTATAAGCTCAATGATGTTCGTTTTGACATTCCAACTCTAACAAACGGAAAACATGAATATATGAGGCCATGGAGTTTTAGAAGTAGCAGTGGAGATATCGCTTTAAAGTTTGAACCAATGCTCCACCGAAAAGCGAAGATGAATCTCTTATTCCTGAAGAGTGATCAAAACCAAGTCTTTGGTCTATTCTCTGGCTATATCATCGTTAATGGTAAGCAAGAATATTTCGAGAATGTTCCTGGCTTTGCCGAAAAAGTCCACAATTTGTGGTAACTTTTAGTTGAAACTTATTTTATCTTCTTATAAGATATACACGCAATCGCGGAGTAGAGCAGTCCGGTAGCTCACCAGGCCCATAACTTGGAAGTCGCAGCGTTCAAATCCTGCCTCCGCAACCAGTTGTTAACTACAGTATCGATACAAATCGGTGCTGTTTTCTTTTATAATTATATTAGTTTGTTGGGGGCTTATATGATAAAAATCGCTTTCTTTGATACACATTCCTACGATAAAGATTCTTTTAAAAAAATTGCTGATGAGAACATTTCAATTACATTTTTTGAGATGAGGCTTAGCAAGCAAACAGTAAATCTTTGTAAAGGCTATGATGCTGTATGTGTTTTTGTTAATGATGATGTTAGTAAAGAAGTTGTAAAACAACTTTACGAAAACGGTGTTAAATTGATTGCTTTAAGGTGTGCTGGTTATAACAATGTGGATTTAACTGCGTGTTTTGGAAAGATACATGTCGTTCACGTTCCTGCCTATTCTCCGAATGCTGTAGCCGAACATACAATGGCTTTATTACTCACATCTATAAGAAGAATTCACAAAGCATACAACAGAACTAGAGATTATAACTTTTCACTAGAAGGGATGACGGGATTTAACTTAAATGGAAAAACTGTCGGTGTGATCGGAACAGGACGCATTGGTCGTATTTTTGCTGATATTTGCAAAGGTTTTGGAATGAACGTTTTGGCGTATGATAAATTTCCAAACGAATCTTATGGATTAAATTATGTTTCATTGGAAACATTATTCAAAGAAAGTGACATTATCTCGCTTCATTGTCCTTTGACCGATGAAACAAAGCATCTCATTAATAGTGATTCGATCAAAATGATGAAAAAAGGTGTTGTTATTTTAAATACTTCTAGAGGTGGTTTACTAGACGCTGAAGCTTTACTAGAAGGAATTAAAGAAAGAAAAATCGGCGCTGCATGTCTTGATGTTTATGAGGAAGAAAGCGATATATTTTTCTCGGACAAGTCAGGTCATATTTTAAATGATGAAGTCTTAGCAAGACTCATTTCTATGCCTAATGTTATAGTCACTTCGCATCAAGCTTTTCTAACAACTGAAGCATTAGATAATATTGCTGAAACAACAATTGAAAATATAAATTCTTATTTTAATAATGACGAGCCCGTTAAGAACGAATTATGTTACTGCTGTGGAAATATGGATAGGTGTCGAAAAGAAAGAAAAGCAAAATGTTTTTAGATGATTATTAAATAGGTGGTCCACAATTTTCGGAAATGGCCCATTGTACTATTTATGGCGTGAACATCCAAATGTAAATTACAGTATCGATATAAATCGCTACTGTTTTTTTGTTTTTTATGTTACACATATATTTTTAAGATTGTAGAATATAAATGTTAGTTGCAGTTTAAATGAAAAATAGATATCTACAAGCATTCATTAGCGCCTCATTAAGTATCATCCCGATGATATTTATTATTTTAATTTTGTCTTGGACAAATGTAGCGCCTTTAAATTTTGCCAGAGGAGATTATTGGTTGCTTCTGATAGGAATGGTTGTTCTGATCATTGGATTAGGAACATTTTCTATTGGAGCCTCATCTTCTTTAACAAAGGTTGGTGAATATATGGGTTCTTCACTTTCTAAGCAGAAGAACTTATTCATTGTTATTGCATTTTCATTCGCGTTAGGAGCTTTAATTACTGTTGCCGAACCAAGCATCATGATTGTTACTAAACAAGTAACAGATTCAACGGTTTTTGCATACATATTAACTATTGGTATTGCAGTTGGGGTTGGCTTATTTGTTGTCATTGGCGTATTGAGAATTATTTTTCAAAAATCTTTAAAACTTTGGTATTTATTTTTCTACGCCTTAACCTTTATGATTCTTATTTTTGTTGTTCTAACTGTTAGAGATAAGAATGATAAAAGTGTCTTTTTGCCATTTATTTTTGATTCCGGCGGTGTGACGACTGGATCGGCCACTGTTCCATTTATTTTGGCGTTAGGCACTGGTGTGGCAACAGTCAGAGGTGGAAAAAACGCTAAAAACAATAGTTTTGGTCTTGTTGGAATGGCATCAATTGGTCCAATCATTAGTGTCACTTTATTAATTATATTTTCATCGACGCTTTCCCCTAACTTTGTTCCTTCTTATGCTGAATTAGGCAATGAAAACATTTTTAAAATGTTTATTTATACATTATTCCCACATAAAACGAGTGATAGCTTTTCTTTGGGAACATCTATTGAAGTTCTTATTGCTATGGCTCCAACACTGATTATTTTCTTAATTTATAATGCGATTTTTATCAAATTACCAAAGCATAAGATTTTCAAATTATTGATCGGCTTCTTATTTGCCTATATTGGCTTAAGTATCTTCCTATGTGGAACTGGTGCTGCCATGACACCAATTGGCTATTACGTTGGCACAATGCTCGGATTAAAATCTAAGGCATTAATCATTATTATCGCTTTATTAATAGGCTTAGTAACGATTGTTTGTGAACCGGCTGTCCATGTTTTAACGATTCAGATTGAAGAAGTCTCCGATGGTAGAGTACGTCGATTAACAGTTTTACTTACTTTATCAATCGGTGTAGGACTAGCTATTGCACTAGCGGTTATTAGAACAATTTTTAATTTTTCAATCCTTTACTATATGGTCCCTGGATACATCATTTCTTTAACATTAATGTTTTTGTGTCCGGATATTTTTACCGCTATGGCGTTTGACTCTGGTGGCACCGCTAGTGGACCAATGGCGTCATCTTTTGTCTTGCCGATGATTGTTGGATTAACAACAGCTATTTATGCAGAAAATGCTAATTATTTCGAACAATCTTTTGGTGTAATCGCTTTAATTGCTTTGACTCCAATCATTGCCATTCAAGTTTTGGGCGTTATTGAAAAAATTAAAGAGAATAAAGCAAAATACTCTATGCGAAAACACGTTTACAATGCAGAAGATGCGCAAATTATCCATTTTAATTAGGAGCTAGTATGGGTCTATTTAAAAAAGCGAAAAAAGAGAATACAGAATTTAAAAGTAATGTTAGTAAAACTGACATTAAAAAACTTTCTATGTTCATTACCATTGTTAATAGAGGACAAGGCAATTTTGTTTTAAAACTTTTTGAAAGCGAAGGCGCAA
>Ga0247611_10001424_pt1 | contig 42558 bp, 41 predicted proteins | sample 177DNAGHGhighgp2_FD_192422 | JGI IMG/M metagenome (GOLD analysis project Ga0247611, IMG submission 192422) | Sheep rumen microbial communities from Palmerston North, Manawatu-Wanganui, New Zealand - 1770 DNA GHGhigh gp2 | ecosystem: Host-associated > Mammals > Digestive system > Stomach > Rumen... | reverse complement strand
TTTTGGTTTACTTGGAGCTTATGCTTATTTTGGATATCATTACCGTGTTTATTTTGGAACAGTAATATTAAAACAAATTGCGCCAGTAATTATCTTTAACCTAGCAATTGGTTTTATGGTACCAGGTATTGATAATTTTGCTCATATTGGTGGATTAATTGGTGGATTCTTAATTAGTATGGCAACAGGAGTTAACAGTAAAGATACTAAACAACAACATATTCAAGGAATTATTTTATCAACAATGTTTATAGGATTTTTAATAGTTCTTGCATTTATTTTGAAAAAATAAAGATTAAGTTTATACTTAATCTTTTTTTATGATATCATGTTATTGTGGATAATATATAGGAACATCGTATGGGAAAAGTAGTAGATGTTGATGAAAATATTATAAAAGAATATGAAAAACACTTACAAGATTTAAAAAATAAACAATAAATTTCTTTAAAATCTTTTTTTGGAAATTTTGAAATATGTTATAGTTAGTTTTTCTTCAAAAGAAATAAAGAATAATCTACAAAATGTTTTCTATAATAATCTACAAAATGTTTTCTATAAATAACTTTACAAAAAGATAAGTTTATGTTATAACATTTTCATATTTATCAGTGATTGAGATGTAGTAATATAATGAAAAACTTAAAGAGAAGGAGATTTTGGTGCGAACTCCTAAGTAATAATTATATGAATTCGGCTCATAGATAAATCGCTAGTAGCGTTACAAGAATTAAGGATATTAATCTATCAAAGTAGGATGGTACCGTGTTAAATCACTCCTACATTGATAGATTTTTTTTGTAGGAGGAAGTAATGGAAGACGAGAAAATAGTAAAACTAAAAGAAGAGTTAGAAAGTAGTTTAGATCTTGTTAAGACAAGTAATGATTTAGTAACATTAAAAGCTAAATATTTAGGTAAAACAGGTATTGTAACAGAACTTACTAAAAATATGAAAGATTTATCACAAGAAGAGAAAGTAAGTGTTGGTAAGTATGCAAGTGCTGCCCGTAATCTTTGTAATGAATTATTTGATAAGAAGAATAATGAACTTGAACAAGAACTACTTAATAAAAAGTTAGAGAAAGAAACAATTGATATAACATTACCAGGTAATAAATTAAAAAGAGGAAGTCTTCATCCATTTAATAAAATGGTTATGGAAATTGAAGATTTATTTGTATCAATGGGCTATGATGTTGCTGATGGACCAGAGTTAGAAACTGATGAATATTGTTTCCAAAGATTAAATATTCCTCTAGGTCATCCTGTTCGTGATACTCAAGATAGTTTCTATATTAATGATGAATACTTACTTCGTACTCAAACAAGTAGTGTTCAAGCTCGTGTTATGGAAGCAAATACTGAAAAAACACCAATTCGTATTATTTGTCCAGGTAAGACATATAGACGTGATGATGATGCAACACATTCTCATCAATTTGGCCAAGTAGAAGGTCTTGTTATTGATAAAGGTATTACTATGGCAGATCTTAAGGGTACTCTTGAAATCATGGCTAAAAAGATGTTAGGTGAAAAGACTAAGGTACGTTTCCGTCCATCATTCTTCCCATTTACAGAACCAAGTGTAGAAGTAGATGTTAGTTGCTTTAAATGTAATGGTAAAGGATGTAGTCTATGTAAAAATACTGGATGGATTGAACTATTAGGAGCTGGTATGGTACATCCTAATGTGCTTAAGGCTAATGGTTATGATCCAGAAAAGTATAATGGTTTTGCCTTTGGTATGGGAATAGATAGACTTGCTATGATGAAATATGGAATAACGGATATTAGATATATGTATACAGATGATATTCGTTTCTTAAAACAATTTGATAGAGAGGAGTATTAAGATGAAAGTTAGTCGTAAATTTTTAAATGATTATATTGATATCTCTGACCTTGATATTCATGATATTGCTGAAAAAATGACAGGTGTTGGTAACGAATATGATTACTGTGGAAAATTAGTAGAAGCAAGTAATTTAGTTATTGGTGAAGTATTAGAGTGTGAAAATCATCCTGATTCAGATCACTTACATGTTTGTAAAGTTGATGTAGGAAATGAAGTACTTGATATTGTATGTGGCGCTCCTAATGTTAGAAAAGGAATTAAAGTAATAGTTGCTCTTCCTGGAGCAAAACTTCCTGGTGGAGAAATAAAAAGAAGTACTATTCGTGGTGTTGAAAGTAATGGTATGTTATGTTCTATTCAAGAATTAGGTATTGATCACAAATACTTAAAACCTGAAGATATTGAAGGAATACATGAAGTAGTAGAGGATGTTAAAGTAGGAGAAGATGCCCTAAAAGCTCTAAATTATGATGATGAAGTAATCGATTTTGAATTAACAAGTAATCGTGGAGACTTATTATCAATTATTGGTATGGCTTATGAAGTAGGTGCAATCTATAAAAGAGAAGTAAATGATATTGATTTATCTTATCCAAAAGAAAAAGGTAAGATGAACTTTAATTTAGATATTAGAACAAAGAGATGTCCTTTATTTCTTGCTAAAAAAGCTTTAAATGTTAAAATTAAAGAAAGTCCTGATTTTATTAAGAAAAGACTTATTGCATCAGGAATACGTCCAATTAATAATATCGTTGATATTTCAAATTATGTAATGATTGAAACAGGTCAACCTCTTCATTATTATGATGCTGACTCACTAGGTGATACTCTTGTTGTAAGAGATGCCAAAGATAATGAAAAATTAGTAACACTAGATAATCAAGAGAGAATACTTTCAAAAGAAGATATTGTTATTGCTAATAAAGATGAAGCTATTGGTCTTGCTGGTGTTATGGGTGGTTTATCAACAGAAGTTACGGATAATACTAAAAATGTTTTAATTGAAGCTGCTATCTTTGATAGTGTAAGTATAAGATTAACATCTAAGAAAATATTACGTAGTGAAGCATCTAATAGATTTGAAAAGGGTCTTGATTATACTAGAACATATATGGCTATGGAAAGAAGTTGTGCTCTCCTTGCTAAATATGCAGACGCAACTATCATTGATGATATTTGTACATATGATACTGTTGATAAAAAAGATAATATTATAAAAATAACTATTGAAGATATTAATAATTTATTAGGTATTGAACTAGATAAGAAGACAGTTGTTGACATTCTAGAATCATTATCATTTACAGTTGTTGACAAAAAAGGAATATTAGAAGTTACTGTACCACCAAGAAGAATGGATATTAGTATTAAAGAAGATTTAGTAGAAGAAGTTGCAAGAATTTATGGTATTGATAATATACCTGGTAAAGTACCTACATTACCATTAAAACGTGGTTCTTATAATAAATTTAATCGATTAATTCGTAATAAGCTTGTTTCAATGGGTTTAAATGAAACAATGACTTATACTTTAATACCAAAAAGTGAAGTTCATAAATATACATTAGATGAATTTGAAGAAGTCACTTTACTTGATCCAATGAGTGATGATCGTAGTACTTTACGTTATAGTTTACTACCTAGTTTAATGATGATTTATGATTATAATAGTAAACGTAATAATAAAGATATTTCTATATTTGAAATAGGTAAATCATTCTTTAAGAAAGATACATATGGCGAAGAAGAACGTCTTGCAATTTTAATGAGTGGTAATTATAAAGATAATCTATATAATGAAAAGATTACTTTCTATCATTTAAAAGGAATTATGGAAGAATTACTTGATTCTCTTGGATATAATGGAAGATATTCTTTAATAATTGATAAGTTACCAAATGAATTACATCCAGGTTCATCTGCCAATATTAACTTAAATGGTAAAAATATAGGTATTATTGGTAAAGTACATCCAAATGTTACTAAAGAAGATATTTATGTACTTGAAATTAATTTAACATTACTTAAATCATTTAGAGTAGGAACATTAAGTTTCAAAGAAATATCTAAATATCCTAATATTTCTCATGATGTTGCTTTTGTTCTTGATAATAGTATAACTAATGAAACAGTTATGAAAGAAATAAAGAAAAGTTGTGGTAAATACTTAGTAGATATTAGTTTATTTGATACATATTATTTTGATAATAATACTAAATCTCTTGCTTATAACTTAATATTTAATGATCCTAATACAACATTAACAGATGAGGTAGTTATGCCAATCTTTGAAAAAATGATTAAAGATGTTACTACAAAACTTAATTGTAAATTAAGAGATAATTAAAAGTGTTTTTTAAACACTTTTTTTATTAAATTTTAATTATTATGATATATTAAAATAGAGGGATAATATGAATAATAACTATAATAATTCAAATAATAATGAACAATTAACTTATAGTAATAGTAATACATATCTAGCATTATTTTTATTGATATTAATAGGAGTTGGAATCTTTTTTGCTTTCAGATTTAAAGATTTTTTTGGTTTTAATAAAAAGCCTATTAATCTTGATGATATAATTGCAACATATATGATAACATTTGATGCAAATGGTGGAAAGGTTAGTCCCTCTAATAGAGAATTATTTAAGGGAGATGCGTATGGTATTCTTCCTGTTCCCGTAAGAGAAGATTATTATTTTGATGGTTGGTATACAGAAATAAATGGAGGAGATAGAGTTAGTTCAAATAATGAAGCAATTGAAGATAGAACAATTTATGCACATTGGACTAAAGATTCAAAAGGTGGAAATGATGTACTTACTTATACTTTATATTTAAATGCTAGTGGTGGTCAGGTAAGTCCAAGTAATAAATCGCTTAAAAAGGGAGAAAGCTATGGTTCACTTCCTACTCCTATAAGGAAAGGCTATACATTTGATGGTTGGTATAATGATATAATTGGTGGAAAAAAAGTTAATTCATCAACAATTATTAATAATGATGTAACCATTTATGCACATTGGACGAAGAATTCAGAACCTCAAAAAGATCCTGTTCAAGAAAAAAATTATGTTTTAACTTTTGATGCTAATGGTGGAAATGTTAATCCAACAAGTAAAAAAATTAATAAAGGATATCCATATGGTAATTTACCAACTCCAACAAGGAATGGATATTCATTTGAAGGTTGGTATAGTTCAATAGATGGAAATGAAAAAGTAAGTTCTAATACCATAATTAATAATGATGTAATCATTTATGCTCGTTGGAAAAAGGTTCATTCTTCAAAAAAATCATATACTCTTACTTTTGATGCTAATGGTGGTAGTGTTAATATAAAATCAAAAGAATTAGAAGAAGGATCAGAATATGGAACTCTTCCAACTCCAACAAGAAGTGGCTATAAATTTTTAGGATGGTATACAAGTAAGGATGGTGGAACAAAAGTAGGTTCCGAAACAATAATAAATGCTAATACAACTATTTATGCTCATTGGGAAAAAAATGCAACAGTGGCAGTAACGGCTGACTCTATTTGTGAAAGTGTTAAAAATAATTCATCAATTGATTATGCATCATTTAAGGAATTATCTAAACAAAACAATAATGATGATTATTATGCTATAAAAGCTGCTCATGACTGTGCTAACAAATATCATAAAAAAGTAGTTGTTACCAAGGGAACATATAATATTTATAAATATTTTGATGGTGGAACAATAACTATTTCAACTGATACTAATTTTGGTGATTCAACTATTTATATTCATGATGAAAAGAAGATTTGTGTAAGTGGTAAAATTAAAAATAATGATTATATTTTCAAAATTCAAAATGGACATGTTTCTTTAACAACAACATTATCAAAAGAAGTTACTAAAGGTTCTACTTTCTATATTCCAGACAATATTAAAAAGAAATTAAGTGATATGCTAGCTCCATATGGCGAAACAGTTTCTGGTTATCATATTCAAATTAGAGATACAAATGAAAATAGAAAAATATTTATTAGATCAGGTCCAAATGAAAATGAAAAAAATCAATCATTAGTACAAGAATCTTTTATAACAGATGTAGATGGTAAGGTACTTGATAATATTGCATGGACATATAAAGGTTCAAAAGTTTATCTTGTTATAAGACCAATATCAAGTAAAAAATTAGTAATTAAAAATGGTAATTTTAAAACTATTGTATCAACAAAAACATGTGATAATGTTTATGTTCAAAGAGGTATGAATATATCAAGAAGTAATATTCTTTTAGATGATTTACATCACTCTTATGTAAATAGTGAAAAGAAGAAAACGTATGTAATCCATTATCCATATCATGGTTTCTTTGCTTTCTCTGGACTAGGAAAAGTAACATTTAGCAATTCAACTGTTCAAGGTATGAGAAATGAAAAGTCAGGTAATGTTAGTTCAACATATGATTTACATATTTCAAAGGCTAATTCAATGACAATGAATAATATAACGATGTCTGATAAGGAAATAGATACTTTAATTAATCCAAATTCTAATTTAATTTGGGGTGTTACAGGAACAAACTTTACTAAAGATATAACATATAATAATTGTAAATTAAATCGTATCGATACTCATCGTGGTGTTTATAATATAACTATTAAAAATTCTACAATTGGTTATTATGGTCTTTCACAAACAGGTTTTGGTACTTTAACTATAAAAAATGTAACGATTAAACATCGAAATACTTTTATAAATTTAAGATCAGACTATGGTAGTAGATGGCATGGAACGATAGTATTTGATGGTAATAATACAATTATTCCAAAAGATAATTCTAAAGTATATTTAATATCAATGTCACCTGCACAAAATCATAATTATGGATATGATTTATATATGCCAAATGTAACAATAAAAGCAGGAAGTACAATAAGAATTAAAAGTGATACAACGAAGTTTTCCATATTTAATCAAACCGAAAATTATTTTGCAAAATTAAAAGTTGGTGGTGGATATAAACTTAAGAATTTTAAAACAGGTAAAAAACCAATTGTTAAAAAATCTGGTGAAGTTAAATCTAATAAGGGTGTTTTAAACAAATATACTTATGATTAAAAAGATATTTTAAATATCTTTTTTTTCTTATATATGATAAAATTTATATGATAGGTGAGATATGAAAAAGAAGAAAAAAAGTTATGTTGATTATCTTATTTATATTTTAATTGCGTTAATAATAATTATTGGTATTGCTATGTATATAAATTATCGTAATGAACAAATTAAAATTAATACATATAATATTGTTTTAAAAGGTGATTCTTCAATGAATTTATATGAGGGTATGACATATCAAGAACCAGGTTATTACGCTTATGATTATCAAAATATTGATCAAGCTAGTCTTGTTAAAGTAGAAGGTTATGTTGATACTAATAAAATAGGTACTTATACATTAGATTATATTATTGATACTAAATGGGTAAATAATAAAGTATCAAGAACAGTAAATATTCTTGAAAATCCTTTTAACTATATAACATTTGAATTAAATGGGGATAGTGTTATTGAAATTCCTCTTGGTTCCGAATACAATGATCAAGGTTATTCTTTAGTAAGTAGTAAGGGAGAAGATTTCACTAATTATGTAAGAACAACAGGAACTGTTGATACAACAAAAGTAGGTATCTTTCAAATTGAATATAATTTAACAATAGGTAATAAATCAAAAACATTAAAAAGAACAATTGAAGTTGTTGGTGAACATTATACTGTTACTTTAGATAATTCTAATCCAACTAATCAAAATGTGACAGTGACTGTTGTATCAAACTTATTAGATTTTAGTTATTTTATGATTGAAGATAAAAAAATATCGATGAATACTATAACTTATTTAGCAACTAAAAATGGTAATTATGTCTTTGATATGTATAAAAAAGATGGTACAAAAGAAGAAGTAAAAGTAGAAATTACTAACATTGATAAAGAAGCTCCAACAGGTACTTGTACAGTAAGTGTTAATAGTAAAACTAATAAGTCTGATTTTTCTATTGATGTAAATGATAAGAATCAAATAAGTAAAATTGTTTATAATAATAAAGAATATACAGATAAGAAATTTACAATTAATCAAAAAGTAGACACTGCTACTATTAGTGCTTTTGATATTGTTGGTAATAGTGCAACTATTAACTGTACTGTTCGATATGCTTTTATTGAGCCAACTGGTGGAACGGTTGTTAAAAGTTTTAATAGTAATACTTTAAAATATAAAATATTAAAAATAGGTAATTATTATGAAACACATATTTGGGCATTAGACCCATATAATCAAATGCGATCTGGTCTTAAGTTTCCATTCCCTCAATTAGCAACTGTTAATGAGCTTGTAAATTATGTATCAAAAAGACTTAACTTTAGAGATAAACATATGATTGCTTTTAATGCTAGTGGTTTTGTAAGTAATCAATTTAGTACCCAATTTATTAGTGCTAATCCTAAATGGAAGAATTCAAGTCAAACTGCAGTTGTAATTCATGAAGGAAAGATTTTAAGAGATTTTACTAATCAAACTTTCCCAACGAGAAAAACATATACTTATGGTCTTAAAAAAGATGGTTATATGGCATATTATGATATAAGTAATGGTGATAAACAACATATGGCATCAAATCAACAAAAAGTTAAACAAATGGTTCAAGATGGTATTAAATATACATATGGTTTTGCTCCTTTACTTGTTATTGATGGTAAGAAAGTAACTAATGATAATTCTCCTAATATAAGACAAGGATTATGTCAAATTGATAAAAACAATTTCGTTTTCTTAACAAATATTAGTGGTAATCGTGGTATTGGATTAACTTTCTCAAAAATGGCTGATATCTTCTTATCATTAAATTGTATATATGGTGTTAATCTTGATGGTGGAGGAAGTACTAGCCTATATTATAAAGAACGTGGAACAGATAATGCTACAGCCCTAAGATCAAGTTCAAGAGCTGATGCTGACATGGTTTATTTTGTTGAATAAAAAAGAGAAAAAAAGTAGACATCAACTTCAAAAGATGTCTACTTTTATAATTGAAAATGTATATTATGTATGATAAAATTTATATAGAATAGAGAGGTGCAAAGTGAAAAATAATATTATTACTTATGCATATAGGGGTTTAGTATCAATTATCTATTTCTTATCTGGTAAAAAGAATAAGATTAAAGACATATTTGCATTAGATGACGAAGGTGATATTGGCGTTAATATGGATATGTCATCTGGTAGTCAAAGTGGATTTAATGATGCTACAAAAGATTTAAAAAATCGAAGAGATGAGTTATTATCTGTAGAAAAACAACGTTTTAGATATGTTGCTACCGATTTTAAAGGTAAAAAAATTAAAGGTACTTTTGATGCATATAATATTGATCAAGCTAAAAAATTCTTAACTGATGAAGGACTTAATATTGTTACTATAGCAGCTCGTACTAAGTATGATGTTGACCTTACTATTGGTAATCCATTATCGGTTGCTGATCTTGCCTTTACTTTAACACAGTTATCAACTTATATTAAAGCTGGTATAACATTAATAGATGGTGTTAGAATTCTTGCAAAGCAATCTGAAAAGCAAGATAAGAAAAAAATATATCAATTAATTATATATGATTTATTATCTGGAGATAGTTTTTCGGATGCCTTATCAAAACAACCTAAAGTTTTTCCAAAACTATTAGTTAACATGGTTAGATCATCAGAATTAACTGGTGACCTTCCTAATATTCTAGATGATATGGCAAATTATTATACAGATGTTGATAAAAGTAGAAAAGAAGTTAAAAGTGCTATGACCTATCCGGTTATTGTTTCTATTTTAGCTGTATTAGTTATTACATTCGTATTTGTATGGGTTGTACCTCAATATACATCAATGTTTGAAGGTTTCCATCAAGAGTTGCCAGCGATAACTAAAATGACAATAAAAGTCAGTGATTTTGTAAGTAATAACTTAATAGATATTTTAATAGCAATTATTCTTGTATTGTTATTATATTTGTATTTATTTAAACATGTTCGATCATTTAAATTAATGATGCAGACTATATTCTTAAAATTACCTGTAATTAAAAATTTAATTAAATATAAAGAAATTTCAATGTTCTCAAGAACTTTTGCTTCGTTGATTAACCATGGTGTTTATATTAATGATAGTATGGATGTACTTTTAAAAGTATCAGAGAATGAAGTTTATCGTAATATTATTAAAAGAACTGTAGATAATTTAAATGCTGGTGGTAAAATATCAGAAACATTTAAAGACAATCCTGCAATTCCAGTAGTTGCTTATGAAATGATTGTAACAGGTGAATCTACTGGTAACTTAGGTGAAATGCTAGAAAAAGTTAGTGATTATTATGATGGTTTAAATAGAAACTCTGCTAATGCAATAAAGAGTTTAATTGAACCAGCTTTGATTATTTTCTTAGCAGGTGTTGTTGGTGTTGTTATCTTATCAGTTATTTTACCAATGTTCAGTATGTACAATAGTTTATCAAGCTAGGGGTGGTTGATATCAAAATTATTTTTATGATTATATTCTTTATATTAGGAACCTTAATGGGTTCCTTCTATAATGTAGTAGGATTACGTGTTCCTGATAAAAAGTCAATTATTAAACCACGTAGTCATTGTATGAATTGTGGACACGTTTTATCATGGTATGAGTTAATTCCTGTATTTTCTTATATTTTTTTGAGAGGAAGATGTAAGAATTGTCATGAAAAGATTTCTCTTTTATATCCATTAAATGAACTATTTTGTGGAATATTATTTATGATATCTTTCTATTCATGGAAGTTTTCACCAGAATTAATTGTTTCTCTTACATTATCAAGCTTATTATGTATTGTTATTGCAAGTGATTTATCATATTTGATAATACCTGATAGTTTTATTATTGTCCCAATAATTATTATAGTAATTGTACGTTTTATCCAATATGGACTTGTTAGTACTTTAATTGCGATTGCATTTGGGTTTGTAAGTTTTGGAATGATGTATTTAATTATGGTATTTGGAAGTAAATTGTTTCATAAAGAAGCTATGGGTGGTGCTGATGTTAAATTAATGTTTATTATTGGTTTAGTAACAGCTCCTATCTTTACTAAAGTTACAACAGCGGAATTATTTTTAAACATTTTAATGCCTCTTCTTGTTGTTGTTGCTGCAAGTGTAATTGCTCTTCCAAGTTCATTAGTCATATATACTAAACAAAAAGAAAATGTTGTTCCATTTGGACCTTTTCTTGTAATAGGTTTATTAATAGTATATTTTACTAAAGTTAATATCCAAGATATTTTTATCTTCTTGTTAGGAAGAAAATAAAAAGAATATTTTTGAAATATTCTTTTTTTATATTATAAATACTAATAAGTAATATATAACAAACAAAAATAATAATAAAGTTCCTTCCAGTCTGTTAATTGTTTTTTTAGAAAGTGAGAATAGGAATAACAATATAGCTGAAATAATTAATCCAACTAAGTCAACCGCTCCAAATGATGATGGAGTAATTGTACCATAAATAGCAACAGGAACACCTAATACAACGCAAATGTTAAAGATATTACTACCAATGATATTTCCAAGAAGAAGATCTTGTTCACCTTTTTTTGATGATACAATTGTTGTTACAAGTTCAGGTAGAGATGTACCAAAAGCGATAATTGAAAGAGATATAACACGTTCACTTAAACCAATTTGTTTAGCAAATATTTTAGCATTTTCAACAACTAAATCACTTCCATAGATTATTCCTGCTAATCCAAGACCAACAAATAGAAATGATTTCCAAAGGGGAATAGTTGGTGTTAATTCTTCACTTTCACCTTTTTTTCTTCTTGCAAGTGATACTAAGTAATATACAAATATTGTGAAGAATAGTATAATTATGATTCCATCTGATCTTGATATTTGATTGGTTAATCCATTACTTAATTTAATATCTAACATTACTACTACTAGAAGAGTTGATATTAAAAGAATTAATGGTATTTCTTTTTTTACAGTGTTATCTTGTATTTTAATTGGTTTAATAACTGCTGCTATACCAATTATTAATAGTACATTTAAGATACAACTACCAATAACATTACCTAATACCATATCTGTACTATGATTTGCAATTGCACTCATAGAAACAGCAAACTCTGGTGCTGATGTACCAAAGGCAACAATTGTTAATCCAATTAAGATTTTTGGTACTTTAAAATTTAGGGCTGTTGCCGAGGCACCATCAACAAAAATATCAGCTCCCTTAATTAATAATATAAATCCTATAATTAATAACAAAATACTTATAATCATTATCTTCTCCGTATATTATCATTTTATCATATAAACCTTTAATTAGCAGTTGTAAATATTTACAAAGAATTTAAATAATGTTAAAATGTCTTTGAGGTGTTTGTATGCGCTATATGGGGCTTGATTTAGGAACTAAAACCCTTGGCATAAGTTTATCTAATGGTATTATTGCATCGGTTTATGGAACATTAAGACATGATGAAGAGTATGATAGAATCGCTAATGAAGTAGCAAATCTTGTTAATGAAAAAAAGATTGATATTATTGTCTTAGGTTTTCCTAAAAACATGAACAATACAATTGGTGAAAGAGCAAAAATAACTTTAGAATTTAAAAAGAAGTTAGAAGATTTAACTAATTTACCAGTTGAACTTGAAGATGAACGACTAACAAGTAAAGTTGCTAATGATGTTTTAATATCAGCAGATACAAGCCGTAAAAAAAGAAAAGAAAGGGTAGATGGTATGGCAAGTGTAATCATTTTGCAGTCATACCTAGATCGAAAGGGAAATTAAAATGGAAGAAAAATTAACAATGGAAAATGATGAAGTAGTACTGATAACAAGAAATGGAGCTAAAGTTCAACTTGATAAACTAATTACTTTTGATGATGAAGGAACTAAAAAAAGTTACATAATTTATACAGATAACAGTAGAGATGAAAATGGAAATGTTCGTATTTCAGCATCAATTGTAAAAGATCCAACAAATCCTAACTCTGAATTAGAAGAAATTAAAACAGAACGTGAATGGAAAGTTATTGATACTGTTCTAAAATCAACAGTTGAAAGTATTAAAAAACATATGGATAAGAAAAACGAGGAATAATACTAATGAGAAAATTACGTAATTTTATGATTGCTTTCGTAATTCTCATTGCCATTTTATTTGCGTTTATTGGTATATCAATAAGATATTATACAGGATCTGTTAGCAAAGAAAGTAAAGAAGTTGTCTTTACGGTTCCTGAAGGTTCAACATGGTCATCTATTGGACCTTTATTAAAAGAAAAAAAATTAATTAAGAATAATACTTTTTTTAAGATATATGTTCGATTAATGAAAGTTAAAACATTAAAACAAAATACATATCGCCTAAATCAAAATATGGAATTAGATAAGATACTTGTTATTTTATCTCAAAATGAAGAAAAAGATAAAAATGTTAAAGATTATATTGTAGTTGATGAAATATCAATGACCTTCCAAGAAGGTATTAATATGAGACGTATCGCTAAAATAATTGAAAGTAATACTAATTATTCATATGACGATGTTATGAAAAAAGTTAGTGATTTAGATTATCTTAAAACATTAATTGAAAAATATTGGTTTATTACTGATAGTATTTTAGATAGTAAAATCTATTATCCACTTGAAGGATATCTTTTCCCAGATACATATCGTTTTAATCGTGATGCAACAATTGAAGATATTTTCGAAAAAATGTTAGATGAAATGGCTAAAAAATTAGAGCCATACAAAGATAAACTTGAAAATAATAAATATAATATCCATGAGGTATTGACGATTGCATCAATGGCGGAAAAGGAAGTAAGTCATAAGTTTAGTGAAGATAGATTGAAAGTAGCAAGAGTATTCTATAATCGTTTAGATAGAGGAATGAGTCTTGGTAGTGATGTTACTACAAGATATGCATTAAAACTTGATGAAACAAGACCTTTAACGAAGAATGAATATGATACTTGTAATAATTACAATACTAGATGTTTAACATTTACAAAACTTCCAGCAGGACCAATAAGTACCATATCTGAAAGTAGTATTAAAGCTGCTTTTGAACCGGCAGAAGGAAATTATATATATTTTGTATCCAATATTAAGACAGGAGAAACTTTCTTCTTTGATAATTATACTGATTTTCAAAAGAAAGTTAATGAGCTAAGCAAAATAAATGGAGGCTATTAAAATGAATCAGGAAGATTCAAATAAAGAATTACAAATAATAAAGAAATATGCAGTTGATAATAATATACCTATTATGCAAGATGAAGGAATTGATTTCTTAAGAAACTTTATCGATAAAAAAGGAATTAAGAATATTCTTGAAGTTGGAACAGCAATAGGTTATTCAGCTATTATGATGTGTCTTGTTAATAATGATGTAATGGTAACTACTATTGAACGTGATGAAACAAGATATATGGAAGCTCTAAAAAATATTAAAAAGTTTAATCTAGAAAATAGAATAACTTTGATTTTTAATGATGCTTTAACAGTAGAATTTGATGAAAAGTTTGATTTAATATTTATAGATGCTGCTAAAAGAAAAAATAAAGAATTTTTTGAACATTTTGTTAAATATTTAGATAATGATGGATATGTTATTACTGATAATATGAATTTCCACGGATTTGTGGATAAAAATCCAGAAGAAATCGAAAGTAAGAATGTTCGTGAAATTGCTGAAAAAATTAATGAATATTTATATTTCTTAGAAAATAATATGGAATATAAAACAACAATTTATCAAGTAGGAGACGGCGTAGCTGTAACTGAAAGAAGAGGTTAAAATGAAATTATTAGTAAGTTTAAATAATAAAAAAATAGAAGATTATTTAAATTATACTAATTCTTTTATTATAGGGATAAAAGATTTAAGTATAAATAATTATCTATTTTCACTAGAAGAAGTTAAAGATTTATTAAATAAGTATGATATTAATTTATTTATTAGTTTGAATGCTAATTATTTTAATTCAGATTTAAAATTATTAGAAAATACTATTCTAGAACTATCTAAATTAAATATAAAAGGTATTTTATTCTATGATTTAGCAGTTCTTGAAATTGTTAAAAGAAATAATTTAAATATTCCATTATGTTGGAATCAAGAACATATGGTTAATAATTATAATACTTGTAATTATTACTATAGTAAGGGATGTACTTATGCGTATTTAACTTCAGATATAACTAAAGAAGAAATGATGGAGATAAGCAAAAATACAAAAATTAAATTAATTACAATGTTTTTTGGTCATCCACTTGTATCATTTTCTAAAAGAGAATTAGTTACTAATTATTTTCTATTTAATAAAAAGAAGAAAGAAAAAGAAGTATATACAATAAAAAATAAAGATAGTGAAGGATATTTCATTACAGAAAGTGATAAAGGTACAAGAATTCTTACTACCGAATATTTAAATGGAGTAAAGCCATTTTGTTATTTACATGATGTTATTGAATATGGTGTTCTTGATGAACAATTAATTGATCATGAATTATTTATTAAAGTATTAAAAGTTTTTAAAGATTTAAATGATAATCAAATAGATATGGAAGAAGCTAATAAAAAAGTATTTGATCTAACAGGCAGTGATAATACAATGTTCTTTGATATAAAAACAATTTATAAGGTGAAAAAAGATGAAAAAAAGAATTGAATTATTAAGTCCAGCTGGTGACTTAGAAAGATTAAAGATTGCTTGCTTATATGGAGCTGATGCTATCTATATTGGTGGAAGAGAATATAGTCTACGCGCTAATGCCACTAATTTTTCACTAGATGAAATAAAAGAAGCCTGTTCTTTTGCTCATAAATTAAATAAGAAAGTATATCTTACTTTAAATATTGTTTTTCATAATGAAGATATAGAAGGCGTATATGATTATATTAAAGATGTAGTAGATGCGGGAATTGATGCTTTTATTGTTAGTGATTTATTTATTGTAAATTATATAAAAACAAACTTTGATGTTGAAGTTCATCTAAGTACCCAAGCATCAACAACTAATGTTTTAAGTGTTAAATATTTAAAAAATGAAGGAATTGATAGAGTAGTACTAGCTCGTGAAGTTAATCTTCATGATATTAAAGAAATAATTGATGAGACTGGTATTGATATTGAATGTTTTATTCATGGAGCAATGTGTACTTTCTATAGTGGTAGATGTGTTCTATCAAATTATTTTACTAATCGTGATTCTAATCGTGGTGGTTGTGCTCAAGTATGTCGTTTTGATTTTAATATTGATGATGATGAAAACTTCTCAATGGCAGTTAAAGACCTTAATATGTCATATTTAATTAAAGATATGATAGAAAGTGGCGTTAGAAGTCTTAAAGTTGAAGGTAGAATGAGGTCTCCTTATTACCTTGCAACGGTACTATCAAGTTATCGAAGAATTATTGATAGTTACTATAATGGTACTTTAAATGATGAAATATTAAAAAAAGAAAATATTATTTTATCGAGAGTATCTAATAGAGAGAATAGTACCCATTTTTATGATCATGAAGCTAATGTAACTGATCAATATTATAATGGTAGACAAGAACTTTCTAATCAAGATTATGTTGCTTATGTTATTAAATATGATAAAGATACAAAAATATGTAATATTAGTCAAAGAAACTATTTTGAAATAGGTGATGACTTAGAAATTATTACTCCTGATATGGAAATAATTCCTTATCATGTTGATAAAATATATGATAAAGATATGCATGAAGTGGATAAAGCTAATCACGCGGAAGAAGAATTAAACTTAATTATTGACCGTGAGATACCAATATGTTCAATGATTAGAAAAGCATATTTAGGAGGTAAGGATGAATAATCAAATAAAAGAAAATTTTTACAAGAAAGAAACAATTTTATCAGAATATGCAACTAAATCTAGTGAAGCAATTAGATTAAAAGAAGAAGAGAGTGACTTTAGAACACCATTTTTTCGTGATGTCGATAGAATTATTAATTATTCATCATATACAAGATATAGTAATAAAACTCAAGTATTTTCTTTTTTAGGTAATGATAATATTCAAACACGAATTATTCATGTTAATTTAGTTAGTAAGATATCAAGAACAATAGGAAGAGCGCTTCTTTTAAATGAAGATTTAATTGAAGCTATATCTTTAGGACATGATATTGGTCACTGTCCTATAGGACATGTTGGTGAAAAGATATTAAATAAGATAAGTTTACGAGAACTTGATGAAGTTTTTATGCACAATATTGAAAGTGTAAGAAACTATATGGTACTAGAAAATGATGGTAAAGGTAGTAATCTTACTATTCAAGTACTTGATGGTATTATGTGTCATAACGGAGAAAAACTACTTAGAAGATATACTCCTCGTAAGAAGACTAAAGAAGAATTTTTAAATGATTATTATAATTCATATAAAATGCATAAAGAAAAAGTTGATTTAACACCAATGACTCTTGAAGGTTGTGTTGTTAAAATATGCGATATTATAAGTTATGTTGGAAGAGATATTGAAGACGCTATAAGACTTGGTTTTGTAAATAGAGAAGAAATACCTTCTAATATTAGTAAAGTACTTGGTAATAATAATAAAGATATTGTTAATACTTTAGTAACTGATTTAATTAATAATAGTTATGGTAAAGGATATTTAGAATTTAGTGAAGAAGTATATCTAGCTTTAAATGATTTATTTAGTTTTAATTATAAATATATTTATAATAACGCTAATTCTCGTGAAAGACTTGATTATTATAATCTTGTATTTACAAGTCTATATGATAAATATTTAAATGATTTAAATAGTAATAATTTAAATAGTTCTATTTATACATATTATTTAAATAAGATGGATTCTAACTATGTATTAGAGACATCTAATGAAAGAAAAATAATCGATTATATCTCTTTAATGACTGATGAATTCTTAATCAGAGAGTATGAATCTAATTGTAGATAGATGTCAACAAAAAAAGATTGACATTTGATGATATAAGTACTATAATTATGTTTATATTTGTGAGGTGTGATATGGAAAAAGAAAAAACAAAAACAATATTAACTCAGCAAGGATATGAAGATCTAAAAAATGAATTAGATAATCTTATCAATGTTAAACGCCCAGAAAATATTAAAGCTATTAAAGATGCTCGTGCCTTAGGTGATTTATCTGAAAATGCTGATTATGATGCAGCTCGTAACGAACAAGCTGAACTTGAAGGACGTATTAAACAATTAGAAAAGTTATTGGAAAATGTAGAAATAATAGACGAAAGTAAACAAAGTAAAGATACTGTAAGTATTGGAAGTACTGTTGAAATTAAATATATAGATGATGAAGACGATATAGAAGAATATCAAATCGTTGGTAGTCAAGAAGCTGATCCATTTGCTTTTAAGATTTCTAATGAAAGCCCAATTGCGAAAGCCTTAATGACTCATCGTGTTGGTGAAATAGTTGATGTTGAAAGTCCAAATGGTGTTTACCAAGTAGAAATAACTTCAATTAGATAAAAAATATGCCGAGTGCATATTTTTTTATACTATTTAATTAATTAAGTTGATATAAAAAGAGAAGATAGTCTATAAACTCAAGAAAGTAAAAGCTTATGGAATATAAAAAATCAGTTACTTTTACTTTATAATGTATCTAAAATTACAAAAATAACAATTAAAAAGGTAGATAAACGCAAATATCTATCTTTTTTTCTTTAATTTACAACAAAATAGTTGTTTTTTTAGAAAAATGTGTTACAATTTAATAGCAAGTAATTTTTACGGGGCGTTAGCTCAGTTGGTAGAGCAACTGACTCTTAATCAGTGGGTCATGGGTTCGAATCCCTTACGCCCCACCATTTTATTATATTTTATGATAAAAATCGTAAAAAATGCTTGCTATAAATGAAATTTTATAGTATATTAATTAAGTATTTGGTTTTGGGCTTGTAGCTCAGGTGGTTAGAGCGCTGATCTGATAAGTCAGAGGTCGTTGGTTCAAGTCCATCCAGGCCCACCATATATATGCCTCAATAGCTCAGTTGGTTAGAGCACTTGACTGTTAATCAAGGGGTCCTAGGTTCAAGTCCCAGTTGAGGCGCCATTTTTTTTGGCCAGTTGGTGAAGTGGCTTAACACACTGCCCTTTCACGGCAGCATTCATGGGTCCGAATCCCGTACTGGTCACCATTTTGAAATAAAGCCTTGATTATTCAAGGTTTTTATTATATCCGAAAGGAGAATAGATATGAGAATAGGTATTTTTGATTCTGGTATTGGTGGAATTAATGTTTTAAGTGAATTAATAAAAAAATATCCTAATAATGAATATCTTTTTTACGGTGATACATTAAATTTACCATATGGTTCTAAAACAATTGAAGAATTAAAAATGTTTGCTAGCAATATAATAGATTATTTTATTAAAAGAAGTGTTGATCTAATTATTATTGCTTGCGGAACAATAAGTAGTAATTGTTATCATTATTTAAAAAAGAAATATGATATTCCTATTTTTGATATAGTATCACCAACTATTAGGTATATTGATAATTCTCCTTATAATAATATTGGTGTTATTGCAACTGAAAGAACTATTGAAAGTAAGATTTTTGAAAAGAATGATAAAGTAAAATTAGTTAAAGCAACAAAGAATTTTGTTAAAATAATTGAAGATGGTATTATTAATAAAGCTGAAAAGCAAGAAATCATTAGTGAATTAAATTATTTTAAAGGTAAAGTAGATGCTTTAGTACTAGGTTGTACTCATTATCCATCTATTTCAAATATTATTACTGATTATTTAGATGTACCTCTTATTAACATGGGAGTTTGTTTAGCAAATGAACTTGATATAACAAATAATAGTAAAAAATGTATTGAATTATCTTTTTCTTTAATAACAGATAATTTAAAAGAGAATATATCAAAGATAATTAAAGAAGAATTTACGTTACACGAATTAGTTTTGAATAAAAATGGTAGTTAAACGTTCTTATCTAAAACATTAATTAGTTATTGACTTAAAATAAAGGTTGTGGTAATATATTAATGTTTGAAAAGAAACAAACGCATACGCGCTCGTAGCTCAATTGGATAGAGCGTTTGGCTACGGACCAAAAGGTTGCGGGTTCAATTCCTACCGGGCGCACCATTTTATATTTATCGAGATGTGGCTCAATTTGGTAGAGCATTAGGTTTGGGACCTAAGGGTTGCAGGTTCAAATCCTGTCATCTCGACCATTTGAAATTAAGACTTTCTATGAAAGTCTTTTTTTGTTGCTTTTATTCATTAAATAATATACAATAGTGAGCTATTGAGGAAATATGAAATTTGATGAATTAACAAAAGAAGAAGAAATAATTGTCGAAGCTTTTACTAAATTATGGAGTGAAAGAAATGTTAGTACTATTTCTATAAATAAAGCTAATAGTAATTCTTTATGTAAGATAAATGGAAAATGGGCAACATTCTTCTATATTCGTGATGAAATATATAATTATAAGGAATTTGATGATTTATATTCTGCTTGCCTATCTTATTTTAAGTGTCTTGATGGTGGCAATGAAAAGTATTGTAAATCAATGTTTCCTGAACTAATTAAGAAACTAGCAGATAATGAGATAATAGAAGAAACAGGATATGTTAATTATAATGATTTAACTAATGAAGAACAAATTATTTTAAATGTTTTTATTCAATTATTAAAAGATACAGGTGATTATATTAGGAATATTATTTATCCTGAAAGCGAAGATAAAATTGATGAATTTATTGAAAGATTACAAGTATATAAAAAAGGTAATGTTTGGGTAGCTTATGTTCTAGAACGTAATGAAAAAAGTGGTTATACGGAATTTCATACATTATATTCAATGTGTATGGCTATTTTTAATAGTATGGAAAAAACTCATTCTGATTATTGCTTAAGTAGATTTCCTATAATGGTTCAACAAGCTTTAGAAAATAATAAAATGGCAAGATAACAATAATAATCTTGCTTTTTTTTGTTTAAAAGTTCTACCAATAGTAGAGTTGTTATTAGATAAAATAAGAATAATTCATTATATAATGTAATTGGAGGTTATATGAAAAATATTGATTTTGGTAATTATTTATATGAACTTAGAAAGAAAAGTAAATTAACTCAAAGATATGTTGCTTATAAACTCGATGTTAGTGATAAAGCTGTAAGTAAATGGGAAAATAGTAAATCGATTCCTGATCTTGATAAATTAAAATCTCTTGCTATTTTATATGGTGTTCCAATTGATGAACTTCTTAGTTTACAAGAAACTAAAAGTAATGTAGAAATTAGTAAAATAGTTATTACTGGTGGACCATGTGCAGGTAAAACAACTGCTCTAAGTTGGATTAATAATTATTTTACAAAAAGAGGTTATACTGTAATTACTGTTTCTGAAACAGCTACTGAATTAATTACTAATGGTGTTGCTCCATGGACTTGTGATACGAATTATACTTATCAAACATTACAAATTAAGTTACAAAAGCTAAAAGAAGAAATTTTTCTAAAAGCTGCTAAAACAATGAATGGTAAAATCTTAATTGTTTGTGATCGTGGTGTAATGGATAATAAAGCTTATATCGATGAATTAAAATTCAAAAGAATTTTAGAAGAATTAAATACAAATGAAATTAATGAAAGAGATTCTTATGATGCTATATTTCATTTAGTAACAGCTGCTAAGGGTAAAGAAGAAGTTTATACTCTTGATAATAATAAAGCAAGAACGGAAACAATCGAAGAAGCTCGTATAATAGATGATAAAATAATATCATCTTGGACGGGTCATCCTCATTTTAGAATCATTGATAATAGTACAGAATTTGAAGAAAAATTAGAAAGATTATTAAAAGAAATTGCATCTTTCTTAGGAGAACCAGAACCTTTTGAAATTGAAAGAAAATATCTAATTTATTATCCTAATATTAAAGAATTAGAAATGATGCCTAATTGTACAAAAGTTGATATTATTCAAACATATTTAAAGAGTGATAAAGGTTCTGAAAGAAGAATAAGAGCCAGAGGAATTGATGGAAATTATATTTACTTCTTAACAGAGAAAAAAAAGATAACTAATTTAAAAAGAATTGAAACAGAAAGAAGATTAACTCAAGAAGAATATTTTAAATTATTAATGGAAGCTGATACTAATCTTCATACAATACATAAAACTAGATATTGCCTATCAGAAGAAAATCAATATTTTGAAATAGATATATATCCAGAATGGGATAAACAAGCAATTATGGAAATTGAATTAAGTAGTGAAGATGATAAAGTACAAATACCTAAGTTTATTGAAATAATTAAAGAAGTTACTGATGATAGTGCATATAAAAATGTTGAATTAGCTAAAAAGATGCCTAAAATGCTTGTTAAAAGTAAAAAAATATAAGTAGAGAAAGAATATTTATTCTTTCTTTTTTTATAATAAATAATATTATATTTGTTGAATGTAATAAATCTAATTGATATAATTAAATTGTGAGGATAAGATGAATAATAAAAATAAAGAAGCTTTAATTATGATTGTATGTGGGGTTGTAATGGTAATAACTTTGGTTATTTTAATATCTATGAGACCTGAGAATAAACAAGTTTCTAATAATAATAAAATAGAATCATTAGGTACTAGTAGTGTAGAATTAAATAATTTTGATGAAAGTGATTTAATTATTGAAAATTTACCATTTATTAGATTAAATTATTATGATGAAGAAACAAATGAAAGATATGGAACAATGATTACCTTTGATGGAAGTATATATAAATATTCATTTAATGAAATAACAGTTAATTATCCAGATAGTGATCGTTTTACTGTTAATCAAACATTATATTTTGATAATTTAATTGATGAAGTTGGTAATGTATCAGAAGAAGATTTAGAATTATTAAGATATTATGTTGAAAATATAAAGTATGAATATGACACTCTAGAACCAGTTTTTGATACAATCGGTAATTCTATTAGTATTACTAACTATGCTGATGAAAGTAATATTGTTTTAATTAATTCTGATGGTGTAAAAAATACTAATGAAAATACGGATACGATATTAGATATTTTATCTAAGTATGATATTAATTTATAATTATGTTTAATCGAAGTAATATTCCCAAAATTAAAGATTTAAATAAAATAGAGAAAATTATTTTTATAATTTCTCTTTTATTTACAATCATTTCTATATTATTGATGTTTTTATATAAAATGAAAGTAATAAAAATTGATATATGGCCTTTTACTTTTGCTTTTGTATCACTTTTATTATCCATTTTATATTTTAAGTATGATCGTATTACATCAATGGTTGGCTTTTTATTAATGTTTTTATTTATTGGAATGGGGTTAAAATATTTAGGTTTATAATAAGAAAGGTGCGATGTCTATGAAGAAGATTATCCTATTATTTCTAATATTGTTTAGTATAAATGTATCTGCTGAAGAAATTGTAACAGTATCATCGAAAGTTGAACTCAATAATGAAAATTTATCATCAGAAACAATTAATAAAAGTGCTCTTTATGTAAAAGAAGGAGATTTATTAATTAATAATTCTCAAATTAATAAAACTGGTGATGGTACATTTGATAATTCAAATGATTTTTTAAATTCTGCAGTTACCATATATGAAAAATCAAAATTATCAATGAATAGTTGTAATATTGATACTAATGGAACTTATTCTAATGGATTACTTTTAGAAAAAGATAGTCGTATTAATATAAAACAAACCAAAATAACAACAAATAATAATTATTCTATAGGAATTGTTAATAATGATGCTAATACTATATTAGATAATGTTACAGTTGAAACAAATGCTCTTCATAGTCCGGCTCTAAGAGCTTATAATAACAAATTAGAAATTATTAATTCTAATATTATAACTAATGAAGAGGGTTCACCTCTTTTACAAGTAAATGGTAATGTTACTATAAAAGATTCAACTCTAAAATCTTTAAAATCAGAAGGATTTTTAATAATTAAAAATTCTGATATATTACTAGATAATGTTAAGATGGAAATTAATAATTTATTACCATCAAATATTGATAATAATTATAAAAGTTTTATGTTTTATACACCAAATAGTGATTCTACTGATTATAAAGTTAATTTTAGTTCTAAAAATTCTAATTTAAATTCTTTAAATGGAGATACTTTTAATATATTAAATATTAATGCCGATATTAATTTAGAAAATAGTGAAATTACTAATCAAAATGGTGTTTTTCTAAGAGGTGAAAAGTTAGTTGATGATGGTAAAACTTATGAAATAAATCTTAATTTAAATAAACAAAATATTAATGGTGATATTATTCTTGATGAAACTAAAAATTTAAAATTAGATTTAAAAAATAGTACTTTTAATGGGACTATTAATAATGATAAAAAAGCTAATAATGTTGATATTATTTTAAGTAAAGATTCTAAATTAATTTTAACAAAAGATATATATGTTAATAGTTTAACTAATGAAGATTATGAAAATAGTAATATTGAATTAAATGGATATAATCTTTATATTAATAATGAATTATTGTCAACTGATAATATTATTAAAATGGGTTATCAAGATGAAACATTTTATTTAGTTTTAGTAACTTTAATTGGAATAGTATTAGGTTTTAGTATTGTATATATAATTAATCGATTTAAGATGGCAAAATAAAGATAAATTATGGTACTTTATTAAGAGAGAAGATAGACAATCGTTTATCTTTTTTTATTGAAAAATAAATTTAATTGGTGTTTAATTATAATAGAGGTAAGATATGGATATATTATTAAAAGATACAGGTTTATTTTATGCTAATATGGAAAATGTTATTAATTTTTTAAAAGAAAATAATATAAAAACAGTTTCTGATTTAGTATCATTTGACATTGATGCCCTAGAAACAAGAGATTTGCAAACTAAAAATCAACTAAGAGGTTTAAGAGATTTATTATTATTTAGATATAGAGGTGAATTATTACCTTCTGAAGTATATTTAGTAACTGATGTTGAAATAAAAGAAGATATCGATCGTAATGTTGTTGTTGATAATAAAGATATTAATTTTAGTAGAATGGGTTTTTCTCTTGAAGAAATAAATATTCTTAATTCTTGGGCTAGAATTATGTATGTACAATATGCTACTAAAAGTATTGCATTAATTGATTTATTTGAATCATATATTAATTATAATGGTAGAAATGGTTCGGCTTTTTCTCTTAAGTTAAAAATGTATTTAGATTATTATTATAACTATAATTATCAATTAGCGGTTGATGTAAATACAATAGATGACTTAGTTAATCTTCGTGGTAAAATGCTTTATTTAAAGAAAAGAAAAGAATCACTTGTTAAGATGCAATCGAATTATATGAATCGTAGTAAAAGGGGAATATAATAATGAACAATGAAAATATAACAAAAAATCTTCGTTTAGTTTTACTAGAATATGAAAGAGAATTATTAGAAGAAGAAAAAAGGTTAGATGAAGAAATGGCTTATGCTTCAGCAAACAATTAACATATTTAAAAAATGTGTTAATTTTTTTTATTATTTTGTGTTATAATAACCAGGTGGTGATGATATGGATACTGATATTAGAGTTAAAAGAAGAGAAAAGTCAAATAATATTATTGAATCATTAGGAATTACGTGTTTTCGTGATTTACCTTTAATTGAAGGTCGTGATGAAGTAGAATTAAAAAATGTTGATCAAATATGTAAAAGAGCGATTGCATCTCTATTATCGATTCAACTAGCTTGTGATATTATTGAAGGTAATAATTATCAAGAATCTAAAGAATATTTCCTAGATTTATTAGATAAGTTTGGTGTTCGTGATAACTTATTATATAAGGAAAGAAAACTTTTCGATGGTGATTATACTATGCAAGAAGCAGTTGATGTATCATGGACATATGAATGTTATTGGGCTTTATGTTGGGCTTTAGGATTAATTAATAAAATGGGATTTCCAAGCGATGTATGTAATACCAAAATAGCTATTAGTTTTGTTTCTATTTGTAAAGATTACAATGATTTTAAAAAGAAAGTTAAATTACGTGATGTAGATGAAATCCTTGATATGTTAGATTTATATTTCCGTTATCATTGGGCTTGTGTTGAACATGAAATAAATGGAGATGCAGAAATTAAAAATTTAAATGGAGAGGTTGTTGCTGAACGTCGTCGTGGTCTTGAATGGTTAATAAAAGATGAAAAGGATTGGAATGATATTACTTTAAATACATAGGGGGATATATGGGAAAGTTTTATAGTGAATTAGAAGAATTAATTTTATCAAAGAAAGATAGTCATTTAACAGGTCTTATCCAAGAATTATTACTTGATAATCGCAATTTAGAAATAGAGAATAGAAAATTAAAAGAGGAGTTAGATTATTTATCAAATACTGTTATGATAGATCCATTAACAGGTTTATATGATCATCGAATATTAAGTAAAGTACGTGATTATACGGTTGTAGCGATATGTGATGTGGATAATTTTAGAGATAGATATGACCACGATGGTGGTGATAAAGTATTAAAAAGAATTTCACAAATATTATTAAATAATACAAGACGTGTTGATTGTGTATGTCGTATTCAAGAAAATGAATTTTTAATAGTATTTACTGGTTGTAGTTTTGATATTGCTTATCAAAGAATGGAAAAGATTAATGATGAAGTAAGAAATATTGAAGAGTTACTAGATAATCCTACATCATTAAGTATAGGATTAGCTGAAAAAGAAAATGAAGAATCTTTAGATGAATTAATAAAAAAAGCAGATGATGCTTTATCTTTATCAAAAGAGAATGGTCAAGGAATAATTACGATTAATCAAGGCGAAAAAGTAAAAAAATATGGAGGCACTAAGTAATAGTGTCTTTTTTTTGTCTATAAAAAGTAAGTTTTAACAAAAAATGTAAAAAAAATAAATATTATGTTAAAATTATAATAGGTAATAATAATTAGAGGGTGATTAAATGGCAAATTATGATATTAGAGTTACTAGTGATATATCAGGATTACAAAATAGCTTACTTGATGTTGCTGATTCTATGGGAGCAGTTGCCCAAACAGTATCAAGTGTTACCAATTATGTATCAATGGTCGATTCAAAAGTAGGTAATGTTTCGCAAGAAGTAAAATCTCTAAGTGAAAAAATGGATGATTTTATGATGAAAATGGAAGGAACAAGTGCTGTTTCTAATGCTAAACAATCATTGCTGTTAGCTAATCAAGAAATTGATAAAAAGTTTCGTTATTATGAAGTTGTTAGAAAACAAACAACAGGTACCCTACAAGCTGTTGACCTTCATACAATAAGACCTGAATCATTAAATAAAATGGCTGAAGATATTGTTTTAAAGACTCCTAATTACTGGTTAGGTAGAGCTTATATTGCTTTAGTATCATGGATTAATAATAATAAAGAATTAGCTGAAAGAACTTTAAATGATGCTTTAAGACTTGATGATGAAAATACATCACTTTTATTCTTCTTAGTTCATATGCGACTTAATCGTGTTAGTTCTGCATTAGTTTGGTTCAATCGTTATTTATCAATGCAAGACCCTAAAGGAATGGATTTAAAGATTGTAAATGTTCTTAATTCAATGATAAGTGGTATATATGGTCTTGATGCTAAAAAACTTTTATTTACATATATAAATAAATGGCGAGGAGAATTAGATTCAAAAGCTGGTATTAAAGAAGATAATGTTGAAAGTTATAATAATTTTATTGTTCATAAAAAAGAAGAAATTACTGTTGATAATACACTATTTCCTAACTTATCTTCTGGACCTAGTTGGTCTATTATAAGAGAAAATCTTGTTAATTCTTATTTAAGTCATGAACTTCTAGAATATTTTAGTGAAATATTTAATCAAAAAGAAAATGTTATTCCTAAAAAAATTGAACAAATTGATTATATGCTTGAAGATTTAGTAACTAATTATGATAAAGATGAATTTATAATACGTAAAGATATATTAAAAAATAAAATTATTATTGAAGAAAATGGTAATCTTACAAAAGCTTATAAACGTGTTGATGATGAAATGAAAAATATGGATGGTGTTAAAAACTTCTATCAATATTTAAATGATATTTCATTATATCCTTATAAGTTTGATTGTTTATTATCAACAAGAAAGTTTGCCATTGCTCTTAATAAAGAAGCTATTAGAGAAGCTTTATCTAAACAACAAGAAATAAGAAAAGATTTAAGTATTACTATTAAAATAATAAATTGGGAAGGTATTACAACAGATGGAAGTAATGATAAAGCTCTACGTCAATCATTATTTAGTCATATTGATAATACATTTCATAATGAAGTATATAAATATCGTTATTTAACAACAAAAGTTATTATTGGTATTGTGGTAATTCTTTTAGGATTGGTAGGTGGTATTTTATTATCTCCAATTATCTTTATTGCGGCTTTAGTTGGTATAGCTATATGTTTATTTGATTGTAAAAATGTATATGATTCAAGATTATCTCAAAAAAAGAAAATAAATGAAGTTAAGAAATATTCAAATATTATATTAAATAATCATATTGCTGAAATAATTGATTTAAGAAGAGAACTTGATAAAGGAATTGAAGATAATAAAAAATTATTAGCTTTTATTGATAGTTTATCTACTGAACAATTTGTTTTATCAACAAGTGATGAAACTCATCGAAAGGTTATCATTGGTGAATAATATGGATGAAGAATTAAAACCTATTGTAGAAAATGAAAATAATATAAATAATATTGATTTAAATCAAGAATTAAATTCTATAGAAGAAAAACAAGAAGAGGAAGTTAGTAAATTTATAGAAGGATTTCCTGATTGGGATTTATTACCTCCTAATCAAGTAGTAAGGAGAGTGACTAGAAAATGAATTGTCCTACATCTTATTATGAATGGATAGAATGTTTTGAATATATTAAAGATAAACCTCGTAATGATTTATATCTTGATATTTTAAAAAAAGGAAAGCTTGACGCTGATCAAAATCTATTAATGAAATTAATAAAAGAATTAGCTAATATTATTAGTTATCGATTAGAAAATACTATTAGTGCTTTTACAGAATATCTTCAAAGTGGGATTGATTATAATGGTTTATCTCTTGAAATAATTACGGTAAGAAAAGAATTTAATTATGCTAAAAAGTTAGTATATTTAAATGTTATTCCTAAAGATATAAGTGCAAATTTAGCTAATACAATTCAACTTAAAGCTAATCAATTACAAGAAGTATTAGAACAAAAAACAAGAAATGCTGATCGTAGTGGTATTTTAAATAGTTTAATAAAGAGTAATCCTATTAATAAATTGGAGGAAATAAAATGAATTATGATGAATGTTTAAAAATTACAAAAAGATATTTGCTTGCAAGAATACCTTTTATATCATATGGAACGGTTGAAAAAAATCGAGCTCTAGATTTAATCACTAAAGTTTCAGAAGATATTAAAATACCTATTTTTGTTCATTCAATGTCTAAAGGTGTTTATAATATTCAAACTAAAGAATTATTATCTGAAGAAAAGACAATTATGGGTGTTCTTGATTATATCGCTGAACAATTTAAAACAAGAGAAAATCTTACTTTTGTTTTAACAGAAGCAACGGATATTAATGAAGATAGTTTAGTATCACGTTATATGATGGATGTTATTTCCCTTGCGGAAGAAAAAGGTGGTACTATTCTTGTAATAACTAGTGATCCTGTATGGACGCATCTTCAAAGATTAGGTATGAATATTACAATGAGTCTTCCTACTGAAGAAGAAATATATAAAATTATTAAAGAAAATATTGATTATTATCGTAATCAAATTAAAATCGAGTGGGATGATGAAAATTATAAAGAAGCCGCAACTATTCTTACTGGTATAAGTGAAATCGAAATTAAAAATGTTTTATCTTCACTTGTAGCCAAAGGTGAAATTGTAAAACAAGATTTAGTTGATCTTAAATTTGCGAAAGATCGTTTGTTTTCCAACATTAATGGTCTTGAAAAAATTAGTATGGAAGGGTTTAATAGTTCTTTTGCTGGACTTGATGTTTTATATAAATGGTTAATGGAAAAGAAAGAATTATTATTACCATCTAAAAAAGAAGAATTAAAGAAAAGAAATATTAGACCACCACGAGGAATTCTACTTGTTGGTGTTCCAGGTTGTGGTAAATCATTATCTGCTAAAGTAATAGCTAATACTTGGGAACTTCCATTATATAGACTTGATTTTGCAACTGTTCAAGGTCGTTATGTTGGTCAATCTGAACAGCAATTAAAAGATGCTTTAGAAACAGCAGAACATGTATCCCCATGTATTTTATGGATTGATGAAATTGAAAAAGGTCTTGTTCAAGATAATGGGGACTCTGGTGTTACAACAAGAATGGTTGGTCAATTCTTATTTTGGTTACAAGAATGTGAAAAAGATGTTTTTGTAATTGCTACTGCCAATGATGTAACTAAATTACCAAGTGAATTATTACGTAAAGGTCGTTTTGATGAATTATTCTTTGTTGATTTACCAACTGATAGTGAACGTTTTGATATATTGAAAATGTATATCAAAAAATATTTAAATATTGATCCACCAGAAGTTCTTCTTCAAGAACTTGTTAAAATAACAGATGGTTTTAGTGGAGCAGACTTAGAAGCATCAATTCGTGATATTTCATATAAATTAATAGCCGAACCTGATTTTAAATTAACAGGTCAAGCTCTTATTGATAGTTTAAATAAAGTTGTTCCAATGATTAAAACGAATCCTGAAAAGGTTAATTTTATTCGTTCTTGGGGACATGATAGAGCTCAACCAGCATCTAGTAGAAAACAGTAAGAGAGATTTATCTCTCTTTTTTTGTCAAGTATATAAATTCTTCGTATCAAAGAGTAATAATTGATAGATTATTATGCTATACTTATGATAGAGAGGGCAAATATGAAAAATATAGATAAAAAGATTCTTGTTTTTAGTTGTTTTTTGTTAGTCCTTGGTTTAATTTCAATAGGCATAGGTGTTTTGCATAGTAATGATTCAAAATTAGGTTATTATACTTTAAAAATTGATAAAAATGGAGCTTCTGATGTAGAAGTATCAAAACTAGATTGTAAAATAAAAGATGGGGGATGTGAAGTAACATTACCTGATGCTTCAAGACAAAAAGGAACAGTTTTAGGATATAGTTTTAATTCTGATGATATAGAACCTCAATATAAAGTTGGTGATACAATAACGATTTCTTCAGATAAAAAGATTTATGTTATTTCATATGAAACTCATAAAATGAATATTGTTACGGATTCAATAGATTATTTATCTAATGTTGATACTTCATGTAATGCTTATAATAAAAATGATTCATGTAAGATAATACCAGGTGCTTTTAATAAAAAAGGTTATGAAGTACGTGGTTATTCAACAACAGATAAAACCCAAGCTGGTTATATTTATCCTAATACTTTTGTAGAAATAGATGATGATATTACGGTTTATCCTATATGGAATACTTATACAAGAGGAAGAGAGATAAATGTATCTGATACATTTCAAAAAGGTAGTATGACATATGATGTTGAAGAAGGTTGTCCAAGTTCAATATATAATACTTTTCTTGAATATTTTGAAAAGATTGAAAGACTTGCCCCATATTTAGTTATTGGAACAAAAGTATCATTTTTAACAGATAAAACATTTAATGAAATATGGGGAACCGGTTATGTTGGTATGAATTATGGACCTACTGACTTACGAATGATTGATGTTCGTTGTAGTGTTGGTAATAATTATTATGCAACAATTGTTCATGAAATGGCTCATACTTGGGATTTCCATTATAAATCTATTAAAGGTAATGAAATAACAAAACAAAATGATGTTATCAATTTATATCAGGATTATAAAAAGAAGTTAGATAGACCTTTTAGAGATTATTCATATACAGATATTCGTGAATTTTTTGCAGATATGGTTCGTTATTATTATTTAAAATTTACTGATCCTGAACCTGAATTTGAATTAAGAACATATCCTTTAGATATTAAAAAAGTATTAGAAAAATATATTTGTATAACAAATAATAATTATGAAAGTAGTAAGTGTAAATGAGAATAATTTTAGCAAGTGCGTCACAAAGACGTAGAGAATTAATGGAAAAATTAAATATTAAATATGAAGTTTTAGCTTATGATCATGAAGAAATCTTTGATAGTAATAAAACTATTTATGATCAATGTATGGATGTATCATATCAAAAAGGCAAAGTTGTATTTAATGATATAATTGATGATGTAATTGTTATATCTTGTGATACAATTGTCGCTCTTGATGGTATTATTTATGGTAAACCAAAAGATAATGAAGATGCTTTCAATATGATAAAAAAACTTCAAGGAAGAACTCATGAAGTTATAACAGCCCTAACGGTTTTTAGTCGTGTTAATGGTATTAGTAATGTTGAACAAACTTATGAAAAAGCATTAGTTACAGTAGATACAATGAGTGATAAAGAAATAAGAGAATGGGTTGATACAGGAGAAGCTCTTGGAAAAGCAGGTTCATATGGAATTCAAGATTCTTTTGGAAAATTTGTTTTGAAGATTGAAGGAGATTATTATTCAATTGTTGGCTTGCCACTTAATAAATTATATAATATTCTAAAAAAAATAGAGGTGTATGATGAATTACGATAAGTTATTAGAAGAATTAGTAGGAAAAGTTGATTTTGACAAATATGATGCCTTTAGTACATCTAAATATTGCCATTATACCAAAATAGGTGATAAAGAAGTTGCTTTAATTTGGTGTCATTATGATAGTGAAGAATTATTAGCTAAGGATTATGAAAATAATCTTGAATTAAAAGAACGTCTTAAAATAGCTAAAAAAAGAGGAGCAAGACTTCCAGCAACAATAAGTGTTTTAAAAAGTAATTCCTACTTGTTTCAAATTCAAGAACGTGTTATGGGTAAAAAGTTAGCATATTACGAAATCCTTTCTGATAAAACTAAAGTAGAAGATTTTATTGATGTTTTAAAAACTATTGATATAATGACTGAAGAAGGTATTAATGTTGATCAAGGTTATAATTGTTTAGTTGATGATGATGGTCATATTAATTTATTTGATTTATATCTAGTTCCTAAAAGAGAATTTAGAGTTAATTCAAAACCATATTTGTTTCATGATATGATTTTTCGTGAACCAACTTATCCCAATGAAGATGATATTAAAAAATTAATTATAATAATTAGAAAAATAATTAAAGCATGTGCAATATACTTTAATGATAATAATCTTGATCGTGAAACAATTTATAAAGAGATTATGAATGTTATAAAAAATTATTCATTTATTTCAATGGAAGATAAAGATAAATTAATAAATGAAATATTAGATGAGACTTTACAAATAACTAAATAATGTTATAATAAAGAAAAAAGAAGCAGTTAAAAGAATAGTAATTAATAAAACTTTATACAGTGAGATAATGGTTGGTGTGAATTATTTAAAGATATTAATGAACGTACTTTTAAACTTCATCGTTAATCGCGTTAAGATATTGAGTAATAGAATTCTATTAAAGTAGGATGGTACCACGGTAAGCGTTCCTATGAATTAGAGTTCTTTTTTATTATTTAGGAGGATAAAATGATAGAAGAAACAGAAAAATATTTATTAAAATTAATTACATCGTTAGGTTATAGTATTGATAAGATAACTTTAAATGTTAGTAGTAGACCAGAACTAGGTCAATTTCAAATTAACGATGCGTTTAATTTAGCTAAAATTAATCATGAAAATCCACGTGCTATTGCTGAAAAGATTGTAAATAAGCTTGATAATCGTTTTACAAATGTCAATATTGCAGGAGCTGGTTTTATTAATCTATCTTTTAGTGATCAATATATTATTGATTATTTAAATAAAGGTATTAATGATTTTAATATTTTTGTAAATAAACAAAAAGAGAAAACAATTATTTTTGATTATGGTGGATCTAATGCTGCTAAAGCTCTTCATGTTGGTCATATGCGTTCAGCAAACATTGGTGAGGCTGTTAAGAGATTAGCTAAATTAATGGGTAATAAAGTTATTGGTGATGTTCATTTAGGAGATTTAGGTAGACAAGCTGGTATGTTAATATCAGAATATAAAAGAATGGAACCTAATTCTGTCTTCTTTGATGAAAATTATTCTGGTGAATATCCTAAAATTAATTTAACTGCAGAAGATTTAGGCATGATGTATCCAAAAGCAAATATTGATGCTAATAATAATCCAAGTCGTATGGAAGAAGTACGTCATATTACTGCTGAAATTGATAAAGGTCATAAAGCATATACAGAACTTTGGAAACAAATGGTTGAAATCAGTAAAAAAGTTATTGTAAAAACGTATGATCACTTAAATTGTCATTTTGAATTATTTGAGGGAGAATTAGATGCTTTTCCATATATTCCTAAAGTACTAGAAATTATGAAAGATTATCTATATGAATCTGATGGAGCTCTTGTTTGTGATGTTAAAAGGGAAGATGATAATAAACCTGTTCCACCACTAATTGTTATTAAAAATGATGGAGCAACAATTTATGCAACACGTGATCTTGGAACACTTTATTCAAGAATGGAAAGATTTAATCCAGATGAAATATGGTATTTTACAGATGATCGTCAATCATTATATTTTGAACAAGTATTTAGAGCAAGTTATAAAACTGGACTTGTTAATAAAAATACTAAATTATGTCATTTTCCTTTTGGAACCATTAATGGTAGTGATGGAAAACCATTTAAAACTCGTGATGGTGGAGTAATGACATTAGATGCTTTAATCGAATTAATTAATACTGAAATAGAGAAGAAGATTAAAGAAGAAATAACTGGTGAAGAAAGAGAAAAAATCGCTGATAAATTAACAATTGCTACATTAAAGTTTGCAGATTTACTTCCATTTAGAAAAACAGATTATATTTTTGATCCCGTTAAATTTGCATCTCTTGATGGTAAAACAGGACCATATGTTTTATATACAATAGTTCGTATTAAATCATTACTACGTAAAGTAGAAGATAAAGATTATCAATTAAAAGTAATTAATAATGAAGAAATTAGAGATATCTTAGTTAAATTATTAAGTCTTAATAGTATCTTAGATAAATCTTATAATGAAGCTTCTTTAAATTATATTTGTGAATATTTATTTGATTTATTAAGTTTGTATAATAAATTTTATAATAATCATAGTATCTTACAAGAAGAGAATTTAGATATAAAAGAAAGTTATCTTGCATTAACAAAATTAGTTTATAATGTTGCTCATAATTTACTTGATGTTTTAGCAATTGAAGAAGTGGAGAAAATGTAATGAGAAAAACTTTTGGAATGGTAATTGCGCTACTTTTATTTCTTGCAGCATGTATATATATAGTACTTTCAAGTCCAGTTCCTACTATTACACATATTAAATTTGAAGGTGATAAATCATTTATTATTGGTATAAATAATCAAGATAGAGTTACAATTTTTCGTTCACTTGATAATGATAAAATATTTAATTTACAATTGTTTGACAAAAAGAAATTAGAAGATGCATCTCTTTTAATTAAAAATAGAATGAAAAGTGAAACAATTAATGTAACAATTTTTTCAATGAATGAAAAAAATAATGAAAGATTAATTAAAATTATTAAAAAGAATCTTTCTAATATAATTATTAAAGATCCTAAAATAGAAGATTTAGTAACTTATTCTGATGAAGTAGTATATGATTTAGAAAGTACATATAGTAAGGAAGAAATAATAGATATAAGCCGAGAAATAGGTAATAGTATCAAAGAATATGTTGATAAGAAATTAATTATTCTTGAAAGTGATGATATTGATACAATAAAAGAAAAAGTATCAACATTAGATTTTACAAATTATGATTTAATTAATTATGATTTATCAAAATATAAATTAACTATATATCCTTATAGTAGTTATAATATTGAATTTAATTATAATGAAGAATTTACATATCATATTAAATTAAATTTAGAACTTAAAGAAGTCAAAGAAAATAGAACAGAGATATATAAATATACTTATAATCATAGTACTGAAGAACTAATTGATTATAAGACCATATTTTATGAATATTAGGAGTAATATGAAAGAATTTGCAACAGAAGATGATTTTTTAGTAAAAAGAAGTAATGGACTATTATTAAGTAATAATGATGTAAAGATTTTAGAAAGATATGATATTAATTATAATTCATGTAAAGATTTATCAGAATTAATTTATTTAATAGAAGATTATCTAGAAGATACAGATGAATGTATTGATTTAGAAGAATTAAGTATAAAATTATCTGAATTTAATTATTATCACAATACTAATAAATAGAGTATCCACAAAATTGTGGATATTTTATTATTAAACAATATTGAATAATTTTTATATTTTTAGTAAAATTAATATGTAGAATATTTGAGGGATGATAATATGAATAGATTTATAAAAAATAAAAAAATATTATTTTCTATTGTTGTTGTAGTTTTATTAATAGTAACTTACCTAGGTATTTCTTATAGTGCACCTCTTGAAAATGATGTTGAGGTTACTACTAATTCTGATTTAACATATTATTTAAATGTTTATTATGATGGAGTAGATCGTAATGGCCTTAAATCAGATGATGCAACAGTTGCTAATATTAATAGTGGTTATATGTATATAACTGATAAACTTCCTGATGGACTTATCTTTCAAGGATTTGTTACAACACCAGATGGAACTATTGGTGCAGTAAGAAGAAGCGATGAAAATGTTTCTTGTTTAGGTAAAGTTGTTGATGATACTAATGAAGATAGTGCTGATAGTGGTATATGGGATAGTAGTCATACGGAGTATACTTACCATGGCCTACATTATAATGAAAATAACAGAACAGTATCTTTTAAAGTTAAAAACTTACAAGCTGGTTGTAAATTAACAGTTGGTATTATAACAAAGACACCTGCTTCTGTTGATGATCCATTAACAGATGTTATTGAAACTAGAAGAGATTTTTATAATTTCGGACAAATTAGAGAAGATAGTTTAACAGTTATATCAAATACAGTACATGTCTTTATGGGTAAAGCGGATTTACCAATGTATAATGTTATATATCAGTATACAGGAACGGTTCCAGCTAATGCTCCTTCGGTACCACTTCAAACAAGTTATGTTGCAGAATCTACGGTTGCTGTTAGTGCACCTATTAATCTTGAAGGATATACTTTTAGTGGATGGACAACATCTGATGCAACAATAACTAATGGAAGTTTTACTATGCCAAGTAATAATGTTATATTAGAAGGTTCTTTTTCGGAAATACCTAAATATAATGTTAGATATGAAATTGGTGAAACTAGTCCAAGTGGATATGTTTTACCAACAACGAAATCTTATTATCCAGAATCAAATGTTAAAGTAGATAGTTTATCAGAAGGTGATATTGTAAATGGGTATAGATTCTCTGGATGGAGTACAGAAGATGTAACAATATCTAATGATAAAGATTTTATTATGCCAAATAAGAATGTAGTATTAGTAGGTGAATTTAGTGAAGTAACATACACAGTTACATATGCTTTCTATGATGCTGTACTTCCACCAAATAGTGAAAGTTTATTACCTGAAGTAGCTAGTTATAAACCTGGAGTTATAGTAACTCATCCAACTATTATAGAACCAGCTGGATATAAGTTCTTAGGTTGGTATAAAGAAGATAATTTTGTAATGCCTGAAGAGAATGTAATAATCTATGGTGAATGGATGAAGCAAGTGGGTACTTTTGAACCAACAATAACAAAAACAATTGCTTTTCCAAAAGATTATTATAAAGTGGGGGACGATATTGCTTATATTATTGAGGTAACAAATACGGCTAGTTTTCCTATACATGATGTAATTGTTAAAGAATCAAATAGCGGTGCATCTTTCAGTTCATCTGATAGTTATGAAAATCTTTCTGATCATTATGTTAAAATTCCTAATTTAGCAGCAGGCGCATCAGTAACGATTTATGCAAATTACATTGTTAAAAATACAGATAAAAATAGAGTAATTAATGAGGTCGAAATAGTTGGAGCTTTAGCTGATAATAATTATGTTTTAAAAGATAAAGAATATAAAGCAAGTACTATTGCTAATCTTGCTCCTAAGTTAACAATTTGTAAGAATGTAACAGGTCCTAGTGTACCAAATAAATTCCAATTTCATATAACTGCTGATAAATATGATACATGGGTAGTTCTTGAAAAAGATGAATGTAGTTCATTATATCTAAATCCTGGAACATATCGAATTACAGAAATTGTTCCTCAAGAATATCAACTTACACTTACTTCAGGAATAAGTGGCAATGGTTCTACTATACAAATAAATCAAGGCAATGATTATGATGTCACATTTACTAATAGATTTATCAAAAAAGGATATTATCATTCTTTTGGTAGAATAGAGAACACTATTACTGCTATTGGTTAGGAGGCAAATATGAAGAAAGTACTTAAGAAAAAACCGATTATTTTTATAGCTTTATTATTTATAGTCCTATTAATTGGGGGAACAGTTGCTTATTATTATTCAAATGTTGTTATTCCTAATGAATTTCAAACAATGACATATAATGTAAAAATAAGAGAAGAAGATTTCGATGGTCACTTTGGCCCCAAAAAAGTATTTATAGTTAACCAAGAAGAAACAAATACTCCTGTTGTATTAAGAGTTAGTTACAATGAATATTGGTTAGATGTCAATAACAATCATCTTAATAATATAAAAGATAATGGAACAAATTGTGCAATTAAGAATTGGACAGATGCTTGGTTAAATGATTTTACTTTGAACACTAATGATGGATGGTATTATTATAAAAAAGTATTAAATCCTCAATCAGAAGTTCAATTACTTGAAAGTGTTTCATCTAATGGATGCAATAACGAGTATCATTTAGATTTTAATTTTGAAGCTATTCAAGCAAATGCAGAAGCTATTCGTGACATTTGGTCATTGGGTGCTACAATTAATGGTGATGATGTGAACTGGAGTGTTGACGTATGATTATATTAAAAAAAACAGTTCATGTCTTAGCAATTATTGTATATATATTAATAGGCATTTATGCTTTATTATGTATTCCAATGATTTTAGGATATAGACCATTAGTTGTTCTATCGGGATCGATGGAACCAACATATAAAGTTGGTGGAATATTATATTATAAAAAAATTGATGTAAAAGAATTAAAAGTAGGTGATCCTATTACCTTTAAATTAGATGATGGGGCAGTAGTATCGCATCGAATTGTCGAAATAAAAGAAAATGGTGTTATTACTAAAGGAGATGCTAATAATTCGAATGATCCTAAAGAAATTAAATTTGATAATATCATGGGAAGAGATGCTAAAATATGTATTCCATATGTGGGATATTATGTAAAATTTATTAATGATCATTTAATTGTTAGTATTCCTTTAATAATTATTTTGATACTAGAATTCTTTTTAAGTAATAAGAATTTTGATATAGAAAGGAGTGAAAATTATGGAACAAAAGAGGAGCAATAAACCATTAATTGCTGGTTTTTTACTTGCTGTAGTTGGTATAATTGGAGGAACTTTTGCTTATTTTACTAGTACAGATACATTTAGAAATGTATTTGAAACTAAACCATATGTAATGGAAGTAACTGAAGTATTTGAAAGTCCTACTGATTGGGTACCAGGTACAACTACTAATAAAACTGTTGTTGCTACAAATAAGGGAGATGTTCCTGCTGCTATTCGTGTTAAATTAACAGAGAACTGGGTTGATTCCAATGGTTCTCCACTACCATTAGTAGATAATAACAATCAAAGTGCAGCAGTTATAAACTTTGCTAGTGATTTTTCTAGTAAATGGGTAAAAAATGGAAATTATTACTATTATAAAAAAGCTCTTTCTAAAAATGAAAGTACATCATCTTTATTAGATTCAGTAACTTTTAATCCATTAGTTCAAATATCTAGTGAAGATGATTGTGTAACTGATGATACAACTCATACAACAACATGTACGACAACAACATCTGGTTATGCCGGTGGTACTTATACCTTAATTGTTGATGTTGAAACTGTTCAATATGATCAATATAAAGCTGCATGGAATACAACTGTTTCTATTTCTGCACCAAATGCTTAGGAGGGTTTTATGAAAAAAATATTATTAATAATTGTTTTACTAATGGCTTTTAATGTTCAAGCTAAAGAAAACAAACTTTATTTTGTTGAAGATCCTGATGAAGATAAAGTAGTATATGAAAGTGGTTTGTTTGATGAAAAAATGTTTATGAATCATCGTGATATGGTACCAGGTAGTAAATATACAGATGAATTAATTATTGAAAATGGGACTAACACAATTTATACTTTATATTTTAGAGTTATAAAAAAAGAACAAAGTAAAGCAGCAGATAACTTATTAGAAAACATTATTATGAAAATAACTCTTGATGATGTTATTATTTATGAAGGTAAGGCTAATGGTATGGGTACCATTGATTTATCTTCGGCTATCTCTTTAGGAGAAATATTGCCAAAGGAAAGCTATAAAATGGTTGTTGATACATATTTAAGTACTGATTATACCAATCCTAAGGAAGAAGATTTGGCATTAATTGATTGGGCTTTTTATGCTCAATATCAAAGAGAAGAACCTGAAATAATTGTTCCAATAACTGGTAAAAATAGTTCAAGTTGGTTTTTAATTGTATCTATATTATTGATTATTTCTGCAATTGTATTATTTGTTTATAATAATTTTAAAAATGAACCTAAGAAAGCTATGTAATGCTTTCTTTTTTTGTAAATAAAATTTTAATAGAAGTTTATTTTGTGATATAATCGTTCTTATAGGAGAATAATAATGTACCGTTTTGCAAGATTTTTATTCAAAATATTATTTACTTTTTTTATTCCCTGTAAAATAGAAGGAATAGAAAATATTCCTAAAGAAGGAAAAGTATTATTAGCAGGGAATCATAAAAGTAATTATGATAGTCCACTAATAGTAAAAGCTATAAAAAGAAAAGTACATTTTATAGCAAAGAAAGAATTATTAGAAGGTAAAGCAAAGTTTATTTTCAAAAGGCTAGAAATAATTCCTGTAGATAGAAAAAATCATAATAATCAAAATAGTCTTAATAATGCAATTGAATATTTAAATAATAATGAAATAGTAGCGATTTTTCCAGAAGGAACATTTAATAATACTGAGTATATTATTAGGCCATTTAAAATAGGAGCTTGTTATTTGGCTAAAAAAAGTGATTGTCCAATTATACCTTTTTCTATTAAAGGAGAGTATAAATTGTTTAGAAGAAATGTAACAATAACTTTTGGAAAACCTTATTATCTTAAAGATAAGTTAGATTTAGGAAAGGAGAATATTACTTTAATGAATAAAGTAATAGATTTATTGAAATGAGTCTAATTGATAAAATAAAAAGTTTAAAAAAACCCAATGCTCCTTGGGAACATTTTTATACTAAACAAGAAAGAAAATTAGTTGTACCAGATAAAACACTTTATGATATTTTATTTGATAGTGCTGAAAAATATCCCTTATATAATGCATATTCATACTTTGGTACAAAAGTAACATATAAACAAATGTTAAAAATGGTTGAGAAAGCAGTTTATGCCTTTCGTTCACATGGTATAAGAAGGGGAGATGTCGTAAGTTTATGTCTTCCTAATGTTCCTGAAGCTTTAATTAGTTTATATGCACTAAATAAAATTGGGGCCATATGTGAGATGATTCACCCATTATCAAGTGAAGTAGAAATAAAAAACTATTTAAATAACACAGGTAGTGTTATGTTAATAATGGTTGATTTTTGTTATGAAAAAGTTAAAAATATCTTACATGAAACAAAAGTATATAAATCAATATATGTATCTCCAAAAGAATCAATGCCATTTTTAATGTCTTTAGGTTATGAAGTAACAAAAGGATTTAAAATAGAAAAACCAAATAAAGATGATACATCATGTTTAATGTGGTCTAGTTTTATTAAGAGTGGTAAGAGATATCATCAAGATTTTGATAGTATTACTGAATGTACTGATCCAGCAGTAATTTTACATAGTGGTGGTACAACAGGTAATCCTAAAAGTATTGTTTTATCTAGTAAAAACTTTAATGCTTTAGTAGAACAGGCGAAAATCTTACTTAAAGATGTTGTGCCTGGTGATAGTATATTAGGTGTTCTTCCTATATTCCATGGATTTGGACTTGGTGTTACAATGCACTGTGCAGTTTCAAAAGGTGTTGAAATACAGTTAATTCCACAATTTGATGTTAAAAAGTTTGGCAAAATATTAACACATGACCGTCCTAATTTAATTATGGGTGTACCAACACTTTTTGAAGCAATGACAAGTGTTGAAGAAAAAGGACTTGATTTATCATATATAAAATATGTTGTATGTGGTGGTGATAGCCTAAATCAAGTATTAATTGATAAAGTAAATAA
>Ga0247611_10001423_pt1 | contig 42564 bp, 28 predicted proteins | sample 177DNAGHGhighgp2_FD_192422 | JGI IMG/M metagenome (GOLD analysis project Ga0247611, IMG submission 192422) | Sheep rumen microbial communities from Palmerston North, Manawatu-Wanganui, New Zealand - 1770 DNA GHGhigh gp2 | ecosystem: Host-associated > Mammals > Digestive system > Stomach > Rumen... | reverse complement strand
AAAAACAACAAAATCATAAGATAGACTGCCAGAATAAGAAGAGAAAAATCCCTTTCTCCCAGGGTGTTACCCTGGGCTATATGTTCATTGACCTTTCAGGCCGTCCGCTACACTTGTGAATACACTTATTGGGATTTATTGTTATCTGCTAAAAACCAGCAATACAAAAATATTCCATCCGCAATGCCAATAAACAGGCATTACGGATGGAACAATATTAGATTGAACTTTTAGCGAACAATAATAAATGGAGGAATCAGGAAGGTTTCATGCTTACGCTTCCTTCAACCGCTCAGCCATAGCTCGTCCCAAAGCCTCGCACTGGGCTTTGGTATCGGCGGTAAGCGCCTGTTTCATGTCAACTGGAGAGCCGACTGTCTCGAAGTGCAGGCGTTCATCGTTCCAACGCTGAATCTCTGCCACTGCCTTGCTTGCCCATCCATGAGACCCGAACCAGCCAAGGAGGTGATTTCCCTTGATGTCCTTTCCTGCTATCTCACTGAGCAGCACATCCATCTCATGATACAGACCGGTGTTATAGGTCGGTGCACCGACAATCAGTCCACGATAGCGGAAGATGTCTCGAATGATATAGGAATGATGAGTCTTCGAGACATTGTACATCACAATGTTCTTCACACCAGCCTCACTGGCAGCACGGGCGATGTGCTCCGCCATACGCTCGGTGTTGCCATACATCGTTCCATAGCAGATGACAAGTCCCGGCTCGGTCTCGTAACGGCTCAGACGGTCGTATATTCCCACCACCTTATCTATATAAGCATGCCAGACAGGACCGTGGGTGGAACAGACGTAGTCGAGCTTCACGCCAGCCAGCTTCTTCAGTGCATTCTGCACAGGAGTGCCATACTTGCCGACAATGTTTGAATAATAGCGCACCATCTCCAGCCAGAACGTGTCACAATTGATGTCGGCATCGATGATTCCGCCATTGAGAGCGCCAAAGCAGCCAAAAGCATCACCCGAGAAGAGAACGGTATCCTTTGCACCTTCCACTCCTTCAGTAGGAGCGCAAAGCGTCACCATCGTCTCCGGCCAGTGGACCATCGGGGTCAGTACGAAGTTCAGGGTATAACTGCCCAGCGCAAGTGTCTCGCCGTTCTTCACTTCCACATCATCCTCCGAAGCAACGCCGTAGAAGCCCTGCATCATTCCGAATGTCTTCTTATTTCCGATGACACGAATCGCGGGATAATACTTCTTAATCAGTGCAATACTTCCGCTGTGGTCGGGTTCCATGTGATTCACCACGAGATAGTCGATGGGACGGTCGCCCAGCACCTCGCGAATATTCTCAAGATACTGCGTGAAGAAGTCAACCTCCACGGTATCAATCAGACACACCTTCTCATCATCAATGAGGTAAGAGTTATATGACACACCATTAGGCAACGGCCAGAGACCTTCAAAGAGACTCTTGTTGCGGTCGTTCACGCCTACATAAAAGATCTTATTTGTTATTGCTTTCATCTTTATCTGATTTTATTACCAAATTCTACACTAACATAATTGTAAAGGCTCTTGCACACCTCGTTGGAGAACATCTGCGCACATCCCATCACATTGTCCCACTGCTCTTCGGTCAGTCCCTCTTCAATGTGCCTGCGCGTGATGCCATACTTCAGCATGCCGAAGATGAAGCCGGCATTGAAGTTGTCTCCTGCGCCGATTGTGCTCACCGTCTCGGTCTTTGTCACCGGATAAGTCTTCTGGAAGCCATTCTCAGCCCTCAAGGTCACGGGATGCTCCCCATTGGTATAAATAAACTTCTTGCAGTAGAACGAGATCTCTGCATTGTAAATCTTTGTCGGATCGGTCATTCCATAAAGCACCTCGAAATCCTCACTGCTACCCCTGACAATGTCGGCATACTCCAGGTTCTCAAGCAAGTTGGGCGTGATGCGCATGACTTCATTCCGATGAGACGAACGGAAATTCACATCGTAATAGATAATCGCTCCATGATTGCGGGCGTTGTCGAGCAGCCCCATCACTTGCGGACGGATGACTGGATTGACGGCATAAAAGGAGCCGAACAAGACGATGTCGTCGGGCTGTATATCGGGGAAGACGAAGTCGAGCTGGTCGTGGGGATGGTCTTTATAGAAAAGGTACTCTGCATCGTTCTGGTCGTTCAGGAAAGCCAGTGAGATGGGTGACTTCGAGTCGGGGAAACGGTTCACATTATCAGCGTTCACGCCATTGTCTTTCAAGAAGCGGACAATCTGCTCTCCCACCCTGTCGTTGCCCGTTTCACCGATGAATGTTGTCGGTACGCCACAACGTCCAAGGGAAATCATGCTGTTGAAAGACGAGCCGCCAGGGTAGGCCCCTATGGGCTGGTCGTGCTTGAAGATGATATCCAATACCGTCTCTCCTATTCCAATCACTTTACGCATATCTGTCTCGGTTTTTGTGCAAAGGTAAGAAAAAAAAAGTATATACTAAAAAAAATACGTATCTTTGCACCAAGAAAATGAGATACAACACAGCAACACTGAGCAACGGGCTGCGCGTCATTCACCGAATGAGCGACTCTCCCGTGGTGTATTGCGGCTACCAGATAGCAGCAGGGACACGAAATGAAGAAAAAGGCGCGGAAGGTCTGGCGCACTTCTGCGAGCATCTTACCTTCAAAGGAACGCGTCGGCGCACGGCTTTGCAGATACTGAGTCATCTGGAGAGCGTGGGAGGCGACCTGAACGCATTCACCACGAAAGAGTCTACGACATTCTATGCAGCCATCCCGCGCGAGCATACAATGCGAGCCGTCGATCTGCTGACGGACATTGTCTTCGACAGCATCTTCCCACAACACGAAATAGAAAAGGAGGCTGAAGTGGTGTGCGATGAGATAGAGAGCTACAACGACTCGCCCATCGAACTCATCTACGATGAATTCGAAAACCTGCTGTTCCAGGGGCACCCTTTAGGGCATAGCATTCTCGGTTCGGCAGAAAACGTCAGGCGGTTTACCACGGAGGATGCCCTGCGGTTTACCCGTCACTACTATCGTCCCGACAATGCCGTGTTCTTTGCCTACGGCAACCTGAACTTTGAACAACTGAAAAAAAAGTTAGAGAGATTGTCAAAAGACATATCTCCTTCAACCGTCATAACTCCTCCTTCAACCGTCATAACTCCTCCTTCCACCATCATAATTCCTCCTTCCACCATCATCGAAAAGCATACTCACCAGGCACACGTGATGACGGGATGTGTCGCCTACCCCATCGGTCATCCCGACAGGATTGCCCTGTACCTGCTCAACAACATGCTGGGAGGACCGGGCATGAGTGCACGGCTGAATGTCATCCTGCGTGAACGGCACGGACTGGTCTATACGGTAGAGAGTTCGATGGTCTGCTATGGGGACACCGGTATCTGGAGCATCTATTTCGGCTGCGACCCGCACGACGTGTCACGATGCCTTCGACTGATCCGACGGGAACTGAACCGTCTGATGCACAATCCGCTTACAGTACGGCAGTTGAATGCAGCCAAGCGGCAGATCAAGGGACAGATTAGCATTGCCTGTGACAATAGGGAACAGTTTGCCCTTGACTTCAGTAAGAGCTACCTGTTCAATGGAAAGGAAAGGAATATCGAGGAGCTTTACCGGCAGATAGATGCCATCACGCCCGAACAGATACACAAAGTTGCAAACGAGCTGTTCGAGGAGCATCATCTCAAGACGCTGATTATTCAATGAATATAAGGCGCAAAAGCCTCATCGTATTCTGAACTGTCGCCTAACCTGCCATTGATCAGGCAGACCAATTCCACTTTTGCACGGAAGCACAACTTCTCATCGGCAGCACGGAAGAGATCCTGATAAAAGATGTAACGGATGCCTTCCTTGCTCAGGCTAAGCCGGGAAATAAACTCATCATCGCAACGCAGCGGCACCTTATACTGTAAGTTCATCCGCGCCACAACGGCATCTATGCCCTTGTCGTGCAGTTCGGAAAAGCTCAGCCCACAATCCTTCAGAAAGAGGTGACGAGTGTGCTCGGTATAATGCAGATAATTGGCATTGTTCACAATCCCCTGAATGTCGCACTCGTAGTCGCGCACCTCCATCCTTGTCTCAAAAATATAGTTCACTTCTTTTTTCCTTTAGTTAATTCTTTAATTCACCTCAGACATGGATTAGAAGCTACGTCATGAAGGCAGCTTTGTCACATGTCAATCTGGTTTTTGTCTCTGCAAAAATAACAATTTTACTCTGAACCTCAAAGCGTTCTGTCCGTTATTCTTCAGAATAGAGACAGCAAAAAAGGAGGGGTGTCTCCCTGCCATCGGACTGGCAGCGGGAAACACCCCTCTTTTTTAGGTTGTTATTTCAGGAAAGAAATGATCTTACTTCACTACGATCTTCTTGCCATTCACAATGTAGATACCCTTCTGCAGACGGTTTGCGGTGTTCACCTTCACACCATTTACAGTATAGATATTAGCATTGCTGAGGTCATCGGCGTTGATGTCACGGATGCCAAGTGTCTCTGCGTCAACGAAGGTGATAATCACTTCCAGGACAACAGCTTTCTCGTCATAGACAATACCCCACTTAGCTACGTAAGTGTCACCAACCTTGAAGTTCGTGTCATGTGCACCAGAATAGTTGAATACACCTGATCCCGGATCATTGAGCTTCAGGCAGAATCCGGTAAGTGCAGTTTCCCAGAGCTCAGCATCACCATCGATGTTACGCCATCCGTCAGTGGTATTCTCAACGAAATTACCAGTGGTGACATTGACGATGTAGGTCTTAGCATCATAGATGTTTTCAATGCCCAGAGCCTCGCACACCTCCTGAACATCGAATGTAGGTGCTGCACCGCTTTCATCGTAAGCCGTTTCAGCCAGCTCCATGTGCTGAATCTGAATGGTCTTCACGATTTCGGGCTTATATTCAACCTCCTTATATTCAGTAAAGGTCACGTTGATGGTATAGACCACCGTCTTTCCATTAGCCTGGAGTGCCCACTTAGCAGTGAAGGTCTCACCAACAGCAGGAACATTGGCATTGCCCATATCGCAGATATCAAACTCACCACCATCTAATGCCTGGAAGAACTTCACGCAGACAGAAGAGTTGTCACCCCAATTCTCGGCATCACCACTACGGTTGAACCATCCGTCGAATGGAGCATAATCATCAATCAGTGTACCATCAGTGACATTCATGATAGAGAGCTTGGCCTCGCCAACACTCTCGATGCCGAGGAATGCAAGAGCCTCAGTGAAGTCGACTGTGCCACGCTGTGCGGCGTAGCCCTGTTTTTCCACACGCTCCACATTGATGGTGAACTCCTTCGTAGTCTCCTCAACCACCTCGGCAATCATCCATTCTGCACGGTCGCCAACCTTAGCCACGCTCTTATCAGCATAGCAGGCAGCACCTACGTCAGTACCGTCAGTACCAATGCTACCCTTCACCTGATTCAGTGTGTAATAGCCATCGGCAAGAACGGCAACAGTGATAACGGTCTTCTTGTCAGCAAGAGCAGACATCGTCCAGTTGTTGTTACCAGCCAGACCGACATACAGTTCACCATCGGTGAGGTAATAACCACCGTCGGTAGGCTCGAATGTCAACGGCTGAGCCTCTTCAGCAAGACGAACGCCAGATGCAGTCACATTGCCCTCCTCATCCTTGTCGGCATAGAGTGAGAGATACAGACCGCTCTGCTTCTGCTGGAAGGTGTACTTAGCATCAGCCTTCGGCTGAGATGCAGAGGCAGCATAGGTTGCAGCAGCTTCCTTCAGAGCCTCAATGGCCTGCTGAATATCTTCTACCGTAGCATCAGCATTGTCGTAAACTGCCTGCTGAGCAGCAACAACCTCACTATAAGCATCAACGGCAGTCTGAGGAATCAGGAAGAGACCTTCGCCTACACCGGTACGAGCCTCAATCGTAGCATTGGCAGCATCAATAGCAGCCTTCAGCTCTTCCTTGGCAACTCCGGCATTGTCAGCTGTGGTCAGCAGAGTGGGCTGTGTGAAGCTCATCCACTGGCGAGCTGCAACAGCTTCACCGCCTAATGTAATAGCAACAGGTGTCTCACCATCGCTCTCGAAAGCAACATAGCGGTATTCCCATCCACGTCCGTTGCCATTGTTTGCATAAGTGGCATCCTTATCGAATGTACCTGTTCCATCGGTTGCAACACCAAAGCCGACATCACCCTTTGACGGATAGATACGCTCGACTTCGTTGACCTTCAGATATGCTTTCACATCGCTACCGGAAGAAGAACGGCCGGCAGCCATCAATACATACTTACCTGCAGGCAGTGTTACAGAGACTGTGCTGGAGTTAGTCCAACTGTCCTGTCCCCACTGTGCACCCGTCTGCTCATAATAAAGAGAGGTGCCAGTGCCGTTCCAGTGCTGTCCCTTATTGCTAACGAGACCGCCTTCCCATGTAGAAAGGTCAGGGATTAGAGAAGAACCATTGAGGGTATAGTCAGCTACTACCTGAGCATACTCAGCTTCCTTCAGCGACTCGATGGCAGATGCAATCTCATCGGCTGTGTATGGAGTTGTCTCATAAACCTTGGTGTCAACACCCAAAGACTTGGCAATAGCGATTTCCTCTTCTAATGCTGCACGCTCATCATCTGAGGCAACAGGAGCATATACAAGGTTCTTGTAAGAGAGCCAGCTGACGTTGTTGCCTTCAAGCACATTGAACTTAACCTGCAGTATTCCGTCTTCGCCAACCTCGCCTACGGCATAGAAGTTACCCAGGTAGAACTGAGTGTTAGGAACGCTCTCACCGGCAGCTACGTCAACGGGGGCGCCGTCGTTCAGCTGTAATGTGATACCTGTAGCAGGACTGCTCACACCATTCTTCACGCGGGCACGTACCCATGCACCAATACGATACTTGCCAGGAGCAACATTCTCCAAGGTAGCTGTGAAGGTCTTGGAACCAAGAGACTGGTCATCATCTGTCCAATACTCAAAGAACGGAACGACAAAGTTGGAGCCATCGCTATTTCCTTCAACAGACCACACATTAATATAAAGATCACTGTTGTAATCCGTTGTTCCCCAGGCACTGAGCAGCAGGTCGTCAACAATGTTTGTCTGATGCCATCCCATAACAGCAGAAGGATCCTCAAGAGCGTTGGCCTCTTCAATGGTCAGAGTTCCGTCATTGTACTTAGCCAATGTCGTCTCATAAATCTCCTTATATGTATTATAGGCAGCTTCGGTGTAAACATTAGTAGCATCCATCTGAGCCTTCATGGCGTCAAGGGCACCCTTAGCCTTGATAGAAGCATTGGCAGCATTGATGGCATTGTTCAGCAACAAGATGGCACTGTTCAGACCTTCCTCTGTCTTCTCAACATCGGCGGTATTGGCCAATGCATCTGCAAGCATACTATTGGCGGCAGCACTGATACCCTCAGCATTCTGCAGGCCTTCAGCCTTTGCACGAAGCTCATTAACTGTATTGACAAGACTGGAGAACATCACGTCGCCAACCTCTACATCACCATAGTACTTCAACTGGAAATTATCCCAGATACACCACAGTTCAGTGTTCGCTTCATTCTTGGTACCCACGACAATTGTTCCGTCTTCTACCTTCACGAATATCGGACTAATGGTATACAAGCCGTTGGTGAAAGCAACTGAAGCATCAGACATCGAGTTTTCGCTGCCAGTCTTCGCTGGGAACACCTTCGTCTCATCGTTGATATAGAATACCGGCAGGTCCTCTTCATTAGAACCGTCCTGACGATAGAAACCCTGAGCTGTCAAGGCATACACACCATTAGGTGCACCGCTGATGGTCTGACTCAACAGGAATGTAGAGTGAAAAGACTCTGCACAGTTGTTGATGTTGTTACCGCCAGAAAGATTTTTATTACCAGCTTCAATAGTCCAGAAGCCTACATCACGGCTGTTACGGTTGAAGTTAGCATCCCTGATAAAGAATGTAGCATCCACCGGATTCTCGACAGTAGCACTATTCAGGGAAGCAATCATTTCTGCCTCAGAAATAATCTTCCACTGAGCATTAACATTCTCTTTGTCAGAAAGATTCTTTCCAAGCACAGTCGATCCGGCATATCCATAAAGATTTGGTCCGTCACCGATGGTGAATACCGTTCCATTGGTCTCAATGGTGAGGTGCTTTGGATTTTCGTTGTCCATGTAGTCGCCTTCAAAATAATAGGCAGTTCCACCATTGCTGGCACGCGACTCCATCGTATAGGTTCCATCTTCCAATTTTGCGAATGTCACATAATCGGGAGAGGAAACCAGTGAAGCCTGTGTTCCCCAACTGTTACCGACTCCCCAATACTTGTTGCTTCCGACATTGAGAAGGTAATAGTTACCATCCTCAATCTCAGCCGGCACCCAAGATTGTGCTGAAGCCTGTCCAACCAATACGGCCAATAACATGGCCAACATGAGTTTAAACTGTTTCATAAGCTGATTGTTGTAAATTAGTTAGTATAATTATCTATTAATCGTATTATCAAATGTCTCTGTCAACAAAGGATTTATCTGCAAATATAGTTGTAAAGTGTGAATAAAGCAAATTTTTCTTTAATTATTTCTGTTTTTTGCCCATTCCGTTCCTCTTTTCATCCATTCAAAACCGATTCTGCACCGCAAACAGTCTCGGTTATCACAATATTTGCTTTTCAGCTGTATCAGCGCCTGACTGTCACCCGCACAATTAACTTCCAGTCCGCATTGCCGCCACATCCTGATGATATGATTATCTTCGGCCTTCAGTTGTTCCAGAAAATCGAAGGCACGGTCACAAAGCAGATCATTCATCCTGTGTTGTCCCCACGCAAACAGCATGGGAATGGCTGTGTTAATCAGCAGCAACTGGACAGATGATGCAGAAAGATGCTTGCCGTTACGATTACTTACAACCCCGAACGCATAATGAGTCTCCCAATAAGGAGTGACAGAAGACCTGAATAAGGATTCCAGTTGCCGGACATTCGTACACTCAACCAACTGGCTGAGACTTGTACGATGCTGATAATACAGATGTGCCAGTTGGGAAATCCTGATATGGGGAAAGTTCTGAGGGCGTAGCCTGAGAAAGCGCCAGAGCCTGTAATCCATCGGTTCCATCGAGAATTTGTGTGCCAGATAGAGGTATTCATTTCTTAACTTGTCAAAATACCCTTCAGCCGACGCATTCTCACGATGACGTTCGGGAATGGCACGGCTGTCAAGAAGTCCGGCCTGCCCCATGAAGATGGCTTCCACCTGAAACAGGTTGTCACGATGATGAGCCACCTGGTGCAACGGAACCGTCTTTGCCCATATCTCAAAAGCATCACTATTGATGCCAAAGCCATAGTTTCGAGCCAAAGTAACGAAATAGGCCGTTTCCCATGAGCCGTTACATGCTTCGGCTCTCTTGGCAATGGCACTGGTTTTCTGCTCCAGACGTTCCGTCTGCAAGGCACTCATCCAAGAACAGATTGTCAGTCGGCTCAAATCAGGGACAATCTTATAACAAGGAGGATAATTATCCGTGCTCAACAGTTCCCGGTAATGTTCCTCCACACGGGAAGGCACCTCAAGTTGAAACTGGGGAATCAGCCGGCCGTCGGCTGTTCTGACTTCCCTGTTCACTTTCGAACAGACATGCAGCACGACATTGTTATAACTACTATCATTTTGATGACCATGAAGATACCAGTCGGAAGACCGCTGGTGAATCTCGACATTACCCACCCACAGCGTCCCTCCTATCTTCATCTTAGCATTGAAGAAGTCGGGACCAGCATTATGGTTATGCAGTCCCACATCAATGATTTCCAGTTCCTGCCCGTCGGCAGTGTAGAGCTGTCCCAACGGAAAGAGCTTATGCTTCCAGCAAAAATGCAGCAATATTTCCATAGTTTTCAGATTTACAGGTTTGACAGTGCAAAGGTACGAAAAGAAAGAAAAACGAAGAATTATAAATTGATAATTATAACCTTATAATAAAGAATATATGTTAATTTATTTGCCTGAATGATGGATTAGGCGTATTTTTGCATCGTTAAATTATAGAATTTATGAAAATAGCACTTATCGGCTACGGCAAGATGGGCAAGATGATTGAGCAGATAGCCATTGCCCGTGGCCATGAAATCGTAAGCATTATTGATATCGACAATCAGCAAGACTTCGACAGTGAGGCTTTCGCCTCAGCCGATGTTGCCATTGAGTTCACCAGTCCGACAGCAGCCTATGGCAATTACCTGAAAGCGTTTGCCAAGAACGTAAAAGTAGTGTCAGGCTCTACAGGTTGGATGAAGGAACATGGCGAGGAAGTGAAGCGCCTGTGCGAGGAGGAAGGAAAGACGCTGTTCTGGGCTTCTAATTTCTCCGTCGGCGTTGCCATCTTCTCTGCCGTCAACCGTTATCTGGCAAAGATCATGAACAATTTCCCACAATATGAGGTGCTCATGGAAGAGACTCATCATGTGCATAAGCTTGATGCTCCGAGCGGCACCGCCATCACACTGGCTGAGGAAATCATTGCCGAGCTCGACCGCAAGGATTCATGGACAAAAGGACAACAGCTGCTCGCCGACGGCACCGTAAGCGGCACCAACGAGGTTGCTTCCAATCAGGTTGCCATCGAGAGCATCCGTCGTGACGAAGTGCCAGGCATCCACTCTGTGGAATACAATTCTGAAGCCGACCGCATCATCATCACCCATGATGCCCATTCACGCCGCGGTTTCGCCCTGGGAGCCGTGCTGGCTGCCGAATATACTGCTGACCACAGCGGACTGCTGACCATTTCGGACATGTTTAAATTCTAAGGATATGATTGACAAAGAAAAAGAGAAGTTGAACCCCGTGGTGCAATGGGCAAAATTCATTGTCGTGTTACTGCTCTATCTGGCTTTCCTCTATTGGGTGAAGAGCTGGTGGGGGCTGCTTGTCATTCCATTTATCTATGATGCCTATATCTCTAAAAAGATACGATGGCAATGGTGGAAAGAGGCCGAGAAACCTGTAAAATTTGTCATGTCGTGGGTGGATGCACTGGTGTTTGCACTGGTGGCTGTCTACTTTATTAATCAGTTCTTCTTCCAGAACTATGTCATTCCTTCATCTTCTCTGGAGAAATCGCTGCTTACCGGCGACTATCTTTTCGTCTCTAAACTGAGCTACGGACCGCGCATTCCTCAGACTCCACTGACGATGCCACTGACACAGCACACGCTACCGCTTATCGGTACAAAATCTTATATTTCGTGGCCACACTGGGACTATCGCCGAGTGAAAGGTCTCGGCAATGTGCAACTGAACGACATCGTTGTGTTCAACTATCCTGCCGGTGATACCATCTGTACAGAACAGCAATTCCAGACCGAATATTATAACATGGTCTATTCTTACGGAGAGAGCATATACCAGCAGAACTTCGGGAATCCCGACTTCTCTGTACTTAACAAGTATCAGATTTACGATTTGTACAAGGAGGTCTATGCATTGGGGCGCAACTTCATCAAGAACAATCCTAACCAGTTTGGTGACATCAGTTCCCGTCCTACCGACCGCCGCGAAAACTATGTGAAGCGCTGTGTGGGTCTTCCCGGACAGACTCTACAGATAAAAGACCATATCGTCTATCTTGACGGAAAACCGAACAAGGAACCAGACAACGTCCAATACAACTATGATGTGAAGCTCCGCCAGAGCATTCCTGAAGAACTGATGCATGAACTGGGCATCTCCATGGAAGCACTGATGAGCCTCAACCAAAACGGCCACCTGCCATTGACACATCAGGCTGCAAAGGCGCTGGCTGCCCGCAAGGACATCGTGGAAAGCATCCATCTGAAACGTGACCTCCAGACTGGGCATCTGTACCCGCTCAATGCCGTTACTGGATGGACAGTAGACAACTATGGTCCTATATGGATTCCGAAGAAAGGAGCTACCGTGAAGCTCTCCATTGACAACATTGCCATCTACGAGCGACCCATCAAGGTGTACGAGAATAATGACTTGATTGTGAAGAACGGGCAAATATATATCAATGGCAAACATGCCACAGAATACACGTTCAAGATGGACTACTACTGGATGCAGGGTGACAACCGTCACAATTCTGCCGACTCACGTTTCTGGGGATTCGTACCTGAAGACCATATCGTGGGCAAGCCCATCTTCATCTGGTGGAGCAGCGACCCCGACCGAAAGGGATTCTCTGGCATCCGCTGGAACCGCCTGTTCAATTTCGTGGATAATATTAAATAAGGTAAGTGACGAAAGCATTACTTTCAACAACCTATTTCGGGCCCGTGCAGTGGTATCAGAAAATCCATCGGCACGGGCTCTGTCTCATCGAACAGCATGAGAATTTCCAAAAGCAGACCTACCGTAACCGCTGTATCATCGCAACGGCAAACGGAACGCAGGCTCTAACTGTCCCCGTCATCCACCAGCCAACACCAACGCCGGACTCTTCTGCCAAGTCATCGGCACCTCCCATCACCTCACTTCTTATCAGTGACCACGGCAACTGGCGCCATCTGCATTGGAATGCACTTTGCTCTGCCTACGGAGACAGTCCGTTCTTTGAGTTCTATGCAGACGACATACAACCCTTTTTCTTCGAAAGGAGATGGGAAACACTTTTCGAGTTCAACCTTGACATTATCCATACGCTCTGTGAACTGCTGGACATTCACCCCAACTTGCAGCTTACAGATTCGTATATGGATGCCCCTGTAAATCCCCATATCATCGACTATCGTTCGGGGATTAATCCTAAACATCCCGCCGAGGATCCGGATTTTCAGCCTCGCCCATATTGGCAGGTCTTCCAACAGAGACACGGATTCCTGCCCAATCTCTCCATTCTCGACCTGCTTTTCAACACCGGACCAGAAGCAATCTTCTACCTGTAGACATGTACATTCACCACCATTGTGGCCGTGTATTGCCTTCCATCCTTTGTATATTGAATCGCCTGACGGATAGTATAAGTACGACCAGGCACAAGCCGACCAGGATACTGACCAACATAACATCCATACTTGTCGGGATAGAATTCGGCAAATATATTAGCTGAACTGTCGTAGTTGCATACATTTCCACTGGCATTAAACCAATGGCCATAACAGGTGTTCGAGCTGGTACTCGTTGTCGTGCCCGTATGGATGCTTCCATTTGCATTCACACCGACAAAGCGGGGATTGGATGAAGCAGCACGTCCTACACTCTGCAACTGCTGCGTACTGAGACCAAGAGCCTGACTGACTGCCGCCATGTCGTACTGCACACGGGTACTTGAATAATAGGTGGCATCATAAGCCAGATCAACATCTATATAGACAGTGGTATCTCGCCGCTCATAGTCAGCAGGATACTCTTTAAAGTTGCCGTAAACATCTGTATTCTCAAATCTCACCTGGAAAGGCCACTGCTCATCGTCACTGACATTGTCATTCCACGGATGACGCCAATAGGATGTCGGTGCTCCCATCACGACGAAGAACAACCGACTGCAATCAGAAGGAACGGTCAGGACTGCAACTCCTTCTTTGTCACGTCCCACTTCTCCATAAGTGCGCTTACCATCATTGGAATAAGCCACGAATCCATATCGCCATCCTGCTTTGTCGACATTAATCGCCCGATAGCCCTTGGCTCCAGCTATGCCTTTGAAATGAGCTTTAACCTCTGTTCCAGGTTTTGCCGTGTTCATATTAATAATGGTGTACCCATAATTCTGGATGCAGTAGGCAGAGTCTATCTGCCATGTTCCATCGTTATCGGCAGTCTGATGGAGATGGGAAACATGCTGGCCGATACGATGACGAGCCGCCTCACGTACGCCGTCAATGTCCCATGTGGCCATACGGGCAAATCCCTCATACATATCATCGTTCAGTTGTTCCTGAGTAAACCCGCTCAGCCGTCTGTAAGTTTCTATCGGGTCTTCGGGCTTATTGGCCTGCCTCCATAGCTTGCCAATAAAATCTGGCCCCTGCTTCATACACCAGTAGTCTTGTATGAAACAGTTCTCATAACGCCAGTCCTCATGAAGCATATTCAAATGATGACGGTTCAGATGTCCCTCAAAGTACTCACCGTCGGTGAACTGACGGCCTGGATAGCATTTATAGGCTTGCCAATTGGCACAACTCTCCCACCAGCCATTACCTCCCGACGCATTTGCTCCATAGCCATAGTTATATCCATGCTGCTGTCCGAGGTCGCAACTGACGAGATATTGGAAAGTATGCCCCACCTCATGTGCCACAGTATGACCGCCGCGCGCTGAAATGGCACCGGGATTTACATTGAGTAGCCCCACTTTCTGGTCAACTCCGGAACCCTCTGCTTTCCATTCGCTCTGATAAAACACATACATTTCTATCTTATATTTATCTGTTGTGGAGTGTCCTGGTACCAGAAATCCCAGTTCATTGACATACTTATCCCAAATGGTCTCTGCCTGACTGAGCAGCGTCTTGGGGTTAAACCGATAGTTAGAAGCCTTTGTGGGATCATCGCCGAACCCTTTTTCCCAGAACACCACAAAGTGTTCGCTTTCCATCGAACGCCTGAAACTCCAGCGACTATTGTCATTCATGTAATCAACGTTGGAATAGGTGCTGGGCTTATATAGAAGACGGCCGGGATTACGCAGCATGATACTACCAGAATAGATGTCGCTTGAACCGAAAAGCGTGGAAAGACGATAGTCGGTATAACCTTTACTAAGTCTGCTACGGTATAGCCTCATAACGGGCTGACCGTCTGAACCGTCGCCCAAGCGAAACTCAATGGAGTCATTGTTGGCAACGACAAAGTTCTTGTGCTCCTTGAAACGATTGTCGTATTTCACCCATATCGTGTCTTGTGCCATGATGTTTTGCACCATCAGCACTGCGCATAGCGTCAGTATTATCTTTTTCATCGTCAACCTCCCCCTCATCTTACAATATACTTTTTGCCGTTCATAATATACAAACCTTTGGGAAGGCCGTCCAAAGACCGGGCATTGCGACGTACCACCTGACCATTCATGTTATAGACAGTATCATCCTTCTTGATGTCATTCTCATTGTCAATAGTTTGGATTGCATCTATAGTACGAACCTCAAAACGGATTTCCAGAATGTCGTCGCTCTGATAGGTCTTTCCATTAATGATGAATTTCCTTTCTGAGTGTTTCAGACGAGGGCCGACAAAGTCTTGTTCACCCGAAAGCATGATGCTCTCTGATTTCCCGTCGTTCATCTGAGTAATCATGTATAACACATCTATTTCTTCCGCAAACGTATTGCTTACAGGAAGAAAGAAAAGCCCCAACAGGAGCAGAATAAAGAAATGATGGTGCCGCATATTGATATTGTTATTAAGATTCAAACAACTTATATTTGGCAAAGATAAACATTTTTATGTTCATTAAGACCAAAAGATAAATAAAAAACGATAGATGTCGGCAAAAAAGTGTATCTTTGTGACCATGAAAAACAAATCTTCTCATGCAACAGGAAATCATTAATGCCATAGCCCTCACGCGCATCAGCTACTTTAATCTCGCTGGTATACTGGAATTATACCGACGAGTCGGTTCTGCATCGGCTATCATTGAACACCGAAACAACATCCGCGACATCATACCGAATGCTTCGGAGAAGCTGGTTAATGCCTTTAAAAATCTCAGCGAACCGATGAAAAGGGCTGAAGCGGAATTCGAATACGACATGCAAAACGGCATTGAACCGCTTTGCATAAACAGTCCACGATACCCTCAGCGACTCAAGGAGTGTGATGATGCTCCTTTAGTATTATATTATCGCGGTACAGCCGACCTGAACCAGCGGAGGGTTATCAACATCGTAGGTACCCGCCATTGCACACCCTACGGACAGGATCTTATCCGCCATTTCATCAGTGACCTACGGCAGTACTGTTCCCACGCCCTTATCGTCAGCGGACTGGCATACGGTATTGACATCTGTGCCCATCGGGAAGCATTGGCACATGGCTATGAGACAGTAGGCGTTTTAGCTCACGGACTGGATTATCTCTACCCTACTCGTCATAAACAGACAGCAGACGAGATGCTCCGACAAGGCGGACTCTTGACTGAATTTCCGACAGACACAAATGCTGACAAGGTGAACTTCGTGCGACGAAACCGCATCGTTGCCGGTATCAGCGATGCCTGTATCCTTGTTGAAAGTGCCGCTCACGGAGGAGGACTGATTACTGCTGATATTTCCAGAAGCTATAATAGAGAGGTGTTTGCCTTCCCTGGAGCTGTCGGTGCCCCATATAGTGAAGGCTGCAACAATCTGATCCGGGATAATGGCGCAAGCCTGATTTCCTCAGCCCACGACTTCATATCAGCCATGAGATGGGAAGATGAATCTGCCTTGCAGAAAGCACAGCAACAAGGAATCGAACGACAATTGTTCCCCAACCTGTCACCAGAAGAAAAAAAAGTCGTTGATACGCTTTTGCATACCAACGACTTACAAATCAACATGCTCACAGTGAAATGCGGCATTCCTATTAGTAGTCTGACAGCCCACCTGTTTAATCTCGAAATGAAAGGAGTCGTAAAGATGTTCCCAGGGGGCATCTATCATCTATTAAGCTGATTCACTTTACGCCCATCTCCTTCAACAGACGGTCGGTGTGTCCCCAACGGTCCATCAGATAGAGCACATATCGGATGTCGACACCAATACAACGAGCCAGACGACTGTCGAAGTTGATGTCACTCGACAGACTGTCCCAGTTGCCGTCGAAAGCAAGACCTATCAGCCGGCCTTTACCATCGAACATCGGCGAACCGCTGTTTCCTCCAGTTATATCATTATTGGTGAGGAAGCAGAGCTGCATCTTACCTGTAGTCTTATCAGTGTAAGGACCAAAGTCTTTAGCCGACAACAGTTCATGCATAATAGGCTCTGCATAGTATTCTACATTCTTATCAGCCTGCTTCATCTTCTCAACGATGCTCTCAGCAGTGGTGTAATATCCAGAAGGATTGCCCGCCAGTTCAAATCCTCCTACTTGCCCGTAGCTAAGGCGCATGGTGAAGTTTGCATCGCTATAATGAGGCAGATCCTGCTCCATCCGCAGTTTGGCAGCACAGAGGTAACGCTCTTGTGTGTTGATACTGTCATAATTCTCTAACAGTCCATTACGAAGGTCTGCCTGACTCTCAAGAAGGTCGAGCCCGAACAATACTCCAGGATCTTTCTTGTAACTCTTCTTATTGAAATAGAGTTTCTTACCCTTCTTCATAATCTTCGACTTCTTATACAGGTAATCAACATACTTGGTATAATCATCATTGAACTTGTTATGAATAGTTGTATAGAAAGCGGGCAGATATTTTTCTGCCACATGCTCCTTATAGTTCTTGAGCAATACGGCAAAGACCTCTTTGTCTAAAGCTTCATCCCATTCATTACTGTTGTCGGGAAACTCGACATATTGTTTCTTGGGTTTGTCTTTCGGACCTTTCACCTCCATCCCATTACTCAGACGCAAAGCACGGGTTGTAAATTCATTGGTACGACGGAATGTTTCAATCCAGTTCATCAGCGCATAACGATATTCGAAACGCTGGGCATACCACTTCGACAACTTATTAAAGTCGAGGGAGTCTTTCAGATAGCCTGTCTTGTCCTGCCAAGCCACAATACGTTTCTCAAACTCCTGCTTCTGATTGATAATCCCGATGGAATCGATACATTTATTCATTCCGATGGAGTTCTTCCAGTAGTTGGAACTCTGTGCATATTTGGAGTCATACTTGATACGCACTGCCTCGTCCGCACGCATGTGGCGAATCATAACCTCCTGCTTTACGCCACGTACCTGTGCCCGAATAGTATTGTCGGCATCACGCATCTCACGGATTCCATAGCTTGAGAGATAACGCTCTGTAGAGCCGGGGTAGCCGATGGTCATAGAGAAATCTCCGTCCTTATAGCCTTCCATGCTCACTTGTGCCCATCGTTTGGGATGATAGGGGACATTTTCCTTGGAATAGGCTGCCGGACCATTGGTCTTCGGGTCGGCATAAATACGGAATACAGAGAAGTCACAAGTCTGACGTGGCCACATCCAGTTATCGGTCTCACCGCCATACTTACCCATCGACTTGGGGACGGTAAACACGAGTCGCAAGTCTGTAAAGTCGCGATAAGTAGTGGCATAGAACTTGTTTCCTTCATAGAAGGCGTCAATATTCACATGAAGAGTGGAGTCGGTACGTTTGACTTTATCGTTCATTGCGTTTTGCAATGAGTCGATAAGAATGGACTGACGTTCATCTGTCAGACTGTAGAATCCCAGCTTTTCCAACTGAGGGGTAACGTCCTCCTGATCCACCATGAACGACACGAACATATTCTCGTTCGGCAGTTCTTCTTCATACGTCTTGGCAAAGAAGCCATTAAGCATGTAGTCGTGCTCCACCGTAGAATGTGAGCGAATAGCCTCAAAGCCGCAGTGATGGTTGGTAAACACCAATCCGTTGGGCGATACCACAACACCAGAGCAGTAACCTGAGAAATTCACACAGGCATTCCGCAATGCGTTTTCTCCGAAGTACAGATCATTATACGACAATTGAAATCCCTCTGCCTGCATCTGTTCAAACACTTGAGGAGGAAGATTGTAGATTGTCCACATGCCTTCATCAGCATGACTGGCGAAAGGTAGAAACGGTAAAAGAGCCAGATACAGCCTTTTTGCCACCTTTTTCATTGTTCTCATTTCTTATTATTCTTATTGTTAATTTACTTCTTAAAGTATCTCCCGATAAAGGGCAGACTCGCCAGCGGGAGGTCTCTCTTCACGATCACTGCCACAAAGAAGACGAGGATAATGGTATTAAAACCGATGGATGCCCAAACAGGCAAAGTGTTATTGGCCAGATTCATTCCCACGAAAAAGACCATCGTCAAGCCGACATAAAAGAAGATGTCGCGCAATGGATAGTTGACGGGGAAATTCTTCTGACCGATAAAGTATGAAAGGAGCATGGACGTACCATACCCGGCAAAGCCTGCCCATGCACAAGCCATATAGCTGAAACGCGGGATAAACAGCACATCAATGATTACCAGTACCAATGCTCCGATTCCCGAGAAATAGGCTCCCCAGATAGTTTTGTCGATGAGCTTATACCAGAACGACAGGTTGAAGAAGATTCCAAACATAATCTCTGCTGCCATCGTAATGGGCACCACACGTAGTCCTTCCCAATAGCTCTTACCGATTAATAAACGCAGAATGTTCATGTAGGCGATGACGAAAAGGAAAGCCAGCAAAGTGAAGATGATGAAATACTTCATTGCCTGGGCATACGTATCCTTCGAGTCCTTGTCTTTTGACTTACCGAACACAAACGGCTCATAAGCATAGCGGAATGCCTGCGTAATCATCACCATAATCATAGCCACCTTAATACATCCTCCATAGATACCCAGCTGGGCATGGGCTTCTTCTATCGAACCATCATAAAAATAAGGGAAGAGAATCTGTGAGGCTGACTGATTGAACTGGCCTGCCAGTCCCATGATAAGTAGCGGCCACGCATAGCCGAGCATGCGCTTACAGGCAGCCTTGTCGAATCCGAAACGAATGCCCTCAAGTTCTTTCCAGAGCAACAACATCTTCAGCGTCGAACAGAAGATGTTGATGTAGAACACCCAAACCACCTCCAGCGTGAACTGATCGTCGTAGATGCCGAAAGGATTCAGCTTTAATGCTGGCAGTACAATGAGGTAGGCGACATTCAGAATGATATTCATTAAGATGTTAAACACCTGGATTGAGGCAAACTTAATGGGCTTGTGCAGATAGCGGAGATAAGCCATCGGGATAGCCACGAAGGCATCGATTGCCACCGTGACAAACATCACCCAGATATATTCAGGATGATCCTGATACCCCATCAGACTGGCCAATGGATGGATAAATATACTGATGATAATGGCAAAGATCAGTGATGTGGTACCCACCATGCGTAGCGTGGTAGAGTAGATTCGTTCCGGACGTTCACCCTCCTTGCTCATGAAACGGAAGAAGGTGGTCTCCATGCCATAGGTAAGCAGGATGATAAACAGTGCCACATAGGCATAGACATTGGTGATGATACCATACTGTCCGCCTGCTGCATTGAAACGCTTTGTCTGGATAGGCACCAGAATAAAATTGATGAAACGGGCGACAATGCTCGACACTCCATAGATGGCGGTATCTTTTAATAGTCCTTTGAGGTTTGCCATGATTGTAGGAAACTAATATAAATTATCTTATACTATCACACTGATGAAAATTGAGGGAATATCTATTATTCTGTTCAATCAGCCAAAAAAGAAGTAGGCGATGGCAATGGCCGACACAATTCCCGCAAGATCAGCCAACAAGCCACAGGCCACTGCATGACGTGTATATTTGATTGCCACAGAACCAAAATAAACAGCAAGGATATAGAATGTTGTATCTGTAGAGCCCTGGAAGATACAGCTCAGGATACCAGGGAAGCTATCGGCTCCGTATGTTGTCATCGTATCGACCATCATACCACGTGCCCCACTACCCGAAAGCGGTTTCATCAGTGCCGTAGGAAGAGCCGCGACAAAATCGGTGTTGCCTCCACAGGCTGCCACTACCCATTTGATGCCGTCGATGAGAAAATCCATAGCCCCGGAAGCACGGAACACGCCAATGGCAACGAGGATGGCAACGAGGTAGGGAATAATGCGGACTGCAGTGGTAAATCCGTCCTTCGCACCATCGATGAAAGCGTCATAGACATTCACGTGCTTGCGAATACCCGATATAATAAAGGTGATAATGATAGTCATCAGCAGGATGTTTGCCACCGACATACTCACGACGTTCATCTGGTCTTTATCAAGTTGTCCGAAGCCCCAGATGATTGCAGCGACAATGGCACACATACCGCCCAGCATCAGCAGCATCTCCTTGTTCAGCAGGTTGATGCGCTGGAACAAAGAAGTGATGATAATGCCCGCCAGCGTCGAACAGAATGTGGCCAACAGAATGGGTATGAAGATGTCAGTAGGGTTGGCTGCACCAAGCTGCACTCGATAGACCATGATGCTCACGGGAATCAATGTCAGTCCGCTGGTATTGAGTACAAGGAACATGATCATAGGATTAGTCGCCGTATCCTTCTTCGGATTCAGTTCCTGCAACTGTTCCATCGCCTTCAGGCCGAGCGGTGTTGCTGCATTGTCGAGTCCCAGCATGTTGGCGGCAATGTTCATGAAGATGCTTCCCGTCACAGGATGGCCCTTTGGAATATCGGGAAAGAGCCGTGTGAACAGAGGGGACAGCACTCGTGCCAGCGCATTAACCACGCCTCCACGCTCTCCTATCTTCATCACACCGAGCCAGAGTGAGAGCACTCCCGTCAGCCCCAATGAAATTTCAAACGCCGTCTTTGATGTCTCAAATGTTGAGTTCATCATCGCAGGGAAAACCTCTGTGTCACCCAAGAATATCAGTTTTACCAGTGCAATGATAAAAGCAATAAGGAAAAATGCTACCCAAATGTAATTCAATACCATAATATCATCTGTATATAAACAACAAGTGCCCACATAGATAATCTACGAAGGCACTCGTTGTGGGCCATGTAGGGCTTGAACCTACGACCTCCAGATTATGAGTCTGTTGCTCTAACCAACTGAGCTAAAAGCCCGACTCACCATCACAGGGATGATCAGTTTTCGGCTGCAAAGATACTGAGAAATAGGCAAACGACCAAATATTTTTAAAGAAAAAATGTGAATGGGGTGTATGCCCTGCTGGTTTTCCCATACGGAGGGAATTAAAAAAAGCCTGGCTCCCGTCAAGGGGGAGCCAGGCTTTTTTAATGTATAATCGACTGTTAGTGTCTGATTACTTCACCATAACCTTCTTCACGATGGTCTTGCCGTCAGCTGTTGTAGCCTTAACAATGTTCAGACCCTTAGCCAGCTTGTTAGCACGACGACCGTCGATTGTGTAGACTTCCTGAGAAATGATCTGTGCAGCGTTTACTGTGTTCAGACCAGTTGTTCCCTCATGTGAGCTCTGTGTACCGAGGTACTCCAGTGTCCAGTTAGAGAATGGTACCCAGTCGTCTTTCTGACCAGTCTTGTTGCAAGCACCGATACGCAGCTTACCATTATCAGTTACATAGCAGTATACCACGTTCAGATAGTAACGATAAGGCAGAGTCTGGTACTCATCATAGTACTTGTTGTTTACGCCGTCAGCGAATGTGTAGTCGCAACGGTTAGCAAGAGCCAGACGGTTGTTCGGATAGAAGTAAGTGATAGGAGTAAGAGGATCTGTGATGTTATCCTCAAATGCTGTCCAGCTTCCCTGACTTGCCTCAGCAGCGGTCAAAGCCTGCTGATCGTATACGTTATCAGGAATGAAGATCCAGCGAGCGAAGTCGATGGTATCGTTGTTAGCATATACCTTTGCACGAGGATCGAATGGAGCAACGTCTGTCTTCTCCTCATCGGTCAGCAGGTCAAGCTTGCCAAGGTTCTCAGCATAGCCATACTTCCAAGTCTTAGCATCAACACCAGTACCAGACTGACGATAGAGACCCTGTACAGTTACACGGTAAGTTCCTTCGGGCAGTCCTTCGATATCCTGATAGATCTCAAATGCTTTGTTCCATCCCTCAGCGAAGCCAATCTTTGTACCGATAGCAGTTGTCTCCTGCTCAACAGTTACGTTATTAGCAAACTCCTCAGACTCAGTCCAGCCATTCTTACCATCAGTGTAAGTCGGGTTCACGATAACACCTGTCCAGTCCTTAGGATCATTGTCGAAGCCAGGCTCAACGCGAGGTCTCTTCAGAGCTGCGATGGCAGCATCAATCTCCTCAATCTTAGCAGTAAGATCTTCGTCGGTGAATGAACCAGCCTCAAGACCGTTAACGATCTCATTGTACAGGCTGTTAGCTGTAGCAAGAGCTTCGTCACCAGCAGTCTCTCCATAAGTTACGAGAGCGTCAGCAAGTTTTGCATTGGCATCAACAAGCTTCTGATACTTGTCAGCACTTGCCTGAGCAACAGGCATTGCGTCGTTCAGCAGTCCATAAGCCTCGAAGATAGCATCGCCATCGTTTGCAGCCTCAGCAGCAGCAATAGCATTCTGCAGGTTCTGGGCAGCATCCTTAGCCATTGGCTTCTCGGCCAGAGCCTTAGCGTTAGCAACAGCCTCAGCAATCAGCGGCTTCAGAATGTTGATGTTTGTCTTGGTCAGGAACTCCAGCTTGAAGTCATCCCACAATGTCCAGCCACCGAGGGCGCTATTGATGTTAGCCTTGATACCAATTCTTACATCCTGACCACCCTTGACGATGAAGTCGATATGAGAATCATAGTTCTCACCGAACTCTGGTGAGTTGAATACGTCATTTGCAGAGTAAACACCGTTCGGAACACGTACGATATTACCGTTGTCATCTGTCAGAGATGAGAAGTTGCCGGCATTATCTGGGAAGTAAGTGTTCACCTCGTCGTCGGTGTACAGCTTCACGAATACGTTAGGCACCTTATTGGTCATGTTGTCAGCATAGAGCCATGCACGAACCTCATTGTCGCCTCTGTCTTCACCATTGACTGCTCTCCAGCGGTTCCAAGCGTCAGCATCACCACCGACACGGTAGAATGCGCGGGTAGAAAGACGGTAAGCACCCTTCGGCAGACGGATTGTCTGATAGATGTCGAAGCTTGATGCCCACATCTCAAGCACACCGGTAAAGCCATTGAAGAAGGTAGGAGTACCCATTCCTTCGCTCTTATCCATTGTCCAGCCGTACTTGTCACCCATTGAAGTGAAGTCGGGATTGACAATCTTGTAAGAAAGGTCTTCACCGTCAGCATACTCAGTAGCATCAGCAGCAGCTTTCTTCAGCTCTTCCAGCTTAGCCAGCTCAGCATTTACTTCCTCTGTAGTCAGGTTGTGATTCTCAAGGTATGCCATCATTTCATCCTCAACATAGACGACAAGGTCTTCGTCACCACCGAACTCATCCCACATGGCATTGTTGTCATAGAGGTTTGTAAATTCGGAACGGAGGGCAGCGTATGCTTTAACATTCTCGCGCAGAGCCTTCAGAGCTTCCTGAGTGCTTGCGTAAGCGGCAATAGCCTCTTCCTTGGTAGATACACCCTCGGCACTGGCAAGTGCATTAACGACTGCATCATAGTATGCCTGGTTGTATTCAGCATCTACAAACTCCTCTTCCCAACCTTCGCTGATAGCCTTTGAGAGGTACTTGTAAGAATCGAGTGAGTTGCCATAGTACATCAGCTTAGCATTGTCAATACCAATCCAGTTGGCAATAGGAGCGGTCTGCTCGAAACCGATTTCCAGTTCGCCACCTTCAACGGCAACCATCACGCTGTACTCCTTCATCTGACTCTGTGTGAGGAGAGCCTGCTCGTTACCGGCATACATGAACTGTGTTCTTGCTGTTGCGTTCTCAGCATCAAGGTTGTTCACGAAGACAGAGAGAGAAGCTTTATAGACACCGTCAGGCAGATTGGTGACATTCTGATACAACTTACCGACGACTGTGTTATTGGCACTTGGGTTCCAGTTCTCGAAGAACGGGAATGTGTTGTAACCTACACCGCAGGGGTTGTTCTCAGCTGTTGTACCTACGAGCTGAGACTCAGAATCATTGGTGCTGGTCTTCAGCTGGTTGTTCTGAGCTGTCATGGTGCGTGACCATCCGTCGATATTAGAATCGAAGGTCGGGTTCACAATCAGTGAAGAAAGATCTGATGGCTTGTCAGGTGTAGCAGCCTGTGCAATAGCCTCACTGAGGGCAGCAATAGCCTCATTGATTTCAGCGATGGTAACATCAGCTTTGTCGAAGACAGCCTTGGCAGCTGATACGTCAACGCCCTTGTCGTCAGCCTCTTCAGCCTTCTTCTTCAGATTGCTGAGAGCATCGAAAAGGTCGATGTCGCTCTTCTTCACGAACTCCCACTGACAGTTAGCAGGATTCTCTGCATAGACAACATCATAGTAGATACCATAGGTCTCGCCGTTGGCATTGCTACCAGCCCAGTTTGAACCGTGGTCGGTCTTGATGCCGAGGAATTCACCTTCAACATACGCCAGGTTCTCTGCAACACCGTCTTCTGTATTCATGTGTGCAGGCACCTGAATGGTGTAGACATTCTCACCAACAGATACGATTGACCACAGACGGTCTCTTGTGCCACTTCCGTTATCTACGAAGCAGCCTTTGTGAGGACCCAGATTGCCATCATTCGGCTGACGCCAGATGTAGTGAGTACCCCAGCCCTTACTGTTGTCCTGCAGGGCATAGACATCATATTCACCATCTTGCAGCATTTCGGGACGGATCAGCAGGAACTTGCCGTTTTTCACGTCGACAATACCCTGTGTACCCCATGCCTCACCCATGAAGAGGTAAGCATTCTGTCCCACATTGCGGATAGCGAATGTGTCTTCCAGTACTAACGGAGATGCCTTTGGAGCGGGAACGACCCAATCCAAAGCAAACGCCGAAGTACCAAACAATGTTGCAAAGAACAACATTGTCAAGAAACGGTAACTTTGTTTCATAATTTAATTTAGTTTGTTAGACAATAGAGTAATAATAAATTTATTTTTCTGATTTTTCCTGTTATTATTCAAATAATCACGTGCAAACATACAAAAAAAACTTTGTATGACCATCAAACGTCTAAAAAAAATATAATTTTTAACTAAAAATGTACTGTGGGTTACTGAATAATAATAAAATATGCTTATATTTGCCAACAGAACTATTTTAATTTTAAACAACTATCTAACTAAAATTATTAAATCTTTATGAAGAAACTGCTACTTTTTGCATTGGGTTTTGCCATGCTGACACCGATGGCACAAGCTCAGGATGAAATTGGCGACGACGTAACAAAGTACGTTGCCAATGCAGGCTTCGATGATGACCTCACGTTCCAGAATGACGGTTCTTGGAAGAACATCATTGACAAGACAAAGTCGCTCAGTGAACGTAGCTGGGCGTGGATTGCTGAAGACAGTACTGTCTATGCACATCCGAAAGAGACAAGCTCACAGAATCGTCCTGACGGACGTAAGATGGAGGCTGTCAATGGATTCATCGGTCGTATAAAAGGATGGACTGTTGAGACTAATCAGAACTTCCCAAGTTGTGAGTGGGTGTACTTCGGCTCAGTACCTTACGACCTGGGCGGCCAGGCTGTGCCTATCGCCGATGACGGAACTTCTTACCTGACAGTTCCTCAGCGCCCTGCTGCTGTTGAGGGAGAGAACACAGGTTTCGCCTATCTGCGTGCCGGATGGGGCGGACGTGCTGTCTATAAGCAGGTGGTGAAGCTTCCATGTGCCAAGTACGAGCTGAGCTACTGGGCTATCAACATCAACCCGTCTGCCACCAATGGTAAGAACCTTTCCAAAGTTACCTGCCGTAAGGATGTTTGGGAGGATGAGACTGGATTTACAGACACCGAATGGACAAGACACTCCATCGAGTTCACACCGACCGACGAGTTTACTCTGGAATTCGGATTCGAGTCTCAGGGCGGTTCCAATTCAAACCCGTTCCTCTGCATCGACGGTATCAAGCTGATTAAGATTGACGAGGCCGACGAGGCTGAAATCCTGCTGTCTGACATCCGCGACCTGCTGAAAGACATTGAAGAAGGTGCCAACATGCTGACAGGTGATGTCATCTATGAGTACTATGACCTTGTGACCGACATTGGCATAGAGGCTGATGTTGCAGAGGTTGAAGAACTTCGCGCCATCTACGAGCGGGTAAAGGGTCTGGCAAGACAGCTGGAGCAGACAAAGGCAAACATCGACAAGATCAACGCATTGCTTGACAAGGCTAACAAACTGGCAGAGACAACAAACTATCCTGGTCACGACGCTCTGCTTCAGGCTATCGAAACCTATGGTGAAGTGCTGAACTCCGGTTCTATCGAGTCTATCGATGCTGCTGTTGACGGACTGGAACAGGCCATCAACAATTACTATCAGAGCCAGCCGGCAAGCATGGACGAGCCTGCCAACTACACACATCTGGTAAAGAACCCGTGGTTCGTTATCGAGTCTGCTGAGCCTACTCTTGAGGAAGACGGTACCGCTATCTATCCTAACGCAGAGAACTACACCAGCGGAAGCACCAACTTCGTTGACGGTTCTGCTAACACCGACCTCACTTCTGAAGGATGGTACATCGGTGAAGGCGGTGGTGACCAGCGTCTGAACTATGTACAGGGACGTACCTGCTGGAACGCATGGAACAGCAACTTCAACACTGTTACCATCAGTCAGGACCTCACTGGTCTGCCCAACGGATTCTATAAGGTACAGGCCGACCTGATCACTCAGCCCGACATGGCTACCGACCAGCATGTGTTTGCAAAGAGCTCACTGGGCTCCGCAAACTCTGATGCACTCGAAGTTGGTAACTGGAACGACGGTGACAACGGTGCATGGACTCCGCTGAGAACGAAAGATGCTGTCATCGTCGTCGACGGTAAGCTCACCATCGGTGCTACTGGTAGCCACGGCAATTCTGAAGTAGGTGCTGCAGGATGGTTCTGCGCTACCAACTTCCAGCTGCTCTATTGCGGTCCTGCCACTGCTGAGCAGATTGCAGAAGCCCTTGCCAACCGTCTGGCAACTGCCCAGGATCTGGTTGCTAAGATGCACTTCGCTGCCGACAAGGCTGTTGCGAGCGACTCTCTGAACCTCTTCAACAGCAATTATGACCTCGAGCTGCTGAACAACACCATTGCTCTGGCCGAGGCTTCTGAAAACAAGTATGAAGAGATCATGGCTGATGGTAAGACCATCCCGACTGTAAGAGATTCTCTTGCCAACTATACAGATGCTTACGGTGCTGCCCGTGAAATCGTTGAATATGCTCTGAACTACGTGAACAACTGGATTGCTTCTCCTCAGGCTACCTATACTGAGGTGGACAACATCCTGAACCTCATGAAGAACTATGTGAACACATACGTTCCTGTCTTCAATGAGGCTGCTGAAATGGCTGCCAACTCTCAGTCGGGTGCTGTGAAGGATGCACTCAACAACCTGATGGCTGCTCAGAAAGCTACCTTGTTAAGCGAGATGTGCACTGCCGAGAAGGTGAACCAACTCGTTGATGAGCTGAAGACAATGATGTACAATGCCAACAAGCAGGAGCTGTATGACCAGAACCCGGATGCAACTGACTACACTGCATTCATCCAGAATCCGAAGGCCGAGTCTGAGACTGGCTGGACTCTCATCAAGGGTACTGGCGACAAGAACACCACAAGCGGACAGTACTACACAGAGGACGGCACACGCTACTTCGACTCTTACAACAGCACACGTGGCGCTCTGAACTTCTATGGAGAGCAGAAGATCATCGGTCTGCCCAACGGAACCTATACCGTGAAGGTGGAAGTACGTACCTCTGGCGACGGTGCCTTTATCTTCGCCGGCAATTGCGGTACAGCCAAGAGCGATACCATCTGGAAGGAAATGCCTCTGCAGACTCGTACCTATCAGGACGACAACACTGGTGAGATGGTAACTGACACCGTGACCGACACCTACGGACAAATCTACGAGGAAGCTGTTATCCGCTTCGCTACAATGACAAGTGACGATCCCGACTACTACTATGTACAGAGCATCTTCAATGCCAACGCAGGTAAAGGCCGCGGTTGGGAGCGTATGCAAATTGACGGTGTAGTGGTGAACAACCATGAGATGGTTATCGGTATGACAACCGACAGCCTCCGCACAGGCAAGCCATTCACTGGCATGTGGTTCTCTGCTACCAACTGGCAGCTTGAGTTGACAAAGAAGGGTGACAACACTGGATGGAACGGCCCATTGGCTACTGGTATCGAGGATGTTATCATCGCTGCTCCGAAGGCTGCTGACGGCATCTATACCATCAATGGTGTCAAGGTGAATGCCATCAACCGTCAGGGTCTTTACATTATCGTAAGAAATGGAAAGGCTCAGAAATTCATGGTGAAATAAATAACTTTCATACCTTAATTATTTAGTGGGGGACATCCTTTGTGGTGTTCTCCACTTTTTTATGTCCGTCTTTGAGATGCTAATTTCTATGCAGACAGGCTTTTCAAGATTATTTCCCGATGAAAAATTTGCAGCATTAAAACGATTTAAGTACATTTGCGCTCAAAAGAAAAAAGCATCTCTGACGAATGACAGAAAACTTCGACATAAGAGAGGAACGGCTCTCTGCAGCTGAAAAAGACTTCGAGAATGCACTGCGCCCGCTCAAATTCCAGGATTTCAGCGGCCAACAGAGCGTCGTGGAGAACCTGGAAGTCTTTGTAGAAGCAGCCAAATACCGTGGTGAACCTCTTGACCACACACTGCTACACGGTCCGCCCGGACTGGGCAAGACCACTCTGAGCAATATCATTGCCAACGAATTGGGCGTGGGATTCAAAATCACCAGCGGCCCCGTGCTTGACAAGCCCGGTGACCTGGCGGGTATCCTCACATCCCTGGAGCCCAACGACGTCCTTTTCATCGATGAAATTCACCGGCTCTCACCCGTGGTAGAAGAATACCTGTACTCTGCCATGGAAGACTACCGCATCGACATCATGATCGACAAAGGGCCGTCGGCACGGTCGATACAGATCGACCTGAATCCTTTCACACTTGTGGGAGCAACCACCAGAAGCGGCCTGTTGACCGCTCCGCTGCGTGCCCGTTTCGGTATCAACATGCACCTGGAATACTATGATCCTGCCACGCTCACCCGGATTGTCGAGCGTAGTTCAGGCATCCTGCGTGTGCCCATCGACCACGAAGCAGCCTGTGAGATTGCGCGTCGTTCGCGCGGCACGCCCCGTATAGCCAATGCCCTGCTGCGCCGAGTGCGCGACTTCGCACAAGTAAGGGGAAGCGGACGCATCGAACCGTCAATCACTCAGATTGCCCTGAAAGCACTGAACATCGACCAGTATGGACTGGATGAGATAGACAACAAGATCCTGCTGACCATCATCGACAAATTCCGCGGAGGTCCCGTCGGGTTGTCGACGATTGCCACTGCCATCGGCGAGGACACAGGAACCGTGGAAGAAGTCTACGAACCGTTCCTCATCATGGAAGGATTCATCAAGCGTACGCCGCGCGGACGTGTGGCGACACAGCTGGCTTACGACCATTTAGGACGCAACCCGTATTCAGGAAGAAATGTAGAACCAGGATTATTCGAATAAAAGCATGAGAACAGGAATATTCACAGGGAGCTTCGACCCCTACACCATCGGACACGATAACATTCTGAGACGGGCTCTGCCCCTCTTCGACCGTATCATCATCGGCATAGGAGTGAACGAACAGAAAAAGTACATGCTTTCTGCCGACATGCGGAAGAAAAAGATTCAGGAGCTCTATCGCAACGAGCCGCGCATCACCGTGAAGACTTACAACGACCTCACCATCGACTTCGCCAAGCGCGAAATGGCACAGTATATTATAAAAGGTGTAAGGTCGGTGAAGGACTTTGAGTACGAACGCGAGATGGCTGAGGCCAACTATCGGTTGTCGGGCATAGACACACTGTTGCTTTTTGCCGACCCCAGCCTGTCATTTCTCAGTTCAAGCATGGTGCGCGAGCTGATTCACTTCGGAAAAGACGTGCGTGAATTCCTGCCCACGGCAAAGAAATAGTTTTCTCACACTACAATATAGGAAGAATGATCAGTTATCAAGCAGAGGGCGTGAAAATGCCTAACATAAAGAAAAGGGCAACAACAGCCTGGATCAGGGCTGTCGCTGCCACTTATGGAAGAAAAGTCGGGGAGGTGGGATACTTGTTCGTCGACGATGAGAGAATCCTTGAGACAAACCGCACTTACCTCGGACACGACTATTATACCGATATTATCACCTTCGACTACGATGAGGGCGACACCATCAACGGCGATCTTTTCATCAGCCTTGACACGGTACGCACCAACGCAGAGAAGTACAACAAACCTTATGAAGAGGAGCTGCACCGTGTCATCATCCACGGAATCCTGCATCTTTGCGGCATCAACGACAAAGGGCCGGGGGAGCGTGAGATCATGGAAGCAGCAGAAAACAAGGCACTCCAGATGCTCAACGCATAACTGGAGTGCCCTTTTTCATTCAGCTATTCTTTATTTCCTAACAGGCTAATCGCCTTGTTGACAATATCGCTGTCTTCGTTTATAATGGCGAAATATTCGCTCATGTCCCATAAGTCGCGTGCCACGAGCGCCTTCAGCTGAGACTTCAATCGGGGAAGCGTACGCTGCAGCTCTGCATCATCAACGGGCTTGATCTTCTGCTTCTCAGCCTCGGCAAGCATCTCGTCGATGAGTGACTTTGGAACCTCAAAGCCTTTTTTGAAATCCTCAAAGGTCTGATACTGCTTCTTCAGTTCTTTCCGGTTACGATCGATGTAGCGCAGGTTGGCATTGATGATGATGCTCTTTGCTGCCAGCTGCCGATGGAACCGTGTATATTGAGTGGTGTCAAGCGGAACGAAGAAGTCGGGCATGATACCACCGCCGCCATAGACAGGGCGATGCTTACGCAGCGTATAGCACTTCAAAGAGTCGGCAAAATGGATGCTGTCGGCAGAGTACAGCTCTCCATGCTTGAAGCGCTTCTCAATGTCCTCAGCGTACTCCTTGCTCTCCCCTTTCACGTATGGTTTCTGGATACAACGGCCCGCCGGTGTGTAATAATGGGCAACGGTGAGGCGGATCATGCTTCCGTCGGGGAAGTCGATAGGACGCTGGACAAGTCCTTTTCCGAATGTACGACGCCCCACAACCTGACCGCGGTCCTGGTCCTGGATGGCTCCTGTCACAATCTCTGAGGCAGAAGCAGAATACTCATTGACAAGCACGATCACCTTGCCGTCGAGCAGCTTGCCATTGCCTCTGGCGCGGAACTCCTGACGGGAAATGCGCCGTCCTTCTGTATAGACGATGAGGTCGTTCTGCTGTAAGAATTCATTGGCTATCATCACGGCAGCCTGCATGTAGCCGCCGCCGTTCTCCTGGAGGTCGAGTATCAGATCGCGCATTCCCTGTGCCTTCAGCGTCCTCACTCCTTCCATGAACTCATCGTAGGTCGTTGCGCCAAAGCTTCCGATTCTGATGTAGCCCACTTCCGAACGAATCATATAGACGGCATCCAGGGTCTTCACTGGAATCTTGTCTCTGACGACCGTGAAGTTCTGTATGCCGCTGATTCCACGACGTACAATGCCGAGCCGGACCTTTGTGCCTTTCTTGCCACGCAAACGGCGCATGATCTCTTCCTTCGACATCTTCACGCCGGCAATAGCCGTATCATTGACCAGCACGATGCGGTCGCCGGCAATGATGCCCACTTTCTCTGAAGGACCGTTGGTAACCGGCTGTATCACCATCAGCGTATCTTCAATCATATTGAACTGTACACCGATGCCCTCAAACGAACCTTGCAGCGGCTCATTCATGGCCTTTGTCTCCTTGGCAGTGGAATAAGCAGAATGCGGATCCAGCTTCTCAATCATTCCACGGATACCGTCTTCCACCAGCTTCTGTTCATCAACGGAGTCGACATACATATTCAGGATAGCCAGTTCGGCCATCTGAAGCTTTCGCAAAGGGCTGTCTTCACCAAAGTTCAATCGAATCTGGGCTGTCACCTGCATAGCAAGCAACAGCATGACAGCTGTCAATACTTTTCTCATTATTTGTCTGTTTATTGTTTTTTTGTTCTTCTTTTATTCCTCGTTAGAAGCCTCAGCTTCATCCGGAAGGTCTTCTTCGACGACGAGGTTGTCAATGATGAAGTTCTGACGCTCCATCGTATTCTTGCCCATATAGTACTCCAGCAACTTTGCCACCTGGTCGTTCTTGTGAAGGGTGACCTGCTCAAGTCGCATGTCAGGACCGATAAAATGGACAAATTCCTCGGGTGAAATCTCCCCTAAGCCCTTAAAACGGGTAATCTCGGGGTCAGGACCCAGCTCGCTGATGGCACGCAGCCGCTCCTCTTCACTATAACAGTAATGGGTTATAAAATCGCTCTTACGCTCTTTCGGGTCACGCTTGGCATCTGCTTCCTCAATCACTTTCTTGTTCTTAATCTTCGTCCTGCGGTTGCGCACGCGGAACAACGGCGTCTGAAGGACATAGACGTGTCCCTTCTTGATAAGGTCGGGGAAGAACTGAAGGAAGAAAGTAATGATCAGCAGTCGGATATGCATGCCGTCGACATCGGCATCGGTGGCAACGATAACCTTGTTATAGCGCAGCGTGTCAAGTCCGTCTTCGATGTCCAACGCTGCCTGCAGGAGGTTGAACTCTTCATTCTCGTAGACCACCTTCTTCGTCAGTCCATACGAGTTAAGAGGCTTTCCGCGAAGTGAGAACACGGCCTGCGTATTCACATCACGACTCTTCGTGATGCTTCCGCTGGCAGAATCACCCTCGGTAATGAAGATGCTGCTCTCCTCTTTACGGTTGTCTTTGGTGTCGCTGTAATGAATACGGCAGTCACGAAGCTTCCTGTTGTGCAGGTTAGCCTTCTTTGCCCTTTCGCGAGCCAGCTTTGTCACGCCAGCCATTGCCTTGCGCTCCCTTTCGCTCTCCTTCACCTTGTTCTCGATAGCCTCAGCCACGTCGGTATGGATATGCAGGTAATTGTCCACCTGCTGCTTGACGAAGTCGCCCACATACTTGCTGATGCTTTCCCCCTCGGGTGCCATCAGCGTGCTTCCGAGCTTGATTTTGGTCTGACTTTCAAACACGGGCTCTTCCACATTGATGGCGATAGCCGCCACGATACCATTGCGGATGTCGCTGTATTCGTATTTCCCGAAATACTCCTTCATGGTTCGTGCTATATGTTCCTTGAACGCACTCTGGTGAGTACCGCCCTGCGTGGTATGCTGACCGTTGACAAACGAATGGTATTCCTCACCATACTGGTTCGTGTGGGTGAAAGCAATCTCGATGTCTTCACCCTTCATGTGTACGATGGGATACAAGCCGTCAGTGGTCATGCTATCCGACAGAAGGTCGCGCAGACCGTTACGGCTCACGATACGCCTGCCGTTGTACATGATAATCAGTCCCTGATTGAGGTACGTATAGTTACGGAGCATGTTCTCGACGATATCGCTTTGGAACTGATAGTTCTTAAACAGCTTCTCGCTATTATCCGGCTCGAAAAAGATATAGGTGCCTGTCTCATCGTTTGTCGGCTCCGTTACATCGGTCTGCAAGACTCCCTTGGCAAACGTAAGGGCACGAACCTTTCCTTCGCGATAGGACTTCACTTCGAAGCGGGCACTGAGGGCATTGACCGCCTTCACACCCACGCCGTTCAGTCCGACGCTCTTCTTGAAAGCCTTGGAATCGTACTTGCCACCAGTATTCAGCACCGACACAGCCTCAACAAGCTTTCCCTGCGGAATGCCGCGCCCGTAGTCACGCACGGAGACACGGAGTTTCTCGTCGATGTCCACCTCGATACGCTTTCCGGCATTCATCTTGAACTCGTCAATGGAGTTGTCTATCACTTCCTTCAACAGTACATAAATGCCGTCTTCCGGCAACGAACCGTCACCGAGACGACCAATATACATACCCGGACGAAGCCGGATATGCTCGATACCTGTCAGGGTCTGGATATTGTCATCGGTATATTGAACCTGTTGCTGCTGTCCTTCGATTAAGTTTTCTTCCTGTTTCATTCAGCCTGTTAGATTGTTTTCCTACCCTTTAATTATCTTCTTGAAACATCTGCGACGCTTGTGGAGGGTGGTATCAAAGTAGCTCCACTGTCCCTGCACGTTCTCGTTGGTCTCCATTTCCACCTGACTCTCGCCCCATTTGATGCCATATTTGTTGTACCAGGGTATGAGGTCGTAGAACATCAGTGCATTGACGCCCTTGCTGCGGTATTCGGGCAGCACGCCAATCATCATCAGGTCGATGGTATCGGTCTGATGGAACTTCAGTGCACGAAGGACATGCCACCATCCGAAAGGCAGGAGACGACCGCGACGGCATTTCTGGAACGCACGGGAGACAGAAGGAATGGTTATGCCCACGCCCACCATCTTGTGCTCCTCTGTCGACCAGTCTTCAATGATAGGGATGAGATTGAGGTCGACCATCGGGAAATACATCTTCACATACTGGTCGATCTGATTCTCCGACAGTCGGGAATAGCCATACAGGTCCTTGAACGTATCATTGATAAGATGGAATATCTGATGTCCGAGTCCCTCTTCCATCACTTCCTTCTTGGTCGGCTTGCGAACATGCAGATGGTAGCGCTTCATGATCATCTCAGAAATCTTGACCATCTTCTCGGGCACCTTCTCGGGGACGGTAATCTTGAATTCGACATAGTCGTTGTCCTTTTCAAACCCTCCATATTGCTCCACATGCTTGGGATAATAGGGGTAATTATAGATTGTAGCCTGGGTTCCCAGCTGGTCAAAGCCCCATGTGAGCATTCCCTCGGGGTCGAAATCGGTGAATCCTAACGGACCGACCATCTCCGTCATGCCCTTGCTGCGTCCGTAGTCCTCTACCGCCTTGAAGAGCGCTTTGCTCACATCAGCGTCATCGATGAAATCAAGCCAGCCGAAGCGGACGCTCTTCCGCTCCCACTTCTCATTGGCACGATGATTGATAATAGCAGCCACGCGGCCACAAAGCTTACCGTCTTTGTAAGCCATAAACAACTCTGCCTCGCAAAACTCAAAAGCTGCATTCTTGTCTTTGCTCAGAGTATTCACATCATCACTGAACAGACTTGGCACATCATAGGGATTGCCCTTGTACAAATCGTAATGAAATTCTATGAATGATTTCAGATCCTGTTTCGACTCAACCTTCCTTATCTCGACTAAAGACATAATAGAATTAAAATATTTTATTATAAACTTTGTGCAAATATACGCATTTTTGGGAAAATACCCCTACTGACAGCCCTTTTTATTAACAAAAAACGACTTTCTCGCACTTATTTAATTAAAAAATAAGAAATTTAATTGCATTTATGATTTATTTTGCTTTTCTTTGCAGTTGGAAATCATTTGAATAATATATAATTAAGTTTATGAAAGCCAAAAAACTACTAACAGCTATCGTCGCCATGACGATGGTTTGTGCAGCTTCAGCACAGGAAGTTCTGAAATCGTATTCATTTGTAGAAGCACAAGGTGGTGTACAGCTTACATCTACCAACGCTCCAATGGACAAACTAATCACGCCCACGGCGGCATTCTCTATTGGTCATTACTTCTTCCCTTCTGTCGGACTCCGTCTCCATGTGAATGGATGGCAGTCGAAAAGCGGCTTCAAGAGCATTGACCAGTACTATAAGTGGAACTACATCACAACTGATGCAGACCTGTTGGTTAACCTCACAAACCTCTTCAGCAGGAATCACAACTATTCTCATGCTCTGAACCTGATTCTTATCGGTGGATTCGGTCTGACAGATGCCTGGAATAACGATGAGCTGAAGACACTGATTAACAATCAGGGACTGGACATGCCGCTCGTTTGGAAGAAAAACCGTCTCAGCCATAACCTGCGTGCAGGACTTCGTCTGGAAACAAACGTGACCAAGCCTCTGGGACTTTCTCTTGAGGTAACGGCTAACAGCCTCAACGACCGCTTCAATTCTAAGCTGAACAACAGCGACGACTGGATGTTCACGGCTATGCTGGGCCTCAGTTTCCGCTTCGGTCATAAGTATAAGACCTGCAAGAAACAGGTGGTTGAACCAGAGCCAGTACCTGTTCCAGAGCCCGCTCCCGTCGTGGAAGAGAAGAAGCCGGAGCCCGCTCCTGTTGTCGAAGAAAAGAAGCCGGAACCCGTCTTTGTTGAGAAGAACGAGTCATTGCGCGAGGAAATCTTCTACGTCATCTGTAAGTCTGACCCATCTGTCGGTGAGGAACAGATCAAGAGAGTGGTTGACTTCATGAAGCGTAACCCGAATGCAAAGGTATCTATCGTGGGCTATGCCGATAAGGGCACAGGTACACCACTTGGCAACGTAGGCTACTCTAAGCAGCGTGCTGAGAAGTGTAAGGCTGAACTTGTTGAGAAGTATGGCTGCGATGCAAGCCGCATCACTACCGACTATAAGGGTGACACCGTACAGCCGTTCTCTGAGAATGACAAGAACCGCTGCGTCATCATCGAAGGTAAGGGAAGCCATCAGGAGAAAGTGATGAAATAAACATCCAGACCTGACTGAGAATAAACATTCATAAAAGAGAGCTTTGGTCTTCTTATTGAAAGGTCAAAGCTCTCTTTTTTTATTGGTATCCGCCACATCTTCCGCCCTGTTCCACTATCAAAGAACTTGACAAAAACTTGTCGGGGAAAAGTGATGAAAGAGAAGTTAAAATCTGTAAAAGTCGATTTTTCACTCTTCATTCTTCATTTTCCCATCGCTTAGGTTTCGCACTGCGAAACCTCATCAATGAACACATCGACCAAGTCATGGAAGATGCGCCCACAAAGTTGAAGGTAACGGTGAATGTGTCTGATGCTGACTGGCAGAAGATGCAAGAACTCCATAACCAATGGATGGAACAGGAGAAACAGGCACTTGAAGGCCATCACAGGCAGCAGGAAGAGAGTTGGCAGAAGCATAGCCAACGGCTAATGAACATCGTGAAGAACAACGAGGGTGTATGGACTTCCACAAAACTGTTCTACGTTGTCGGTTCTCTGTCCCTACTGTCAATCATAACAATTGCAATAGAGATAGCGTTCTATGTGTATTTTCATTGGATTCAATAAGCCCCACCGCCCGTCGCGACCGGGCGAGCAGGAAGGATACATCATAGAAACAACGTGTGTGGTTATTTCTTCTTCGGCTGCTTGTTCAATCTGTAGATGACATGTAGCAAGGCGTAGCGGGGCGTGACGTTGCTCCACGTCTCGGTGCGGCCTTGGGCGTTGATGGTGCGGCGGACGTTGGAGAGGTTGCCGAGAAGGTCGAAGCCGTCGAGCATGCAGATGAGATTGCCGTGAAGGAAACGCTTGGAGAGGCGGGCATTCCAGACGAATTCGTTGGTGTTCATTGTATAGTCGGCGTAGCCACGGCGGGAGTACATGGTGAGGTCGGTGGCGAGTTGGAGGCTCCACGGCAGTTCGACTTGAGCGGTGAGACCGTAGTCGAAGTCGAGGACGTTGATGGTCTCGAAGTCCGTGCGGTCGCTGGTGGAGTGCTGGTAGTGGAGGTCGCATATGCCCTTGACTTGCAGTTTGGCATTCGGGCGATAGGTCAGGCTCAGCGTTTCGTTGGCATAGTAGGAGCCGACGATGCTGCGCGCAGGGGCAGCGGCGGTGGTGCTGATGAGGTCGATGCTGTGATGGTAGTCGAAAGTGGTGTTCGTAGAGAGTGACAGAAGTCGCCTGTGGTCAAGCGGGGTGTTATAGCCTCCGCCAAGGTGGGCATCCCAGTTGCCGTTGACGTTCTGCGGTGTGACGGTGCGGACGCCTGTCTGCTTGTCGTAAAATGTGGCCATGGCAATAGCTCGGGGCGCGAGGTTTGCGGAGCCGAAAACGTTCCACATACGCTCACCAAAAAGGACACGGCGGTAGGACGTGCCGAGGTGATAACGCTGTGGATTTTTCAGATTGGTATTACTGAGCACTATGCGCAAAGGGTCGCTGTCATCTCGGATATTGAGCAGATAGGTCATGCCGGGGGCGGAGATGCGGGTATTGAAATTGACCTCAAACACCTTTTTTTGGTCACGTGTAAAGATTCGCCAGTCGCCATCGGTCTGGATGAAGGCCGTATGGCGGTGGAAGAGTGTGTCGAGCCGTCCGCGCTGATAGTTGAGTTGGTTACGCTCGAAGCGGACTTCGACGTTGCCCCTGAACTGCCGTATCAGATTCCAAGAGTGTCGACGGGAGCTGTTGTAGTCATAGCCGAAACGGAGCCTGTGGATGTCGTCTGTGTAATCGGCCTGGTTGCTGTTGCTTGTGTCGAGCGCCTTGTAAAGGTCGTGGGCAGATGGGAGCGTACCCAGTTCACCGTCGAAGTCCTCCAGCAGATGCAGTTGATATAGCGAGCGGTTGGTCTCTTTATTGACATGTGAATAAATGTAGTTGGCAGAGAGTTGCAGACATCCGATTTCGGTTCTTCGTGCACCGATGCTGCCGCCGTAGTTCAGGCTGCGATTGGTGTTCAGGTCATAGCGATTACGACGGTCGGTAGGAGTGCCGCTGCGTGGATAGTCCAGCTGATAGTGGTCGTAGGCATAGCGTTTCTCATCGTTATAGCTGATGTTGCCTGAGGCGTTGAAGAGGAAACGATTGTTGTGGGGAATGCTGAAGATTGCATTGGCATCAAGGCCCGTGTTCAAACTGTGACCGTTGCCCTTGGCACGTGAGATACTCCTGTTCAGGGCATGGCGCAATAACAGGGAGCCAGCGTTTGGAGTCATGATGCTGTCAATCCACGCCTTGCCCCATTGTTCGGCCACGTCCTCGCCGAAGACAGCCGAAGCCGATTCGCCGTGGCTGTGCTGACGGCTATAGCTGATGTCGGGCCGCAAGCCGAGATAGCTGAGTACGTTGTTCCTGCGATAGAGATTGAACTCGTGGTTGGTGCTCACCTTGAAGTTTTCGGTGTGTCGCTTGTTGTAGGCTCGCCCGTAGGTGTCGCCACCCTTGAGGAAGTCCTCGCTGGACGTGTGCTGCTCGCTGTCGTCCTCGGTGTAGCTGGTGCGCACATTGCCGCTCGTACTCCAATGCCCGTCTTTCTCGTCGATGTTGTAGTCGAAGCCCGCATCATAGACGGAGCGGATGCCAGTAGCCTGACGCAGCGGACTCCAGTCGCCGTTCTGACCAGGCTTGCGGTCGTCGCTCACGTTGTTGGCGTTGGCAAAGAACGACAAGCGCGAGTTCGGCGTGAAGCGCAGGGCGAACAGGCGGCCAAGGTAACGGTCATCGGTGCCAGCACCAGCCTCGGCATTGGCAATCCATCCGATGCTGTATTCCTTCTTTAACTGTACGTCCATCACGAACTCCTTGTTGCCATCGTCGGGCAGTCCGGCCATGCGCAGTTGCTCGTTGCTACGGTCGTAGGCTTTCACCTTCTTCACCATGTACGACGGCAGATTGTCGAGCATCAGCCGACGGTCTTTATTGAAGAAGTCCTTGCCGTTCAGCAGCAGGGCGTCCACATGCTTGCCATTCACTACAATGTCGCCACCGCTTTTCAGTTCTACGCCAGGCAGTTGCTGGATGAGCGCATCGAGCATAGAGCCTTCGGCCAACTCGAAAGCATCAGCATTGTAAACGAGCGTGTCGCCGTTGACGTAGAACTTCACCTTCGTTGCCTTCACCACTACTTCGTTCAGCGACACGCTACGCTCCTTCTGCATATAGAAAGGTTTGTCTATTAGGTCCACGGTTTCCTCGTCTTTGTAGAAACGCTTTACTTCAAATGCCTGTTCCGTCTGCTCATAACCATCTTTCTGCATACGCAGTATATAGCGACCAGGACGCTTGATGTGGAAGATGGCAAACGAAGTAGGCCTGTTATTGCTGTCGCCCATGACCGTGTGGAGCGTGTCAACAACGGTGCTGTCTGATGCCCAAAGCACTTCACAGAAAACGTCAGGAATTGCCTGATTGGTGAGTAGGTCTGCCACCTTTCCGATGACTCTCACGGAGTCACGGGGCTGAGGTGACTCTTGGGCATGGGCATAGCCCATGCTAATACTGACCAAAACGGCCAGTAGAAATACTGTTTTCTTCATAATGTGGGAGATTAAATCTTTATTCTTTCAAGCGGGAAATGCTATCAACTTCATGCCAATTATATGGAATAGCCAAGTCACATGGCTTGTCTGGCTTTTCGACATGCAGGACGAACACACGTCCGTCTTTCAGCCGACGCAGGCAGAAAACATCTCCATCCCACTGCTTTCCAAATACTATATTCGCATCATTGCGTGAAAGTGAGCAGGAAAAGACATCCTGTGTTTGCCCTGCTTCTATAATAGCAGCAAATAAACGCTGGAAATAATCGTTTGCTTTGTCCTTAGGAACTTCTACCCGTCTTCCATGACGATGAACATAACCATAGTGACTATTCATATATTCCCAATTACCATTTCCATTACCGTCGTTTATATTGTATGACACAGACACTACTTTCGATTGGCTTTCTTGGGCAATTTCATTGAAGATTTCAAGGAGGGTTCCATGATGAACTGACGTTGGTACCCAAATGCGCCCGTTTACTTTTCCAATCTTATTATAGTGAAAACGAAGTGTCTTGTTTTCAATGTCAAGTGCTGCCGCCGCCGTGATACTCTGGCTATAATGATGGTTCATCACATTCAGACGGGACTGAGTGTTGGTTGGATTGATCGTACCATTGTAAGCCAATGTATATGAAAGAGTGTCGCCCTGTTCGCTATGCTTTTGGTAACGGTCGCTCTCCGTGGCAAGGGGTAGTTCTTTCTCAAAAGCAGTGATAAGACTGTCCATCAACCAGGCGGGAATCATTTCTATGGGAACATTCTCAATTTTAACAGAATAAAAAGGGGCCTCATACTGTGACCAAGTGCCATTATCAATAGATTCTGTCACCTTGATATTCTCCAGCGTAGCGAAGGCTGGAAGCATCCGTTCAATATTTTGCTGGGCATGGGCGGAAAGAGCGAGTAACGTTGCCCAAACAACAATAGTAAGTCTTATCTTATTCATAATTCTACAGTATTTTGTGCAATGAATATTGTATTCTGCTCGAATGTTTTTTCTATGTTATTGCGCATATGCTCTCGATGAGAAGAAAGATTACGGGTAGACGCGTCTGCGGGAATGAGGCTACGGACGGGTTGCGAAATATCAGGAAGTGGTTCTGCCGGCGTGCTTGGAACTACCTCTTTCTTGGATTTCCTGACACGATGTTTTTGCGCACTTCGCTCAACAGGTAATTCTGCTTGGACGGATTCTGTCATACCTGTCTCGTGTTTAGGTTCAATAACATTTTGTGTATAGGGCTCATTGGTATATGCAACTGAGTCTGATGGATTGATGCTGGTTTTATTATGGTGTATAAGCAACAATCCCGTTCCAAAAAGTATAGTGATGATGGCTGCTGCGGCACTCCACTTCAGAACAACGCTCCTATGTGACGCTATTTTCATAGGTTCATATTGCTTGATGCCTCTGAACAGAATGGAATAATCTCGCCATTCAGCAGGAATGTCACGATGACTACTGAAATAATCAGAGAGAAGTTGCTCTTCCTCTTTGGTTGTCTCAGCAGACATATATCTGTCTAGCAGTTTTTGTATGTACTCTTTTTCCATCGTCATGTCATTTTGTTTATTAGTTGTAACAATCTCTGCCGTGCTTTCGACATCATGCCCCGGCATGAAGATTCACTTGTTCCAAGCACTTGTGCAATCTCAGCAAA
>Ga0247611_10001422_pt1 | contig 42586 bp, 66 predicted proteins | sample 177DNAGHGhighgp2_FD_192422 | JGI IMG/M metagenome (GOLD analysis project Ga0247611, IMG submission 192422) | Sheep rumen microbial communities from Palmerston North, Manawatu-Wanganui, New Zealand - 1770 DNA GHGhigh gp2 | ecosystem: Host-associated > Mammals > Digestive system > Stomach > Rumen... | reverse complement strand
TCACGACGGGGAACTCAAGGAGAAGTCCTCCTTCATGTGCGGGTTGTGCCGCACACATATCCACCCTGTCCTCGACGGTTTTGAGGGCGCGTCTTATAAGCGTGTACAGAAAGTTCAACTCTTTCGGGGTGGACCAACTAAATTTATGCACCTTGTCCTCGACGGTTTTTGAGGGCTACTCTGATAAGGTAGTACACGTAGTTCGACTCTACGGGGGTGCACCACTTAAAAAGATGGTTCAAAAATGTAGAGAAGGTTCAAATTATTCCTACTTATATATAGAAAGAATAAAAGGAGGAATAAATATGGGAACATATAATGACGTAAAAAATTATAGACAAAGACAAAAAGAAAATATTATTTATGTTATGGGTGGAAAATGTGCTTGTTGTGGTTATAGCAAATGTAATCGAGCATTAGAATTGCATCATTTAGACCCTAAAGAAAAAGATTTTACTTTTTCAGATAATACAAACAGAGCTTGGAGTAAAGTAGTTTTAGAATTACCAAAAACAATTTTATTATGTGCTAATTGTCACAGAGAATTACATGATGGATTGATTGATAATGATAAACTGCAAACTACTTTTGATGCGGAGAAGGCACAAGAAATTAGTCAACAAATTGAATTATCAAAAACAGCCTTAATAAAATACTGTGAAATATGTGGAAAACCAATAAGTAAATATGCTAAATATTGTACTGATTGTTCTGCAAAACAACGGCAAATAGTTGAACGTCCAAGTCGTGAACAATTAAAATACGATATACGCAATATGCCTATGTTACAAGTTGGTAAAAAATATAATGTATCTGATAATGCAATTCGTAAATGGTGTGCTAAAATGGATTTGCCACAAAAAGCAAGGGAAATTAAATCTTATACAGATGAAGAATGGGAGGCTATATAGTCTCTTTATACCTCATTAACTCAGTCTGGTCAGAGTAACTGCCTCTTAAGCAGTGAGTCCTCGGTTCAAATCCGAGATGGGGTACCACAAGGAAGCAGAGGGTCGACCTCTAAAACGCTCGCCGCGAAAGGAGCCAAATGATGCTGTGGGAATCTTGGGCATTGGAAGTTTATGGGGTTGTCGTATAATGAGCATTACTCTAGTCTTGCACACTAGAAATGGGAGTTTGATTCTCCCCAACTCCACCAATATCGGGGCGTAGCTCAGTTTGGTAGAGCGCGTGGTTTGGGACCATGAGGTCGCAGGTTCAAATCCTGTCACCCCGACCACTTAAATTAAGTCGCTAACAGCAAATAGTTTCCGCGCCAAGTAAATTGCGGGAGTAGCTCAGTTGGTAGAGCGTCAGTTTGATACACTGAAGGGCGCAGGTTCGATTCCTGTCTATAACATATGCGGCTTGTAATATCGGTAGGTGGCATAGCGGCGATTGCAGTGGGCTGTAAACCCATGACATTAGAAACACGTAGGTTCGAGTCCTACCCTACCGACCATAGTCGTCCTTTCGATATCGGAATAACGATACAACTCAGCAAAGTAGAGCAAAGGAACATTGTGAAATCGGAATGGCAACGACTATCCAATTAAAATTCGTAGGTGGAGAAGCATTAAAACTCGCTTAAGACAATAATGTGAGACTCAATATTGGAAAGCAGTGGGGAGACACCACAGTAGGCGGCGGTGGACGGACAGAAGCTATATGCCAGACACAAATCCGCGTAAGCTACCTCAGTTACGATTCGTTGAATCCATAGAGTCCAATCGCGTGATTGAAACTGCACGCCCTACGAATTCATATGGTCCTGTAGACAAACTGGTATAGTCATCAGCCTTTCACGCTGAAGCTTACGGGTTCGAGCCCCGTCAGGATCACCATATGCCCGCATCGTCTAATGGCTAGGACGGTAGATTCTCAGTCTACAAATCAGAGTTCAACTCTCTGTGCGAGTACCACAAGGTCTTGGGAAGAACTCCGGGTTATGCGAGATACCGGACGTGCGTTCTCGCCGCATCCTATTCCCTCGGTTGGTCGCGTTATAGACCCCAATTTATGAGGATGTAGCTCAGTCGGTAGAGCACTTGACTTTTAATCAAGGCGTCGAGGGTTCGATTCCCTCTATCCTCACCAGTATATAATTGCAATAATATATCAAGTCATAACCCCACTTGTAAAATATAGGGTTAGTGGAGGTCCGGAATAACTCCACTTTATGCGGGAATGGCGGAATGGCAGACGCGCTAGTCTTAGGAACTAGTGTCTTTGACGTAAGGGTTCAAGTCCCTTTTCCCGTACCATTTATACTCCCATAGGCTAGCGCATAAACCCTACGGCTACGGACCGTATATCCTCCGTTGGAATCGGAGTGGGAGTACCATTTGCCTGTCTATTCCAATTGGTAGAGAAAGCTGATTCAAAATCAGTGCAGTCTCGGTTCGAATCCGAGGATAGGCACCAGGAAAGTGAGGATTAAATACACTAATATAAACGGGTAGACCCGTTAAAGAAGATGGCGTCCGCGCCATGTTCGATTTCGGAAGGTGCCTCCACTATAGTCGACGAGTAAGTAGCCTTTATTTATGAGGGAGTTAGTTTAGTGGTAAAACTCTAGATTGTGGCTCTAGTATCATGGGTTCAATTCCCGTACTTCCTCCCAACTTAATAATTTGAAAAATTCTCAAAATTCATATATAATATATATATAAGGTTGAGAAAGGAGACAAATTTATGAACAGATTTTTCAAACAGTTTGCAGAAACACTCGAATCTACCTTCGGCGCCTTCTACGATAGAGAAGAGGGATTCGTTGAATGTCCAGAGTGTGGAAATGAACCAATTTATGAATGTGATTGGGAACCTTCTGATTACATGAAATATTCTGCTGATGGTCATGTAGTATGGTCTTGCCCAATTTGCGGAGAAGTACTCTTCGTTACAGAGGATGCAGAATAAAATAATTTGAAAAATTCTGAAAATTCTAGTATAATATATATATAAGGTTGAGAGAGAAAACTCATAAAAAACTCGGTCTTCGGGAGTAGTAAGAAGCGTGTGTCGGGTATAGGAATCTCGCAAGTGAACACACGACATGGAGCCTATTAACTTAGTTCATAATATTTAAAAATTAATAAAGGCGATTACAGCAAACGAAGATTTAATCTTTATGTCATAGGTTCAAATCCTATTATGCGAACAGGTTGCATATAACTCAGTGGGTAGAGTGAAAGAATAAAAAATCGCCTTGTTATGGTCTATTAGTATAACGGATATTATACACGGTTGTCGCCCGTGAGACAGGAGTTCAACTCTCCTATAGACCGCCAATTATGTCGAAGTAAATACGCAATGGTGCGCGGCGGCGCGTGAGTTCGAATCTCACCTTCGACAATTAAAGTCGGGATAATACAGAGACGAGGCGACTATAAATACCTATGTCATCTGAACCGCCAAAGAAAGGGCGGAATATCAAGTAAAACTGGTGGAGAATGCCCATTATTACTAAGGATACACTAGACACCGGAACTGAATAAAATTAGTAATATTGTCGTGGAGAGCTAGCGACATTAATCAACTGGCTTCGGCGAGAAAGATAAACTCGTGTCTAAAATTAAAACTCTGCTCAGCCACGGGCCGTATTTCAATCCTACCTAGGTAGCGCCAGGCATGATGTATTGAAAGAACTGTGGTAATCGTGGTCGAGAATTAGCGATATAAATCAACAGATTCCGTCTATGTGAATGGGTAAAATTCACCGCTTCATAGAGCGACAGATATGAGACGCATAGCACCCTTCGCTTGGGGAGCCGCGCACGTAATACGGCGAACTAAATACAAGCATTTAACTGAGAGACTACCCGTTGGCGGTGCACGTTCTGAAAATGACCAGTCCGCAATAAGGTTAAGCGTTGTGGCAGATTCAACGAATCCTAGGTAAGCAATCTCTGCTGCTTGAGAGTGGCACGCTCAAACTCTACGTACGATATGCAGCATTGGTGTAGTGGTAACACATTAGCCTTCCAAGCTAATATCATCGGTTCGAACCCGATATGTTGCTCCATTTGCGGTGTTGGCAGTCCCGCAAGCGCGATTGTTACTGTCACGCATAATTACAAAGGCGAGAATTTTGTACGATTCGTAGGCGTAACCTACTATTTATTGGCCCATGGAGTAGTGGTAACTCAGCAGACTTTGACTCTGCTATCCGTGGTTCGAATCCACGTGGGTCAGCCATTTAAAGCCCATAGGAGAAGAGAGCTTCGCGCTGAATCGAGTAGATGGGTTAATTAATAGGTGCTCACGAAGTGCAGGAGACGTCTAGAGTATCCCAGTTAGTCGAGGGAGAGGGTAAATGGCGCGCAAAGCAGGAGTTAAATGGTCGACACAGCCTATTGTACAAAGCGGCTCTAGACTTTAAAAGGAAAAAATTAGCTTCTTAGGCCGAATGAGGAGCGCCACAGAGTGGATGATGCGGAATAAAAATATCGACCATCTTTTATGAGTGGGGAAGTTGGAATACTGTCAGCTACATAAAATGAATCCTAAGGCCCCTTAGTGGACAATGGTTGAAAAAATACCTAGGTAGGTTTAACTTAGCCTTATAGTAAGCGACCGTAACTTTTAATTTCAGTTTTATAGCGGTCTTAAAAACATTGTAAACTGTGATAATGCAGGACATAAGGGCCTGAGGTTGGCAGACAACGATAAAAATCTGAAGTCCAGGTCGGCTCTAGACGTTAAAATAGAGGTGTGCGATTACTGTAGGCCGATTAGAGGTATCGCACTTTATCGGGGATTGGTAGCAGCGGTAAGCTCGTCAGCCTCATAAGCTGAAGGTCATGAGTTCGAATCTCATATCCCCAACCAATTAAAGTCGCACACAGCAATTAACTTTTTGGATAAAATTTTTAGACTGCAAACCTAGAAGTGAAAGGGTTCGATTCCCTTAATTGATAACTGCGACTTGTTATGCGTCGTGTGTCCACGGTGGGCGACAGGATTGCAAACCCTGGTTTACGCAGTTCAACTCTGCGACGGCGCTCCATCTTGCTTTTCATAGTATACCTCCATAAAAACATATGGTGGCTTTTCGGTTCTCCACCCAAGACGTAAGTTCTAAGTTAATGAACCGTTTTTGGCCCGATAGCCCAATGGTAAGGCAATTGTCTTGTAAACAATAGATTGGGGGTTCAACTCCCTCTCGGGCCTCCACTTTATGGGGTTGTTATGGTTTCGACAGGCGTGAAAGCCAAAGTGAACGCGCTTGGATGTGGGTTCGATTCCCACCAACTCCACCATTTATGTGGATGTAGCTCAATAGGTAGAGCATCGCGTTGCCAACGCGAAGGTTGAGGGTTCGAGACCCTTCATTCACTCCATTTAAAATCTTTCAATACCTCAGTGGTTGAGATTTATACGGCGCGGCCGCAAAGTATAAGTCAAAAGGACGTGTGAGTGAGGAAAGTTGACGTTTTGCTGGTGATGAGCAGTTTTAGAAAGGAAAAAATTGGTTAACCATCGTAGTGGTAGAGAGCCTTAAAGCTGTATTGGACTACTAGGTTCGCAACCTTTAATAGCGCGGGCGCCGAATACGTATAGGCGGACGAAATAGAGGTATCGAAATTTACTGAGTGGAAGCCTCTTTAAAGAATTTCCACTTTATGGGCGCGTAGTGCAACAGGCAGGAGACAAGCGACTTAAAATCGCTCCAGTGTCGGTTCGAATCCGACCGTGCCCACCAATTACTTTGCTTAGTCGCAGACAGCAAATAATTAATTTAAGGAACGACTTTGTAAATCGACTACCCTAAAATTCGTGACTAGATAGTAAAGGAGAAACTAATGAATACTTTTATGAACGGACTAATAAACGAAACTAATTACAAAAGAACTGAGAATGGAGCATTGGCGCATAAGTCAACTACAAGTAAAGTTTATGATATGTTTGCTTTTGGTGGAGCTTATCGTCAGAGAAGTGAAGAAGATTGTATTTTCCTTTTTAAACAGGCATATGATGAAAATCCAACTCTTGCAGTTAAGTGTCTTTTCTATTTGAGAGACGCACGTGGCGGCCAGGGTGAACGTAGATTCTTCCGTGTATGTTTTAATTGGTTGTGCATGACTCATACTGAACATGCTCGCGCCCTTGCTATATATTGTAGTGAATATGGACGTTGGGATGATATGATTTATTCCACTATTAAAACTCCAGTATGGGATGAAACTGTTAATGTAATTAAGGAACAGTTGAAGCTTGATATTAGAAGTAAGACGCCTTCTTTGCTTGCAAAGTGGATGCCTTCTGAAAATGCTTCAAGTTATAAAACTCAGTGGGTTGCAAAAGAATTGCGTAAATCACTGGGCGCGACTCCAAAAGAGTATCGTAAAGTTTTATCTGTTCTTCGTAAGCGTATCAATATTGTTGAACGTCTTATGAGTGAAAATAGATGGGATGAGATTGAATTTGATAAGATTCCATCTAAGGCTGGATTAGTATATAGAAATGCTTTTGCTCGTAGAGATATAATTTCTCAGAAGTATAAGGCTTTCGTTAAAAATGAAAAAACTACAGTTAATGCTGGCGCGCTGTATCCATATGAGATTGTACGTAAAGTTACTTCACATATTGGTTACCGTACCTTAAATATTAATGAAGTTGACCGTGCTGCAATTAATAAGTATTGGGCTAATCAGAAAGATTATTTAAATGGTCAGAAGGCGTCATTGATGTGTGTTATTGATACTAGTGGTTCTATGACTTGGAACTATAATAATAATAATGTTATGCCTATTGACGTAGCTATTTCTCTTGGCTTATATACAGCTGAACGTATTGGAGAACCATTTAAGAATCACTATATTAGTTTTGCTTCACGTCCACAGTTAATTGAAACTAGTGGAATAGACTTTTGTGATAAGGTCGCAAGAATTTATAGAACTAACCTTTGTGATTCAACCAATCTTACGGGTGTATTTGACCTATTACTTAGAACAATTCAGCGTAATGATGTATCTATCGAAGATGTACCAAAGACTTTGGTAATTATTTCTGACATGGAAATTAATAATGGAATTGCATTTAATCATGAAATTTCGACTAGAGGATTCGATAGATATTCTGATGGTAAAACTAAATTGTTAACTGAAATGGAAGCTATTCGTAAGAGTTGGGAGCAAGCTACATTCTGTCCATTCCCTAAGTTGGTATATTGGAACGTAAATGCGAGAAATAATACTATTCTTGATTTAGGTGCTGATGTATCTTATGTAAGTGGATGTAGTCCTGCTATTTTCCAGCAGGTTTTAACTGGTAAGACTGGTTATGACCTTATGCTTGAGACTCTTATGAATGAGAGATATTCTGTAATTAAATAAGACAAGTGCATGACTTGTTTCCCTCCTTTCTCCGCCGTAGTTTATCTGCGGCGGTTATTTTTTGGAGAAATTTATGGCTGCGCGCCTTCAACATAGACGTATAATTTGAAAATTTTTAAATTTTTTGATATAATAATAATATAAAGAAAAGAAAGGAAAATAAAGAAATGGATTGTAAAGAATATGTAGCAACTGTAGAAGTAGAAGTTATGGGTGTAAGACATTCAATTTCAATTCCTTATCTCGATGAAGAATATGATGAAGATACACTTTATGACTGGGCAATGGAAATCATTGAGGAACAAATTATTTTTATGTCTTCTTCAATTAGACCAATGAAAAGTGAGGTATTTACGAATGAGAGACCCTAATAGAATTCATGAAGTAATGACTGCAGTAGAAGCTCTTTGGAATAAGTATCCAGATTGGCGTTTTATGCAGTTAATGAATAATCTTCAGCGTATATATGGAAACGATATGTTTTATATAGAAGATGATAAGTTTAAAGATTTGATTGAACTTTTAACTGAGATGGGATTTAGAGCCTTATAGAAAGGAATTGATATGATAGTTCGTGCAGCAGTACAAGTACATTTATATACAGATGGAAGAGATTTAATTCTTCCCGTCCATAGACACTGCGATGCAATGAGGATTTTAGATATGATGGGATATACAGATTCAATGTATCGTAGAGATATGGAGGGGTTTATAACTGAAGATGGTAGATTTCTAGATAGAGTTGAGGCTGCAGATTATGCCTATGAATGTGGGCAGTTGGTAGAAACTGCAGAAGAGCCAAGAATTGAAGTACTGTTTAGTGAGGATTTATGGTAGAAGATATGTATGTAAAATATGTATTAACAGTATTGGGTAATCATGATATTATATCTATTTTCACTGATGATACGTATTATTATGTGTATAATGAACGTAAAGATTTAGTGGCAGAAGTTTATGAAAATTATGAAGACGCCAAAGAAGCAGCTATGTTTCTTGCAGGATAGAAAGGAAATAATTTATGGCAATGGTAGATTATGGCGCGATTGCATGGAAAGATGGTAAGCTTATCTCAACTGATATGTTTACTCCAATGAAAGATATGGTTGGTTGGACGGATAACTATAAGCATAGACTTGAAGGTAATTACTTTGCTTACATAGGAGATAAAGATTTTACTGTTGGGTTCTATAAAAGCACAATGCGTATATATAACGCATCCAATGAGTATGATAATGAAGAAGTCTATTTTAATCACAGTCCTTTCACCAAGTGGAGTGAGTGGAGAAAGTGGTATCTTGTAAGTTCTTCACTGTCTGATGAAGTTGAACTTATAGTGCGCCCGCGCCGTCATCATAGTTATTATATTTGTAAAATGACTTATCGTGGGCATGAATATAAAGTAGCTTTTGGATATGGAGTCGACTTAGGTTACTATAAAAAGACACATATCATTGATTACTATGGGACTCCATGGTTTAAAGCTAAAGATTTGTATAGAGATATTAAGTATAAAGTAGAAGATTGGAGATATAGAAATGGTATATAAAGTAGGGATAAATTGGTATAATGATTTTTCTGAAAAAGAAGAAATGAATGGACTTTTTCTTATGGCAGATTCGTATGCCGATGCAGTTGAGAAGATTGTAAAATATTATGGAGAAGAAGATTTGATTGAATTTAAAATCGCGCCATGGTCACCAGATGACTTTATAAGGTTTGATATTGACAATCCAGACGAAGCTTGGTTGTTTGATAAAGTTGATAAAGATATAGGGAAAAATATAATTTGGTAGAATTTAGTTGAGTGGAAAGGGTTGAAGTTTACTTATAAATGTAATTAATAAGAATCCAAGTCTACGGGCGAGTGAACGTCCAAGGCTTTTTATATATATCTCTTGGGCGGTCGGTAGGATTCGCCCTTTCTTTTTTTATGGAGGGAATTTTATGAGTGGTTTTTATCCTCATGGTAAACCTGGTTGGTTTGCATATACTCAAGATTTTGCTGATAATTATGGAGGTGAAACCGGTTATCTAGCAAAAGCTAATACTAAATATCCAGGACTAGGTAGTGATAGAACTAATTCTGATGTTATAAATAAAGCTTTAACTAATTTACAGATGCTAATTGATGGCGCGCGAGCTGCGGAACTTGCATTTTTAAAAGATACGGGAATTGATTTAAGTGAAGGCTCTAATGCTAGTGATATTTTTCATCATATGAATGATATTTTAAATTCAAAACAAACTTTTGAAAGAGGTTTAAAATATATGAGACAACTGCAATCAAAAAATGCACAAGGTCAAAAATCTGAAACTTATAGAGAAGTTTCTCGTTACTTTGGTTCTTATTTAAATACCGCTATACAATCAGTAATGAATGAACAAAAATTAACAGCTAAAAAATTTGCTACTATGAATGAAGATGAAGTAAAAAAACTTATTAATGATATTATTAGTAAAGCTTTAACTATTACTTATACTAAAGTACAAGATTTTATTGATACAAATGGTAATATTCGAGGTAAGTTTGGTCAATATACTAAAGCTCGAAAAAATGAGACGGCCCAACAAGCTATTACTGATATGATTAATGTAATTGATAAATTAAAAAATAATAATGCTTTTAGTGAATTGGGCAGTTTATTTAAATTGGATGCAAATAGTTTACAAGAATGGTTTAGTAATCGTAATTTATTTAAAGTACGTAAAGGTAATAAATATAATAATGCTCAAGTTGATAGTAATTATGGAGGTAACGCTCTTGAGGTTATTACTTCAATGGTGGCAGCAGAATTGGGTACGACAAATATTCGAAAGACTAGTGGTGATTTAAGTTTACAAATAGTGGGTCAGCATACTGGTACTAAAAATCAGATGAAAGCAGACACTTTATTATTTGTGGGTAGAGGTACAATCAATCCTGATGATTATTTACAGTATGTTGATAATACAACCTTCGGAGATAGAGTAAGAATGCAAAATGTAGATGCTATGGAAAAGTATTTAAATAAATTAGAAACAAATATATCTCATGTTATTGCTATAAGTGACAAAAACTATAGTATTAAAGCTAGTTTTGATGGTATTACTGCTCAAGAAAAAATGAATTTACAGAACGTTGGTTTACTTTTAAATCAATTTAAAGTAGGTCAAGTGGGAGAATTAGTAAATTATTTGGCTAACTGTGGTGATGATATGGTCCAGGGCGCGGTTGATGGACAAGTTCGAACCGCTTTACAAACATATATAGGATATTTTTTATTTGACCATTTACAAATTGATACTGGTAAAGCATCTAATGGACCAAACGTAGTTAATTTACTTAATGTGAGTGGTATGTACATTCCATTATCTGTATATTTGGAAGGTATTTATAAAAGTTTAAAAGAAGCTTTTATGACTCCTGGTAGATTTGTTAGCGTTTCAATTTCATTAGGTGGTGACACTACTGCACCTTCTAATTGGACGGCAGATATATGGGGGAGTTTTAGAGAGTCCCATGAAACCGAAACTTTTATTGAATATAAAATATTAAAAGGAATAGCAGATTTTATTAGTGGATTATAAATTTGAAAAATCTCCAAATTTCTGATATAATAATAATATATTAGAAAAGGAGATTTTTTATTATGGATACACTTACTACAAATCAAACAGTAGTCAATACCGTCAGATACGGTGATACTGTCGCTACCCTTGGCGCTTCAACTATTGCACCTATTTTCGGCTACGAAACAGATTCTAATCGACATATTTATATTGATGGCATTGATGTTACTTATGTAATTAACAAACACGTCAAATCCATTAAACAAGAAGCAATTGACTACGAAAATTCAAAACCAAAACCAAAACCAAAAGACCCAGTTAAATCAATTCTTATCAATCCAATTAAAGGAGCGACTACTATAGTTTGGAATGATGGTACGGTTACGATGGTTCGTTGCAATAATGAAGAGTTCGATGCTGAAAAAGGTATTGCAATGTGCTTCATGAAAAAAGCCTTTGATAATCGTGGTTGCTTTAATGATTTTCTTAATAAGTATATGGAAAATAAAAATTGGACACAGAAGCCAAAAGATACAGTTGAACTGCGCGCAGGCGAATCATATACTTTTACTTTAGAAGATGCGAAAGTTGATTTCGATTCTTTAAAGACAACCTTCGCGCCAACTACAAAAAACATGAGCGATGAAAAAGATGATGTTAGTGGTTTTCTTGAATTAACTGAAGAAGATTGGAAAGAAATTTTTGGTTCAGAGGAGGACGATAATGAAACTGAATAAGAAAGAGTTTTGTACAGCAGTTGATACATATAGAGAAATGCTTGAAGAAGAAACCAAATTTCTTGATGCCTTTGATATTTCACCCGAATGGAAACCTGGGGAATGGATTAATAATTATTATGAATTTCTTTCTGATATGTGTGAATTAGAAGAAAATCCAAACTATGGAACAATTCTTGATTGGTTTTGCTTTGACATGAATTTTGGCAGAGATGAAGATAGTAAAATCTTTGAAGGAAGTAGAACTTGGCGCGTAAATTCACCAGAAATACTTTATGATTATATAATGGAAGTTGAAAATTAGGAATATATGTAGAAGGCGGCCGAGCGGTCGCCTTTTTAAATTTGAAAATTTTTAGAATTTTTGTTATAATTATTATAGAAAGTGAGAAAGGAAATAAAAGTTATGAGTAGATATATGGAACCACAGACATTTCATGAGCTTGTAGAAGAGATGAAGGCAATGGAGTTTGGTGATTGGGTTGAGAATGAAGATAATGACCATTATGTAGAACTTGGTAACATGATTGGTGCTAAGTATGAGTTGTATGAAGACCACGAATTTATTGGTGGCACAAGCGATGTAGTTGCAGCGGCGCAGTTTATAGCAGAAGGGTGGAACTATAACGAATCAGCCGAAGAAGCAGCGAGGCGAAGAAATAGGGAAGACTTTGAAGAATCTATAGCTAATGGTTGGATTTATGGATAGAAAGGAAACAAAATTATGAATACCAAACCTCCAATTGGTCTTATGCCACGTTGGCTTCATGATGAAATAAGAGCTGAAGAAATTCAAGAAGCAATTCGCAGATATAGAGTTGCAGACTATCCTATTCCAATTGAATGGGTAGAAGAATTAAAAGACTTATATGAACGTTATCATAAATAAGAAAGGAAACTGATATGGATTGCAAACATTGTGGATACTGTTGGGCAGATGTTGATGAAGACGGCATGCCAATGTCATTTGAATATTGCCACTTCGATGGTCCAGACGGCTGGGCGCCATGTGAATATAATGAAGACGAATATGCGAATGAAGCTCGTATTGAAGAAGAAGATGCTCGTGAAGAGGCTGAATATGTGGCATGGCTTGAAGCACTTCCAATGGAACAGCGTCCAACCAATACAAAAGAATATATAGAGATGTGGGCATACTTCAAGCAAGCTCAGTCTCAGTATGAAGAGTTTGATTACTGGGAAGATTCAATGGAACAAGCTGGTTATGACCCAAAAACAGGACTTCCAGATGGTGTTGAAGAGGAGAATCTTTACGATGAAGGCGATATAGAGTTTGAACGATATATGGAATTGTAGAAAGGAGAGTTAAATGGGTGATATAGTTACATTTTATTTTGGGTCACAGGTTTTAGAAGTATATGTTGACTATGCAGAAGATAAAGTGCCTTTAGATGCAACACCCGCTGATATTCGTGATATAGCTTTAGATAAATTTGAAATGGGTATGACCTATGAGATAAGGGAAGCTTAAATGGGAAGGCTAAATTTACCTCTATGTAGCAAATGTAAAGAGTGGCCATGGTGTGCTACTATACCTTAAGAATGTGAAAGGAAAAAACGAATGACTAAAGAAGTATATGCTTGGTTTGGTGACCAATATATAGTTGTTCTTGTAGACGATGTAGATGAAGATATGACTACTGAAGATATAATTGATGCAGCTAATGAAGTTTTATTTTCTAATATGAGTTGGGAGGTAGTTAATGGAGAAGAGGATTAAAATCTGGCTGGACGGAGAGTGCGTAGACGATTTTGAATTTGACTTCGACGATGATATGAATGAGGATATGATATATCAAGCAGTAGTTGAATATGTATATGGAAACATTAATATAGAAGTTATATAATAGGAGGGTATGAATGACAGAATTTGTAAAAGTATGCGCTATTGTAGGAATATTTACATTATATCTTGCTATTACTGGAATACCTGGAGTTTTAACTTATCATTGGCTTAAAGAAGACAAAGTAGAAACTCGTCTTTGGAAAGGACTATTGGTATCTTATGGAATAGGACTTATCATTGCAGTAACTATGAGTGTTTGTTTCATGATTTATTAGGAGTAACGTATGAATAAGATTACAAAGGGTTATGTAAATAGATTTGACTTAATAAAGTTTACACAGATTCTACCGAGCGGGCGCCGTGTGTGTGAGACATATTATAAACAGCCTAATGTAGAAGAGTGGACAATACAGTATACTACCGATTCTGCATATCATATTTGTCCTTATGATGGTATCTTTCGGGATTGTGGGGATTGTGATGTGTATGAGGAAGCAGGTGATGAAGAAGATTTTGTAGAACGTTGTTTGTCTCATATACAGCGTATAAATTCTACGGAGCTGGCGCGCAGGTGTACATTGTGTGAACAAGGAGAAAACTGCGAAGTATATTATTGGAGTAATTTCTAATGGAGACTATAAGAGATATATATAAAAGGTTTAAGCAAAACTATCATACTGAAACTGGGGGTATTAATCTATATCCTCAGTTTGATAGTGATTTAAAAGCAATTTTAATGTGGGTAGAAGAGGAATCAGCAGCATTGGACGAGCCAATTTGGGAAGATTGTGCTTGGCGCCCGCCTTATGGAGAAGATGATTAATGGAAAAGATACTAGATATTATTTGGTTAATAGTTATGTTAATTGGTTTAAGTTTGGGTCGATATGTAAAAGCAATTAGTGATGGTGAATTTTACATAGGACTTATACTTTGGTACTATGTGGCTCGCGCGCTAAGTGATTGGGATAATTTAGAATAGGAGGAATTATGTCACGGCCTTATACATATGTAATTGAACGATGGAATGAGAAAGAAAAAAGATGGCAGCCGCAGAGGTTTGATGTAAATGACTTGGAAGAAGTTGGCGAAGTAATTGATTTACTTCAAGAAGTATTTCCACATGGAGAGTTCAGACCCGCGCAGTATACGATTAGTGAATTCCAATATATAAAAAGCTTTGGATAATAGGAACGCTCGGCCGCCATATGCGTAGGCCGAGCATTTTAAATTTGATTTTTTCTGAAATTTTTTATATAATTATAATATAAGAAAGGAAGAAAAAGTATGGACAGATTCACTGAAGCTTATAATAGAATACATATGATTATGGATATACTTAATCATGCAGGTTTTGATATAAACGACCCATGGTCTTTTGAATCTCTTGATGTACCTGAGCTGTGGTTTGCTACAGGGGCTACAAGATTGGTAATTGGAATGAATGATTATCCAGACTATGTAGCAAAAATTGCTTTAACTGAAGAAGATGAAAGATATAATATCCATGAGGTTGAACTGTACCAGGCGGCTGAGCGTGAAGGTCTTGGTGAGCACTTCGGTTGGTGTGCTGAGATTTACGATTATGGTGTAAGGTCAGTATATGCAATGGAATATCTTGACTGCAATTATGAAGAGATAGATTCAGAAAGCTATCAGTGGGGATATACAAGATATTGTGCTGAAGAAAATTTAGATTCAGAAGATGAAGATAGCAAGGAAGCTTTTGAGGATTATTTTTGGAGCAGTGGTTCATGCGACGAATTAGTTCTTGATTGGTTTGAAGATAAGTTAGTTAGACCTGTAGTTGCAAAGTTTGATAGATTTATTTGTGACCATGATATATCAGATTTACATGCAGGTAACGTGGGTAAGAGAGGTAACCAGCTTGTGCTTTGTGATTATGCTGGTTATGGTTGGTAGGAGGATAGATGTATTACGATAAAGCGATAAAAGCATTAGATTTATTAGTAGAAAATTGTACTACTACAGAAGAAGTAGACCGTGTTATTAAAGCAAGCATGGCAGATGCATTATTTTATATAGCAGGAGAACTTCATGAACTAAATAAGAATATTAAGGTTGAGGTAGACGATGGCAGATAATTATGTATGCAGTCGATGTAAAATGTCAGGTAGTAAAGGAGCAATTCCTTATAAGATAATTCGAGATATAGATGGAATGAGTGTAAAGTTCGTTGGTCAGTTATGCAATAAATGCTATAAAGAAATTTTTGAAACGAACGAGGCGCCGGCGCCATCTACAGAAGAAAAAGAAGAGGAAAAGAAGGAAGAATAATGGGAAAGAATTGGCGTTCACAAACATATGGAAAACTAAATATAGAAGAAATTCCAAGTAAACTACAAATATTTTATGACTCTCATAAAATCTATGGAGAGCCAATAGAAATTACAATTGGTACTGATTCACAGAATAGAACAGACTATACTAAAATTGTATCTGTAATTTCTATAATTTGTAAAGGACATGGAGGAATCTTTTTTCATAGAACTTGGTATGTGGACGTAATTCCAAGTGTAAAGATTAAACTTGAGACAGAAACAAATATTAGCTTGGAGGTTGCACAGAAGCTTATCGAAGTATTGGAAAAAGATTTTCCAGAACTTTACAATCATTGTCCACTTTCTATTCATATAGATGCAGGTAATGCGCCTTATGGAAAGACAAGAGAACTTATTCCAGCTTTAGTTGGTTGGGTTCATGGTATGGGTTATGAATGTGAGGTTAAGCCTAATGCATGGACTGCGAGTACAATTGCAGATAGAATTAGTAAATAGAGGTGTATGATGGATGAGTGGGTTAAGAAGGATAGTGTACTTGTTGGGACGATAAAGAGACTTAGTATAACTAAGTCTTTTTTTTATTGGGAGAAATTTTGTAAGAATTATATGTACACTGCGCCCGAGCCATAAATTTTCGGAAACTTTATAGCACCGGCGCAGAGTACGTACGACTTATAGGAAATATTTTCCAAAAAATTTTTATAGGATTCTTTGTGTTCGTGAAATTTTCTAGGAATTTTTCGGGCATAGAATTTTCCAAGAATTTTCTAACCTCTAAAATTTTCTAGGATTTTCCAAGAATCTATGGCACCGGCGCAGAGTTCATACAGAAAAATTCTGAAAATTTGACGTCTCAAAAAGTTAGTAGAAACTAAAACTAAAAACTACTTAAAATCAAAAGAAGAAAAAATATATTATATACGTATACGTAATACGTATACATAATACGTATACGTAATATAACCTCCTGAAAATAAACCGTTGAAGCGAGGGTGGGCTAGTTTAACAAGCGCGAAGCCGCGCAGTTTAAACTAGGCACCCGGAACTTCTACGTTCAACGTATACGTATATAATATACGTAAATAACAACCCAACTTCTCTTCCTTCCGCGTAGCGCGGAAGGCACAACCCAAACGTATACATATACTTATACGTATAACGTATATATAAATAGTAATCTCGTTTCGCGTAGCGCGAAACGCACACCATATTCGTATACGTATATAGTATACGTAAAACGTATATGTATATAGTATACGTAAATAAGGTTTGGCTTAACCTAGAGGACCCGGTTAACTGCCTAACGTATACGTATAACGTATATATAATAAGGACTATCTGGCCCAGCTTCAACCCAAACCCACCCCAAACGTATACGATAAATGTATACGATATACGTATAAGTACGTGCGAAGTATAGGTCCTGAGGCTCACCGGAGAGGGATAAGCGTTTTTTCGGTATTTTTGGTCAATCGCTTGCATAAAAAATAGTGGCTGCCACAGCCAACACCAAAAAGTCAAATTTTATTTTTATTTACGTATACGTAATATGTATAAGTAGTACGTTTCCGTTGTACGTACACTAATTATAACAGATTTGAAAATAAAAGTCAAATTTTCACGAGCGTTTCTGAAAATTTCACAATAAAAAAAGAGACCTTTACGGTCTCTCTTTTGTTATCGGAGGAACTAGGCTCTCTTGTAGCCGTTTACCTTTCCCTTTGCACCCTTAACCTTCTCAGTTACAACTCTTCCATCCTCTACAGCTCTCTTAACAAGAACAGTAGCCTTCTGTGGAGTTGCGATTTCCTCGAAGTGGTCGCAAATATCAGATGCAGTAACGAACTCGTCCCCAAGGAACTCAACGATAGCATCAACCAGCTTAGCCTCAGCCGCGAGCTTCTCAGCTCTCTTCTCATCAGCCTTACCCTTTCTCTTGGAGTTCTCAGAATCCATAGCTTCAATCAGCTCCTGCGCCTTAGCCATAACATCCTCAGTAAGTCTTCCAGCAGCTACTTCAATAAGCATTTCTCTCTTAGTCATTTTGTCCTACTTTCTCCCACACTAGGCAGTGGGCGCCAGTTACATTTAAGTTTTCAAAGCTTTGAGAAGTTACTTTTCTCTCTCACTTTCTATATATATTATACAGGATTTTTGAGGTTTTTTCAAATTTCTTTTCTCTCAATCCTCTGCATCAAGTGGGGATTTATTTTTTTCCTTCCCTCACTTTCTATATATATTATAAATGAAATTCGAAGCTTTTTCAAATTTTAATTTGTCTATGTAGAGGGACGTGCGCCCAGAAAATTTGACTTTTAAAGTCAAATTTTTATATAAATTTATTTGAAAATTTGATTTATTTTGTCAAATTTCTTTTGCAGCTCCCATGGAAATTTGAAATTTTTTGTCAAATTTTGGCGGCGCAGCTCCTTCGAAAAGGTTTGAAATTTGACGGCGCGCAGTCGCAGCTCCCTCCGAGGGCTTGGGCGCAGCTCCATCGCAGCTCCTTGACGCAGCTCCCTCCATTACATTAGCTCTGGAAATTTGACGGCCCGGCGCCACTGACGTACGACCACGACGAACATATGTTCGTTTGTTAATTAACAAACAATCAGTCTGAAAATCTGTAGAATTCTACGAATTTTTCGATTTTGGTTAGTCAAGACTAACTTAGTTAGAGACCTCTAATTGTTAATAAATTATTAACAAACATATGTTCGAAAATTTGACACCCCGAACAATTATATCACATATGTAAAGGAATGTCAATGGAAATTTGACTTTGTTAAAAATTTGACAATGCCCGGTCAATCCTGGACCGGCCCGGGCGCAGTTGACGATAATTATTTATTTGCTATCTACCGAACAAATGTTCGATTGTTAACAATAAAAAAGAGTGGTCAACTTGACCACCCTTTTACCGATAATTATTTATCGGTTGACTCCGCACGCTTGCGTCTGATTTCCTCATCACGCTGACGTTTGCGTTCTTTCTTTTCGGCGTTCGCCTTTGCCTTTTCGGCTTTCTCTTTCAGAGAACGCTCGTAGTCCTCTGCCATCTCGTAACCATCGTATGGTTCGAGACCCTTGTTGGCACCTGTTGGTACCTTAAAAGTGATGACCATAAAATATTCGTTGTCCTCACAACCTACGCAAGGAACTGCGATTTCGTTGGACTTGACGCGAAGCACTTCTTCGTCAAGTGAAGAGAGATAGTCGCTAACGAGAGTCAGAAACTGAGAGCGAAGCATATCCATTTCAACCTTTTTTGATACTGCCATAGTAGACCTCCTAACTTGGTTACCTTTATCTTATATAAGTATTATAAGCGATTTTTTATGAGTTTGCAAGTTCTAGATTTAGTACAAGATTTGAAGAAGTTTATCTTGACTAACTCGATTGTATTTGTGTATACAAGAATACATGTATAATTGTATACAGGTATTTTTGTTCTTTTTAAAGTTAGTCTTGACTAACTCGGCGGCCGGTCCGGTTCAACTATTCCGAGATAGCAAATTTTAGGAATAGTTGAAAGTTTGCGCCGGCACAATATATAGTGTGTGTTAGAATTTTCTGGTATTATATGTAGTGGGCGCGCATCAACTATTCCTTAAAAACTAATTTTCGGAATAGTTGAAATTGTGGACCGGCGCGAAGAACATATGTTCAATAAAAAAAAGAGGACTTAATCCCCTTTCAATACTACTACAGACTCATCAACTTCTTGTTGACTAAAAAACATATCTGCAATCTCAAGTGCGTCTTCTTCATTTTCGGCTTCGACTTCACCACGCCATTCTTGTGTCATTACTATATAATATAACATTTTATTTCTCCTTTCATTATTAACATTCTTCTAAATATTTTTCATATTCTTCTTTGGTAATTTTGGTTAATATACAATTATCATAACCATCAAACCACCAATCTACAAGTAAACTCATACCCTCATCATATGTATTTGCTACATCAAGAAGTGACTTCTTTTTCTTGTTGGTATAGATTCCGTAATATTCCATTGCTAACCCCTTTCATTTTTCATACTTGTCACTTCTGTCAATAGCCAATAGGCTATAAAAGTGTCAATATCAATTGTATCTTCGTCATTGAGATATAAGGTATGCTCAATAATATACTGTTGAATATCACTAATAATATCTAAACAAAAATTATCTATCTGTTTTGCCATTGTTGTTTCCCCTTTCTATGTCTATATTATACTACTCATTTAAGAGTCTGTCAAGAGATTTCTTAAAATCTCTGCGAAATTTTTTATGCTGTTCTTTCTTATCGCTACGAATAGAGTTAAGATGTGCGTGCTCACAGTAGAAGTGACGAGCAAACTTATCTTCAAAAGTTTCTTTTTTGTATGCGTTGCGTCTCATTGTTCTATCTCCTTTCTGACAATATAAGAATAACACATCTTCAATCTAAAGTCAACCCCTAAATTAAAAGTTAATTTTTTCACAAACTTTGGACCGGCCACACATATACGAACGTTTGTTCATTAGTTGACGATAAAAAAGAGGACGTTTAGTCCTCTTCATACCATATCTTTTTAATTACCAAGTGGTCAAGTAATTCACCAGAACTATTTATAATATAGTCTGCGACTTCTTCATTAATAAATTCTGTTGAGTCATTTTCGAAATCTTCCATACTTTCTGCCCAACAAGTTAAATCAAAGTCAATTGTAAATTCAATATGTCTAACCATTATTAACCCCTTTCTACCACATCTTTGTCTCAAAGTTAAATCCATCTAACTTCTCACACTCAAGCAAAATTTTATATTCAATTTCACAATCTGCAAGTGCAGTATGTTCTTCTGTGAAATCTTTATCAAACAGATACTGTGCAACAATTTCTGCTGTGTGTCTATCTTTTCCGTAAGTTGTCAGATAATTGTTATCTGTGCAGAATTTGTGATAATCTGTGTCACCCTTGAAACAATGACGAGCAAGAGCAAGAATATCGTGGAACTCTGTACCATAAGGGAAAAAATATCTATACTTTGAAGAAGTAATATATCTCTGTGTTGTTGCAAGTGAACAATAATCAAACCTACAATTGTATGCGTAAACTTTTGTAATGTTATTCTCTTTCATAATGTGTCGAAGAGTCCACATAATGTTTCTGAAAGAAGTTAAAGTTCTCGAACCATTTTTAATTTCTTTCCAATACTGTGGAATTTTTTCTATGAAATATGCAGAGGACATAAGTTCTTTATCACAGAAGATGTCTGCATTTACGAACGAGTGTTTGGAATAGATTGTTCCATTGTAATCTGCTACGATAAAACCACAATCATATACGAGTGCATCATCGAGTGAATTAGTTGTTTCAGTATCAATTATAATTATCTTTTCCATTTTGTTTTTTCCTTTCTCTTGATTACAATGTAATTATAGCAAATGGATTTAAGGAAGTCAATACCTTTTTATGTTTTTGTTGAGAAACAATCGTGTTAAATTTTTCACAAATGGCGCCCGGACAAAACCGAACGAGTGTTCGACTTAGTCAACAGTAAAAGTGACATTACAAGAATTTTCAAACGAGACTTTAAAAAACTCTCTGATAATGTAATGATGATGACATTCCATACATTCTACCTTGTTAGTTTCTATCATTGTATCACCATCAAAATCTCTATCTAAGGTAGCAATAGGATAATAATAATCCCAACCTTTAACACCACACTTCGGACATTTAACCATTTTATTTTCTCCTTTCTAATATGTGTCATATCCTAACATTTCGGCTTCAAAATATGAAATTTCACTAATAAATTTAGGGTCTTTGAAATACTTATACGCACACAGATATGCCTTTTCTTTCATATCTGTTTCAACGATGAAGTTTTCACCTGTTTCATAGTCGTAGAATAGATAGTTTTTCATTTTTAATCTCCTATTATATATTCAATCCACTTTTTAATTTCTGTTAATACTTCTGTATAATCATCAATATCTATATTGTGATTGGATATTGTTTCACTAATTGCTTTTTTACAATCACATTCACAAAGAAACAACTTAATTGTTTTATCTTCCATTTTCAATTCTCCTTTCTTTTGATACCTAATTATAGCAAGAATTTAAAATTTTGTCAACACTTAATTTTAAAAAAGTTCGTTTGTTAATTAATTAACGAACTCTGCGCCCGGGTCATCGACCGGCCCGCGCGAACATATGTTCGATTTATGAGTACGAAAAAACGGACTTGCGTCCGTTTCTTCTGAAAGGAGGTGAAAACAATGAAATCATATAAGTGGTGGGATTGGCAAGACTTGCACTTGCGAACAAGAAATCTTGTTATAAATTTTATGCGCCCTATTATTTTATAACCTAACTTGCGCCATACTTACAGACACAACCCCATAAGGTTGCGGTTTTAAAGGATAACCGCAAACCCTTTTTTGTTAGCCGAGAAAGTAACCTTTCTGTGTTCCCTTTCCCTTAACCTTTACATCGACAACCTTTACACCCTCAACTTTCTTTGCGAGTGCTGATGCCTTGTTTACAGAAATTCCACAAAGTTCTGCAATCTTGCTTGCAAGCATTGGCTCAGTGGTAAGAATCTCTCCAATTGCCTTGATAATTGGCTCATTGGCAATCTGAGTCTTTGATGGTTTCTCTGACCTCTTTGCGTTGCGTGCATCGAGTTTCTCAAGTTCAGCAACTGCGAATGATGTAAGGTCTGCGTTCTGTGTCTCTGCGATAACTCCGTTCAGAAATTCTCTCTTTGTCATAATTTTGTTTCCTTTCTACTGACTTAAGTTTTATCTTTACTGTGATTATATTGTATCAGATTTTTTCTAATCTGTCAATACCTTTTTTATGTTTTTCTTTGTTTTTTCAGTCGACTTGGGGAGATGTCCTTTACTTATAGTCTAGAATTCAGTAGGGTTTCTCATCTCCCCTTGCCATTGACTGATTGCTAAAGGGTTACCATTATTTTTTTCGTTTTCGCTTTTCAGTTACTTACTCCCTTTAACAACTATATTGTATCACATTTCTGTGATAGTGTCAAGAGGTAATTTCTATTTTTCTCAAACTTTTTTGAGAACCGACCTCCAACCACCGATTTCTCTCTTGACAATGTAAGTATAACAAATAGATATAGGAAAGTCAACCCCTATTTTGTATTTGTTCAAGAACAATCGCGTTAAATTTTTAACAAATCGGCCCGGTCAACCGCCCGGGCGCGACGAACATATGTTCTATGAAGAGGGAAAAGAAAAGAGACTTGATGTCTCGGTGTGCACCCCTCTGCATCAAGTCTCTTTATTGGTGTTAATATCCATCAAGTATATACATACGGAATCCTTTCTACTGAACCACTCTATAAACCACTTGTAAACCTATTTATTTGGTTGGTGGACTCACTTCCTTTCTTTTGTATTTGAGGGACTTTCACCCTCTCTGTAGTACGTCTAACCACCCTAGGACTCCCAACTACTATGTCCGTCTGTTTATCTCCTGCCTGCACACTTATATACCGCAAAGTTAGATTTCGGCTTGCGGTGGTAGGACTTTGTCAGATTGGACTTACCCGTTCTGTGTAGAACTTGCCGCTATTGGCTTCTGCCTCACTTCCCTACCTAATTTGTAAGGCTCCATTATCCCGTCTTACCGCCTTGCTTGAGGACTTATTGCGTTCCCTTACTGTATCTATATTATAGCACCGATTTGGTTTAGTGTCAACCCCTTTTTAAAAGTTTTTTTATTTTTGCTCGTACTTCCTACGCGCCCGAGCGTGGCGCGGAGAGTCTCTCACTCGACTCTCTATTACCTTGGGCGTCATTTATGTCATCGCGCCGATTCCCCTGCGCTTTAGTTTGGTACTTCATTCGATTGTCTCCTTTCCTCTTGACAATGTAATATTATCATATCTATAGTGGGATGTCAATAGTTTATTTTGTATTTGGTGAAAAACAATTGCGTTAATTTTTTAACAATCGGCGGCCCGGACGGATCCAGTTGAACATATATTTGGATCGACCGGACCGGCGCGACCTCGACTAACAGTCGAAGTCGTAACAACCCATATATGGATTGTATCCGCACTCGTCGAAGTCGTCTTCGACTTCATAGTCGAAGAACTCTTCGTCGACTTCGACCTCTTCCATAGTGACGGCGTATTCCATTACATCGAGTTCACAATTAAGCATTGTTTTCTCCTTTCGTTCACCTCTATCTTACAATAATATTATAGCAAGATTATAAAGATTTGTCAATACTTTTTTAAAAGTTTTTTTAATAATTGACGCCGGTCCAAATAAAAAGGGTCTATGCGACCCTTTCTGCCAACCATCCTTCAAGAATATGATTGTCTCTAATACATATTTTCAAACCGCCACCCTTTGAAGTACTTTCGCGATGAAGATAACCAAACTTATGTATAAACTTTGAAAATTCATCAATGTTCATATAGTAAGCGATGAAGTCATTAGTAACAAATACGAATACATTAGAGTGTACATTTCTTCTATATCTTCTCCAGATACCTTCAAAAGTTTTACAACCTTTTGTCATATTTCCGCTATAAAGAGTTGCGGCAGGACTCTTAACAGAAATTCTCATATCACCAATTTCTATATCGCTTGCGGTTTTATAATCTTTGCTATCATGTTTATCTCTTGCAATACCATAATAGTTGGCTACGGTTCTCTCTTTATTAATTCCTCTGTTAGAACTTGTGTTAATTTCATAATCTTTCATATCTACTGCGAACATTGTTTTTTTCTCCTTTTCTCTCTCCTTTATTTTATGTTTATATTATATACTACAACCGCGCCCGTGTCAACCCTTTTTTAAAAGTTATTTTTTTAACAATTGACCGGTCCACTTTGTTAATAAATTATTAACAAACTTTTCGACCGGCCGCAAAGAACGTATGTTCGCAACTGTTTCACGTGAAACAATAAAAAGAGTGTCACTCGACACTCTTTTTCTTTTCTCTTATTTCATTATCTTTAGCAATTTTCTTTTTCTTTTTCTCTTCGTCCTTTCTTTTCTTTTCTGCCTTTTCTTTCAACTTCATTTCATAATCTTGTGCCATTTCGTAACCATCATATGGTTCGGTACCCTTATTTGCTCCCGTTGGTACTTTTACAGTTACAACTATATAATCTTCGTTACCTTCGCAACCTACAACGGGAATTGCAATTTCATTTGATTTAACTCTTAATACTGTTTCACCATTATCAAGAAGTGAATCAATCAGAGTGTTAAGATATTCTTCTCTTAAAAGTTCTCTTTCTACTTTTCTACTAACTGCCATATGTCAAATTCTCCTTTCTTAATTTCTATATATATTATATCATAAAATTTGAAAAAAGTCAAGTTTTTATTTTAAAACATACCTAACATATGCCAAACAAATGGGAAGAATGGTACAAAGCATAAGAATACTACATAACAAACCATACCTATGAAATAGTTTTCTCTCTGTTCAAGTACATAACCACAAATTCCAAGAATAAGCCAAAGTATATATATTATAAGTCCAAACATTTTATTTCTCCTTTCGTTCCCTCTCTTTATTGTATCTATAGTATATACTTAATACAAAAGAAAGTCAATACCTAAATTAAAAGTTATTTTTTTAACAATCGCGCCCGGTCGAACGAGTGCGAACACTCGTTCATTTATTTTTAAATCATATTGTATCCAAGTTTCTGATGTTCTCTCGCAATTTTCATTATATCTCTAACTTCTTTTGTTTCTTTGTCAAAATATCTTGAAATCTGTGCGGGTCTTGCGATTAACTTAGTAACCATTTTATTAGTTCTTTCGTTTCTAATAATGATTATTCCTGTTGAAGTAATTGTATGAAGTTCCGCGCCATTAATGTGATGTCTATCGACTCTAAAAGTTGCCACTTCTTTGCCTATTCCAATTTTTTTTATAAGTTTTTCTCTTTCGATTCTGTCTTTGTTGTAGTGTGTACTTGTCATTTCTCTTTCCTCTCTTTCTATCTATAGTATAATCTATGAAGAGAGATTTGTCAATAGTTATTTGAAAGTTATTTTTTTAACAATTGTCCGGTCGAACCGACCGGCCGCGAACATATGTTCGTCTTCTGTGTAAAAAAAGAACAGACTTTCGTCTGTTCTTTTAGATTAGGCAATCGAGTATGCCTTTCTCTTACCCTTGCCCTTAACCTTTACATCTTCTGATGTAATTTTACCATCTTTGACAAGAATTGTACAGAGTGAAGAAACTCTCTGTCTCTTCAGACCCTCAATGCCAAGTGCTTCAACAATTGGGTCAATCTGCATTGGTTCTGTTGACTCCTTGAGAACAGCAACAATCTTTTCCATAAGTTTTGCGTTCTCTGTCTTTCTTGGGTCTTCCTTTTCTCTACGCTTTGCGTTTGCACTATCCATCTTTGCAAGTTCTGCTTTGCACTCTTCGATGAGTTCTGCTGTGATGTTCTGTGCGATAACCATTTCAAGTCTTTCTCTACGTGTCATAATTTTTCTCCTTTTCTTTTTAATTCTTTAGTTCTTTACTGTGATTATATTTTAGCATATTTTGGTTACTTTGTCAAGACCTTTTTAGGAATTTTTTAATTTCTTTTTTAACCTCTCTCCTCTTGACAATTATATTTTAGCAAAGTTTCAGGAAAATGTCAAGTCTTTTTTAAAACTTTTTTAACTTTTTTAGGAAAGTTTTCAATCTTTTATTTTCCTATCTCAACCTTTCTATATATATTATAAACGAATTTTAGGAAAAAGTCAAGATTTAATTTTATTGTTAAAAAATTAACAAGGCGCCCGGTCAAAACAAACGCGAACGTTTGTTTTGGGAAAATTTATTCTAAATAAATATTCTTTGTATTCATACCTTGAATTACTTCAAAATCTGTAGTATAAGTGACTCCATTATCGGAATTTATTACATAGACTCTGGTATCTTCGTCTACATTTTTCAGAATTTCCATAAGTTCCTTTACTGTCATTTTTCAGTCCTCCTTTATTTTCTGTAATTATTATAAGCGATGAAGAGGGATTTGTCAAGACCTTTTTCGGAAAAAAGATTGTTAATAATTTATTAACAAACTCGACCGGTCGCAATTTTGTGAAAAAATTCACAAGAAAATATGTACACTGCGCGCAGTCAACCTAATTTCGGAGAAGTTCAACCTAATCGAACATATGTTTAACCTTTTCAAAAAAACACACCCGCGCGCTGAATACGTTCAACCTCTTTATAGTTGAATATCCGTCAACCTGTTTATTTGGTTGACAGATATTCTTCAAAGTGTTCCTTGAAAGACTTAATCTGTTCTTCGGAGAACATTTCTGCAAACTCTTCTGCAGTGTACTGAGTGTGATAACCCTTGTTAATCATTTCTTTTACCATTTCTATCTTTGTCATTTCTATTTACCTCTCTTTCTTTCTTTCTGTCTATATTATATACTTAATGGAAAGGGAAGTCAATACCTAATCTTGTATTTATCTACGTACAAGGCGGCCGGCCACAGACCGGCCCAATACGAACATATGTTCTATCGACCGGCCGCCAAAGACGAACATATGTTCATTGACCACTTGGTTAACTATATCAATTAAGAGTGTCTATGCGACACTCTTAAGAACCTCTATTATGTTGTGTACATCATATGCAGTGCCAACCCAATTTGTTCTGTTTGGTTCTTCATCATCGAAGAGAATACCATTTGGATTCTGAACAACTGTTTCTTTTGGTGTTCCATATGGTACAATATGGATTTCTTCAAAGTGTACAGATTTAAGATGTTTCTGTAACCATTCAATTTTTGCCTTTGTTACTTTTTCATCATACTCTGTATTTGAATTCTTTGCCAACCAACTTACTATACCAATTGTCCAACCTTTTCTAATCAGATTGTTGAGAACCCTTGCAAGAACATTCATTCTGACCATTGGTTCTGCCACTCTGTATGGTGTTTCATCGTTGTTGATAATCATATCTAACCAATTGTTAACTCCATAGAGATTAGCGATTGTTCCGTCCATATCGAAGTAGATTGTTCTTGTCATTTCTCTTTACCTCTCTTTCTTTTGGTACTTATAGTATAAACGAATTTCCTCTGTTTGTCAAGATTTATTTTGTATTTGTTTGCGTACAATCGTGTTAATTTTTTAACAAGCGACGGCGCCGGTCCAAAATCTTCAGCGAACATTTGTTCGATGAAGAGGGATAAAAAAAATAAGCCTTTCGGCTTATTTGTTTTTCTTTTCTTCTTTTCTTTGTCTGTCTTGTTTTTCTGCTTCAAAATCTTCTTTTGTATGATACATAAGTTCCATTCCGTGTGCTTCTCTGTATTCATCTTCTTCAAACATAATCTGTGCAAGTATTTCTGCTTTATTCATTGTTCTATCTCCTTTCAATCTCTTATCTTGTCTATATTATACGCTTCTTAGCTTAGCTTGTCAATAGCTTCCTTTGTATTTCTTTGTTCTTCTTTGTCTCCGGTCGGAGAGGGCTTAAGCCCTCTCCATTCTCATCATCTGTGCTTCAGTGATGAATGTTGCCTTTTCGAACTTGAGCTGATAAGCAACTCCGTCAACTGTGAGGTCTCCGTCCTCTGTGAATGGTACATTGTCCTTTGTCCATTCCTGTCCGTTCATCTCTGTGATGAGCTTCTCGAACAGCTCGCCGAAGTTGTATTTGCTCATTGACTTGAGGCTGTCGAACATCTCTTCTGAACAGAGTACCTCAGCTCCCAGGCTCATAAGATAGTTCTTCTGAGCCTTGTTTGGCTTGAACCTCAGGCTATATCCAGCCCCGCGGCTTGCTTTATCGAGCTTAGTTACAAAGTCGAGTTCCTTTGCGTCAACAATTACGAAGTAAATCATCTTGTTGAGTCTGAATCCGAGAATGTATCTGTGAGTAAAAGCATGTTTGTTATAGAACTGGATAAGTGTTCTTTTGATTTCGTTGTTCTTCATTGTTTTGCTCCCGCGCCCGCGCCTAATTGATTTAGTGTTATCTTGTTGTACTAATATTACATCAAGGCAATACTATTGTCAACAACTTTTTTATTGTGACATTTTTTTAACAAGTGACCGCGGGTCATTTTTTCTGACCGACGGTCATTTTTTCCGTACTACCCTCCCCTAAAAAAGTTTTAGATTTTCGAAAAAATTTTGAGGCTAAAAGACCGTTTGCAAACAAACGAGAATTAATTGTGAAATTTTTAACAAGGGCGGGCGTGTCTTTGGGAAACGCCCAAAAGAGTGTAGACCGAAGTCCCGGGGCCTGGCTAAAAATATCCACGAAACAAAAATCCAAAATTTGACTCTCCCTCCCTCCTCATGATATAATTAAAATGGAGGTACAAAGAATGAACCGATTAAAATTAGATTTTACGCTCGAAACCGCAATGGAGCGAGCACAATTCATTGATACATATATTGTACAGTTTCCCGACTTAACTAACTCGGAAGCTGAAACAATTGCAAACTATTTACTTTGGGGCAAAGACGAAAAAGGCAAAGCCGTAGGTTGCGACTTAAATTTAGAAACGAAATGGAGCCGTGAAGAAAACGTTCCCGACTCCCTTGATGCCGTTCTCGAACAACCTGGAGCCTCTCATATTGTCGTTAAGGACTTAAATAACGCAACGGTCTACCGAAAACCCCGTCAAGTTTTCGACCGCGCGCAAACCCGTAAGGAAGCCCCTTCCTATTTGCTTTCAACCTTCGAAAACCTATGGCGCCTTATTGATGAGGTTGACCTTGAAATTAACTTCTACGAAGAACGCACCGGCAAACGCGATAAACCGCCGAGAGACGAGCTTCTAAAACGATTTACCGACGAAGAAATTGAAACGATTAAGGCGCGGAGTCAAAAACTCAACCAATTTACCTATTTGAAACGTAGACATCAATTGGTTGACCTGCGCCGCGAGCAATTTACGATTAGGGACTCCTATCAGTCGACGTTCAACTTAACTCAAAGCTTATTTTCTTCTCAAACGAATTCGACCGTTTTTGACTGCGACGTTCCCGTTTTACCGTTGGGCCTAGTCGACGAACCAGTAGGCCGCCTTATTTTTCAGTTAAACTTTGACCCCGGCGCCTACAACGAACAACAACTACGCAGCATCAGTAAATTAGTCTGGTCAAAAAAAGAAGTTGACCCCTCAAAAGCTTTCGACTTCCGCAATCTCGAAGCCGTTTATCAGTTATATCTATTTAAAATTGAATTGATGGACCAAATTGAACGAGATAAACTTTCGAGTAAAGTTGAGCCAAACCAACAAAGTTTACTCGATACGCTTGACTTTTACGAACAGTTAGCCGACTTATCTGACTTACAATTAGAAATTTTAAGGCTTAAAGAGAAGAAAATGAAAAACCAAGACATTGCCGACTACATTAATCGGAAGTATAACAAGTCTTATACAGCGAACTACATTTCAACTATATTCCGACAAAAGATTATTGTAAAGATTAACGAAGCGGCCGAACTTCATAGAGAAACCGTAGAAAATTGTTTCTTCCCAGAGAACTTTAAGAGATGTCCGGAGTGCGGAAGAATTTTACTACTTGATGGAAGGAATTGGGTTAAGAAGTCAAGAAGTAAAGATGGGTTTCAGAATAAGTGTAAGAGATGTGAGAAGAAAGGAAGAAGTAGAGCATAGACCGGGAGGTATATTGTGGTAAATGAGAATAAGAAGGCTCCAAAGAATATAGTGGAGCTTATATACATGATTAATAAGTTAAAGCCTGAAGAGTTTATTGGAGTTTGTAAGATTTTAGGTGTAGAGATTTATGTAGACGACTTGGAAGAAGAGAAGAGGGCAATTGAACAAGTTGGTATGCTGAGTGCGGCGGTGCCATCGAACGAAGGATTGTCCGTGACAGATGAGGAATCGGACGGGCGCAGTGTACGTATTACTGATGAGCCAAACCTCAAAAAGACACCACGTAAAGCCGAAGATATGATTCGTGATGTGGTTGATAAGTTACTTACACTAAATCGAACCCAAAGAAGAAACTTAAAGAAACTCTTAAAGGCTGCTACAAAAGGAGAGAAATAAAATGCCTTTAAAACCTGTATTTGATATAGATGTACGGGAAATTAAATGTGAATGCTGTGGTAGGTATAAAGGTTCAATGGACTTTTTACCTACCAAATCATTTATGTTTCCTGATGGATATGTACATGTTTGTAATGAGTGCTTGGGGAAGAGATTAGAAGTTGATGAGTCTTGGGAAGTCATGGATAAGATTTGTCAGTATGTAGATATGCCTTTTGATATAAAGAGATTTGAAGAGTTAAGAAAAACGAATACGGCGGCCGAGCTACTTCGCGCATATTCTATTCAATTTATGAATGATGAGTATGAGGGGGTTGATTGGACGAGTTACGAAGAAGCATATAAGGAATTGGAAAGTCGTGGCGCCCTAGCTGATGTTGTACCGGGATTAGCTGATGAAGAGAGAAGAAAACTCGAAGAAAAATGGGGTGCAAATTATGACGAAGAGGCTTTAAATTATTTAGAAAACCTCTATGATGGACTGCTCTTGACTCAGAATATCAATGGCGCATTGCAAGGTGACCAAGCACTTAAGATTTGTAAGATTTCTTATGAAATTGACTGTAGAATTCGAGAGGGCGCCGACTTTGATAAACTTCTAGCTTCCTATGATAAGCTTGTAAAGACAGGAGAATTTACTCCGAAGAACGTCAAAAATGCAAGTGACTTTGAGTCAATGGGTGAGTTATGTCGCTGGCTTGAGAAGAGAGGATTTGTCAATAGATTCTATGATGGAGATACTCGTGATGTAGTTGATGAGACGATTAAGAATATTCAGTCTTGGAACCAACGCTTATATACAAATGAATCTGGTATTGGTGATGAAATAAACCAACGTATTCAAGCTTTGAAAACTGCGGCCGAGCTTGAATCATACTATGATGTCAATCCAGATGTAGATGATTATGACAACTATGAGAATGAAGGATTCGAGCAACTCTTTAAAGATGAGGAGTTTGAGGCTGACCTCGGTGGAGGTGAGTGATGCAAGAAAAACGAAAAAAGGTTATATTAAGTAAACGTCAAGAATTAATGGCTGATGAATTCGTTGAACGAGCAGAGCGCGACGGCATAGAACTTGAGAAGGGTGCCGTATTAACTAATGAATATTTGGAAAGACATTATGATGAGTTATGTAAATGGGTTAATTTATTTACTGCCTATCCAGATTATTATTTAGATATAATACGTCCAGCCGATTCTGAATTTAGCCTTTTCTTTTACCAGCGATTTACACTGCGCGCACTCATGCGTTTCAAGGACGTTTTCATCACGGCGCCACGTGCGTTTTCAAAATCGTTTATTACTATTCTTGCTCTTTTCTTACAATGCGTATTCATTCCTGGTCGAAAAGTGTTCATGACTGCGAATACTAAACAACAGGCTGCACAAATTACTAAAGAAAAGATTTATGAGATATATGACCATTGGCCTTTACTTAAAAAAGAAATTATTGGTTGGGAGTTAAGCGACTATCCAGGTAACTTTGGTAAAGACTATGTAACTCTTAAATTTAGAAATGGTTCTGTATTTGATGTAGTGCTTGCCGGAGATGCTGCACGTGGAGGGCGCCGGCACGGTGGAATGATTGATGAGATACGAGATGGTGACGAAGAAATGATTAACTCTGTAGTAATTCCTCTTGTAAACGTATCTCGTCGTTTACCAAACAATACAGTTAATGATGCCGAACCAAATCAACAAATTATTGCTACTACTTCCGCAGGAAGTAAAACTTCTTTTGCATATGACCGTTTAATAGATACTTTTGAAAATGCAATTATTGACCCAAAACATGCTTTCATGTTTGGATGTGATTGGCGTTTACCAGCCATGCATGGACTTATTGATAAGCAGTATATTAATAAGTTGAAAATGAGTCCATCTTATAATGCAGAATCATTTGCTACCGAATATCTATCTCTTTGGCAAGGTTCTAGCGAAGATGCATGGTTCTCATATGAAAAATTAACTAAGTATCGTAAAATAAAAAACCCCGAAACGCACGCAATTAATAGACCCGATTCTGACCAATTCTACTTAATATCAGTGGACGTAGGTCGAATTTCAGACCAGACGGCCGTATGTGTTTTTAGAGTTAATGTGAATAAACAAAAATTTTATTCAACCTTAGTCAATTTAATTGTACTAGGTCGAACTCCACAAACTAAACCTTTTTCTGTACAAGCAGTAGATTTGAAAAAAATTATTGCTAGTTTCAATCCGCGCGAAGTCGTAATTGATACTAATGGTTTGGGTGTGGGTTTAGCTGATGAGATGATTAAGCCGCATTATGATGAAATGGGAAATTTCTTGCCAGCCTATGGATTTAAAAATGATGATGTGTATAAGCAGATTCAACCTAAGGATGCGCCGAAAATACTTTATGGAATCAAGGCTAATCAATCTCTTAACTCTAAAATTCATGGAAACTGTTATTCTCGCTTAACAAGCGGAATGGTGCGTTTCTTAATAAAAGAACAAGAAGCCAAGAGTGCGCTTCTTGCTACTAAAATAGGTCAGAAAATGACCACAGAACAACGTGTAATGAGGCTAATGCCTCATGAGATGACAACTAAATTATTTGAAGAAATGGCTAACTTGCGTTTAAAGCGTACTGGTTCAAGCCTCGACATTGTTCTTGAAAGAATTAATTCTCGTTTTCCAAAAGATAAATATTCAAGTTTTTCTTATGGATTATGGAGAATTAAAGAGCTTGAAGAAGAATCATATAGTCGTAGTCACAGACGGCGCGCAGGTGAACGTAAGTTGGTATTCTTTACGGGAGGGATAAATGGATAGAAACGATAAAGAGTTTCTTAGTACCTTTAAAAGCTCCTACCAAAATATGATAGCAACAAGTGAATCTAGTTATAATGGTAGTAAATATAGTTCTACCTTATATACTAGATATACTTCTAGAGAATATACGCCAGAAGAAATAGAAAAAATAATTGAATCTGGTTCGTTGGCATCTCAAATTAGATTATCTCGTTCTTATTTTGACAAGGGCGGGTTTTATCAACGTATCTTGTTACATTATGCTACTTTGCTGAAATATACAAGTTTATTAATTCCAAATCCAAGTTTTGGTAAATCTCTCTCCGAATCGTATATACAGAAAAAGTACTTTAATGCAATAAGCTTTGTCGATAAGGCCGGCTTGCCAGATTTGTTTACAAAAATGGCTATTCGCGCTTTGCGCGATGGGTGCTATTACGGAATTATTAATGCTGTAGATAATGATAGTATTTCAATAATAGACCTACCCGTATATTATTGTCAAACTCGCTTTAAAGATATAAAGGGAAATGACTTAATCGAATTTGATGTAAGCTATTTTGACACGATAGTTGATAAGGAAGACCGCAAGGCCGCCTTAACCGTATATCCGAAAAGTGTTGCTAATTGGTACAGGAGATATAAACTAGGTAAAGTTAAAAAATGGGTATTTATACCGGCAGAAATGGGTATTTGTCTTCCATTTCTTGATGGCCGTCCTATGTTTTTAAATGTCATTCCTGCCGCTATTGAATATGACCAAGCAAGAGATATTAATAAAGAAAGAGATTTAGAAGAAATAAGGAAGATAATTGTTCAGAAGATACCTCATCTACAAGACGGTGGGTTATTATTTGAACCGGATGAAGCAGAAGTAATGCATAAAGGTACAGTACAGATGATGAAGGGTAATCCGAATGTATCTGTATTAACTACTTATGCCGATGTTGATGCTATTGTTTCTAAGACTTCAAATGATAATTCAACTAGTAGTATTGAAAAATCACTTCTTAATATTTATTCTGAAGCTGGTTCCAGTCCGCAATTATTTGGAACAGAGTCTAACTTATCATTAGAAACATCTATCAATAATGATATGGCTTTAATGATGATGTTCGCGCGCAAGCTAGACAAGGTTATGACTTTTATTTTAAATAATAAGTTTGGCAATTCTAATATCACTTTTAAATATACTATTCTTCCTATTACTTTCTATAACGAACAGAAATATTGTGATACTGCTTTAAAAATGGCCAATTCGGGTTACAGTTTCTTATTACCAGCTTTAGCCATGGGTATGTCACAGAAGGAGCTTGGTAATATTAAAGATTTAGAAAATGACGTTCTTGAATTGAAAGAAAAATTAGTACCATTAAGTACTGCTTTTACCGAGTCTGGTAATAGCCCAGGACGTCCTGAATTGCCAGCAGAGCAAAAAAGTGCAAAGACAATTGCTAACGAAAAATCATTAGATGGCGGAGGTTCAAGCACCAATGGATAAAAAGAAATTAGCTACTTTTTCTCTTTCTCTTTATGGTAATATAACCGCCTATAATAAAACTTTATCCCTTGCGAGGTGCCGCATTTTTTATAAAGGCGGTAATCGAAATGGTACTTACATTACAGATGAATTCGCAGAGAAGTTAGTTGCTTCACTGCCTTATGCGCCGGTTAAAGGAATTTATGATTCTATGGCTGAGGACTTTACCGACCATGGAACTCAAAGATACCAAGGCCGCATTTATGGTGTTGTACCTGTCGATAATCATTTCGCCTGGGAGAAACATCTTGATAAGGACGGTATAGAAAGAGAATATGCTTGTACAGACGTATTACTCTATACCGCCATTTATCAGAAAGAGGCTTTAGATGTAATCGAAAGCGCGCAATCAATGGAGCTTTATGCAGATGCTATTGAGGGTGAATGGAGGTTTATTGATGGAAAGAGGTATTTCGTTTTCACTGACGGATGCTTCTTAGGACTTCAAGCATTGGGTGAGGATTTCGAGCCATGCTTTGAAGGCGCGAGCTTCTATACATTGATAGCTGAAACTTTAGCTGAGAGAATGCAACAATTCGAACTAGCATCTAAATTAGATGTAGGAGGAAAAGAACAAATGAATTTTAAACTTTCTGATGACCAGAAGTATAACATGATTTGGACTCTTTTAAATCCTAGATTCAACGAAGAAAACGATTACGTTATGGACTATGCTGTATGCGATGTTTATGACGGATATGCTATTGTTTTTAATTTTGAAAATAGGGCTTATGAAAGAGCATATTATACAAAGGATGATGCAACAGACTCCCTTGCTATTGATAGAAAGGAAGCTTGCTACATTGTTGATGTAAATGATGAGGAAAAGCGTGCTCTTGAAATGCTCCATCAGTTAAACGGCGATACATATGAAAAGGTTGATGAGAATTATACTGCTCTTAACGAACAGGTTGAAACTCTTACAAATGAAAAGAGTGAACTTGAGACTGAAAAGGAAACTTATAGTCAGAAAATTGAAGAGCACGAGGCCGCAATCGCTACTTTACAACAGGAAAAAGCTGATGTTGAGGAATCTCTGAATGGAGTAAAGAGTGACTATGAGGCTGCTCAGTCAACAATTGAATCTTTAACTGAGGAAAAAGAAGCTTTAGAAACTTTCAAGGCTAATGTACTAAAGAAAGAAAAAGAAGCAGTTATTGAGCATTATGCACAACTGCTTGATTCTGAAGATATTGAAGCTTTCAGAGCAAAGATTGATGAAATGACTAAAGATGAACTTGATAAGGAACTCGCTTATACTTTAGTTCAGAATAAGCCAGCGCTTTTCACAAACAATGAAGACCCTGCTTATGTACCTAAGGATGACCATACTCCTTCTGGTATTGAGGGCATTTTAAGTAGATATAAGAAGTAATAAACGGAGGATTTATTATGGCTGATAAAAGACTTGTAATTGACGGTTTTGGTCAAGTAGAGCTTAATCAGGTTTCTTTCCGTAGAGATGGAAGAGTTGAAGCTCAGTGCGCGCTTGACGCTACTGACTTCGCTTCTGTTCCAGCTGAGAACGGAATGTTACTTGCTGTAGACAGAGTTAACAGAACTGTTAAATTCCCTACTGCTGCCAATGCCGCAAAGATGCCAATTGCTTTAAACTATACAACAGAGCATATGTATGATGAAAGAGCTAATGCTCTTAAGGATTTCAAGCTTGAGAGAGGTACTTTCCTTCCTAGACTTGGTTTCCTTTCTGTAGGTGAGCTTTTCACAACTAACTGCATCTGCATGGATGACGGTGAGTTTGCTGATGAGGAAGCTCTTGCTACTGCTACTGAAGTAGCTACACTTGCTACTACTCCAGTTTATGGTGGAATTAGTGACAATGGAGCTATTAAAGTTTCTGCTACTAAGCCAACTGCTGGTCCTGTACTTCTTGCAGTAGAAAAGACAACAATGCCTGATGGACAGTTTGCTCTTAAGTTCCAGGTTCTTGAAGCATAATAGGGAGGTGTGAAGAATGACTATTAAAGAAATGAAAGAATTAGCTGTATATGCAGCTAAGGGTCAGGCTCCAACTAACTTCTCTGTTGAAAACGTAGACGAGGCTCTTCGCGACGGACTTAGAGAGTTAGCTGGTTCCATTAACCAGTTCATGAAGAACAGATATGATATTTATGAAATTATAATCGAAGCTGCTGATGAAATCGTTCCTAAGAAAGTTATTGATGCTGTAGGTATCTTTGCTGAGGTTCAGAATGTACCACAGGGTCAGAAAGCTATCTTTAGAACAAGACTTGGCAGAACAAGAGCTAAGAAGTTCCTTACTCAAGTAGGTCTTTCTGGTGTATATGAAAGCTTCAGACTTGACCATGGTTACTTTGAATTAAGCGGCCATGCAATCGGTGGAGCTTGCTCAATTGATTTTGAGAGAATGCTTGATGGTGCTGAGAATATGGCAGAACTCGTTCAGCTTCTTACAGAGGCACAGACAGATGCTGTATATCAAGAAGTTCAGAGAGCACTTCGCGCAGCTGTAGGTCAGAATGGTGTACCTGCAAACAACAGAGCTAACGTTACTGTTGGTAATGACTTTGATGGACAGGAAATGATGAAGCTTATCTCCACAGTTAGAAGCTATGGAAATGGCGCTGTAATCTTTGCACCACCTGAATTCGTTGCAGCTATGGGCGCAGACGCTATCGTTCCAGTTCCACAGAACGGTAACTATGGTGGCGTATATCATCCACAAGATATTGACGCTATCCACAACACTGGATATATTAACCTCTTTAGAGGTACTCCAATTGTTCAGATTCCACAGTCATTTGTTGATGAGAACAACGTAGAGACATGGATTGACCCACAACTTGCTTACGTACTTCCTACTGGTGGTGAGAGAGTTGTTAAGGTAGTATTTGAAGGAAATACTCAGATGTGGGATTTCGTAAATGCTGACCAGTCAATGGAAATTCATACTTATAGAAAGATTGGTACTGCAATTCTTGCTTACCATAACTGGGGAATTTATAAGAATGAGAACATTCCTCAGACTTATAAGGAAATGTATCCAAACGTATAATTGATTAGATAGGGGAGGGGTTCATCCCCTCCCTATGTTTATTTTGGAGTTAAAAGGAGTAATAAAAATGGATAAGAAGGTAAAGGTTGCAAGTTTAGTTTCACAGAGAGTTGTACTGACTGTACCAGATTTAAGACTTAGAAGAGTTTGGGAAAAGAAAGGTGCGGTTATGACAATTCCTTTTGAACAATTAGAAGAAGCTATGTATAGTCCTGGAGTTGAAAATTTGTTTAGAAATGGACTTCTCGGTATTGATGATATGGAGGTTAAAATTGCGCTTGGTCTTGAACCAGAAGGAGCAAAAGAGCCTGTTAATATTATCACATTAAACGATGAGCAAAGAAAGCGTTATCTTACAGTAATGCCACTTCATGAGTTTAAAGAAAAAATTAGGGAGTTGCCTATTGAACAAATTAACGAACTTGCCGCATACGCTATTGAACATGAGATTTTAGATTTTGATAAGTCTGAAGAAATTAAAAAGTATGTGAATGTAGATGTAATGCGCGCTGTTCAACTTAACCGGGCTGACCAAGCTACACAGGAGAGGTAAAATGACTTCCGTTTATAAAGTTTATGAGGCTTTTTTATCAAAGATGTTAGAGGATGAATGGTTGAACTGGACACAAGAAGAGGTAGAAGCAGATTGGCGTCAACTTCTTTTGGGTGCTTTGCCGAATTTTAAATTTCCTCGTGTAAGTTTGGAATTTAATGAGTCAGGTGATTTTGTTGACGATTTAAACAATGAGGAAATTCAAATACTTGCGACTTTGATGAAGTGTGAGTGGCTTAATAGAGAGATTTTAACTTGGGAAAACGTAAAACCATTATATGTAGAAAGAGATTTCTCCCAAGCAAATTTAATTGATAAGCTACAAAAACTTCTTGACAGGGAGGAATATAAAGCACTAAAACTTGAGCGTGTATATTATCGTTCTAGAAACAGACAGCCATTTGATTATAGAAAATTGGCAGGTGAATAGAATGGATTATATTCCTGAAGTATTAGAAGCATATAATAATAAACTGAAGAGTAAGTTATATGGTTTACTTTGTGAATATGAGCGCGGCCGCGATTGGGAAGGTTTTCTCGATGCAATTTTAATTGAGTTGGAAGGCTTTGATGTAGATGAAAGAACTATTGATTATTATAGTTTATATCATAAGCTTTCAACTTTGAGATATTTGAATTATAATTACTTTAGGAAAACAATTTTTGATTGTATGTCTCTACTCTCAAGAGGGGAGGGAAGACAATGAGTTATTATGAAGATGTTTATTTAAAAAGATTAAATAGATATGGGATTGACTTTCAATCACGTATGCAGCGCCAGCGCGAAGAAAACTTTAAATTACAATTACAGAAATCGGTTTATTATATAGATTTCTTATATGGAGATAAAGAATGCGAAGGCGAATTAACTCCGTATAAACAAAACGAAACTAAAGATTTACACTATCTTTTAACAGACGTACATTTAGATATGCCGAATGGAACTATTTTAATGTTACCAGATAAAGATGGAGAAAGGGTTCCTTGGATGATATATTGGTTAGAAGATTATGTCGCAAGTGGATATAATCGTTATATAGTTTTACGAATGACACATTATCTTACTTGGAAAAATAGGGAAGATAGAAGATGTACTGCTTGGGCATATTTTTATGGTCAGGAAGATAATATGTTAAAGGATGAGTTGAAATCTAGAAGTAGAAATAAGGCTTTATATACTGAGAACTTAAAGTTAAGTTTCTTTATAACTCCGCGCAATGTGAATATTCGCAAGGATGATTATATTGAAGTTGGAGAAGATGAATTGAAAGAGGCTTATGTGGTTACTGGTTATGATATACAATCGACTCCTGGAGTTGAGTTTGTGTCTGTTGACCCTCAGTATATTAGAGATTTAAGTGAACCTCCTATTCAGTCTGCTACAGACCCAGACAGTGATTTCTTCTGGATTAATAAAGGAGGTGACGAATGAGTATAAGAAATTGTGGTGATATTGGTTTGAATACGCAGTATATAGTTAAAAGACTGATGGCAAACCAAAACTTACTAAAACTTTTATACTATACTGATAAAGACCCTCTTGATGGAGATGACCTTACAGTTGACCAAATTCAAGAAGAGGTTTTTGAAAAATTAATTAAAGTCGTTCCTAGGATTGGTCCAAAGGAAACTGCACATTCAATTATAACAGTTACAATACAACGTGGAACAGGTCTAGCCGCTAATGGAGAATTTAAAAATGTGTTAGTTAAGATTGAAGTTTTTGTTCCTATGACTCAATGGATTATTAAAAACTCCAATTTGCGCCCGTTTGCTATAATGGGTGAAATACAGAATTCTCTTAGAGGTAAAAAGATTGAAGGTTTAGGTAAAATGCAAGGCGGAGATTTTGATTTAGACTTTCTTTCAGAAGAAATGACTGCGTATTTAATGACTTTTGTCATTACAAGTTATGATTGATGAAAGAATTTTTCTCGGCTATCCTATAGATTTTAAGGATGTATGTCAGATTTATCCGCCTACTGTGAATGACGTTTGCGGAAATAAGGATTTTTATATTTATCAATCGTTGTTTACTATGACGCAAGAAGATTTAGAAGATGCTTACGCTGAAGGCGCCGGCGCCACCAAAGTTCCAACACCATTTCAATACTTGTTAATGAATTATTATCAAGATGATATGATGAAGGAAAAGATTGAAGATGCTTTTATGAAGTTTGTTCATGAGCCGGTGACTATTGTTCCGGAAATTGAAATGTTGCTTATTGGAAAGAGTGAAGAAGAATTGGACCCAGATGTAGACTTGGAAAATCCAAGATTGCTGACGGAGGAAAATTTTTTCGACTTTCAAAATGCAATTAGGGTGGTAATGGGAGATACTCCTATAGAATCACCTGAACCGGAAGACCCAAACTTGGACCCGCGCATTAAACGATATAAAGAAAAGGTTAAGCGTAGTGAGCGTCTACTTGCTAAAAAGAAAAGAAAAAAGGGCAATGGACCGACTTTAGGAACTCTTCTTGCTGCAATTTGTTGTATGGGAATTGGTTTGTCTCCACTTAATATAGGAGAGATGAGCTATGCGTGCGTTCATTGGTTAGTTTCAATGGAACAGCAAAGGGAAGAATATGACATTGATATTCGCGCCCTGCTTGCTGGCGCGGATAGTAAAAAAGTTAAACCAAAATATTGGATTAAAAATATAGATTGAAATTAATAGGAGGCTATTCAATATGGCAATTATTCTTGATAAATATGCTATTAAAGAAGTTGCTGACGTTATGTTCTATGAGTTAGACTCAAAGGGCGCACCTTCTGCTCCAGTACTTTATCTTGATACACTTAAGACTTCTACAATTTCACAGAGTTCTGAAACTGTAGACGCTAGAGGTGGTAAGGGTAATGTAAAGATTCTTTCATGGGATACTAACAAAGAGCTTACCATTGAGATGGAAGATGCTGTATATAGTGCTAAATCTCTTGGCATTATGTTCGGCGGAGACATGAAGGTTTATGGTAATAAGCAGGAAGTATTAAAGACTTTACGTTTTGATACTGCTAAAATTGCTGAAGCTTCAGCTACAGGAAGTAGTTCAAATGATTATTTAACTTTTGATATCAATAACAATAAATTATATATCGCTAAATCTCTTGTTACTGCTTTCAGCTATCAAAAAGCAGATGGAACAGAAGTTGCAGACCCAGTTCCAGTAGACCGTGCTAGTATTAATTGGACAACTGGAAAAGCTGGTTCACAAGATGTAGAGTTCATCACTTTTGATTTACTTGACTGCACTTCTACTGCTACTCCAAGAACAGCTGATAACGGTGTTATTCAGGGTGGAGTTACTATTGATATCGGTGCAGAATTCGGTGATAATACTTATTACATTACTGGTGATACATATGCTAGAAACGTTGCTTCTGGTAAGGATGAGTTCTTACAGTTTATTATTCCAAAGGGAAAAGTTTCTGCAGAAGATGTAAGTCTTACAATGGAAGCGGATGGTGACCCAGCTACTTTCTCAATGTCAGTACAATGCTTGAAGTCTGAAAGTGGTTCAATGGTTAAATTAGTTAAGTATAACCTTGGTGCTTCTGATGATGCTAGTAGTCTAAAGAATAAGGGTGTTGCTTCTGTTCTTGATGACTTTGATGCAGATGCTAAGCATGACCCATACGTTGATGGTATGAGAGTTGCTGCAGGCGCTTCTCAGAATGAACCAAACTTCGTACCTGGTGAATAATTAGGTAATAAATTAAATAAAAACTAATGGCGGGGAGGCGGCAACGTCTCCTCGTTTTTCTTTCAATTTTCGGGTTCGCGCCCACTATGGAGATAAAGGACATGGAAAATGAATTTGGAATGCAAGAGCTATACTTTGTGCAGCTAAAATCCACTTCTATAATAGAGATAAATGGACGTCAAATTCAGCCTGGT
>Ga0247611_10001421_pt1 | contig 42690 bp, 30 predicted proteins | sample 177DNAGHGhighgp2_FD_192422 | JGI IMG/M metagenome (GOLD analysis project Ga0247611, IMG submission 192422) | Sheep rumen microbial communities from Palmerston North, Manawatu-Wanganui, New Zealand - 1770 DNA GHGhigh gp2 | ecosystem: Host-associated > Mammals > Digestive system > Stomach > Rumen... | reverse complement strand
CCTTCATTTCCCAGGGCTCGCCCGGGGTCAGGACGGCCTTGAGTTGCGGCGTCCCGTTGCCGGCGAGGGCGTAACGGACCATCGCGGCCATCAGGCCCAGGTTGTCGGAATGGACCCGGGCCATTTCCGGATGGGAGCCGCACAGGACCACGCGGCCGGCCTCCGGCGAGGCCTTATGGGCCCATACCACCGGGAGCCCGTCGATATCCCGTTCCAGTTCGCGTCCCTTCGTGCTGTAAGTGGCAAGGATTTCCGTCCCCTCCGGCGCCGTCTCCATAAAGGCGAAGCAGCCGCCGTTGTGACGGACACTGTCGATGTGCATCCGGTCATCGAAGTCGAAATACTGCGTGAGCGGACCGTCCTTGACGATGTCCACGGCCGTATAGGACTTCTCCAGTTTGGTGCCCATGGTGTTTCCGGGCCAGATGCCCAGGTAGGTTTTCGTATTGCTGATCTTGCCCTCCGCATTGCGGGAGCCTGCACTGGCGACGAAAGCGCCCGCGCAGGAGCCCAGGTAGCTGCCGCCCGCCCGGATAAAATCCCGGATGGCCTGCCTTCCGCCCTCTTCCAGGGACTTACCGTGGCCCGCCGCCCGGCCGCCGTTCATGTAGATCATCCGGAAACGCGGAGCGCCGTCCGGATACAGCAGGATGCCGTTCTCGTCGATGGGCGACCCGGCGATAAGCTCCCGCTGACGCAGCGTATCGGTGGGCGTGAACTGATATTTCTGCGTATAGCTGTGCTTCGTGGAGACGAACATCTCCAGGGTCAGCCCCAGCATCTCCGTCACCGGCAGCTCCCGGTAGGAAGTGAGCATGATGCCGCTGTCCATGAACACGTCCTTGTAATATCCCCTCGTATTGTCCTGCCCCAGGGCGGGCAGCATCGTCGCCATCAGGCCGACGCAAAGAATAAAACGCTTCATCGGTTCCTCCGTTTCCGTCAAATATATGAATTTCTTCCCACATTCCCGTGCCTCCTGCTTCCGATGGCGGTATTTCGTTGCCACCGGCAGCATTTTACCCCCATTTTCGCTGCCGGTGGCACCATTTTTCCGCCACCGGCAGCACTTGATCATCGGCCCGACAGTAATTTCAGGATCTCAATCCCGTATTTTGACCAAAGCGCCGGTCCGAAACCGGGAACAGCCAACAGCTGGGCACGGGAACCCGGATTCGCATCCGCGATTCCCAGCAGCGTCTTCTGATGCAGGATGACATAGGCCGGGACATTCTCCGCATGCGCTTTCTCCCGCCGCCACGCAATTAGCCGCTCCACCAGTTCGGGGTGACGGTTATCCGTATAGACATCCCGGCTATCCTGCGACTTGCCTTTCCGCTGGGACTTCGTTTCCTCCATAAGAGCCATCGTTCGAAGTTTCCGAAAGGTATCGACGTCAAATCCCTCCTTACTGACTTCCCGGAGGGTGTCCCTGTGGACCTGCCACTGGGGCAGCAGGTCGGCAGCCAGATTCCGGATGCGTTTCCGGACTTCGGCATTATCGATTTCGACCGCCAGGAAGGAGTCGAGGCGAAGACCGTCCACGCGGGGAAGGAAGAATGCACTGGCCTTGGCGACACGCTCATCCGTCAAGGATGGATTGTCCCGAAGCCTGTGCAACTGCCCTCTGAAACGTTCGGCGATCTTCTCAGACTCGACGATATCACCGGAGATGTGCTCCAGCCTTTCCATTTGGGACGGATAGGTGGATGCCAGCGTGGATTCTTTCCAGTATTTCCTAAGAGTCAACACCATACGCCGTAAATCAGAGAAATCGAAGCACGCGCACAAGCACGCCAGGACGTATTCTTTCCGATACCCCGGGAGTGCACTTTCCACCGATTGCGGTGTAGGGAAGGACGCATTGAAATGGGAGACATCGGCATCCGAAACCAGCAGGGAGGCATAAATCGGCCTGGTCAGGGAAATACCGTCCAGGGTCCGGCAGCGCGACAGGGCGACATACACCTGACCGAAAGCAAAGGCGGATCCGGCATCGATGATAACGTGGTCGAACGTGAGTCCCTGGCTCTTGTGGATCGTGATGGCCCAAGCCGGTCGCAGCGGCAGTTGCCGGAATGTTCCCTTCCTTTCCTGGGTGATCTCTCCGGAAGACTCGTCCAGCGAGTATTGAAGATTCTCCCACTCAAGACGTTCGACAGGGATGTCGTTACCCTGATCATCCGTAACGATGACGGCCTGGTCGTCCATGGATTTGACGGTTCCCAGTTTCCCGTTGAAGTACAATCCGCCGCCGTCGTTTCTGATGAACATGACCCGTGCTCCTGTTTTCAGACTCAGTTTCCCGTCGGCCGGATACATGCTCTCCGGATAATCGCCATCCACCTGGGCATCGAAGAGGAACGGTTCGCCCGGAAGGGCGGCCATCCTGGCATCATTGATGCTGTCCGCCTGATAGTTATGGGTGGTCAGCCGGATCCAGTCATCCCCGGCCGGAGCACCGACACGGGCATTCAGGCGCCTGAGCATTTCAGGGGTGACGCGGGCATCCCGGATTCCGTTGAGCAGTTCGATGAAATCGGCATCATCCTGACGGTAAACCTTCTGCAACTCGATGGTGACATAGGGAACAGACTGCAGGGCCTTGCTATGGAAAAAATAAGGGGAAGGATAGACTCTCCCGATATAGGGCTTCTCCGCTTCCGTCACCACGGGAGACAGCTGCTGGGCGTCACCGATCAGTAAAAGCTGGACTCCGCCGAAAGGTTGGGACGAATGCCGGTAACGCCGGAGTACCATATCCACAGCGTCGAGAAGATCGGCCCGGACCATCGAGATCTCGTCGATGACAAGAAGCTCCAGCGTCCTGATAATCTTGATTTTGTCTTTCCGAAGTCTCCGCGAGAACTCTTTCGTCTGATACTCGGTCTTCAGCTCCGGGACATCGGGAAGGTACGGGCAGAGCGGAAGGGAGAAAAAGGAATGGATCGTACTGCCTTGCGCGTTCACGGCGGCAACGCCGGTAGGGGCCAGAACGACCATCCGCTTGGCCGTATGCTGGGCAATATGCCGGAGAAAAGTCGTTTTTCCAGTCCCGGCCTTTCCAGTCAGAAAGACGGAGACGGAAGTTTCCTCTACATACTGTTCGGCCAGAGCGAAGAGATGATCTTTTTTCATAGGTGTGAATCCAGGAGTTCAGCGGTTTCTTTATAGGTGAGGCCGGTGACACGGGCAAGCTGGTGGATGTCCGTCGAAAAGCGGAAACGGAGCTGTCGGAGGATTTCCGTCCGCTCGGCCGGCGTCAGTTCACGGAAGGTGTACTTATGGAACAGGGTCCGGCACAGATCCGGTACGGCGGCCAGGACGACCTGGTCCGTAAAGGAGGGTGCCGATTCCGGGGCCGATTCCATCCTACGTTTCGCCTTGGAGGAGTTCCGAAGGAAATAATCCATGCGTTTGGGCGTCCGGAAATACTTTTCGACCAGCGCGATATCCACATAGGACGACGGCAGGATGTATCCGTCCTCTCCGACAAGCCAATGTCCGGGAACGGTCACTTTGCTGTGCAGCAGTTTCATGCGCTCCTTTCCGACAGCGAGTCCACACGGACGCCTTTGGGCCGGGTCGCATTGAAAAAGAGGTTCCCGGTTCCCCAGGGATACTGCGTGGGATGGGAACAGATGTTGGCGGCCACACTGTTCATCTGGACGTATGCGATGGCCTTCTCCGGTTCTTCGTTGCCGGAGGGAATCCGGTCGGTTTTCACGCCGTTCTCCTTCAGGAACTTGGCAATCCCGTATTTCTTCCGGTAGTACTGGGAATAACGTCTCTTGAATTCGCCGATGAATGCATCCACGTCCTCCCGCGTCCCGAAAAGGATGAAATGAACATGGTTGGACATCAGGATGAATGCCAGAATGGCAAGCGCCGGCATCGAGGCGGCCAGAACCGCCACATAATTCATCCCAACCTTGAAATCAGCTTCCTCCCGAAACCACAAGCCGTCCTCCAAATGATCCGTGGTGACAAGCCAGATACTCTTCTCTTTCCGCATACTCCATTTGTCAAAGCCACAGTGCTCTGTCTTCACAAAGATAACGGGCGAGCGGTTAATCTCCAAATCTATTTTCAGGTTTTTACGGCCGCTTTCGGTCCGCTCTTCCGCTCCTTTTCCGCCCCGGTGCCACCCCGGTGCCGCCCCGGTGCCGCCGGTGGCGGTTTTTCCCCGCCACCGGCAGCATTTTACCCCCATTTTCGCTCCCGGTGGCAGGAAAATGGCGCCACCGGCAGCACTGGGCCTTCGGAAAGGACTGGATATACAAAAAGCGCCTCGCAGAACCTGCAAAGGCGCTTTAAGCGGTGCGGACGAGGCTCGAACTCGCGACCCCCGGCGTGACAGGCCGGTATTCTAAACCGACTGAACTACCGCACCAATTTGTCAGTGATCTTCCCTTTCGGGATTGCAAAGGTACGAACTTATTTTGATTCTGCAAATATTTTGAAAACTTTTTTCACATTTCTTTCCATCTTTGATGCGGAATCACGGAAACGACCTGCCACCATGACCCCCGCATCGCCATCATCGAACCGGATTCCCTCGCCGCCGCCGGGCTCGTGGACATTGACAGAATCTGACCTATCACAAATAAGAGTTGACGTGCAAGGGGGAACGGACTACCTTTGCAAGTATTTGCTCCTTACTTTCGCAGCCGCCGCCCTGCTTTTCGGCTGCACCAAACCCGCCAGCGAAACACCGCTTCCCGAAGAAGCCGCCTACCACGGAAAACTGTCCGTCATCGAAATCGGCGACACCCTCTATGAGCAGGAAAACGTCAAGGTCAGCTATGACCTGGACGACAGGACGGTCGATATCTCCCTGTACGACGTGAGTTTCTCTTCCAAAATGCCCGTCAAGCTCGCGGTCGTCGTGCTGGAGGACATTCCCTTCACCAAACAGGGGTATTTACCACTGTAGAATAAAGCAATCCCCGCCCGGATGCATCAGTTTGGAACGGTAATTGAGGCATTCCGTACCGACATTAAACTTGGAACGATATGAAAAAATTGCTTCTTGCGGCGGCCTTCGCCTGTCTGGCCCTTTTTACTTCCTGTGAAAAAGGTGTCACCAATACCGGGGACTTAACCGGTACCATTTACGGTGTCTGGATGCTTGATTCCAAGACCGTTGACAGGGAAACAATCAAAACCACCGATTTTTCCAGCGAACATTTCTACCTGTGTCTGAACAGGATACGGATGGCCTTCGGCAAAACGGGATCACTCACCGGGTTCGATTTGGAACACGTCGATGTCGATTGCTCCTGGTACGCTTACAATGACCAGAAGCATCAGGTTTCATTTGACGATCCCGTCGTGCTGAGACAAGGGCTCAAGGAAGTCATGAATTTACATGGAACTTACGACGTACTCGAACTGTCCAAGGAAAAGCTCGTCATTTCCAAGAAAACCGGAGGGTCGACTACGACCTATTCCTTCCATAAGATGTTCCTACAGGAGGAAGACAACCCGGAATAGACCATTTCCAGTCGACAAGTTCCTTTTCCGGAACACAACGCAGTGAGGAGCGCAGGATAACATCCCGCGCTTCTTCCGTCTTGCCGCCCCGGCTCATTTTTTCCCTACAACCCCCAAGGGGAATGGGGGCAGAACGCCAGGTTAGGGAGGCGAGGACGGAAACAAGGATAACCATTTGCAGGGAAAAGCAGGATTTTGTATTTTTGAAAGTTGTAAGATGAAAGGAGCAAAGAACGTTTCATCCGGAAAACATACGCACAGCCAGCCCTATGAAAAGATCCATTCTACTTCTTGCCGCCCTGATCTCCTGCGGGACGGGGAACGGGCCCTGGTCCCTGGACCGGGATGCCACGATGCTGGACGCCGGAGACCGGGCCCGGGTCAACGTGAACGGTCCGGCTCCCCGCGGCCTGGTCTGGACCTCGACCGACGGGAAAGTGGCGCAGGTGGACGGCCGGGGCGAAGTCCTCGCCCTGGGAAACGGTGACGCCTGGATCATGGCGAGCGACCCGCGCACCGGCACGAAGGACAGTTGCCTGGTCACCGTGGGCTATGAGGCCCAGAACCCCATCCTCCCGCCCGCCTGGGACCTGTATATCGCTGACGGTGAGCCCCATGTCTTCGACGGAAGGATGTACATCTTCGGATCCCGGGACCATTATGACGGGATGGGAAGCGACGGCCGCGTGGAGTGGTGTTCGGACAATTACCATGTCATCTGGTCCGACGACCTTCGCCATTGGACCGATGCCGGAGAGGCCCTGAACCTGAAGGACATCCCGGAAGAGGTCAAGGGGGACGGCATCCGGCTATGGGCCCCCGACGTGTTCCGCGATCCCCGGACGGGCAAGTATCACATGGCCGCCTGCACCAACAACGGGAGGGCCTTCCTGCTGGATGCCGACCGGCCGGAAGGCCCCTATACGAACGCCCGGACCATCACCCTGAACGGGCAGGGACTCGGGCACATCGACCCGGGCATCCTCGTGGACGATGACGGGAAGGTCTATCTGGCCCTCCCCAAGTTCATCGTGGCCCAGCTGGATCCGGACGACTATTCCCGCATCCTGCCGGAGACCGTGCGGGACATGACCCCGTTCATGCCTACGGACAACGAGCCCTTCGAAGGCCCTTCCCTCCGGAAACGGGGCGACACCTACTACTACATCTACATCCAGAACACGGGGAAGATTGCCGAGAACGGCGCCGTACCCACCCGGATGGCCTACCTGACGGCCAAGCACCCGCTCGGGCCCTATACGTACCGGGGACTCATCGTGACCAACCACAATTACCCGAACGCGGGCAATGTCCACGGCAGTTTCGAGCCCTTCCAGGGCCAATACTGGCTGCAGTATCACAAGAGCGTTCCCGGGCTTCGGATGACGCGGGTGCCCAACCTGGAGCCCCTGGTATTCAATGACGACGGGACGATCCGGGAAGTGAAGATGAGCACATCCGGGGTGCGCGGCGCCTTCGGAACCGGCGATACGGTCCAGGCGGGCGGTGCCGTAGAGTATTCCACCGGACGGAAGCCGGGCATCTACCAGCTGAAGAAGGGCGCCTACTCCTACATTTCCTTCCGGGAGGACGGGCAATGGGCCTGCTACCGCTACTTTAGTTTTCCCGAAGCGCCGAACAGTCTGACACTCAACATATTGACAGGAAGCCCCGAAGGCATCCTGGAGGTAAGGAAGGGGTCCCCGGACGGGCCGGTCATCGCCTCCGCCACCCTGCCGGATACGGGCTGGAAGTGGAAGGAAATCACCCTCCCCGTGGAGTGCGGACCGATGGAACGGGAGACCCTGTATCTGGCGGCCTCCCACGCCCCGCTGTCCGTCCGGTCCTTCCGTTTCGGCCGATAGCCATTTCCCGCTGAATCTCAGCGATTTTCCGTATCTTTGCGACGATGGACAGTTTACAGCAAGCCCTCCGGGAAAGGGTGCTCCGCCTGGACGGAGCGACCGGGACCCAGATCCAGCGGTATTCCCTGACGGAAGAAGATTTCCGCCGGGGCGCCTTCGAAGACGCCCCCACCCTGCTGAAAGGTAACAACGAGTGCCTGAACCTGACGCGGCCGGACATCATCGCGGCCGTCCATGAGTCCTACATCGCCGCCGGGGCCGATATCATCGAAACGAACACGTTCAGTGCCAACCGGATCTCCCAGAAGGAGTACGGGCTGGAGGCACGGGCGCGGGAGATGGCCCTCGCCGGGGCCCGGATCGCCCGGGCGTGTGCGGACCGCGCGATGCGGATGCCCGGTCAGGCCGGGCATGACGGCGCCGGTGCCCCCCGTAAGGTCTGGGTGGCCGGCAGCATGGGCCCGACCTCCAAGTCGCTGACACTCGCCCCGGACATCGCCCGCCCGGCGGAAAGGCCCTACAGTTTCGACGAGATGGCGGAGAGCTACCGCGAGCAGGCGGAGGCCCTCATTGAGGGCGGTGTGGACTTGCTGCTGATCGAGACGGCGTTCGACGCGCTGAATGTGAAGGCGGCGCTGTATGCGGTGGAGACGAGATTTCTCGACTCCGCCTGCGGCTCCGCTCGAAATGACAACAAAAAAACCGCCCGGAACGACAAGGAACCCTTCCCGGTGATTGTATCGGTGAGCGTGGGCGACCGGAGCGGGCGGACGCTGACCGGCCAGACGCTGGAGGCGTTCTTTACCGCTGTGCGGCACTATCCGCTGACCGCTTTCGGCGTGAACTGTTCGCTCGGGGCCGACGGGCTCCTGCCGCTGGTGAGGGACATCGCCGCCTTCAGCGACGTGCCGGTCATCTGCTATCCGAATGCGGGCCTTCCCAACGAGCTGGGCGGCTACGACCAGACGCCGGAGCAGATGGCGGCCCAGATGACCCGGCTGGACAGTCTCGTGAACATCGCCGGCGGGTGCTGCGGCACTACGCCGGAGCATATCGCCGCCCTCCCGGAGTTGTCCCCCGCCCCGTCGAAAGAGCCCTCCAGTCAATTGACAGTCAGCGGCTTGGATGCCTATCTCATCGACACGGAAAAACGGAACTTCACCCTCATCGGCGAACGGACCAATGTTGCCGGCTCCCGGAAGTTCGCCCGGCTCATCGCCGAGGGGAACTACGACGCCGCCCTGGAGGTGGCGGCCGGGCAGATCGAGGGCGGAGCCAGCATCATCGACATCAACATGGACGACGGCATGCTGGACGGGCCCCGGTGCATGGAAACCTTCGTCCGCACCCTGGAGAACGACCCCGCCGTCGCGAAGGCCGCCCTCATGATCGACTCGTCCCACTGGGACTGCATCCTCGCGGGACTCAAGAACGCCCAGGGCAAATGCATCGTCAACTCCATCAGCATCGCCGGCGGGGAGGCCGCCTTCCTGGAAAAAGCCGCGGAAATCCACCGCCTCGGTGCCGCCATGGTCGTCATGGCCTTCGACGAGGAAGGGCAGGCGACCACCTATGGGAAGAAGGTCGCCGTCGCGGAGCGGGCGTACCGGCTCCTGACCGGCATCGGCATTCCGGCGGAGGATATCATCCTGGATGTCAATGTATTGTCCATCGGAACGGGCATCCCCGAGCACGACCGCTACGGGATCGATTTCATCGAGGCGGTCCGCTGGATCAAGGAGAATCTTCCCGGGGTCCATACCTCCGGCGGCATCTCCAACCTGTCTTTCGCTTTCCGGGGCAACAACCCCGTCCGGAGTGCGATGCACGCGGTTTTCCTGTACCACGCCATCCGCGCCGGACTGGACATGGCCATCGTCAATCCGGGGATGGTCCTGCCGTACGACGACATCGAGCCGCACCTGCGGACGGCCGTGGAAGATCTCATCCTCTGCCGGGTGCCGGATGCGCTGGAACGGTTGACGGCGGTCATTCCGGGCGGGAGCGAAGAATCAGATTCTTTCGTCGGGCTGCGCCCTCCTCAGAATGACAAGAAAGGACTGTGCCCTCCTCAGAATGACAAGGTTCCTGTCATTTCGAGCGAAGCCGAAGGCGGAGTCGAGAAATCTCTCCGGCAGATGCTCATCACCGGCCGTGCCGAGCACCTGCAGGAAGCGGTCAGGGCCGCCCTGGAGCGGCTGGGGAGCGCCGTGGCGGTCATCGAGGGGCCGCTGATGGCCGGGATGGAGGAGGTCGGACGACGCTTCGGCGAAGGGAAAATGTTCCTCCCGCAGGTCGTCAAGTCGGCCAAGGTGATGAAGGACGCCGTCGCCATCCTGGAACCGTACATGCAGGAAAGCGAGCAGGCCACGCAGAAGCCCGTCGTCATCCACGCGACGGTCAAGGGGGATGTCCATGACATCGGCAAGAACATCGCCGGCATCGTCCTCCGCTGCAACGGATTCGAGGTGGTGGACCTGGGCGTGATGGTGGACAAGGAGACCATCCTGGAGGCCGCGGAGAAGCATCATGCCGCCCTGATCGGCGTGAGCGGACTTATCACCCCGTCCCTGTTCCAGATGGAGGAGCTGTGCCGGGAGATGCACGCCCGCGGGCTGGATACGCCCCTGTTCATCGGCGGCGCCACGACATCGGCCCTGCATACGGCCGTGAAGCTGGCTCCGCTTTACGAGCACGTCTTTTATGCGCCGGACGCCTCGGCCGGGGCCGTCCTGGCGAAAAAATGTCTCCGCGACCGGGAAGCCTTCGAGGCCTCCCAACATGCGGAGCAGGCCCGGATCCGGGCGCTGCATCAGGGACGGAAGAGCGTACCGGCCCCCGCTGAGGCAGGCTTTGCCCCGGAGTCTTACCTGCGCACCGTCCCGGAGGATCTTCCGCTCACGGAAATCCCGTTGGAAGCGCTCGTTCCCCTGTTCGACTGGCCGATGTTCCGGCTTGTCTGGGGCGTCCGGGAATCGGCGGAACTCACCGCCGAAGGGCAGGCCGTCCTGCGCCGGATGGTCCGGGACGGCGCCGTCACCGTCCGGATTGCCGCCCGTTTCTTCGCGGCCCGGCGGGAAGGCGACCTCATCGACCTCGGTCCCGCGCAACTGCCCATGCTCCGCCAGGAAGAGGCTCCCGGGCGTTCCCTGGCCGATTTCGTTCCCCCGGAAGGCACCGGTCCCTTCGGCCTTTTCGCCGTCAGCGTCCACGACCATTCCTGTCATTCCGTCCATTCCTCCTGTCATTCCGGACATTCCTCCTGTCATTCCGAGCATTCCTCCTGTCATTCCGAGCGAAGCGAAGGAATCTCCTGCGCCTGCGAAGCCTGCCACCCCGACTACGACTCCCTGATGGAGCGCGCCGTCCGCGTCACCCTCGCCGAGGCGGCATCCACCTGGCTGGACCGCCGGCTGGAAGCCTGGCTGCCCGCGGGCGCCCGCATCGCCAAGCCGGCCGCCGGCTACGCCTCCTGCCCCGACCACAGCCTCAAGCGGGACATCCTGCGGCTGCTGCCGGAGGACATCGGCATCACCCTGACCGAAAGCTGCGCGATGAAACCCGACGCCGCCATCTGCGGCTTCATCGTCCTGCACCCCGAGGCCGGATATCCGGAAATCCGGCACATCGGCCCGGGCCAATACGAACACTATGCCGCGGCCCGCGGGTTCTCTCCCGACGAGGCGCGGACCTTCCTTTCCCATCTGCTATGAGAATCACCGACCTGCTGGATCCCCGCCATCCTTTCCCTTCGCTGGAAATCGTTCCGCCCCTCGGCGGCATCACCAAGGATGAACTCCTGGGGAACATCGCCCCCCTGATGGAGTTCAAGCCCCGCTACATCAACGTCACGACGCACCGGGACGAGGTCCGGTTCGTTTCCCTCCCCGACGGAACTTTCCGCCGGGAGGTCACCCGCAGCCGTGTCTCTCCAGTCGCCGTGTGCGGCAGCATCCAGGCGCGGTACCAGGTGGAAGTGGTCCCGCATGTCATCTGCGCGGGGAATACGGCATCGGAAATCGAGTGGCTCATCCAGGATTTCCAGTACCTGGGTATCGACAACGTCATGGCCCTGCGGGGGGATTCCCTGACGGGCGAAAAGCGTTTCACCCCCACCCCGGGCGGGTTCTCCCATGCCGACGAACTGGTCCGCGCCATCCGCAGGATGGAGGGCGGGGACCGTTTCTGCATCGGCGTCGGTGCCTATCCCGAAAAGCACTTCGAGGCGGCGAACTCAGAAACGGACATCGCCTTCCTGAAGCAGAAGGTCGATGCGGGGGCGGACTGCATCATCACCCAGATGTTCTTCGACAACGAGGTCTTTTTCCGCTTCGTGGACCGCTGCCGGAACGCGGGCATCTCCGTGCCCATCATCCCGGGCCTCAAGCCCCTCACCACGGCCCGCCAGGTGCAGCTGTTGCCGGAATCCTTCTCCATCGACCTGCCCGTGGAACTCACCGAGGCCGTCCGCAAGGCCAGAGACGACCGGGAAGCCGTCCGCCGCATCGGGGTCGAATGGTGCACCGCCCAGTGCCGCGGCCTCCTGTACGAAGGCGTTCCCGCCGTCCACTTCTACACCATGGGAAAATCCACGAGCGTCGTGGAAGTGCTGCGGAACTGCTTCTGAGGCCGTTCTTTGACAAAAGCTACCTACCTTCCCTCAACCGCTTCGTCCCGGGCGATCCGTTTTATCAGTCCCATTCGATCAAATAGGCTTCCCCTTCCGGGAAGGAGAGATTGAGCGTTCCGCCCGTGACCGGGAGGGTCTGCACCGAATGGTCAGCAGTATAGGTAGCCGTTACGGAATGGACCGTATTGTCAAAATGCAGGGTGGCGTTGATGGTATCGGTCCCCGTCGTGCTGGGGATGCGGTTGGTGACAACGGCCTGGTACTTTCCGTCCGGAGCACGGAAGCAGCCCACAACACACGTGGAGCCCGTCACACTGCTCAGCGCGCCGTAACCGGTACGGGATTCATACAGGCGCAACGTGGAATTGTCCGGCATGATACAACCGTCGGCATGGCTCTGGCACAATTTCGCGCCGAGAACCTGGATATCACTGTTGAGTCGCTGCGCAATATAGTAGTTATCTGTAGGATTTCCGTGCAAATCCACCAAAAAGCGCTTGTCGTCCGTGTAGCCTTCGAATTCGCCGCCATTGTAGGAGGGGAAATAATAGCAGAAGTAGGAATAGCCCTTGGAACCCATGGCAATGGCGGAAAACGCATACCAGCGGATTTCGTCGGTGCGCTGCACGCTCTGGTTCATGGTCCAGCCGGAGAGGCCGATCATCCAGAAATGCTTCCCGGCGGCCAGCGTCTTGGCCCGGATCAGATCCAGCGCATAATAGTGGCTCGAGATGACGCCGAAACGGGTCCCGGCACCGTCCCAATAATTGGGATACGAGTCAAAGGATATGCTGTGGAGCCCCTTTCCGGCCATCCAGGCGTCAATATACTGTTCGTAAGAGGGATACCCAAGCTGCCCGGTATTCGCATAGGCCGGGAACAGGTTGGCAAACGCCACCCGGCCGGGATATCGTTCCTCATAGGCCTTCTGGGTTTCCTGATACTGGGGGAACCTCGCCCCTCCCGGTTCGTCTCCCATGACGTGTCCCACATAATACGGGTCGCCGGCATACTGGTCGATGGCGGCGAACTCCGCGGCACGGGTGCTGGCACTGCTCCACCAAAGGTCGGTGCTTCCCTGTGCGATCAGGCGCATGTCGAAGGTGTGGCAGTGAGCCAGGAGCGCCTGGGTCTCGGCTACGGTGAACTTATCCTTGGCGGAGATAGCAAGCAGGATATTCATACCGCACTCTTTGATCTGGCGGACCGTCGATTCGGCAACAGGGTCCACCGACCATCCGTAGGCGCTGTCATGGAAAGGATGCCACCAATAGGAGATCGGGAAACGGTTGCCTACCTTGTACACGTCATAATCGACCCCGCCCGGTGCGGAGATGAGGTTATTGACCGGCGAATTGGACGATGTCACGGTATTCATCAGATACAGGTCCGTCCGCTGAACCGTATAGTTGCCGCTTCGTGTACGGGTTTCCCGATGGAAGAAGGTCCGCTCTCCGGCGGCGTCTTTCCGGTAGAACTTGATGTCGATGCGGGTGTATGTTCCCGTCGCCACCGGGACATAGACATTGCCATTTCCCTCGCAGGCTACAGAAATGCTGGACGGAGCCGTAGAAGCCTGCGCCGGCAGGAACGTGGTTCCGGCCAATGTCGGATCCAGGGAGTAGGTCCCCGTGGGCTTTGCCCCATAGAAGGTGAATTCCGCCACGAAAGAACCTCCGGTAACGTTGGTCACGGGGAACCGGAAAACGCCGCCCACCTGCTTGAAAACGATGGTCGTAGCTCCTTCCGCAAAGGAAGCAACCATCGGAACACTGACATGGCCGGCCGGGGGGGCATAGGATTCGGGGAGGGTGAACCGGAGCATTCCCTGCGCATAGACACCGTCATTCGTGCCGTTCTCCGCCTGGACGGGATAGGTGGCGACCGTCGTTATCTCGGTGTTTTCCGGGATGACCCCCCGGAAGGAATTGCCATATTCACAGGTAAAATCGTAGAAGTTGCCGTCGGTAGCCAGGACGGAAATCTCATCTCCCGCAGCCCATGCGAAAGCCCCTGCGTCCGTCAGCGTCGCTTTCGTTTCCGCAACGGAAGCCTGAAGGACGACATCCTTATAGCCTGTCGGCACGGGATGCGTCTCCTCCGGATCCTGCCGGTGGCAGGCAACCAGGCCGCACAGGAACAGGCTGAAAAACAATGCTATGTGTGCTGTCCTTTTCATCTTTGCTATTCATTGACAGGATGGGAGTCTTCGCCGACGAAGGTACGCTGCGTGGACGCGGGATCTTCCAAGACGCAGCGGACGGACATGGCATTGGCATCGTACGCCCAGTTCCCATAGGGAGCCCAGTCGCCGCCCGCATTCAGCTGCAGGTAGCTGCCTTCCTTGAAGGTGCCGCCTGCGTTGGTCAGGTAGCCGGCCGTCCAGGTGAAACTCGCTCCCGTATTGGAAAGTCCGCCATATGCGTCCAACAATCCCGTTCCCGGGAAGAAAATCCCCTCGGAATCCGTCGCCGAGGTCTTGAACGTCCGGCCGAAGGACGATTTGGGAAGTTCCCCATAGGTCATCAAGTTGGCGAAAGCGCCGTAGTTGGCAACCTTGTAGCCGGCAGGGCAGGGGTCATAGACCGTTTTGACGACGTCATTATCCGTGGCGAAAACGGCGTTTCCATTCCAAAGGTTCTGATAGCCCGTAGTGTTGGAATGGGTATGGTACCACGAGAAGGAATACGGCGTGAAAAACCGGTTCGGCATCTGGATACCATATTGCAAGGGACGGTCTTCTTTCCCATCCAGATAACCGCTGATCTCCCACGGCAGGTCCCCGGTCTGGGTTCTTTGCGTCGCGCTCCCGTCCGCATTGAAATCAAATCCGAGCATCGGGTCCTTCCGGCCCCACTGGTAATAGACATTGCCGCCGAGAGGGGCGTTCGCATCCTGGAAGAACTTGACGATGGCTGTCTCACCGCTTTCCTCCTGCGTCACTTCCGCCCATGCCTCCCTCGGGCGCGGTCCGCCGGGCGAATCATACCAACCCAGGTTCATGTTCATCACTTCATTGGAACCGAGACGGTGGGTAGAAAAACGCTGCGGCTCCATGAACCACAGATGCCAGCTCCAGAGAACCTTCTTGTTTCCATGGGCATCGACATCAAGGAGTGCAACGACGGCATTGCCTTCTTCGATATCGCTGCCGACCTCTAGCAAGATCCCCCAGCCTCCGGAATCGACAGAGATGTTGATGGTTGTGCTGCAATCTTTCCAGCAAAGAATGGCCCCGAAATGTTGGCCTTTGATTGCGTCCCTGACATAGGGGATAGGCGATCCATTCGCGATGGCAACACCATCCCCCCGGATCAGATCAGCAAGCATGTCACTTCCCGTATTACCGGTTTGGAAGGCAGCAGTATTCGTTTGCCCGCCTTTCAAGCTGTTGCCATAAATACAGTCCAGGAGAAACCAGCCAGGAGAACCGACCACATAGCAGTTGGCTGTCGTCATAGGGATTCTTTCCCCTTTCACATTGAGGGTTGCAAGGTCGATAGCAGCATCCCTCGTAGCGTTCCCGTACTGTGGTTCGGTGGGTCCATGCCAGACACGCGTTGTCGATGTCGTATTGGCTACGGCCGAAAGCCACTTGGACTCACCGTCTCCGGAGCCGACACCGGTAGTCTGGCCAGCAGGGAAAGAAAGCCAGTCCGGGCACTCGGTGCTCCAGGTCGCTCCCTCATCCACGGAATACCGCGTAATGGTCCAGGGAACAGGCTGCTTCACCGTACCGCTTCCGCTGATCGTCCGATAGCTGGTTACCGAATAGTTCCTGGCATCGCCCGCATGGGGAAAGGTCTGGAGCGGTGTCGCCTCCAGGCTATACTTCCAGGGAAGACCGATATCGTTGATATAGCATTTCTTGGTCGCCTCAACCGTGATGTCGACGCCGGCCTGCTTGAGGGCCAGCGTACGGACGGACCCGTCCGAGAAGGAAAGCATGAGGGACAGCTCGGACTGGTCCATGGGAAGGGTCAGGAAGGTGAACATCAGGGGATCGGTCGTACTCAGGACAACCCCTTCCGGAATATCCAGGTAGATCTCGTTGCTTCCGTTGATCACGCTGGACAACCGGGCCGCCCCGTCACTCCCGATGGTCACGGTGAAGGCGCCGGCGAGGAAGCTGTCCGCCTGGGTGGATTTCAAGGTAATCCGCCTGAGCGTCAATCCGGAAGAGGGGAAAGCGCTCTTGGAGGTAAGCGTGAACCGCAGGGTGGTGACCAGCGGACTGAAACTCAGGTTCACATCGCCTCCGGTCGCCGTCGTGGCCGCATACATGAAGGCATAGGCCATGTCGGGCTTCAGTTCGTTGCCCACCCGGGTGAATGACTGGGCGGAGGGAAGCGAACCATTGATCCGGGCGGTGGTGCCGCCGTCCGTGGAGGTCAGGATGAGGTCCGAGGGAGCACCTGCCATCGCAGGGGACGGATACATCCCGAAGAAATAGTGCGTCCCGGTGCCCCAGACCAGCTCCCCGTCCACCGGCTCGACCGAGGCCAGATGCCGGTTGCCCGAAAAGTCGTCCGGAATCACCCTGTACTGGGCCATCTTGTCCTCCGCCGCCTGCTGGCACAGGATGGTGACCTGATCGGTCGGGAGCCAGCTGATCCGTTCCATCGTGGAACTGGAAGAAAGCGGCCGTCCAGCCCCGTCCAGCCCCGTATATTCCGTCCGGGTTCCGCTTTCGCTTCCCCGCGTCCTGTAATCACTTTGATAGGCTGCGGAAGCACCGAATACGATGACCCCCTCCTTCCCTTTGTCCGGCACCAGGAATCCCTGGCAGCCGGACAAAAGGACAAGGGCGATCGGCAATACGATTCTGGAAAGGCTATCCCCTAGTCTTGGATACATTTTGTTTGTATTCATGTTTATGCCTCGTCCCGGTCACACATGCAAGGGAATGGCTATTCAACAATACACCGGACGGATAACCCGAAGCCGTCACCGATATAGTGCTCAGTATAGCCCCATCCCTGGCCAAAACCCTGATTCAATTGTAGATAAGTACCTTGATCAGGACGATCCGAGTCATCAGGATAGCGCCCAGCCGTCCAAATAAGAGCTATTCCGTCATTCGCTAGATTTCCGGTTTCTTTATCAAGCATTCCATTTCCCGGGAAATAAATACCTTCTGTATCGGAGGATGATGTCTTGAATGCCCGGCCGTAACTGGCCGGCAGTTCCCCGTATTGCAGCAGGTTCTTGAAAAAATCCTTGTTGGGCATTTTGTATCCCGGCGGGCAAGGGTCATATACGGTTTTTATGACTGGATTGTCCGTATCCACCACTGCCTGGGCGTTCCACAAGTTCCCGAAGCCATCCTCCCTCTGATACCATCTGTTATTGCTGTAATGCTTAAGAAAATGATTAGGATATTGAATGCCCACATAAACCGGCCGCTGACTTTCATTTATAGTTTGGGCCGTCGCCTTCCACATTACTTCAGTATTCGGATAATACTGAGTCTTCTCGCTTCCATCTTCGTTGTATCCCAGCATCGGGTCCTTTCTTCCCCACTGGTAATAAACGTTGCCGCCAAGAGGTTTGTTGGACTGCTGATAGAATTTGACAATATCTGTTTCGCCTGTTTCGTCCTGCTTGACTTCAATCTGGATTTCGCGCGGAGGGGCGACGCTGGCTGCATCTGCCCAGCCCAGGTTCATTGTCATCACTTGCCGGTCACCAATCGTCTTCGTTTTAAACTTTGAAGGCTCCATGAACCAAAGATGCCAACTCCAGATAACTTCTTTATTGCCATCCTTATATCTCAAGGCAATAACGGCATTTCCTTCTTCCAGATTATTTATATTTAGCCATATGCCCCACTGATTATAGTCTTCTATCTCAATTGAAGTGGTGCAATCCTTCCAACAGACAACAGCTTCATAGGGTCTCGTCCATTCCAGAGTATTACTTGCTAAAAATGGATCGACGATGGCATTACCATCCCCTCTGACCAACTGTTCAAGCATATTAGACTGCGTATTACCAGTATTGTAAGCCAAAGCATTGGTAGCACCATTCTTTAAAGCATTGCCAAAAATAGTGTTGATGATATAATGCCCCGGAGAGCCGACGACGTAACAGTTAGCGGTACTCATGGTCCCTGAGTGTTTCCCATCAGGAGTCAGATAAGAAAGACTGAGTGCAGTGTCGTACGTAGCGTTGTTAAATTGAGGAGTTGTCGGTCCGCTCCAACTACGAGTCACCTCCGTATTGTTCGCCGCAAAGGCAGCGGTTGCGGTTTCACCTGACGAGCTACCGGTTCCGCTCGTGGAGGTTGATGGGGTGAGCGCTGCCGGACGGCTGGTGGTCCAGGCACCATTTACTGCGTATCGGGAAACCGTCCAAGGGGTGGCCACCTTTGTTCCGCTATCGCTGATGTACTTATAACTCGTTACCGTATAGCTCGCGTTTTGCGCGTCACTGGTAAGCTGAGCAACGTCATCCGGCGTAACCGTGAACCCGTACTTCCAAGGAAGATTCAAATCATTGATATAAGCTTTCTTGCAAGCAGCGACGGTAATATATGTGGAAGCACTGCTCTTCAGTTCCACTGTCCTGGTCGCATCGTCACTGAACGTGAGCTTCAGCTTCATCGAGGTCTGGGTCATCGGAAGCGTCAGCACGGTAAACATCAGCGGCGTCGAGGTCGAAAGCGTGTAACCGCCGGATATGTTGATGGTGATTGTCCTACTGCGTCCGGAAATAGAAATATTGCTGGTCGTCAACGGAGTCAAGCCGCTATCGGTAAGCGTTCCGGTGAAGGTGCCCGCCAGAAAACTGTCGGAGTTCGTAGAAATCAACTCGATTTTCGTCAATTTCTTACCAGCCATGTCGCTCTTTGTCTTGAGGGTGAAGCGAAGGGTAGTCACCATCGGCTTGAAGGAAAGACTCACGGGCACACCATTCCCGCCCGTAGAGCCACTGTTCACCTTGCTTACGGCATACATATACGCGCACTCCATCTTCGGCTTAAGTTCGCTTCCGCTCAGCGTGTATTCCTGCGTCGCCGGAATCGTTCCACTCACCGTTGCAGAGGTATTGCTAGCCTGCGTAATCGCTGTTGCAGACGGGGCACCTGTCATTCCGGGGGCCGGATACAGTCCGAAGAAATAGTGGTCCAGATTCTTCGTTTCGCTCCAATACAGTTTATGGTCGATCGGCTCGATCGTAGCATTGTGCTTGTTACTGGAATAGCTCCCGGGAAGAACAATGAACTTCGCCGTCTTGTCGCGGCCGGCCTGCGGACAAAGCACGCTGATCTGGTCCGTACTGAGCCACTCGATCCGCTCGTAGGAAGAGCTTGAGCCCATGTACGCATCGCTCTCATCCTTACCGGTATAGACCGTTCGGGTCATGGCTCCGTCATCCCCGTCGCTTCGCGTTATTTCCTCCGCTTCGAACTCCGCCGAAGCTTCGAAGACCATGGCGCCTTCGTCCGGATCATCCGGATCCAGGCGAGTCTGGCAGGAAGCCAGCAGTAGTACAGCCCCTAACATGGAGAAGGCGGCTGAAAACCGCCTCCCCTTTTCAAATGTGTAGAATATCCTGTTCATCAATCCTGTGAAACTTTCATTGTTTACTCGGCAACCGGACGGACGGAATAGCCATAAGCATCGCACCCCCACCAGGCTGTAGGAACGAAGGCTGGCGTATCACGTACCTCCAAATAGTTTCCACCATACATCCAAAGGGCACCATATCTGTGAAGATGCGTTCCGGCTGTGTAGATATAGTATCCGCCGTAATCCCACTGACGGACGGTGCCGCCGTTGAACTCACGAAGCGAGGTACACGGGAAGAAGAGACCCTGCGTATCGTCGGTAGAAGTCTTGTACGTTTCGCCGTAGTGCCACGGACGGAGCGTCCCATAATCGGATTTCATGTAGCGGAAAGCCCGAGAGCTGGGAATCTTGAAGCCGACGGGACAAGGGTCGTAAACGGTCTTGACAACCGGCGTATCAGGCACTTGCTCCAGATAAGCCATGAAGGAAGCCTGTGCAGATTCAGGAACAGTGCCCGTAGTCTGTCCGTGCCAACCGGGGTCATCATAATACGGAGCGGAGACCGCATTCCTGTTCCATAGGTTGTCATACCGCTTGTTCTGCCAGCGGCCGTCATAAAGGATCATTGTCTCCGTTTTACCGCCTGCTCCGTCGTCAAAGATGGCGGGAGTACCATCAGAATCATCCGTGTCGATGAAGTAGAAAACATTCGGATGCTTGATGCCATCCTGCAGGGTGGTCGTCAGGACAGGAGGGGTGTGCGTGGAATTGCTTCCCGCCGTGACACCCACCGGGGCAGTCGTGAAAAGCATCGTACCCGTCTGGGACTTCTGGTTGAAATTCTCATCAAAGCCCAGCATCGGATCCTTCCGGCCCCACTGATAATACACATTGCCCCCGAACACATGGTCTGTTCCCTGGTAGAATTCTATGATGGCCTTTTGGTTACTCTCGGCCTGGGTGACCTCGGCGAGGACACTGCGGGGTTCAAAAATCCGGTCCGCATCATACCAGCCCAGGTTCATGCTGAGAACGTCCATGGGACCGTTGTCAGAACGGACGGTCTTGGTATAGAGTTTCTGCTGCTCGATGATCCAGATATGCCAGCTCCAGACGACTTCGCCGGCTTCATTCTTCACAACGATCAGGGCATTGCCCTGCTTGATCCTGGATGGCTCGACATAGAAGGTTACACTCCAGTTTTGGGCGCCGTCCGTCCCGATCGTACTCACATTCGTGATGACCTCCGTGCCGAAATCCTGCCAGGCGACCTCGGCCGTCATGTTACTACCCACATTAACCAGCAGGTAAGGACTGACAATCGGGTTCCCGTCATGACGAATGAAATCCTTCAGCATGTTCGCCCCGGTGTTTCCCGTCTGGTAGGCTCCGGTATTTTCGACTCCGTTCTTGAGAGCATTACCATATACCAGCGGGAACTCGAACCAGCCCGGTTTCGAGACGACATAGCAGTTCGCCGTGTTGTGCGAACCCAGGGGATTGCCGAAAATATCGTACAACGACAGTCGGTAGCTGCTTTCCCGGGAGTCATTGCCGACAACGGTCTTGGGACCGAGCCATTCCTTGGGCCTTGCCGTATTGTTCGCAGTGGCTGTGGCTGTTTTGGACTCTCCGGTCTCAGAGCCGCTGCCGGAAGCGGCCAGGGTGAGCCAGGACGGTTTTCCGCTCGTCCAATTGGTGCCGCCGTCGACGGAGTAACGCGTGATGTTCCAGGAAACCGGTTCCCTGACATTGCCGCCCGCCAGCGTCCTGTAGCTGCTCACAGAATAGTTTTTCGTCTCCCCGCTATAAGCGAAAATGACACTGGGCGTCGCCTCGAGCGTGTAGATCCAGTCGTCGCCGGGGACGTGGGAGTTCGTGAATACATACTTCTTCGCACCCAGGAACGTGTGGTAGGAGGTGTACTGACCGCTCGCGTTCTTGTCCTTCAGCGGCATCAGCCTGGAGACACCGTTCGTATAGACAATCTTGATCGAGAGATCGTCCAGATTCACGGGAAGGGCAAAGATCGTGAAATCCAGATACTTGTCTTCCGTCGCAGCAGGAAGCGCGGCGCCGGCTGCGCCGAAATCGACGGTGATGACACTGTTGGACGCCGTCTTCGCGGGGACGGAGACCGTACCCCAGGTCGCACCCCGCGCGTCTCCGCCGTTAATGTCGAAACTGAAGGTCCCGGTGAGCGCATGGCCCTCGGAAATCAACTGGAACTGGCGGATGTTCGCTCCTGTCTCCCCGACCTCCCGGCGGAGACGGAATTCAAAGGTCGTGACCGCCGGACGGAAAGGAAGCGTCACGTTGTTGCCGGAGATGCCATAGGCCGGATTGGTTCCGGCATAGGCCACCATGTAGGCGTAATTCATATCCGGCAGCCATCGTGCCCACGTTTTCCCGTTCACCGTGACATCTTTCTGGTGTGTCTGGTTCTGGGCGGGATAAAGCGTTCCCTGGAAATGGTTTCCCGAAAGAACGGCATTGGGGTTCACCTCATGCGTAGGATACATTGCGTAGAAAGCATGACTGTTCCCTTCGGCCCAGCGGAGTACATCACCCAGTTCCTCTACCTCGGCGTCGCTGTTATAGCTGGACGGGGATACGGACGTCACCAAGAAGTCCCTCGCATCGGTCGCAGAGCCGTGCTTATAATGAACCGTCAGCTTGTCCACGTCCTTCACCCAGTCGATCCGTTCGATGCGGTTCGTGGCCCCGTATATGGCACCGCTGTACTCGGTCCGTGTCTCATCGCTGTTCTCATAGCTCGCAGCAGCCGAAAACACAATCCTGCTGCCGGGCACTCCGCCCGTCGTATCTGCCTTCTCTTTCACACAGGAGGCTGCCAGGATCAGCAGGCCTCCCAGAACGGAGGCGGTCATCCATCTGTTGCTTTTCATTTTCATTCCCTCCCTCGATTTAGTCCGACAACGTCCAGTCGTCCACCGTATAGACGCCCTCCACGTCGGTGTTCCACTCGAAATAATCCTGGCCCGCCGCGATGATACGCATCGTGGCGGACGGACCCGCCAGCAAGTCCTTCTCCAGGCGGACTTTCTCCGTCTGAAGAACCCGGGGAGGGATAAATGTTTTTTTCTTGGCGCTCATATCCGTATAATATTGAATGTCTTTTCTGTCCTCAGTCCCAAAAAGCGTCCATTGAGCTTCCTTCAACCCAGTTGCCCTTCTCCACACCCACATTGTCGATATTGTTCGGGGTCGCAAACCGCACGGATTGCACCTGAAGGATGTCTTCAAAGTACAACGGAGTTGACACAGTCACTTCGGGGGAGACATATTCCATGTTTCTCATTTTCCTTTCCCTGTTTTTCTTATTTCAGGCCCGTCAGGCCCTGTTTGATTATCATACAAGCTGTTTCAGACTGGCACGGCGGGCCTTCAACTCCGGGTGGTAACGCTCCACGTGATACCTGAAAGCATGATAGTCCAACTGGTAGCGGCGTGCGATGGATGCCACGGGCTCAAGGCTTGAGGAATACACCCCATACGCCTGCTGAAACTTCTTTTCAGCACACGCCCGCCCGCAGGTAAGCCCGGACTCTCCGCTCCGGGAATAAGGACGGAGCGCTTCAAGCCCCCGGGCCCGATACTTCCGAAGCCAACCCCTCACCAAAGAGTCATCCAGGCCCAAGGTCCGGCCAATCCTCTTGCTGCCATATCCTCTCTCGTACAGTTCAACAACCTTAAGCCGTTCACTGAAAGGATGCTGCCTGTATGTTCTCGTTTTTCCTTCTTCCATCCGGCAATTTGTTAATTTGTTTAATAAGAAAAACTGCCGTATCTTTGTTTTAGCAAGCAACAAAGCTGGGATTGTCCCCCCGGCAGTTTTTCGTGCATGATAAAGTCTGCGCAACTTTATCAAACGCAAAGATAGACATTTCCGGGCAACAATCAAATATTTTTAGACATTTTTAAGTAAATTAACCTCCCGGAAATGGGCAGGAAGGACGAATGTAATAACGTCAGGGAGCGAATACAAGCCATTCGCGACCATTTTAAATGGACCGAGAACTCCCTCGCAGGAGATTCGGCTACCCAGAAACGTCTTAATCGACAACTCAGCCATGGCGGGACCATCACGCTGGATACGATTCTGCTGATTCTGAACGCATGTCCGGCCGTATCAGCGGAGTGGCTTCTGCGCGGGCACGGGGAGATGCTCCGTACAGAGGAGGCCCCTGTCCCTTGCTCACACCATTCCCGGACAAAGGATGACGATCCCGGCGTCATCCGGCATCTGATGTCCCTCCTTCAGGAAAAAGACCGCCAGATAGACCGTCTGATCACGCTCCTGTCCGGGGAATGAGCTTCCGAAAACAGTTTCATATTTTCCAGAATAAAGCGTACCTTTGTCAGTTGAACTGAAAATGCAAAGGCATGCACCGGATATTTGTTCCGATTTATCACTGTTTCCAGCGGCACAAGGGGCTACTGTACCTGCTGCTCGCAGGGAGTTTCCTTCTGTTTGCCGCCTTCGGCATCCGTCTCCGTTACGAGGAGGACATCGTCAAGCTCCTGCCTCGTTCAAGCACGGACAATGAACTGGCCTTCAGCGACATAGGACTGAAAGACAAGGTATTCATCCAGGTCACGTCGGCCGATCCGGGGAATCCCGCGGATGCGGCGACCCTCGGGGCGGCCGTGCAGGAATTCTCGGAGAACCTGCTCCAGCGGGATACGGCCGGGCGGTTCATCGCGGGGATCCTGCATTCCATCGACATGGGCACGATGCTCGGGGCGATGGACTATGGATTCGAGCACTTGCCGTCGTTCATCGACACGTCCCTGTACGCCGGTTTCGAGAAAGCGTTGGAACCGGAAGCACTTTACGAGGCCATGCAGCAGAACCGGCAAGCCTTCGAGGAGGACATGACGGGCGAGACGTCGCAGCTCATTTCCATGGACCCGCTGGGACTCCGCAACATCCTTCTCGGAGAACTCCTTCCGGACGAGGGCGGTTCCGCCGGCGGTTATACGATCGAGGACGGTCATTTCTTCTGCCCGGACAAGACCGTGGCGCTGGCTTTCCTGTCCCCGAGCTTCCCCACGCTGGATTCCTGGGCCGCCCAGCGGTTTTACAGCCTCCTCGCCAAGGAGCGGAAGGCCTACGAGGCCGCCCATCCGGACGTCCGCATCCTCGTGCACGGGACGCCCCTCGGGAGCGTTTCCAACGCCAGCACCATCCGGGGCGACCTGATCATGACCGTGGGAATCTCGCTCCTGATCATCCTCGTCATCCTCCTCCTGAGCTTCCACAGCTGGACTTTCATCTGGCAGCAGGTCGTCCCCATCATCTACGGGACCGTTTTCTCCCTCGCCTGCATGTACTGGATCAAGGGATACATGTCCCTGATGGCCCTGGGCCTCGGGGCCATCGTCCTGGGCGTCGCCATCAGCTACTGCCTGCACGTACTGATCCACCACTATTACGTGGGGGACGTGGAACAGATGCTCCTGGAGGAGTCCACGCCCGTCACCCTGGGATGCATTACCACGGTGGGCGCCTTCCTGGGCCTGCTCTTCACGGAGAGCGACCTGCTGAGGGACTTCGGGCTTTTCGCCACCTTCGCCCTCCTCGGCAACACTTTCTTCGCCCTCGTATTCCTGCCGCACTTCATGAAGCCGGAACAGGTCAAGTTCAAGAAATACAAGGGGTTCCACATCATCGACCGGATCAATGACCTCCCCTGGGACCGCAACCGCTGGGTCCTTGCGGGACTGGCGGTCCTGATCGTCGTGGGCATCGCCATGAGCCACCGGGTGAAGTTCGACAGCGACCTGAGAAACCTTGACTACGACGAGCCGCTCCTGACCGAGAGCCAGAACCTGTTCAACGAGAAGAACGCCAACGGGTTCATGAACCTTTACTTTGCCGCGTACGACGAGGATCTGGACCAGGCGCTCCGGAACAACAAGGTGCTCATGCACAAACTGGATTCGCTGTCCAAAGCCGGTCTCGTGAAAAGCTACACCAGCCTGGTCCCGGTCCTGTTCCAGACGCAGGAGGACCAGCAGGCGCGCATCGCCGCCTGGAACGCCTTCTGGACCCCGCAGCGAAAGGCGCTCGCCCTCTCCCGGATCACCGACGCCGCCCGCGCCTGCGCCCTGGACCCGGGCGTCTTCGCCCCCTTCCGGACACTTCTGGAGGCCGATTACGAGCCTGGAGACCTGTACGCCGCCGGGGTCTTCCCGACGGAACTCGTGAACAACTACATCGAATTGCAGGAAAGCGGCCGGTACATGGTCTTCACCAATGTCGCGTTCCGGCCGGAGGATACGGACGCCGTCTCGGACGCCCTCGTCGCCGGTCCCGGCGCCCTGGTGCTGGAGCCTTTCTACTACTGCCGGGACATGGTGGAGATCGTCCATGACGACTTCAACACCACGCAGTGGATCTCCTCCCTGTTCGTGTTCCTGGTGCTCCTCATCGCCTTCCGGAACATCATCACGGCCCTCATCGCCTTCCTGCCCATGTTCCTGAGCTGGTATGTCCTGCAGGGGGTGATGGCCCTCCTGGGCCTGGAGTTCAACCTGATCAACATCGTCATCTCCACCTTCATCTTCGGCATCGGGGTGGATTACAGCATCTTCGTGATGGAGGGGCTGCTCACCCAGGCCCGGACCGGGCAGCGGGACAAACTTGAATACCACAAGGTGGCGATCGTCTTCTCCGCGCTGGTGCTCGCCATCGTGGTCCTGTCGCTCGTCTTCGCCCGCCATCCGGCCATCCGGTCCATCGGCATCATCACCCTGATCGGCATGGCCATCACGATCCTCCTCACCTATTCCCTCGAACCCTTCATCTTCCGGCAGTTCCTCAAATGGGACCGGTACCGGAAGAGCATCCGCGCATAAATGGACCGCATCGACGCCAACCTGTACCTGAACCTGGTCCGCGGCGGGGCCGCCGCCCTGGCCGCCTGGCGCCAGAGCGTGAACGACCTCAACGTCTTTCCCATCCCCGACGGGGATACGGGGGACAACATGTATATGACCATCCAGGCCGGATGCAATCCTTCGACAGGCTCGGGAACCGGGATCGGAGAGGTGGCCAAAGCCGTCTCGGACGGCATGCTCACCGGCGCCCGGGGAAACTCCGGTGTCATCCTGTCCCGTATCTTCGCCGGCATCGCCAAGGGCCTTGCAGGGCTGCAGGAGGCCGATACCGAGGCCTTCGCCCGCGCCATGCATGCCGGTGTGGAGGCTTCCTACCGCGCCGTTCCCGAGCCGGTGGAAGGGACCATCCTCACCGTGTTCCGGGAGGCCGTGGAGGCGGCCGCGGGGAGCCGGGACCTGGACGGATACTTCGACCGCCTCCTCAGCGCGATGGGCCTGTCGCTCCGGCATACGCCCGAACTCCTGGACGTGCTCAAGAAGGCCGGGGTCGTGGACAGCGGCGGAGCCGGACTCCTGTATATCGCGGAGGGAATGCGCGCCGCCCTGCACGGGGAAGCCGCCGAAACGCCCGCAGCCGACGCCCCGGCAGCCCGGAAAGTGGACCTGGACGCCTTCACGGAGGACAGCGTCCTGGAGTTCGGCTACTGTACGGAGTTCCTCCTGCGGCTGCAGCGCTCCAAGGTGGACCTGGAGACCTTCGATGAAACGGTCCTTTCCGACTGGCTCTCGCAAAACGGGGAATCCCTCGTCTTCTTCCGCGACGGTTCCATCATCAAGGTCCATGTCCACACCCCCGCCCCCGGCGAGATCCTGAGCCACTGCCAGCTGTTCGGCGAGTTCCTGACCGTCAAGGTGGAGAACATGACCCTGCAGCACCATGAAAACCACATGGAGGAACGGTTCCGGCGGGGCCGGAAAGCCTTCGGCGTAGTCGCCGTCGCCTCCGGGACGGGCCTGACCGACACCTTCCGGGAACTCGGGGCCGATGTGGTCATCCAGGGCGGACAGACCATGAATCCGCCCGTAGAGCACTTCCTCCGGGCCTTCGACACGGTCGATGCGGACACCGTCTTCGTCCTTCCGGACAACGCGAACATCCTCCTGACGGCCCGGCAGGCCGCGGACCTGTACGACAAGTCCGACATCCGGGTCATCCCTTGCAAGACCCTCGGCGAAGGCTATTACGCCCTGGCGAACCTGGACACGGAATCCGGCGATGCGGACGCCATCGAGGCGGCCCTTACGGAGGCCGTGGCGGAGGTGAAGACCGGGCTCGTCTCCCGCGCCATCCGCGACAGCGGGACGGTGCATGAGGGCGAATTCATCGGCATCTCGGGGAAAGACATCCTCGCCGCCGGCCCGACGCCGGAGGATGCTCTCCTCGCCCTGGCCGAGTCCATGGGGGCCGCCTCCAGCGATGTCCTCCTTGTCTTCGCCGGCGCCGGAGGCACGCACTCCAAGCGCCTCGGAGAGGAGCTTTCCAGGCAGTACCCGCGCGCCGAAGTGATCCTGCAATCCGGCGGCCAGCCGGTCTATGACTATATCCTTGTCCTTTTTTAACTGCAATTTCATACGAAATTAACTGTCATTTCGAGCGATATTAACTGTCATTTCGAGCGAAGTCGAGAAATCTAAAACCTATCTATGCTCACGTTTTTCACCGACACCGACACCGACATCACCCCCGCCGTCGCGGCCGAATACGGCTGCCGGCTCATCAGCATGCCTTACAGCGTGGACGCAAAGACCGTCTATCCTTACGTGGACTTCGACACCTTCGACGCCCGGAAGTTCTATGACATGCTCCGGGGCGGCGTCCTCCCCACGACGAGCGCCATCTCCAAGGAGCGCTACATCGAATATTTCGAACCCGAATTCGCCGCCGGGAACGACATCCTGTATGTCCACTTTTCCCGCGCGATGACCATCACGTTCAACGCGATGGACGAGGCCGTTGCCGAACTTAAGGCCAAGTATCCGGAACGCAGCTTCTACGAAATCGACACCAAGGGCATCACCACCATCAGCTACACGATAGTCCGCGAGGTCGGAGACCTCCTGAAGGCCGGAAAGACCGTGGAGGAAGTGCTCGGATGGGCGGAGACCGAAGTGGACAAGTTCGCGATGTATTTCTTTGCCGACGACCTGAAGTTTTTCCGCCGCAGCGGCCGCGTGAGCGGGCTCGCCGCCACGATGGGCACCCTCATCGGCATCCGTCCCATCATCTACATGTCCCAGGAGGGCAAGATGGTCTCCTGCGGCAAGGAGAAGGGGCGCCTGAAGGCCATGGAACGCCTGGTCCAGCAGGTCGCGGACCTCGGCGACGACTTCAAGTCCCACCATTTCGTCATCGGCCATACCGATGCGCCGGAACTGGCGCAGGAAGTGGGCCGGATGATCCGGGAACGCTTCGGCGAGGACTTCCCCATCGAATATGTCGTCTGCAACCCTACGGCCGGCTCCCACGCCGGGCCGAACGGGGTCAGCGTCTGTTTCCACGCAAAACACCGATAACATGATCACCGTCAAACCCGTCGTCACGAAAAAGGAGCAGAAGGCGTTCCTGGATTTCCCGCTCCGGCTGTATGCCGGGAACCCCTGTTTCGTGCCGCCGCTGTACATGGACGAGAAGAAGATCTTCCGGTCCGATTACGTGTACAACGACTGCTGCGACTCCGTATGCTTCCTCGCCTGGAAGGACGGGTCCGTCGCCGGACGGATCCAGGCCATCATCCAGAAGGCGGCCAACGAGAAAAACGGGGAAAGGCGCGCCCGCTTCACGCGGTTCGACGTCATCGACGACTTCGAAGTCTCCCGGGCCCTGTTCGGGGCGGCGGAGAAATGGGCGGCGGAGCGCGGCATGGACACGGTGTGCGGCCCGCTGAACTTCTCCGACCTGGAACGGGAAGGGCTTCTCGTCGAGGGATTCGACCAGCAGGCCACGTTCGAAGAGAACTACAACGCCCCCTATTATGCCGACCATATCGAACGCCTCGGATACGTGAAGGAAGTGGACTGGCTGGGCTTCCGGCTCTACGGGGCTGAGAGCGGGGAGACGCTGGAAGAGATGCAGAAGACCCGGGACTTCATCTTCCGGCGCTACAAGCTGCGCCTCGGTCCGTCCTCGGGCGGCAAGGATTTCCTCCGGCGCTATGCCGACGGGATTTTCACTCTCATCGACAAATCCTATGAAGGTCTGTACGGGACCGTCCCCTTTACCGAAGGGATGCGGAAGCTGATGCTCGAGAACTTCTCCCTCGTGGTGAACCCGAAGTACTGCGCCGTCATCCTGGACGAGAATGACCGGGTCGTCTGCTTCGGAATCGCATTTCCCTCGCTGGCCGGCGCCCTCTCCGGCGGCACGGGAAAACTGACGCCCGGAACCCTCCTCCGGCTGCTGAAAGCCCTCCGGAAACCCGACGCCCTGGACCTGTGCCTGGTGGGCGTGGAACCCGAATACCTGAACCGGGGAGTGTCGGCCGCCTTCTCCGTGGCCATCATGGAAATGCTCCGGGACAACCCTTCCCTCCGCTTTGCCGACACGAACCTGAACCTCGAAGACAATTACGCCATCCTGAACCAGTGGCGCCGCTTCCGCCACGAGCAGGTGAAGCGCTACCGCTCCTACGTAAAACATCTGTCATTCTGAGCGAAGCGAAAGAATCTATGATCAAGCTCCTTGTCGACTGTTTCGGCGGCGACCGTTCGCCCCAGGCGCCCGTGGAGGGCGCTCTCGCCGCCCTGGCGAAAAACCCGGACCTGCACCTGCTGCTCACCGGAGATGAAACGATCCTCCGGAAAGAACTGGAGGGGAAGGCCTTTGACACCTCCCGCCTGGAAATCATCCACGCGCCGGAAGTCATCGGCTGTGACGAAAAACCCACCGACGTCGTCCGCCTCAAACGCAACAGCTCCATGATGAAGGCCATCATGCTGCTCCGGGACGAGGACGACATCGCAGGCCTGGTGTCCACGGGTTCCACCGGCGCCCTCGTGACCGGCGCCCTCGTGCGTCTGGGCCGGATCAAAGGCGTCATCCGCCCGGCTTTCTGCCCCATCCTTCCCACGATGGACGGCGGCCTGGTGGGCATCTGCGACAGCGGGGCCAACGTGGAAGTCACCCCGGCCCACCTCCGTCAGTTCGCCATCATGGCAAGCCTGTACATGCAGGAAGTGTACGGGGTGAAGAATCCCCGTACGGCGCTCCTGAACGTGGGCAAGGAAGCCGAAAAGGGTGATGACCTCCGGAAAGAGACCTACCGGCTCCTGCAGGAGACGGATTGCGTGAACTTCGTCGGCAACATGGAGAGCCGCGACCTGCTGTCAGGATCCTACGACGTGGTGGTCACCGACGGTTTCTCCGGAAACGTCCTCGTGAAGACGACGGAAGGAACGGCGCTGGAACTCCTGAAAAAGCTGAAAAAGGACATTTATTCCCGCACACTCTATAAACTGGGCGCCCTCCTGATGAAACGGATGTTCCTTCAGGAGAAGGAATTCATGAATTACCAGAACTACGGCGGCTCCGTCCTCCTGGGCACCTCCAAGGTGGTCGTGAAAGGACACGGCAGCAGCAAGGCCGTCGCCGTGGAAAAATGCATCGAACAGGCCTACCGGATGGAAGTCAGCCGGCTCTCCGAAAAGGTGGAAGAGGCCGTCGGCCGTTATGAACACTATGAAGACTAAGTGATTATGTTTGATAAAGTACAGGCGATCCTTGCCAAGCAGCTGCGCATCGCTCCCGAGCGCATCACCCTCGATTCCCAGATCAAGAAGGACCTCGGCGCCGACTCGCTGGACATCCTCCAGCTGCTGATGCGCATCGAGGACCAATACGGTATCGTCATCCCGGACAAGGCGCTCGCCACCTTCAACACCGTCCGGGACGTCGTCACCTACCTGGAACAGGAAGGAACCGTCATCTAATAATTGAACCTGAACTCCGTCACAATACCGGAGAACTCGTCCAGGACCATCCGGACGGGAAGGCCTTTGGCGTTATAGTCCACGATAATGCCGGCATACCCCTTGACCGCCTTTTTGCGCGCAAGGAGCGTCACGGTCTTGATGCCGTTTTTCTCTTCCACGATGAGACTGGCGTCATTCTCCTTCGCGGCGGTCTCGTAGTCGCCGTTGACGCAGTTGATGAGCGTGTTGCGGAGATTGCGCATGAAGGCGTTCTTGGAGGTGTCCAAGGTGACGGCCTTGCCGGCTATGCAGTTCTTGAGCGTATTTCCGTCGATGATGAGGTACTCCCCTTCAGGAGTGTCATAGATCATGGACATATAATCCGGGGCCCTGTACACGACGGTGCCGCTGCCCTTGATATCCTTGTGGACAGCCTTGATGGTCTTGGTGGAAGTGAAGGTGCAATGGAGTTCCTGGGCGCCGGCGACAAGGCCTGCGAGGAGCAGGGACACGAGCAAAACAAGCTTTTTCATGTTCGAAATAATCAAATCGGGGACAAAGATACAAAGATTGTTCCGAAAGATTATTCGTATCTTTGCAGGATATGAAAAAAACTACCCTCCTCCTGCTCTGCGGCCTGCTCATGGCCGCCGGCTGCACATCCGGGAATCCGGTCCTTTCCGTCTCCGGCGGAAAGGTCAAAGGGGTCCTCGGCGATTCCCGCGAAGTCATTGTTTATAAGGGGATTCCCTATGCGGCACCGCCGGTGGGGGACCTCCGCTGGAAGGCCCCGCAACCCGTCCCGGCCTGGGAGGGAGTGCGGGAGTGCGCCGACTTCGGCCCCATTGCCTGGCAGCCGGGCAACGCCCCGGGGACGTTCTACGGGGACGAGTTCTACTGGGAAGGCACGCCGGAGCAGAGCGAAGACTGCCTGTACCTGAATGTCTGGGCGCCCGCAGGTACGGTCGGCAAGAAAGCGGCCAGGCTGCCCGTAGCCATGTGGATCCACGGAGGCGCTTACATGAACGGATACGGCCATGAAGTGACCATGGACGGTGACGCCTGGGCACGCCGCGGGGTGATCCTCGTGACCATCAACTACCGGCTGGGTACCTTCGGCTTCCTGAGCCACCCCGAACTGACGGCCGAACAAGGCCAGTCCGGGAACTACGGCACCATGGACCAGATCGCCGCCCTGCAGTGGGTCCATGACAACATCGCCGCTTTCGGCGGCGACCCGGACAACATCACCGTCTTTGGCCAGAGCGCCGGAGCGATGAGCGTGAAGACACTCCTTATCTCCCCGCTGTCGAAGGACCTCCTGGCCAAGGCCATCATCCAGAGCGGCGGCGGGATCGGCCTCCGCAGCCTTGCTCCGGCGAACGACATCCCGCAGTCTTTCTACGACAACCAAGGGAAAGCCCTGATGGACAACGCCGGCCTGACGACCCTCCAGCAGATGCGCGCCGCCTCCGCCGAGGCTGTTTTCGGCGTTTCCGGCAAGTACACGGCCGACGGGAAGGGTTTCGTGATGCTGTCCCCGCATACGGACGGGAAGGTCCTGACAGAGGATTTCGACCACGCCCTTTTCGACGGATCCATTGCCCAAGTGCCGGTGATGATCGGCTACAACAAGGACGATATGGGCATCCTGGCCGGGGCTTCCGTGGACCGGTTCTGCGCCGTACGCGACTCCCTGGGCTGCCCGGTCTATGAATACGAGTTCCTCCGAGAGCTCCCGACCGACGAGGCGCATCCCTCCTCCGCCGCCGGCGCTTTCCACTCCGCGGAGCTCTGGTACATGTTCGGAACGCTCGGGAAAAGCTGGCGGCCTTTCACCGAAGCCGATTACCGCCTTTCGGAACGGATGCTGGATGCCTGGACCGGTTTCTGCAAAAGCGGGAATCCCGGCTGGGAGGCGTATAAGCGCGAGCGTCCCTTCAAGGAAGCATTTGACATCGACCTTCCGTAAGCCCCTGATACTTGAATTATGGAAACGAACATCGGCCTTTTCAACGAATCTTTCCCGCCCATCATGGACGGCGTTGCCGTGTGCGTGGAGAACTACGCCAAGTGGATGCAGAAGAAGGCGGGAGGCGTGTCGGTCATCACGCCCAGCGTCTCCGGCGCGGATTATTCCCGCTATGATTTCGAAGTACTGGACTATTTTTCCATCCCGGTTCCTTTCCGGAAACCATACGTGGCCGGGATCGGCGAAGTGGACCCCGCTTTCCTCGCGAAGATTGCCAAGCGTCCTTTCAAGATCGTCCACGCCCATTCCCCCTTCATCGCCGGCCGGATCGCCTCGCACGTCGCCTCGCTCCGGAACATCCCGCTCGTCGCGACGTTCCACAGCAAGTACCGGGAGGACTTCTCCCGGGTCATTCCTTCCGACATGCTGGTCAACCAGGCCATCAAACTGGTCGTAGAGTTCTATGAGCGTGCCGACGAGGTCTGGGTTCCCCAGGAATCCGTCATCGACGTCCTCCGGGAATACGGCTACAAGGGGCCGGTGGAAGTGGTGATGAACGGCAGCGACCTCGTCGCCGACTATCCCGACACCTATTTTGCCGACGCCCGGAACAGGCTGGGAATCGCCCCGGACGAGTTCGCCCTCCTGTTCGTGGGACAGCATATCTGGGAGAAGAACGTCCGCATGATCATCGACGCGCTGGCGGAGCTGAAGGACATCCGTTTCCGGATGTTCTTCGTCGGAACCGGCTATGCGGCCTCCGACATGAAGAAGCTGGTCAGCGAGAAAGGACTGGACAGCCGGGTGACATTCGCCGGTGTCATCAAGGACCGGGAACAGCTGAAGCAGTACTATGCCGCGGCGGACCTGTTCCTGTTTCCTTCCCTGTACGACACGGACGGCATCGTGGTCAAGGAGGCGGCCGCCCTGCATACCCCCTCCGTCATGCTGGAGACGGCGACGGCGGCGTCCATCCTGCGCAATGACGACAATGGATTCGTGGTTCCGGACAGCCTCGAAGCCTTCACGGACCGGATCCGGACCCTGTCGGGAGACCCGGAACGGGTGCGCCGCGTGGGGATCCAGGCATCCCGCACCCTGGTGCGGAGCTGGGAGGACGTCGTGGGCGAGGTCCTGGACCGGTACAACCATATCATCGGACGCAGGTTCCTGATTCCCCTCAAATAAGACGCGGCTTGATAATTGCAGGATTTGTCCGGACCTTTCTGAAACGGAAATGAAAAAGATCAAGAATACCCTCTGGATTTCAGGCTGTTTCCTGCTGGTCGGGGTGAACATCGCCTTCTTCCTGCTGTTTCCCCGCCTGGCCTCCGGCATCGCCATCGTCCTTTCCAACGTAGTCACGTTGCTGCTGACCTTCCTCGCCTTCAAGCCCATCAACGACTGGCTGCAGGCGGACCTGGTGGAGCGGCAGGAGCAGCTCATCGCGAAGCTCGAGAAGGACCGGGAGCTGGAGCAGAAGGTCCAGGCCCTGGAAATCGAGAACCGCGAGCTGACGAGCAAGCTGGACACCCGCAGCCAGACTGTCACCCTCCCCTCCCACATCGACTACACCTTCAAGGTGGAGCAGATGCAGTATGCCAAGCAGGGCTATGTCGTAAAGGAGGAACCGCTGGACGGGCTGGATCCCGGGAAGTTCGACATTCCCGGACGGAAGTTCCTGGAGGTCCTGCTGGAGGACAGCATGATCCGGGACGCCGCCGTCCGCAAGATCCTGTATATCCACAAGTTCTATTACAAAGTCTCCCTGGGCATCGATTTCAGCAAGATGATGTATGCCATCGACGGCGGGAGGGTCCTGTTCTGGGGCGCCCGGTTTGAAAAGCTTCACGACATCTCCAGCGAGATGCTTCCGGAGCATGGGGACATCGACCGCTGCGACATTCTCAAAGTCACCGGCGACAAGACCGAAATCCGCTCCGGCAAGGAGTACGACGGATTCAAGGCCCAGTACCGCCAGGCCCAGGCCCGGGAGGTGAAGGCCGGGATGGAAGAGGAGGTGGGCGCCCTGTGCAGCCAGTACACCGCCGCCCTCCAGGAAAGCATCCGCAGCCGCTTCGGGGACCGGGTGGAGTTTGTCGATTCCATCGAAGACCACCGGGACAAGACCTGGTACTCCCTCAAGGCCAGCACCGACCGGACCGTCCAGGAAATCGCCGGCAACATGCTCATGCTCACCACGGTGATGAACCGCACCCAGGCCATCGGCGAAGAAGCGGGTGCGAGACTGCTGGAAGAGGCATAAGTTTCGGTATTTTTCACTAATTTTGTGAAAATATACCTGTTGAATGAAATCCTGGTTCCTTTCCCTGGCGGCCCTGTTTGTCTCCGCGGCCGCCCTTGCACAGAATGCCAACGGCCTCGTGATGCCCAGCGTGGACCCCGTGGCCGACTCCATCGCCATCTCGGCCGTCCGGGCCCGGATGGACTCCATCCGGAAGCACCGGCCCACGGTCGCCGTCGTCCTGGGTGGCGGTGGGGCGCGCGGCATGGCGCATATCGGCATGCTCAAATACCTGGAGGAACGGGGAATTCCCGTGGACCTCATCGGCGGCACCAGCATGGGAGGCCTCGTGAGCGGCCTGTATGCGCTGGGTTATGACGCGCCCTACCTGGATTCCCTCGTAAAGGCCATCGACTGGACCGTCATGATGTCCGACAAGGTGCCGGATTCCTACCAGAGCTACAAGCGGCGGAAGCACAACGAGCGGTTCGCCCTGAACGTTCCCTTCCACTATGAGACGGAGGACGCCCTGGCGCGGCTGAAGAAGGAGATGAACCTGGACAAGGTGCTGCAAGGGACCAAGACCCACTCCTCAGACATGGGTACCGAGGTGATGACCAAACTGGGGATGGGCCTTCCCGACGGGTTCCTGTTCGGATACAACATCCGCAACACCCTGAGCTCCGTTTCCGTGCGATACCAGGACTCCATCTCCTTCCGGGAGCTGCCCATCCCCTTCTACTGCGTTGCGACGGACATGTTTTCCATGAGCGAGAAGAACTGGACGTCCGGGTCCATGGTGGACGCCCTCCGCTCCACGATGGCCATCCCGTTCTACTTCCGCCCCGTCCGTACCCAGGGAATGGTCCTTTCCGACGGCGGCACCCGCAACAACTTCCCGGTGGATATCGCCCGGGCGATGGGTGCCGACATCGTCATCGGCTCGGAGATGCCCGTTCCCCGCTCGCTGATGGAACTCAGTTCCCTGGTGAGCCTGGTGATGCAGAACATCTCCATGATGTCCTCCGACGCCGCCCGCGTGAACCGGAAAAACACGGACATCCTGCTCCAGCACGAACTTCCCGGCTACAACATGCTTTCCTTCGACGACGAGAGCGTCCGGGACATCATCCAGCAGGGATATGACCTGGCCGCCGCGAACAAGGAACAGTTCGACGAGATTGCCCGGAAAGTCGGGGCGCCCCAGCCCCGGAAGGTCACGCACCCGCGTGCCATCGACCTCGGACAGCAGAAGATCCATATCGGCAGCATCGACGTCGAGGGCATCTCCGACGAGGAGGAAGCGATGCTCCTGGGCTCCCGCTTCGTTCCCAAGAGCGGTCTGTACGGCCGGAGCGAAATCGAAGCCTTCATTTCCTACCTGTACGGGACACGCGCCTTCGAATCGGTGACGTACCGGATCGAGGGGGACGAAGAACCCTATGCCCTCATCTTCGACTGCCGGAAGGGACAGACCCATGACCTGAGCGCGGGTGTGCATATCGACAATGACGAAATCGTTTATGCCAGCCTCTTCCTGGGGCTGAACACGCGGAAACTCAGCGGCTTGCAACTTTCCTCCGCCCTCAAGATCGGGAACAACCCCATCCTGACCGTCGAGGGCGCCTACAAGCCGCTGGGACACCTGCCGATCATCGGCCTGGGCCTCAACGCCCGCATGATCCAGGAAAACGGAGCCGAAGTCACCCGGAGCGATACCTTTCCCCGCCTGGACCTTTTCATCGAGGACGCGCGCCTGGTGTATGGAAAAATGCGCGCCGGCATCTCCGCCGAGACGAACTCCATCCTGGGGTATAATTCCTATGACGGGCGCACCCTTCATTGGGACGCGAAACACGCCCGGCTGTCCGCTTTTGCGACCCTGTGCCTGGACACCTTCGACGAAAGTTATTTCCCGACGAAGGGATTCCGGCTGTCCGTCAATGCCCGGTACATGTTCTACGGCAAGCAGGAAGGGTGGGACGAGGTAACGGACAGCCCGGCATACAGTCCGATCAAACCGTACTTAGTAGGTTTGTCATCCCTCTCCGGCGCCATGACTTTCGGCCGCTTCACCTTCATCCCGCACCTGTATTTCGGATTTACCAACGCTACTCCGAACGCCATCCACCCGATGCACAGGCTGGCGGCGGGCGGCCTGGTGGCCGGTCGCTATTACGACAACCAGATTCCCTATTTCGGGACGGTCCGGGGATGCCGTACCTACACGGGTTTCATCCTCTCCCCGCAAGCGGACATCCAGTTCCAGCTCAATCGGAAGAACTTCCTGACAGCCCGGGGAGCCTTGCTTGGCGACAACCTGAAATTCTCGCAGATATTCCGGGATGAATTGACTCCGCCCGCCTATGCCTTCGGACTGGAATTCGGCCGCAAGACCATCGCCGGACCGCTCAAGGTAGGCGTGGTCTGGGACAGGAACAGCCATTTCAACGGCTATTTCTCCTTCGGATACGACTTCTGAACAGGCGGTCCTCCCTGAAAACACCCCCGGAGAAAAAGGCCGTTCGCTTGCCGATTCGGCTTTTTTTCGTATCTTTGGGAGATTGCAGCCGACTATGGGAAACAAGCGCATCATCTGGGGCGCCGTCCTGGGAGGATTGGCACTGGGCATCGTTCTGACGGTGGCCCTGGTATCTGCGGACACTTACACCTCCACCAACGACTCCTGCATGCGGTGCCATTACCATGAGGAGGCCGACCAGCTCTGGAAACAGTCTCCCCACTATCTGAATGGAAGCGGCGTCGTCACTGACTGCGCTGCCTGCCACCTTCCTCCGAAGGAGGACGGTATCGCCCGTTACTACATGGTCAAGATCAAAATGGGCGCCAAGGACATGTGGGCGAAGATGACGAAGGACAAGGACGAGATCGACTGGGCCGCCAAACGCTCCGTGGACCATGCCGAGCGGATCGTCTATAACGCCTCCTGCCTGAAATGCCATCAGAACCTCTTCCCGGAAGGCATCAGCGACGACGGCATCGCCGCCCATCTCTATTACGAGGAGAATGCCGAAAAGCTCCATCTTTCCTGCGTCAGCTGCCATCTCAACGCCGGCCACTACATCGAAGGATACTCCCACCAGAAACTGAAAGGCAAGGTCGATACCGGCAGCGGCGAAATCTATGAGGCGCCGGCCGCCCCCGAGCGCTTCGAGACTTTTACGGAAACCGTTCCCGGGACCAACGCAGCGATCCGGATGGTCGCCGTTCCGGGCGGCGAGTTCCTGCTGGGAAGCCCGGAGAACGAGCCGCGTCGCCGCAGTGACGAGGGGCCGCAGAAACGGGTCCGCATCTCCCGCTTCTTCATGGCAGAGACCGAAATCACCTGGCGGCAATTCTGGAGTTTCTACAACGAAACCATGTCCGAGGGCCGTACCCCGCCCGCCCTGGTCTATGAGGCCAACAGCCGGCCCGGCCTGGATGCCGTCACCGGCCCAACCCCGCCCTTCGGCCTGCCCGACCAGGGCTGGGGGATGGGAGACCGTCCGGCCATCACCATGACGCATTACGCCGCGGAAACCTTCTGCCTGTGGCTGTCGCTCAAGACCGGCAAGCACTACCGCCTTCCCACGGAAGCGGAGTGGGAATATGCCGCCCGCGGCGGTACCGATACGCCCTACTTCTTCGAGGGAGATCCCAGACGCTACGACCCGCAGGGGCTCCGCCGGCTCTTCGGGGCGGACACGACAATGATCGCCCGCTATGTGGTGTACAGCGGAAACTCCCCGGCCCATACGCAGGAACCTTCCTGGATCAAGGCCAATCCCTTCGGCCTCAAGAACATGCTCGGTAACGTGATGGAATACTGTTCCGACCGGTATGCCCCGGACGCCTACGACCGGATTTCCGACGGCGCCCTGGACCCGAAGGGTCCTCAGGACGGCGGGGAATTCGTCGTCCGCGGCGGTTCCTATGCCGATGCCGCCGGCAACGTCCGCTGTGCGGCCCGCAGCCATACCCGCCACGACGACTGGCTGCGCACGGACCCGCAAAACCCCAAGAGCATCTGGTGGTACTCCGATGTCAAGGCCATCGGCTTCCGCGTCGTCTGCGAAGTGCCTGAGAATATTGAATAACATATAATTGCAACCCTTATGAGCTCAAAGATGAACAGAAGGTCCTTCCTCGCGACCACCGCCGTCGTCGGCGCGGCCGGTCTGGTGGGCGGACAACTCCTCACCGCCTGCTCCGGCGGAAAAAAGGAAGCCAAGGTCACTCCGCTCCGGGAGGCCGGTTCCTACTACGTCCCCGAACTGCCTGACAAGGCCATTGACGGCCGTCCCCTCAAGGCCGGTCTCATCGGCTGCGGCGGCCGCGGTACCGGCGCCGTGGGTGATCTCCTTGCCGCGGCGAACGGCATCACCATCACCGCCCTCGGCGACGTGTTCCCCGACCGGGTCCAGGCCGCCCGGGAGGCTATCGCTGAGAAACATGGACAGGAAGTCCCTGAGGATCATTGTTTCACGGGCTTCGACGCCTATCAGAAGGTCATCGACTCCGGGGTAGATATGGTCATCGTGGCCACGCCGCCCGTCTTCCGTCCGACCCATTTCCAGTATGCCACTTCCAAGGGCGTCCACTCCTTCCTGGAGAAACCCATCTGCGTGGATGCCAAGGGCTACCGGACCATCATGGCCACGGCCAAGCAGGCCGAAGCCAAGGGCCTGAGCGTCGTGACAGGTACCCAGCGCCATCATCAGCGTCCCTATGTGGAAGCCTTCCGGAAAATCCAGGAAGGCCTGATCGGCGAGATCACCGGGGGCAACGTCTATTGGAACCAGGGCATGCTCTGGTACCGGGAGCGCCAGAAGGGCTGGAGCGACATGGAGTGGATGATCCGCGACTGGGTGAACTGGTCCTGGCTTTCCGGCGACCACATCGTCGAGCAGCATGTCCACAACATCGACGTATTCAACTGGATGAACGGGTACAAGCGCCCGGTCCGGGCGACCGCCTTCGGCAGCCGCCAGCGCCGTATCACGGGCGACCAGTACGACAGTTTCAGCGTTGACTTCGAGTATGAGAACGGAGTCCATCTCCACAGCATGTGCCGGCAGATCGACGGCTGCTCCAACAATATCAGCGAGGAGGTCCGGGGAACGAAGGGTTATTGGAGATCCGCCGATGACGCCATCTTCGACCTCAATGGAAACAAGATCTGGGAATTCGACTACGAGGCCATGCGGGCAACCTACTCGCAGGAGAACGCCTATGTCCTCGAACATGTGGACTGGGTGAACCACATCCGGAAGGGTGAAATGCACAACGAGGCGACCGAATGCGGCATCTCCTCCCTTTGCGGGATCATGGGCCGCGAAGCCGCCTACACCGGCAACACCGTCACCTGGGACGAGATCAGCGCCTCCGAAATGGACTGCCTGCCGGAGAAGCTCGAACTGGGCAAGATGGACATGGGCAAATACACCGTTCCGATTCCCGGTTCGGGCAAATAGTTTGCACGTATGGACAGGAAAACCTTTTTGAAGACCTCTCTTGCCGGGGCGGCCGCCCTCATGGCCGCGCCCGGCACCGTCATCTCCTGCGCTTCCGCCAATGAGGAGAAAAAATCCCCTGCCATGCCGCTGAACCTTTCCTTCCAGGAGGGCGTGACTCCGGGCCAGACCCTGGCCGAGAAACTGGACTTCATGGAAAGTCTGGGCATTACCGGCTTCGAGCCCGGCGGCAAGGGGCTTTCCGGCCGGGTCGCGGAGATCCGGGAGGCCTTGAAGGGCCGTAGCATCCAGGTCTCGGCCATCTGCGCCGGTTTCGACGGCTTCATCCTGGCAGAGGATCCTGCGGTGAAAGCGCAGTTCGACACGACCATGCGGGACATCGTCCGCGCCGCGGGTGAACTCGGCTCCACCGGCGTCATCATGGTCCCGGTGTTCAATTGGCAGACGCCCTCCCTCCCGCACACGCTGGAGACGCGCGACTTCCTCTGCGCCCAACTCCACGACCTCGGTGAATTCGCCCTCAGCTGCGGCACCACCGTCATCCTGGAACCGCTCAACCGCAAGGAAGCCTTCTACATGCGCCTGGTAAGCGATGCCGCCGCCATCTGCCGCGATGCCGCCAGCGCCGGCGTCAAGTGCATGGGCGACTTCTGGCACATGCAGGAGGAGACCTCCGACTACGCCGCTTTCATGTCCGCCGGTCCTTACCTGCAGCACGTCCACATCGCCAGCCGCGGCAACCGCATCATGCCCGGTGAAGACGGCGACGCGGACAACTACGTCGATGGCTTCCGCGCCCTCAAGGAACTCGCCTATCCGCACTACGTCAGCTTCGAGTGCGGCTGCCGCTCCGAAGACCGCGCCGCCACCCTCACCGCCGCCGTTAACCTGCTCCGTTCCCAGTGGGACGAAGCTTAAGATCATGACAGAAAAGAAAACAGGCTGACTCGACGGGTCAGCCTGTTTTCTTTTGATAGTAAGCGGGTTACTTCACGTAGGTGGCCTTCACGAAGGGGGCGTTCAGGAGGTAGTCGGCGCTTTCGACGAAGCTCTTGCGGATGTCCTCGTAGCTGTACCGCTCGATCTCCACGACGAAGTTCTCGAGGCCGGCAAGCCCGGCATTCTTGAAGATGGCGTCGAAGCCCACCATGCCGCTCTGGCCCACTTCCCACTCGTCCTTGATGTGGAGCATCTTGAAACGGCCGGGATAGCGCTTGAAATAGTCCACCGGGGAGGCTTTGCCGATGACGGCCCAGTACACGTCCATCTGGAAGAATACCAGTTCGGGATCGGTGTGCTGGAGCATGTAGTCGTACATCACCTGGTCTTCCACCTTCTCGAACTCGTAGGCATGGTTGTGATAGCCGTACTTGATGCCGGCGGCCTTGCAGCGGCGGCCCACTTCGTTCAGGTAGTCACAATAGACCTGGAGGTCCTTGAGGGTCTCCTGGAGGCCGATCCAGGGAGTGACGATGTACTCCATGCCGGCCTTCTTGTGCACCTCGATGCACTTGTCCCACCAGGCGAGGGCGGCCGTGAGGTCGCCGCTGTCCAGTTCTTCGCGGGACAGGCCGCGGGAGACATGGGCCGAAAGGACCTTCATGCCGGCGGCTTCCACCTTCTGCTTGAAGACTTCGGGGGTGTCTCCGTAGATGAGAC
>Ga0247611_10001420_pt1 | contig 42728 bp, 47 predicted proteins | sample 177DNAGHGhighgp2_FD_192422 | JGI IMG/M metagenome (GOLD analysis project Ga0247611, IMG submission 192422) | Sheep rumen microbial communities from Palmerston North, Manawatu-Wanganui, New Zealand - 1770 DNA GHGhigh gp2 | ecosystem: Host-associated > Mammals > Digestive system > Stomach > Rumen... | reverse complement strand
TTGTTAATTCAACAGATATTAGTTCTTTGTTCCATCTCAGTTCATGGAATCTATAATTTTGGAGTTATATCTTTGTAATATTACTTTTCCAACCTCCACATCAATCTCGTTTTTGTTTTTAAAAAAATAAATGAAGCTTATCATGTATAAATTCTGAATCATCTCTATCAATCCAATCTTTTATCTTTATGATGCAACTGTAATCATCTATATCAATTTGCTTTAAAATTTAAATATAATATATTGCAAATGTACAACTTTTTACAAAAATACAAAAAATAAATAGAAAGTAATATCATTTTCAATAAAGATAAATAATGAAAAGATAATTCGTAACACAATAATGAAGAATTTAATGGTTTGCGGAAACGCAAATAAAGCTTTAAAGTTGAACGAATCCGAAAGTACAAGGGAGAGATACATACTTGAAGGTCTCTTTGCTGGTCCTTTTGGAGTAGAGAACCGTAATAAGCGAATCTATCAGGTTGACGAATATCTGAAGCATTTACAATATTTGCGTGATGACATCAAGAACGGTGAACCTCTTCTTGGTGAGCTTGATCATCCAGATGACCGTTTCGAGGTTAAGATGAAGGAAGTGTCACACAGGATATTGGATCTTTGGTATGATAAGGCATCTAATACAATACAAGGTAAGCTTGAGCTTCTGAATACACCAAACGGCAAGCTTGCACAGTCGCTTGTTGACCAGGGTATTCCACTTCACATTTCATCTCGTGCAGCAGGTTCAGTTAATCCAGACAAGAGTGTGTCAATTCAGCAGATTTATACATTTGATCTTGTATGTAAACCTGGATTTGCAAACGCTGTACTACACAGAGTTAATGAATCTGAGAAACAACAGGAGTATACTGAAGACGTTAAAAAATTCCTTACTGAGTCTGAACGTGCAGAATCAATGAATGTAGCTCCACAGTTTGGAATGGTAAACGAGGATGTTACCATTACTGAAGTTTCATCGGAAGTTAATCTCAGGGAAGAGGCCATGGAAATTAAGGAAAACAACAACACTGATGATATGATTAAAAAAACAAATGTTATATCTGAGGAGGAAATGAAGCAGGAAGATAAGGTCAATATCTCTGAAGCTGATGACAAAGAGGAAAAGACCAAAGACAATGCTGATGATAACACCGATGATAACAACGACGAGAACAACAACGACACCGATGATGATAACAACAAAGACGGTGTAGAGATAATTTCAGTACGTGCTGAAACTGATTCAGACGATGAAGACAAATCTGATGATGAAGTCAACATCGAGGATGTAAAGGCAGAAGATTCCGATAAAGATGATGATAAATCAGAAAAGGATGACGATGACGAGAAATCCGATGATAAAGACAACACAGACGAATCAGAGAACACTGATGAATGTGAAAAAACAACAGACGAGAAGAAAGTAACAGATACGGATGATAAGGAAAAGGAAATGCTTCTTGACTGCGACGAACTGAAAGAACGCAAGGAAAAATTCGAGGACAAGTTGGATTCCCTCATAGACGCTATAAAAACAAAAGGCGAGAAGAAGAAGACTGACGAATCCCACAATATAAGTAAGTATCCTATTTCAAGTTTACTCAACGAGTCTAATTTTGCTGGATTTATGGGTTTGAATGAATCTCAAAAAAATAATGTGATTACTTATCTGCAAGACCACAATATGATGACAATCGAAAGCGTAAATGAGAATTGGAAGAAAGGCATTGACTATAATAATGAAGAGGAAGTATGGCTGAAATATGCACCTAAGAACTACAAGCAGTTGTACGAGAACGCATCAGATGCAGTGAAGGAGTCAATCAGGACTACAGCATCGTTCATGTTGTTCGAAAATCAGTATGATGTTAATAACTTCTGGGAGAATACTGGACTCGCTTATTATGAAAGTCGTAATGTCCTTAATGAGAATTTCATAAACAATATGCCTAAGATTGTAACTGAGCCAGAACAAAATGCACTGCCTTATGGCAATGATTTCATCAAGGCTGTTACTGAAATGGCATGCGAATATAACTAAAATTCGCATAATTTCTGGCTAAATGTATCAAAAATGACAAAAATCACATATTTTCAACAAAATAAATGTTGAATAAATAAATTGAATAACTAATTTAACCAGAAATTTCAATAAAACAAATTAAAAAATAAAATGGCAAAAAATAAAGTAAACATTGCTGCTATTTGTGAGGCTTGGGGTCCTGCCGTTAAGACTATCACAAAGAACGCAATCAATGAGTCTAGCTCTAAGTTTGAGTGGATGTGTGAATATGCTCACAACCACAGCATGGCTCTGAACGAGGAGGCTATTGGTGGTGCTACTTTCCCATTCAATACTCTCTATAACACTAATGGCATCGGTAATGCGGTTCCTGCACAGCAGGCTGGTATGACAGCTGTTGACCAGGGTTCATCTACCTCGAAGGGTTCTGGTGACAAGTGGCCTGCACTTCTACCTATGGCACTTCAGGTTGCAGCTCGTACTGTAGGTTTTGATCTCCTTAACACCATTCCAACACAGGGACCAACTTACGTTCTTCCTTTCTTGGATTATGTATACTCTGGTTCTAAGGAAGCTTATGGTGCAACTCCTTCTTATAACGGTGCAACCGCTAATCCTAAGATCGGTACTAAGCTAGGCGCTAAAGTAGATCCTGCTTATGCTCTCTATGAGGCTCCTCATGCATTCCGTTGCAAGCTCGTTGCTGACTCTTCTAAGTCTGACGTCCTTACTGCTATGAAGGACGCAAGCGCAGGCTTCGCTATCGCAGGAACTGATGCTTCTATCAACGTACAATACATCGGTCTTACTCGTATTTCTGCTGATCCTATGTTCAAGGTGATGGCTGATTCAAAGAACGTTTCTCTTGGTTCTGTATTCGGCCCTGAGGCTTCTGTTGAAGTTACTCTCGGTGGACTCACATTCAAGCTTGAACGTCCTCGTTTGATTTCTGCTCTTGAAGATCAGATCCAAGGATTCACTGGTGCTGGTAAGTATGATTCTGATGCTTGGACTGGAACATTCCAGAGCGATGAGCACATGTACGAACCTATGGATCGTGCAACTGGTGAGATGCAGTATCCACGTCAGATGAGCTTGAAGGTATTCACCAAGTTCGGTCAGGTAGGTACACAATCTGTTGCTGTTGCTGTTACTCAGGAACAAGTTCAAGATCTCCAGAAGCAATGGGGTATCGACGTTCTGAAGCTTGTTGAGAACGCTGCTATTAATGAGCTTTCTCAGAGCATCAACAAGCACATCTTGAGCCGTTTGTTTGCTCTTGGTTGGAGAAACCACGTTGAGGCTTACGAGTCTGAAGGTGTTAACTTGAACATCAGCCTTACTGGTGTTGACACAGCTAAGACTTGTGTTACATATTTCGACGACGTTGAGAACGAGGTTAAGGTTACAATGCCTGTTCCTGCATTCGCTAAGTTCGGTGATTTCGAGAACTCTGACACTGTATTCAAGAAGGTTGGTGTTAACCTGCTCGCTGCTGGTAACTTGATCATGAATCGTGGACGTAGAGGTCCTGCTAACTTCATCGTTACTAACTGGAAGCTCGCTACTATCCTTCAGAGCAACTCACAGTATGCATTCAGCCCTATCGCTAATACTTTGAATCAGAACAACGGTTCTCTGTATCCTGCTGGTACAATCGCTGGTATGACTCTGTATGTTGATCCTCTGATGGCTACATATGACACTCGTGTCCTTGTAGGTCGTAAGGGTGACAAGCAGGAGCCTGGTGTGGTTCTTTGCCCATACATCATGGCTGAGTCGGTTCGCCTGATTGCAGAGCACACAGCTAGCCCGAAGGTCATTGTAAAGAGCCGCTACGCGCTTGTCGATTTAGGATGGTATCCAGAAATGAATTATGTTACATTCTTTGTTCAGACTCCTGATACAATCGTGTAATTTAATAAACAACAATATTAAATGGTTGATTTCTTTTGAAGTCAACCATTTTTATTTTTAACAAAATTCAACACATTTAATTTTTCATATGTCAATAAAAAGTTGTATATATTACAAAATAAAGATATATAATTAAATGACAACTCACAGAAAGTATACATACGAAGAAGTAAAAGAAATTGCAGAACAATATCATACACTTGCAGAATTTACCAAAAATCATGTAGGTGCATATGAGGCTGCTCTTCATAACGGATGGTTATCATCTTTTACAAAATTAAAAAGAAAAATAATACATACAGTTGAATCTGTTTTGAATGAATGTAATAAATTCAATAATTATAAAGAATTTATTAATTCTGATGAAAGCGTTTATAATGCTTTCCGTAAATTCTATGATAATGGTAAAATAAAAGATGAACTATTTCCAAACAGATTACGTGATCATAAAATAACATTTGAAGAAGCTAAAGAAGCTGCATCATATTATAAAACACGAACAAGATTTAAGAAAGGATACCATAAGTATTATTAAGCTGCTTGGAAGAACGGATGGTTAGATATTTTATTTCCTAAGAATGAGGAATGATTCATTATAAAAATAAAAAAGCTACTCTTTTGAGTAGCTTTTTATATATATTAAATTAAAAAACTAATAATTAGCTTAAAACAACCGTCAATGTACCAGCATCGTAAGTATTAACACTCTTATATGACTTATAGCTCTGTCCGTCAATAGTAACGTTAACTGGAGCATTCAGAGGCATATCGAATCCGCTTACTGTAGCCTTGTTTATACTCATACTTGCAGGAACATTGAAGAAAACATATTTACCGTTTGAAGGAACGTTTACGTTATAAGTACCAGCAGGACTTGTTCTTGGACTTGCCTTTGTTGTGGCATCTGTATAAGCATCACCACCACCATAATAGATAGGATATACAACATATAGTGTTGCATTCTTTGTAACATGTGATGTCTTTATAAGAGCATCTGCAACGATCGTCTGATTTACAGTCTCGTTAACACTTGTAGTTCCAGAAACACTTGTACTTGTACTTTGTGCAATATGTGATCCGTTTCTGCTTAATGTAAACGTTGATACTGTTCCTATTGTATTTATACTTGCATTTATCTGAACATTTGAAGCAACACCAGCATATATGACACTTGGATTAAGTGATATTGTTATGTTAGATTGGTTTCTTATAATTTCATCAATCTGATCCTGCATATTATCAATCGTGCTACTAACCTTATCACCCTCATATTTTGCATAATCACCCATTTGCATCGCGTATATTGAAGCATCGAATGAATTGCTTACAAACATCCATCCTGTCCAGGATCCATCGTCATATTCAAACTTATATGACTCAAGTCTGTTACTTGAATCGAATGTGATATTTGCAGGATACTTAAGGTTTCCTTCAACTAGATTTATAAAAGAAGAACCGTAATATGTAACAATGTTATATTTATGGTATCCAACACCGTCATTCCATGTTCCGCAGAATACAGGAAGTCTACCAAGATTAACTGTTTTAGTCTTTACTTTATTACTCATAGTTTCTATCTCTTGAAACTTATTTTATTATTTATCTGAGTTTTCAAATACGCATTTAATACAAAATGTAGAGAAAAATGCTCTCTACATTCAAACGCATATGTATAGTTTGAATTATTAAGTTATGTTTAATTGATATCAACAATAATTGTTCCAGCTCCATATGTGTTAACGATCTGATAGCAGTTATAGTTTTGTCTTGAGCTTGTCACCATTGTAAAAGGCATATATAATCCGTTAACCTTAGCTGTAGTTATTACCATATTTTCTGGAAGATCAAAATATATATAATCCATGTCATTAGCAACATTCACTGTATATTTTCCAGCTGGAGATGTATTTGGTGTTGATAATGTCTCTGTTGCTGATTCTGGTGTCATTCCAGATCCATAATATATATGTCCTACAGCTGTTACTTCCGCTAAAGAAAAAAGTATAATTCCGTTAATATCAACTTCTGATGTATATGTTACGTTTTCACTTACATTTATATTATCAACATATGAAACATTAAGTTCATTACTAGTGATAAGCGTTTCATCACCTTTTCTTATCACGTGAGTATTTTCTGTTATTATTCCACCAGTATCAACGCTTGAAATTATTGTTATATTAACTGGTGTATTCTTGAAAACGACTATTGGAGATACACTTATAAGTATATCCGAATAATGATTAACAATGTTGTTAATCTGCTTTTGCAAGTTATCATCATTTTCAGTCATCTTCTCATCAATCTGCTTAGGTATTCCTGCACCGAAATAGAAGTTACCGTCATTCTGAACTCCATATAGAATCTTGCTTGAAGCATCAAGTGTAACCTTGACGAACTCTGGATTGTTCTGATAATACCCAAGATGCATCTCGACAAGAAACAGATCTGTGTTATCTTTGACTAGTTTCCAGTCGTTTACATTAAAATAGATTTTATCAGTGATTGCATCATATCCTGCTGGTGGAAGAATATTTTCATTCTTTCTTGATCTGAAAATAGAATGGAAATACTTAACATATTCGAATACATTATATACCTTTCCTGGAACATAGTCACCTACGTTCTTAGGTAATATTGGATATTTGTATCTGTAGCCAAAAGGATAGTCCTCATCGTATTCTATATCTGGATTTGGTATAAATTCCATTGTATATAATTAGTCTTTTCACTATTTATCCGAAACGATAAATAAAGAAAAAGAAATGTAATATAATTCAATGGATCTAATATATGAAGGATATTCCGAATATGTGGATGTAACAAAGGAGAAAGCAAAGTCACTTATACATAATATATTATATAAAGGTGTTTTGTCTGGAGACATAAATCCAGGAGAATATATCGTGATAGATGACGATGGTATATTCATAGGTGATGAGAATGATTTTGATGCTGATGTCCTTTATTATGCAATTCCAGTGGATGATATTGTTGATTTCTCGAATGTTTCTGATGGTTATGACTTTATTGATTTGTCTAATGTTGATATTGAGAGAATTTTATCAAATATTTCTTATTAACGTTTTGGATAAATACATAAAGTATTAAATTCAATCAGACAATAATGTCATTAAATATAGGTAATAATCTTAATAAGGCTAAGGCATATAAGAAAGTAGCGAAGAACTACTACGATGCTGTTGGTATATTGAATGCTAAAAAATTAGCATTCGGTGAATCAGCTGTTGTCCCTTTCTATCACCCAGATGAAAGTGATCTTGACAGGCAGATAAGACTAGCTATAGGATACGGATCAATCAACGGTGGTGTTGAGGTTATGACTAATCTTAACCAGGATTCATCTACACGTATAGACAATGCTGAGTGTGCAATGGTTATAGATGGTGAACAGAAAGTTCTAACAATTTCTGAAGCTTTTGATTACATATTGAGAAAACTTGAATCATTCGATTTCGCAAAAAATCCTAAGGATAATATTGATGACATAATCAGTGAATAATGTTGATATTGGTCTTGCTACAGATCATATGGACATTGGATAATGATGTTAATATTCCATCTATTGTTAATATAGAAAAATAAAATTGATGTTTGCTAAATAAAAATAAAAGCTACTTAAAAGAGTAGCTTTTATTTTTTATAATATTTTATTAAATAATAAAATAGTTATGTACCTACTTATTACAAGAACTATATCTTTTGCTTTTGGTGTGTCAAAAATACGGCTTAGTCTACCTTATACATAAGGTTCTTCATACCAAATTACTGGATAAGTTTCAGCACCAGTTCCATCAACTGTAATACCTACAGTATCAGCAGTCCAATACAAGTAGCCTTCTGGTTGTTTAGGTATTCCGTGCGTTGTAACATATTCACTAACAGGAATTTCCGTTCCACTACCATTGTCTATAGTACAACCAAGATTATTTGTTATATTAATTACTAATATCTTACCGCTTGTCCTACCTGCTGCTCTGAACTTATTCACAAGATTTGTAAAAGAACCAGTAGCAATCTTATCAACCTCATATAATTCAATCCACTTTATAGTTGAAGGTATATACTCTATATCACCATTAGATACAATACATATAAGAAGATTTGTAGCATCCTTTAATAAAATAGCGTTAACAGGTTTATATAATGCTAGTAACGTATCTGAATTTCTTACAATGGTTTCATCAGAAATATGTAATTTATCTACGAATTTGAGACCAGTTTTTGTGTTAAGAACTTCGGTTACTTTCTCTTTTACATTATCAGGATTTTGATTATATGTACCATTTATAAACTCTCCGTACTTAAGTGACTCATAACCTATAATATCTGTAACGTGAATTTGTTGAAACCCTGCCATAGAATAAGCATCTACTATGACACTGATATTACTGCCACTCAGGTCTAGATGGCATGTAAAATAAGTATTAGCTTCTACTGTTATTTCTGTTTGTCCTTCAGCCCAACTATCAAGAGGAGTAGTGTTAACAAATTTTACATTACATGAAGAATCACCAGCCAGCAATACAAACCATTGGTCGTCAAGAGTAGCATTGTCAACATGTTCAATTAGAAGCTTAACTTTTCCAAAAATAGGCAGATTATCGTTATCCACACTACCTTTAATTTTAGTAACTAAACAATTTGTATTCATATTTTCAATTTTTAAATTTAAAGATTATTAATGAAAGTATTTTGATTATCTATAGTATCTTTGATATATTTTACATATCTCCAAATACTATCCCTATACCCAAGATAAGCAACATCGTTTGTTGAAACACGAACAAATGGGACTTTATTCAAATTGGTCTTTACGGCTTTCATAAGTATATACCACGATTCAGTTGCCATGTACCATACTTCTTCTCCTGTATTATAAGTTATTGTAGAACTCCATACAGGTATCTCCTTCCAATGACTACCATCATCACTTGCAGGGTTATTACCTATATTACCAGAAACCAAAGATTTGTAAATAGTACCAACTTCTGTCTTTACATAGTAATCTGACGAATATGCAATTGTAGGACTATAAAGAAGAATGTCGGCATCAGCTCTACCAAGAACAAATTCCCAATTTTCATAGTCTATACCATTATCTCTGTTACATGGGGCGTCTGTCCACTTAGCCCATTCTTTTTCATAATTAATCTTACCAATTCTACTCATCCAAGCAGTAATAAGACTAGTGATGTGTTCAGAAGTAAAGATACCTTTAGATACCATATCCCGCCAACGTGCCTTTATCTCGGACTCATACCACATAATTGCAAGCCCCATAGGATTATTAATGTCGTTCCCAAGGAAACCAGTTATAGGAGCGGTAGTATACATACCTGTAAAATAATTTCCAAAGGACATGTCTTTATCATACTGATTAACATACCACTTTACACCATCCCAAGTAGTCCACTGCCAATTCTTTCCAAAACCGTCAGTATCACCGCAAGCCATATTAATAATCTCATAGTCTACAAGATTATCTGCATCAAAGTAAGTATCAAACAATTCCTTTGCAGCAGCATCGTCTGTAGCTCTCAGATCATTAATCTCACCAACTCTTTGTGATAGACTAATGATAGCCTGCTTAACTTGACTACTTATAACATGGGCTTCATTTGTCGCATCATAGTGACTTGAACTACTATCAATAAGCTCTGTTGGGTGGTCCCCATCATAGTCATTACCATCCATATCAACAAGTCCTTCTGGATTTCTTACTTCAAATGTAGTCCAATTTATGTTTCCAAGCCATAAATTTTGAGTTGACAGAGTTCCATCAATATGAACATGTAGAGGATTATCAGTATCCATATTAAAATTATCAGCATCCTTCTTTAGCTGCCATGAGAATATACCATAAAACTCACCATTTTGGTAAACAATTACAGGAAAACCGTCAGGCATACATCTTGCTCCATTATCCATTTGAAGATCCATATTGTTAATTCCATTGCTATGTTGACCTGCTGGAGTATAACTATTGATACTGCTAAAATCAATCAAAGCTTTTTTCCAGGGTCTATCCTCAAAGATACCTCGTGTTTTATACACTTCTTCAGCAAGCTGATAAGCAGCAACGGCAGCACCACGTACAAAGTCTGTATGATATGCTTTAAGATGATAAGTTTTTTGCATTACCCAATCGCCAAAGACGGTACCAAAAGTATCACCTTTACCCCACTTACCTTTACTGTTTTCTACATTATCTGTATCGAAGAACTTTATGGATATGTTCTTCTTTATGAAACCCATAGAAGAATTACCCTGTGCACTAATAAGAGCAGTCTTTTTAAAATATATACCCTGACCATCAAAGAACTCACACTTAATCTTAACATCATAGTTCACTTTCTGAACCCCATCTTCTCTATCGGCTTTAGAGAGAGTAGTTAGATTAACATCACTAAGAATATTAAGGATAGCACATCTTGGTGTAGGAATATATACAGGATTTTTACCTTTATTTGTGATAGTATCAGAATAATCTCCTGCTCCTCCAGGATGGAAACCAGCATCCTTCAACGCTTGCTGAAATTCATCCATACCATCAGAAGAAAGAGTAAGGGTGCCAATATTAGCTGTAGGAGTTTCAAATCCAGCATTCTCTACCTTTGTACCATAACTATCCCTATAAGATATAATTTTTCCTTCTGAATCAGTAGTGATTTCACTTCTTCCTTCTAAGTCTTCAATCGTTTCATATTGAACACCTATGTTAAGTTTATCTAAACATAAAACATCGTTTTTATATTCCATTCCCATAGTCATTACAGATTATATTTTTCGATAATCTTATTGACTATCTTTGTAACTGATACACCATCGATTGTATATCCAGTTAAATCAATGTCTGTTGTTGTATTATCAAGATATCTTCCCCAAAGTATTTTATCTTCAGAATCTAGTATAATAGACTTAAACTCAGGATTTTCAATATCAGTTTGAGTATCAATGAATGCATCAACATCGAAATTTTCTGATTGAAAAACAAGATTAGTGTTTCTTAAAATTATTTTCATATAGTAATTTAGATTATATTTCTTCTATATAAGGAATCATCTTATATTTTTTACCAGCAAGTATAAGTATATCATTTGACGAGTCAATTTGAATTAAAGGATTTCCTTCTAAATCATATAATCCATCTGTAAATATACCTTTCTTGTTATCTACAACACCTATTTTAGCATATATTTCTTCACTTGATTCATTGATGAATTCCAATACTTCTGATTCGTCACTTGTATTTTCAGCAAATATCTTTGTTACTTCTATGTTATCATCTGTAGCAAGTATAATTGATTCTTCTTTACCCGTGATTGAATCTTTCCAAATATTTGATGTTTTATATTTTAATTCTGATATAGAACTATCAACATTTTGTTTTATATCAGATAAAGATAAATCAACATATTTTTTGCTTGTATACTTAGTCCAGTCCTTTATATCTTCACTGAAAGAATCTAACTTACATTGATACAGTTGTACAAAACCATCGGAATTAAACGTCAGTATTAATCCGCCTTTTCTGTAAGCTTCAGGAACCGCTGCGATTGCTTCTTCCAAAGTGTAACTAATCCCTACGCTCACATCATGAGCGTTTACGTTATAGAATCGTGTATCAATATCCATGATACTCGCTTCAACATCAACCAGCTTATCTTCTAAATATTCAGTTACCTGTCTTGGAACACCACCACCGAAGTAGAAATTACCGTCTTTCTGAACACCATATAACAGACGACTAGATGCATCAATATGAGCTTCAACGTATTCTGGATTATCTTTATAATATCCAAGCTCTAAAATACTAGCATCAATTCTCGCGAAACCAGAACTTACACTTGAATCAAGTCTTGCAATGTCTGCTTTTGTGCTTGCATCAAGTGCAGAAATCTCTTCCTCAATCTTTCTGTCAGTTTCAGTACTCTTTCCATCAACATAACTCTTAATCTGAGAAGGTACACCGCCACCGAAATAGAAGTCACCATCTTTATGAACACCGTAAAGAACTTTATCAGATCCGTCAAGATGAACCTCAATAAATTCAGGATTGTCCTTCATAATAGCTGTCTTGATGATTCCCCATTTATCAGTATCATCTGTCCATTCAGTAGACTTCAACCGATACATCTCGAAATCACCTTCATTTGAAACAAACGTAAGGATCAACCCACCAACATGATAAGATGTTGGTACAGCAGCAATGGCTTCATCCAAGGAGTACTTCGCAATAGCACTGCTATCGTGTGCAGAAACATTGTAAACCTGCTTGTTCAGCTGAGACTGGTAACTACTTGAATCATAATCGAAAATCTCCTGAGTAGCGGCAACAATATTACCAGTAGCTGCTGAGTGAAGCTCACCAGGTATAGTAACTAATTTACTTGTATCTCTTGCCATGCTTTTTTATTTTTGTTGTTTTACTTATTTGTTTTCTACAACATAGAAACAACCTTTCATTTGGTAAATACTTGGCTGTTACAATAGCTGTGTTTTTAGTATTTATCTTTATAAAGATCTATCCTTTTATCGTTTATTTATATTCGATTTATCTTTGTTAGTTTTTGTAAAATTGAAAAATCGAGTGAATTAATTCCGACGTTGGAATTATACATATTTATATATATTATTTCCAATGTCGGAATTAAACGTGTTTTTGTAATTAATTCCGATATGGAAATATACCGACGTTTAATTCAAACAGATCTAATGTAATTTACAAGGATTCTAGTATAAACTTGAACTATAATGCGGATGATTTGGACCAGTATATTGATAAGGGATATATTGATTATAATATTTCTATCTTGAAAAATAAAACATCAGAAATATCAATAATATTTAAATATATTTAAATCATGATCAAATCAAGTTCATTATCACTGAAGAAATCGTCTATTAGTGGACATATCTTATTATTATCATAACACCACATTATGACATCGTTCATATCGAGTTTCTTTCCAGACTTTATTCCTAGTTCTCTCTTGAAATTATCCCACATGAATACGCTATGTCCTTCTTTTATCTTTTCTATTGCGTGTTCTCTTCCTGGTTTATCATCATCAAAAAGGTATCTTGTCATAAACGGAAAATCTATTCTCTTTCCAGCACCACAAAGTGCGATGCTATTCTTGATAAGGAATGAATCCATAGGGCCTTCTGTGACTGTGACATAATTACTGTAATCAACGAGAAGTATATTGAATATCATTGACAATTCGTTTATTTCGTCTGGAACCGTTACATTATCCTTTAATATAATCTCATGTATTTTCTGAAGGTTGTATGTTTTATATTTAGCATTCTTATCTGTAAAACTTCTTACTTGTATACCGAATATTTTTCCGCTTTTAGTAAGGTTAAGCACGAACAGTTTATTTGTTTGTGTAGAATACATAAACTTACTGAAGTTATACTGTCTTCTATTAATAAGATACGTTTTACCATAGCAATATTCGTTACACTCAGTAAGATTTAATAACTGTCTGAAATATTCCCTGTCAATTGCATAGTTGTCTATTAATTCATCATCATAAAGATATGATACGTTGCTTGGGTTTTCATTGATGTATCCAGGATTCTTTTCTGATATGTAGTCAGCCATCCCAAGAGATACATTTTGTCCGTACATCTTCAGAAATTTCTGAACGCTCATACATGTTCCACAGTTGAAACATTTATAGAGGTTTTTGAATTTACCCTCAAGAATAATGTTCCCTCTCTTCTTATAATTATCATGTGCGGAATCACCACAGCAAGGAGCAGCAAAAGATATCCTGTCTCTGTGTACACGTATCTTCTGCTTTGCTGAATTGCCAGGAAATACTTTCTTTAATATCTCCTGGATCTTTGGTGTAATCTCGCTAATGAATTCTTCTTTCGTCATAGTGATATGAGAAGAAGAATCAAATGTATGTGAACTTACATTAAAAATGTCTTTACTACTATCCATCTTATTTCTTTTTTAATCGGACGTTTATTTCCTACGATACAAATATACAACTTTATTTTGACTTGAAAAAATAATAATCATTTTTATGGATTCATTTTCCAGTTTAAATTAAAAGATGTATATTTGCAAAGGAATAATAAAAATGTATTTAAAAGATTGATAATATGGCAACTTTACAAAAATGTGGAAATATATGGTTTCGACAAAACAATCCATTTGAACAAATAATAGAATTTATGTTCTTATTTTCGTGTTTGTTTATTATTGGTACATTAATGTATTTTGGTTTCTGCTGGTTATTTGATATAAAATACACATGGAAAACATATTTTATATTTGATATGTTGTTTTCAATAGGTGGATATTTGACTATAAAATTATGAAACAAATTAAAACTTGTATACGTGACTTTTATTTAACTACAACCATTCCTATAGCATGTTATAATGAATTTATGGTTGAATTTAACCAAATCGACAAACGGTTTTTTGGTTTATACTGTGTTTTGAATGTCACATATTAGCAAGAAAACATTATATACATATTTTATATAAATGGCAAAGACTTCAAAGAAAATGATCCAGGAGAACCTGGTCAAGAGATTGATAAATACATACACTGAGTGTATCGTAACAGATTACGAAGGAGAACTTGATTTCGAGGAAACTATTTTCAATTTCGCTAATCGTATAATTAATGATATGAAAGATACACAGCAGAAATCAGTTTTCGGAAAGGTGTTTGAAAGCTATGAAGAATGTTACGATTATCTTGAGAATAATGTTCCGTCACTTAGGTATGCTCTTGAACTTTTCGTTAACGATGAACAATAACAATACAAAAAATGAAAGCAAAGACAGAAGAAATATTCAATTTAAATGGTAACATAAAGAAGGATCTTATGTTTACTAATATGTTCGGACTTGTACCGAGTACATATGTGTGTATGCTTGATGACAAAGACAAGAAGTTCGACATGTATAAGATTGACAAGAATTTTATCCTTTCTATCTATCCTGATGCTACAGTTTTCCAGATCTCTGGAAGACATGTTGATGATGATGTATCATGCGTTACAGAGGAAAGACAAAAAGATTCTGGACCAATTTATGTAAGGGATGGAGCATATGCTATTTCTCAATACAGGAATTCAGAGACTACAATCATATTGCGTGGATGTCCTGCTATTATCACGTTTGATAAATCAACCGTTGAATGTATATATGATCTTGACTCTGATTTTGATGCTGAAAAATTCATAGACGATTTCATATCAAAGCTTCCTCTTATTGATGAAAAGGAAAAAGATGAACATCCTTGTGTTAATCTTGTATCTTTTAATAACGATGTTGGATATTATACTGTAGACGCTGAGATTAATTCAGTAACTATAGATATAGAGAAGAATTACAATGATGATTTCCTACCTATATATGATGATATTGTCAAGTTTCTTAGTTCAGAGAAAAGAAAGTCTGGGTTAATTGTATTAAATGGAGATCCAGGAACAGGAAAATCTTATTTAATACGTCATCTTATAAAGAATATAGATAATAATTATGTGTTGATTCCACCCTCGATGGCTGAGAATCTTGCATCACCAGAGTTCACATCGTTCCTTATGAGTAATACAGACTCTGTGTTTATACTTGAGGATTGTGAGACGATAATAAAGCAAAGAAGCATGGCTGATTTCACATCTGCTGTATCATCTATTCTTAATATGAGTGACGGGATCATGTCTGATATATTCAATGGAAAGTTTATATGCACGTTTAACGCAGATATGCAAAGTATAGATGAGGCTATACTTAGAAAAGGAAGATGCTATGCAAAATATACATTCGGTAAGCTTGATAAGGAAAAAGCGAAGGTTTTACTAAATGAAAGAGGAATAACGCTTCCAGAAGATGAGTATGAAGATATGACACTTGCTGACATATATCATTATGAAGATAAGAATTTAGAAAGTGCAAATAAGAAAAAGAAAATAGGATTCTAGTCTTATGATATAAATTTGGTATCAAAACCTTGTCTCGCATATTTTCTCCTCTTATTTTGAATATAAATTAAACTCTATATATTATGCCTTACATTACAAAGACAATTAAAGAGGCTAAGAAGGAATTTAAGAAGTCGAACAAAGTATATAAACTTTGTTATATTGATTCTATTCCACAAACTACTTTTGGATATCGTATGGAGGAGGATCTTCCAAATCCAGAATACATTCCTGGAGAACATGAACTTTATGCTTATTTCACACCAATAGAATTAAGCAAACAATGGGGTGATGATTTTAATGATGCACCATATGAATATAATGCTGGTGAACCTTATGATGATGTTGTTGTCGAGTATGAAGAAAAAGATGGATTGAAATGGGCTACAAAGATCGATCATTATGATATAATCAAGATTCCTTTTGTCGTCAAATCATTCTATTATAAATTACCGAAGGATTATAGCTATGGTGGAAATTCTCCATTCTCTGTTGATATGATCAACTCTGGAGCAGTTGCATGGATATATGATCCAGCAGATGGAAAGATGGAGAATATGACATCAATACAAGCTGGTTGTACAATCTATGAATTTATACAGAAGCTTAAACGAATAGAGAAATGCAATCCAGAGTATGAAAAATATAGAGATGAAGAATGATCCGAATCCTTTCTAAATTAACTGCAACGATTTGGATGGTTGTTACGAAGTAGAGTAATCAGAATTATTATAAAATATAAGAGCAATTAAATAATATAAGACAATGACAGAAAAGAATTTCCTAACAATGTCAGAGAACGGAAAGAGCGAATACTGCTGTTCCGTAGTAAAAATTTCAGAACTGACTCCTATTGAGGGTTCAGATTTCCTTGCCAAGACTAATGTTCTTGGTACACAGATTGTTGTACGTAAGGATATGGTTAAAGAAGGTGACATAATGTTCTATGCCGCAAATGAGACAGCTCTTAACCAGAAGTTCCTGTCCACTAACAACCTGTTCGAGATTGGTTGTCGTGACATGAATGCAAATGCTGATGAGGTAAATGCAATTATGCTTGAGTATGATACTAAATATAAGAACGAGGCAGACAAGCTCCGTATTGACGCAAAGCAAATCAAAGGACTTATAGACAAGTACGAGAAGCAGGTACAGAAGGATAAGAAGAAGGTTTCAAAGCTGACAAAAGAACTTGATGGTGCTAATGAAGAGAAGAAGTCTGAACTTAATATACAAATCAAGGATCTTAACGAGAAGATAGATGCTGCAACAAAGCTTGCTCTTGACAAGACTGTTAAATACACTGAACTGAAGAAGAAGATTGAGACTCTTGTAAACGAGGGTAAGCCTATTGTTGATAAAGCAAAAGTTCTGTGTGGTTTCTTCAACAAGTACGGACGTGTGCGCTGTATTACACTGAAGAACACTCCTTCTTTCGGTTTCCTGTTTGAAGTTGAGTCTATGGCTAAGTTCAATCCTGGAATCAAGGATGTAAACCTTGAGGATTATCTGAATCAGGATTTCGATACTGTTGACGGTGAGCTTTTTGTTAAGGCTTATGTTCCTCCTGTGAAGCAAGAGAATGTTCGTAATAATAAGGATGCTAAGAGAACCAAGAAGCTGAGTCGTTTCGATCGTATGATTGAAGGTGAAATGCGATTCCATTATGATACTAATCCTCTTCAACGCAACATGCAGCTTATTGATCCAGACAAGGCTGTAACAATATCTGTAAAAGTTCATGGTTGTGTCGAGAAATCTACAATTGTTAACACAAAAGAGTTTGGTGATCTTACGATTGGTGAAATTGTTGACAATAGGATAAATTGTCATATTTTAGCAAGAGATATTGAGAAAGATGAAGATGTTTATGCGTCGATCGATCAACATTATATGATACCAAATGATGGTGATTGGTATGAAATAGAATTAGAAGATGGTAGAAAATTAACAATTACTGGTAATAATCCAGTTTGGCTACCAGAACTAAACTGTTATAGAAAGGTTGAAGAACTAGTTGGTAATGAGTATTTACTATTATCCATTTAATCCGTGTAATTTTTAGCAAAATCCGTGTAATTTTTTTGGAATAAAGGTAAAACTAACAGGTTAGAATATTATATAGAAAAATATGGAGAAGAAGACGGACACCATATGTTTTCTGAATTATCCAAAAAAAGATTTACATCATCAAATTACTGTGGATTTAATGATCGATGTGAAGAGTTATTGAAAAAGAATAATATAGAATACATAAGAGAATTTAAACTTGATAGAACAGATGCTGGACGTTTTTACTCATATGATTTTAAAATAGGAACTCTATTACTTGAACTTAACGGTGTATACTGGCATTGTTCACCAAAAAAATATAAAGCTAATGATTTAGTTAAATTTCCAAATGGTATTATAGTAAAAGCAAAAGATAAATTGGATTACGATGAGCAAAAACAACAATATGGTAGGGAATTTGGATACGACGTTGCTGTTATATTGGAAGACGAATTCTCAGAAAATGTTTTATTAGATACAATCAATCAATATAATAATTATGAATAAAGTTGTTAAAATAAAATCAATTAAGAAACTCGATCATAAATTAGATAGATATGATCTTACAGTTTCAAGTACAAACAATTTTTATGCTAATGGTGTTCTTATTCATAACACAAGTTCTATTATAGGTAAGGTTCATGTAAAGAATCCTCTTCCTATGGTGTGGCATAAGAAGGCTTGGAACAAGTTGATCGATCTTGTTAATCTTCCAGAAAAGATTAAGTTCAAGTATGATTATACTATAGATTATGGTCCAGTATATTGCTCTCGTACAGTTGTAAAGAACAAGTATATCAATCAGGAAGTGACTGGTGGATATTACAATGTTGACATCTGGTCAGAGTATGGTGATATTCTGTATCCTTATCTTGATAACGGTATGACCATATATAGTGAGATTGCTGGTTATCTTACTGGCTGCCAGACAATGATTCAGAAGCAGTATACTTATGGTTGTCAGCCAGGTGAAAACTTCATCATGCCTTATCGTATTTCTACTATGAATGAGGAAGGTGTACGCTCTGAATGGAATGTTCAGGATGTATACGATTGGACCGTTAAACTGATTGGTCGTATGAAGGAAGCTTGTGACGAGAACTGGAAGAGAATACACCCAATCGATATTCTTTATCATGGAACCCTCTCAGATCTTTATCCAGAGATTGATAAAGATAATCATTGGCATGAAAATGTTCTCGATAAGCTTAAGAACGACAAGGAACGCTTTGGTATGGAAGATTACGAACCTCTTTGTACTGGATGTAAAGTCCCACGTGAAGGTATTGTTATTCGTATTGATGATGATCCAATCAATGAGGCATTCAAACTTAAGACAACAAGCTTTGCTCTTGGTGAGGCACTTCTTTATGATGATGATAATTATCAGGATATTGAGGTGCAGCAAGGAGATTATGAATCCGTTTAATAGGCTTAAATAAGAATTTGAAATTTAAAAAAAAGAAAAAAGATTTAAGATTATAGAAGGCTGGATCAGATTTTGATTCGGTCTTTTTTATATTTCAAAACAAAGTTGTATATTTGCAACAAAGATAAAACATATAAGAAGAAATAGATGAAAGAAATAGAATTACCTAATGGTGCAAAGTTTCGTTATTATACACCAAAAGAATTAAAATCTCATCTTGATGAATATATTATCGGACAAGAAGATGCTAAGAAAGTGTTATCTGTTGCAGTATATAATCATTATAAGAGAATTATTCTCTCACATGAGAACCCCGATGCTCAGGTAGAAAAAAGCAACATTATCCTTGCTGGACCTACAGGTTGCGGTAAATCTGCTATGATTAAGTGTCTTGCTGACTACATTGGTGTACCTTGTTATATTGCTGATGCCACCACTCTTACACAGGCTGGATATGTAGGTGATGACGTTGAGTCTATTATCACTGGATTACTACGTAAATGTGGATGGAGTCTTTCTATGGCGGAATATGGTATCATTGCTATTGACGAAGTTGATAAGATTGCAAAGCGTGGAAGTAATCAGCATATATCACGTGATGTTGTTGGTGAAGGTGTTCAGCAGGCTTTGCTGAAGATGGTAGAGGGTGACTTGGTTGGTGTCCCCCCACAGGAAGGAAGAAAGCATCCAGATCAACCGCTTATTTACGTAAACACGAAGAATATTCTCTTTATTGCAACAGGTGCATTCTCAGGTCTTGATGATATTATCAAGAGCAGACTGAATCTTAAAAAGATCGGATATAATGTTGAGAAAAAGATCGATGTATCTGGAGAAAACTTTGAGCCATTTGAATATATGTCACAGGATGATCTTCGTAATTTCGGTATGATTCCTGAGTTTATAGGAAGATTCCCTGTTATTGCAAATGTCAATGATTTGAAGAAAGAGGATCTGGTTAGAATTCTTACTGAACCTTCAAATTCATTATTAAAACAATATAAGACTATGATGCTTCTTGATGGTATCAATTTTAATATTGATAAAGATGCACTTGAACTTGTAGCCGAAATTGCATTAAAGATTGGTACTGGTGCTCGTGGGTTGAGATCAATGATGGAGTCTATATTGAACGAGTTCGTATTTGACTTGTCTGATAATAATGAGGAAACAGAACGTGATGTGAATATTACAAAGGAAGATGTTGAGAGTAAAATCAACAAACGCTATTCAACATATCTTGATAATAAAGCAGCATGAAAACAATAGTAGCAATTATAGGTGCATCTGGTGTTGGTAAGACACAGCTTTCATTATACGTAAACAAATTTGGTTATCCTGTAATATGTTCATATACTACAAGACCAATGCGTGAAGATGAGACTAATGGTGTTGATCATATCTTTGTAACCGAGGATAAGATGCCAAGTAAAGATAAGATGCTTGCATATACATTCTTTGGCGGTTATCATTACTGGGCTGAAAAAGCACAGGTTGATGATAACCTTCCAACACTGTATGTAATAGATGAAAAAGGATTGGTTGATTTGAAAAGCAACTATAAAGACGAGTACAAGATATTCTGTGTCTATGTTAAAAGACCTAACAATGATGTAGATAAGGAAAGAAAGGAAAGGGATAATGATAGAATAAAGATCGATCCTGCTGATATAGACATGGAGATTGTAAACAACTATAATTCACTTAAGGAATTTCTTGAGATTGAAGGTCAGCGTCTTGTTATGAAACTAGATATTGATAATTAAAAACCTTTATATAAAAATGGCAGTTACACAGAAATTATTCACAGAACTTTTTCGTGCTAAGAATTTTGAAAGTATGATCCTTCCTGATCGAGTTAGGAACGTTGTATCAAAAGGTCTTACACAGAATCTATTCCTGTATGGCCCACAGGGTACAGGAAAGAGCACTATTGCACGTATCCTAATTGATGGATATGATGTGCTTAAACTTAATGGATCATCTGATAACGGTATTGATGTAATCCGTAATCAGGTTGTTAGTTTTGCAACCGCAATTTCCCTTGAGCATGGTGCCGAGAAATTGAAGGTTATTTTCATTGATGAGGCCGATGGGTTAACAGATAACGCATGGGATGCGCTGAGGGAAACCATTGAACATTATGCTGGATCTGTTCGTTTCATCTGCACATGTAATCGTATTGACAAGATCCCAGCTCCTATCAAGTCAAGATTTGAGTGTATTCCTATGTTCCCTGTCAACAATGACGAGGAAAATACAATGATTGCTGGATATTGTGGTTTCGTTGCGAATATTCTCAATGCGATAAAAATTGCATATGATCAGGATACTCTTTATATGTTTGTCAGGAACAGTTTCCCTGATATGCGTACACTTCTGAACAGTATTCAGTCAATGTATACACAGGGTGTTACTGAACTTGATAAGAATGCTCTTATTAAGTCATTCGACTGTTCTGAATTATTGAACATTATAATCAACGGAAACGATCCTATTGAAAACTATAAGTTTGTTTCCACAAACTATGCATCTAATCCAGATGATGCAATGATGTCAATTTCAAAGAACGTCGTTGACTTTATCCGTATGAATTATCCTCAGTTCACAAATAAGATCCCGTATATTATTACAACTGTTGCTGAATATATGGCACAGATTACAACAGCACCAGACAGACTTCTTGTTCTGCTTGCGTGTGTATTCAAACTACAGATGATAATTAAATCATAATGACTATGAGTAGTAAGTTAAATATTATTCTTGATTTTAACAACTTCGCTATGCGATCTCTCCATACATGTCAGTTTATGGAACCAAATGTTAAGATCAAAAATTTCGATACAAAAAAGGAATGTGATATTCTTATAAGGAAAATCACAATTGATATATGCAGGGTTATCAGGACATTCACTCCTAATCGTGTTATTGTTTCATGTGACTCAAAGCAACCATGGAGAAATGATCTATATAAGGACATTGATGGGATGGAATATAAGGGTACACGTGAGAAGGATGAAGAAAAGAACTGGACCAACATCTTTACTGCACTTGACGATCTAAGGGATATTTTCAAGAAGAATGGATTCATTGTAACATATCTTGACAGAACTGAAGCTGATGATATCACGACAATGTGGAAGGAATATCTTTTTGACAAAGGTGAAGATGTTATTCTTGTATCATCTGATATGGACTGGGTTCAACTTGTAGGTGTACATAACAATAATGTATGCTTATGTTATAATCCTATTGCGAACAATACTGGAAAGAAGCGTCTGTACATTAATTCTGATATTCAGAAATGGCTTGATACTGAAGAGAAACCAGATATTTTCTTTAACAATTACAACAAGACGAGAAAGGTACTGAAGGGTGTTCAGTTGATTGATCCTAAAATATCATTTGAACTTATCGATCCTGATCGTGTATTGTTGAATAAGATTATGACTGGTGATTTGTCAGATAATGTTCCAGCGTTCTTTCACTATTATCGTAATGGAAGGAAGCAGAATGTTACTGAGCTTAAAGCCAAGCATGTGTTTGAGGCACTTAACATTCACAATGTGGATGAACTTATTGATGCCAATAACAAGATGCTTCTAAAGGATGCACTTGAAAAAGAGATGAAGCGTGACATTGATGTTGATTTCCATGAGAGACTGACAAGACAGAGAAAGCTTGTTGAGTTAAAAAGTGATTTGTTTCCAGAGGATATTGTCAAGAAGTTCACATCAACAGTTATAGGTACATGTGATGAATGTATGGTTAACACATCAAATATCAAGATGGAGGATGTACTTGATGGTACAAAATATCTTGAGCCAGAAGAAGTTAGGAAGAACGGTAGGCTTAATTCCATCTTTGATGACATAGATTCTCTGTCAAAATTCTCAAGCAATTCAAAAGCACTGTTCGAATAATTTTTTAACTTTAAATAAAAAGTTGTATATTTGCAATATGGCAGAGAAGGAAAAGAAAGAGAAGAAGTCGAATCCTTTGTTTGATTTGATCAATGCTTTATTCACAAGCAGGGAATATGTATATGGTATTACATCAGAAACAGCAAAGCAGAATCTTTTCATGGTTCTTAGACGACTCGCAATAAAGTATCCTGTTGAGACTAACGTATTCAACGATTCAAAAGTTAATCCTATTGATGTTATACGTTTCTTCTCTGATTATCTTTATTGTGGTGTCGCTCCTAAATGGATCTATACAAGTGTCAAATCAAAGAAAACATCAGATAATGACATAACATCATCAGACATAAAAATGTATAAGTCACACAATGATGTTACTGATGCGCAGTTTGAGGATGCGATGAGATTCTTCCATGATGAATTGATAAATGAGATAAAAACTGAAAGAGATTTCTACAAAAAATTAAATAGCTGTAAGACAAATGAAGATGAAACTTATTAGTAACGATATAAAGAAACTTGTTCAGTCTGCGTTGAATGCTGGTATTGAACCAGTTAAGTTTGAACTTGAACAGTTTACAAGGATTGCTGTAGGTGATGTTTATATCACAAAAATGAAGGGTGAAAAGCCAATTATGCATATAACTGAACATTTCAGTAAGGAATATGCAAAACTCTGGAACAATGATGTTGGTAAGATTCTTATAAAGGAATTACGTTGTGATGATAACAATCTTTACGAGATCGTAACGGATACATTCAAGGCCCTTATTAAACTCATCACAAATGATGAAATCGCTGAGTTCAAATCTAAAGATATGAATCACGTAAAGTCTGGTGATAATGAATATACAATAATCAAGGTTGTTACAGCTAAGAGATATTATTGCGATAAGACCGATGACTATGATGTTGATTTCAATATTGATGAAGAGAATAGAGAGATTATCAATGTCAATGATAACGATGATGAAAAATATGATGAACAAAAGTCAAATTCATATTCACTTTTTTAAATAGAAATGAATTATGCTAATCACAAAAGAACAAATCGTTGGTGACAACAGAATGACAAAGCAGGATAAGATTAATATTTTTGAATCACTGCTTATGTCAACAGGACGTGATGGAATGCACAAAGTTATTGAATGTCTTAGAAATACAGATTTCTATAATGCTCCAGCTTCATCAAAATATCATTCAAACTATGAGACTGGATTGTTGGATCATTCTCTAATGGTTTATAGTATTGCTGAAGCATTCTTCGAGAAGATGAAAATGATCGATCCAGAACTAGCAGTTTCTATTCCAGATGAGAGTATTATAATTTCATCTCTTCTGCACGATGTGTGTAAGATATGTTTTTACAGAAAGACAATCAAGTGGAAGAAGAACGAGCACAATGACTGGACGCAGTATGATGGATATGAAATTGAGGATTCATTCCCGATTGGACATGGAGAGAAGTCTGTTATCATGCTTCTGAAATTCGGTCTTGACATCAACGCTTGTGAGATGCTTGCTATCCGTTATCATATGGGATTCTGGGGCGAGAGTAACACAGAGTTCAAGGTCGCAATGAAATCTGCAACTAAGATGTGTCCTTTGGTTGTTCTTTTACAACAAGCAGACTATACAGCAACAATGATGTTCGAGAAAGAAATAGAAATTTAATGAAATATTTTCATATTTCAAAATAAAGTTGTATATTTGCAACATAAGATAATAAATGTAAAATAAAAATATAAACAAATGAACAGAGCAAATAGTATTTTTGAGATGTTTGATGACATTAGCAAGAGCCTTATCAAGACTTTTGATGAGTTCAATGAGATTAAAAAGAACGCAATCAAGGATTACGTTGGTGAGGGAAACAATAATGAGGTTATATTCAAGTATGATACAAAGCTTGATCCTGAGGATAAGAAGAAGATTATTATCGATAAGCTGAACAGATGGACTAGGTTTGCACGTGTATTCGGAAACGACACAGTTATTAAGTTTGTATTTGCAGAGGATGAGATTTTTTATTTCATTTGGGATGATGAATTAAAGGGTTTCGTTACAGAAGATCCAAATGGAGATCGTTTCCTGTATAATTCAAAGGATGAGACTCTCAACAAGCTCATTGATGATGAAGAAGAACAAAAGGAGGTAGCTGAAGAAGATTCAAATGAGAATGAAGATTCTGGTGTAAATGGTGAGGTTGTGGATAACACTGTTGATATTGCAAATGGTGAAGGTATTGAGAAGAACTTTAATCTGATGGATGACAAGAATCTTGCATCAAATCTTAGAAATGCACTTCGTGAGTCATATGCAGAGTTGAAGAACGAGAATAAATGCAAGGAAATTTTCTGTCCAGTAAAAGCAGCAGAGAATTTCAAGAAGAACGTAATCGACACAGCGGCTTATGTTACTGAGTTTGATAAGGATGAAAATCCTATACAGATTGCATTCAATATTTGCTGGCTTCTTCCAGACTATAAATTTGGTGATGGTTCTTATTATATTGCTATTTACGACATCTATCACAATGAATCTGCAAATCTCGATCAGTTCTGTGAGCTTGTAAAGGAGAAGTATAACTTCTCACTTGGTAGCTGGAACGTAAAGTTTGATAATGAGAAGAATGTAGATGAAATCGAGTTTATTTTTACATTCTAACATAAGGAAGACATATATTCAAGGAAGGCTAAATTAAGTTTTAGTCTTCCTTCTTAAATAAAATTAAAACAAAAATTATACAAAGTAAAATGGGAAAGATTATTGGTATTGACCTCGGTAGTACAATGAGTGCTGTTGCTGTATGCCAAAATGGTAAACCAGAGATCATAGTAAATCAGGATGGTGAGAGAACAACACCTTCCGTTATTGGTTATGGAAAAGATGGAGAAATTAAGGTAGGATCAAGTGCAAAGAGACAAAGTGTTGTCAATTCAAAGAACACTGTAGAAGTTATCAAGAGATTTATTGGTAATTCGTACAAGAATACTAAGAAGTATGATAAGGATTTCTCTTATGACATCATTGAAGGTCCTAATGATTCTGTTCGTGTAAAGATTAACGATAAGGAGTATACACCACAGGAAATCAGCGCAGAAGTCCTTCGTAAGCTTAAGTCAGCAGCAGAGGATTATCTTGGAGATACTGTTACTGACGCTGTAATTACTGTACCAGCATATTTTGACGATCAACAGCGTACAGCTACAATTGAAGCCGCCAAGATTGCTGGACTTGAGTGTAAGCGTATTATCAATGAGCCTACAGCAGCATGTCTTGCATTCGGATATAACAAGGCTGATAAGAATATGAAAGTTTTGGTTCTTGATCTTGGTGGATCCACAGCAGACGTTTCACTTCTCGAAATGGGTGATGGTGTGTTTGAAGTTCTTTCTACACAGGGTGATATGGTACTTGGTGGACGTGACTTGGATAATGAGATTGCAAAGTGGATGATCGATGAATGTCAGAAGAATTTCGGTTATGACGTATCGAAGGACTCTAGGGCTTTCCAGCGTGTGGTTGAGGCTGCTGAAAAGGCAAAGATTGATCTTTCTTCATCTACTCAGACAGAAATCAATCTTCCTTATCTTATGGTTGTTGATGATGTTCCACAACACTTTGTAGCTACTCTTACTCGCGCTAAGTTTGAGCAGATGATGTCAGGGTTCATGAAGAAGGTTACAGCACTTGTTGATGGTGCATTGAAGGCTGCGAACATGAAACCTTCTGATGTAAACGAGATTCTTCTTGTAGGTGGTACGACACGTGTTCCAAAGGTACAGGAGTTTGTTAAGTCCTATTTCGGTAAGGATGGTAACAAGTCAGTTAATCCTGATGAGGCTGTAGCACTTGGTGCTGCTGTACAGGGTGCAATTCTTTCTGGTGATATGGGTAGTGATATTGTACTTCTTGATGTTACACCTATGAACCTTAACATCACTACACTTGGTGGTATTGCTACTGTGATGATTCCAGCAAACACAACTATTCCTACATCACATGATAACGTATTCTCTACAGCAGAGGATAACCAGACTGCAATTACAGTTGTTGTGACACAGGGTAATCGTAAGATTGCAGCAGAAAATAAGCAACTTGGTGTGTTTAATTTGGAAGGTATTGCTCCAGCACGTAGAGGTGTTCCTCAGATTAATGTGAAGTTTGATCTTGATGCTAACGGTGTACTTACTGTAACTGCTAAGGATCAAGCTACAGGGAAGGAACAGAACATCCGTATTGAAGGTTCATCTAATCTGAGTAACGATGAACTTGATCGTATGCGTAAGGATGCCGAGGAACATGAAGCTGATGATAGGGCTTATGCTGATAAGATGCAGAAATTTAACGCTTGGGAAAGTCAAATTTTTGCAGCAGAGCAAATGCTAAATGATGATAGTGATAAGATTTCTGAAGAAAATAAGAAGGAACTTCAGGAAAAACTGGATGCGATGAAAGCCGTATTTAATGTAAAACCAGAGGATCGTGATATGAACGCTTGCGATGTGGCTGCTAAGGAGCTTCAGAATGTACAGTGGAAAGTGAGCGAGGAACTGTATAAGGCAGCAAACCAAGATGCTTCTACAGCAAATCCATTCGGTGGATCAAATCCATTCGGAGGATCAAATCCATTCGATCAAGGGTTTGATTTCAGTAAAACGAATCCTAATTCTTGAGACGGTCAGTAACTGTCGAAAACAGATTTATTTTCAAGGAGGATAAGTTTATCCTCCTTTTTTTCTTTTTTATATTGGAATAAAGTTGTATATTTGCAATGTACATCAACATTATTGTATTATGACTATAATATTTTCAAACCATTTGGATGAGGATTCTCGAATAATACGTGAATCGTTGCACTGTCTATATAATGCAAATCTGATAGAGATTCTACCAGATACTGACAACTATGAAGAAATTGTAGATAATGCTATATCTAATGAAGATGATACTCTTTTACTAATAGGTCACGGATCAACATACGGATTGTTGCACCCAAATTTTGATATTTGTGCATATCTGATCCATGAGAATAATATTCATCTTATACAAGCAAGAAGAGTCATATGCTTATGGTGTTATGCGTATGATTTTTGTAGTAATAATAACTTTCATTCTTTTGCTACATCTATGTTTATATCAAACTGTGAAGAGGCATATACAAACTGTATATATGATATAAGTCAGGATTATATTAACTCAACCGATAGGCAGATTTATATGGAGATCATGGATCTTATAAACAACAATACACCATTGAAAGAATGGGTTATGTGTATTGGCTCAAAGATTGATGTTGAAAATCCAATAGATTCTTTTAACAGACAAGGTTTAATGTTAATAGATTAGTTAATCTTGCTATTGCAGTATACGAAGGAATTACAAGTAAATTATACCATATAGAGAAATTGTTCCAAGTTCCAGAACTTACAGCTAATGTTGATACCACTATGGTTTTGATTGAAGAAACAACTTATGTTTGATAATTATAGATTAAAAATAATAGATATGATACGTATACATTTGTTTGAACATGGTGGTCTTTTAGGTGAAAAGACATTCCCAGAGTTTCCAAGTAATAGTTATGAGACTAATGATGTGAACATTCTTTTGGAAACAATAAAGGATATTCTCGATAATCATAAGAGTGGTATTGGTAAGATACTTATTGAAAATGATGAATTTGGTTGGGATTGTGACATTACTGATGCGCAATGTGTTTTGAATCTAGATAAAGTATAATGATTAATTTATATGTCTTATGTATAAAACATCACAATAGAGATTTGAATTATACAAAAACATATAGAGGGAAGAACTACCAACTTTGTTGACTTAAAGTAAGTGGTTACATTATGCTCACCAAAAGAACACCATCACTTTAGTTGTTGGAGTAGTCAGCTTGGTGGCGTAAGAACTAATTAATTAAATATTCAATAATATTGGTGATATTGCAGTTTTTTCTGAGGATTAACAAATATTAACTAAAATAATTTGGTAGTATCAAAAAATCTTCGTACATTTGTAACAAGAAAATAACAAACAATAGTATTAACAATTAAAAACAAAAATTATGGCATGTATTGATAAATTGTATGTTAAATCATACTTTGAGTATGATGATTTGAGAAAATGGGCAATAGTATATTATCCACAGTTGCTTTGGCATTTCTACGATATTACCTTAGACTACAACAAATGGAAGACAAATATCAATAGTTGGGTTGAAAATCAGAAAATGATACTATCAAGAGAATTAGCCAAGATAGATAATGAAGAGGATTTAAGGATTGCCTCATTTAAGCTTATTAGACATTATCAAAACTCTGCCGATTATGACTGTCCTTATGAGCAGGCAGAATACGAGGTAAAAAGCATTTTCAAAAGAAAGAAACTTATTGAGACAGACCAAATAGAGAATGAATATGAAACGCCAGTGATGAATACACCAATCAAAGTGGATAAAAAACTCCTATGGACATGTCCACTTCCATGTGTCAGAAGATATCTTGAAGAGCAGTGTGGATATAAGACAAGATGGTATCATAAGATATTCTGGAGAGGCAAGAGGTATTTTTAAGATAATTGTTGGATTGATTATAATTCTAAAAAACATGAAGGTAAAACTATTGAGAAAATTAAGAAAGAAAGCAAAGGCTCATACATGGATGGAGTATTCAAATGGGTATTATAGTGTTTGCCAGAAAATTGGCAGATATAATATTTCTAGACTACCATTTATTGAAAACTTCCATGATGCACTTCGGGATTTGAATGATTTACGAAGAAGAGTAATCCTTGAATGGGTTGAAGAGATGAAAGAAGAACTAAAAGAAAAGAAAATCAATAGAGAGATTAGACATCTATAATTCTAAAGAAATGAAGGTAAGACTATTAAGAAAATTAAGGAGAAGGGCAAAAGGCTCGTACTGGAATTCGGTATGAAGATGGATATTATAGGGCTTATAAGAGAGGTTGTAACCATCATACCTCTTATACAGGCTGAGTTAAGAAACTCGAAGTAGCGATTGAGGATTTGGCTAAGCTCAGAAGAAACCTAATCCTTAATTGGGTAAATAACATGAAGGGAGAAATAGAAGAAAAGAGAATTAACAAGGAGATTAGGCATTTATAAATTTAGATAAAAGGTAATAATATGATGAATCATGAAGAACCACTAAACGAGAAAAACGTGCTAAGAGAATTAAAGGAAAAGATGATAGACTACTGTAATCGTCATGGGATGGATACTAACGATTATCAGTTAAAGAAAGAATTGTACGCAAGATTATTGTTGTCAGATTACCATAGTAACCCTGCTGTCTGCCTACAAAGTACATGTACCCATAACGGTGAAAAATCTATGTTGGGAACTGCTTGTATATATCGTGATATGTCCATAAACACAATTTTGGGTACTCTTCTCACTCATGAGTATGCATATATTAAAAAATTTGGAGAACCGATTGAATTAGATATAGATGATATGATTGAAGACCTCATACAACTTTTTGAAACCAAAAAATGAAGTATCTAAGATATTCTTGTTTAAGAACCGTTTTATTGTGCGCTGCTATTGTACTAATAGCCATTGGAATACATACATCTAATTATACATCTATGTGTATTGGAGCAGTCATGATATGAGTTTATGACATAATAATAATCGGTGGAGAAGATTAAGGACAAAGAATCATGAAGAATATAACAAAAAAACCAAAAAAACATATGAAAATGAAATATTTAACAAAAGAACAGGAACGCAAGGCAGACAAGATTGTTGAATTATTAAGAGAATTAAAAAAGAGTGGTGTCCACCCACTGATTATTGATGGAGGGGGTGGTGCAGGTTTATCTTTTGTCAGATGCTCTAACGATGGATTCAATGAAATGGCTGATATTATACTTGGTTCAGATTTTGACAAACGTTTTGAAGTGGAAGAATACATCTATAAGCCCAATAAATCATGGGGGGGTTGTAATTGAAACATTAGTTCATTAATACACATATTGGAATTGACAAGTATATTAAAAGTGTTAATTGATAAAATTTAAAAACATTACAATTGTACAATTAACAATGAACATTAAAGACTGAAAACGAAAATATTGTCTAAAGAATCTAAACTGTTTTTTACAATAGGTGGTAAATCACTATCGGATTCCAAAGTTAGAAAGTTAGTGAATTGTGGCATTGAACACAATTGTATAACAGATGCAGATATCCACGAAGATAAGATGGCCGAAATTTTTTGCAAGAGCAAACAAATAATAAACAATTAAAATTATTCTAATCATGAAAGAAAAAAAGCAACGAGGAAAAAGTACAATAGATAATGCCATGGTTAAAGTTACTTTTGAATATGATGACATAAAATAAAATATATGAAATTATCTAAAGAAGCAGAACAGAAAAAGAGATATTGTAAGAACGTTGGTATCAAGGATGGATATCAAGATTGCTGGGTTGTAAATTTTAAATTTCATCCAGCAGAATTTGTAAACTACAATACAGGAGAAAGAATATTCTTAAATTACGGATACGGTATTAAACGATATTACCCTTATCGTAAAAAGCATAGGATAGAAGCAAATGAAGATAATCGTGGAAAACCAATTCCATATAATTCGTATTACGAAGCTTTATCTAATCTTGGAATAAAAATTTTGAATCATGTTTGATAAACTGGAATACGTTATTACATTTAGTTATATACAAAACGTTGGTATAAGATTATGATGACAAGAAGGATCGACTAAAGCAAAAATCTGAAAATCGGTAAGTTAATTAAAGAAGAAAAGGTTGGAATTTAATCCAACCTTTCATTTATTTAACGTACCTTTCACAATATTTTATTATTGCTTTAACGTAGATGTCTACTATTGCTTTTGTTCCTACATCAGATTTTAGAAAAAGAACATCATCAACGTTTGTCATAAACAATGATTCAACAAGAACTGCTGGTGATACTGTCTTTTTGATTACGGTAAAGTTCTCCTCAATATCTCTGTCACCATCTGATAAATCAGTCTTAATCTTTTTCTTGAATGGTTTAAGCACTTCCTCTGCTGCATCATAGAAACAATCAGCAAGCTTATCTCCACCTGTTTGTCCTTTTGATGTATATGTACACCAGTAAGATCCGTTGCTTCCAGTGTACCATGTCTTACCGTCACCAGTTGCATTAACGTGAGCTGAAATGAATATATGCTTCAATTCAGGATTTCTGTTAACCATATTATTTGATCTCAATGCTCTTGTCGTTAGACCTATATCACCTTCAACTTCTGGTGTTACTATGAATGTCTTGAATCCGAGTTGTCTTAATTTTTCATCGACAAGTTTTACGATCAATCTGTTATACTCATATTCATATAACGATAATTGATCATTTGTATATGTTCCATATCCTTTTCCTGTGGTTGCACTCGGACTTCTCTTCCCTGGTGTTGCCTTACCGTGTCCGTTATCCAAATGCACCATTAATTTTCCGTAGTTATTCATTTCGGTATTGATTGGATTTTCAGTTTCGGTTTCTGTATTCTCAGTGTTTTCTGGAATGATTATATTATTTGATGAATCATTTTCTTCCGTTTCATTTAATGCGACATCTGATTGGGTAGTGGTTTCGTCAGGATCCTGCCCATCCGAGATTTTGAAAAGAGAAATGAAAAAAGAAATGATTTTATTTATTATATCTTTCATTAAGTATCTAAAATAATCGATGTTGCTTGTTTCCTTATTTATCTTCGGAATTTTTGTATATTAGAAAAAAGTTGTATATTTGCAATAAAGTTAAAAACAAATTATAAATCAAAGTGGAAAATAAAGACGTTGAGGTAGATATCACACCAGAAAATATTGCTCCAGAGGATATTACTCCGAAGCATCTTGATGAACCAAATTACAAAGATTTGTACATTAGGTCTCTTGCTGATTTCGATAATATGAAAAAGTTCATGGAGAATAAAGTTGCTAATACTAAAAAGACAGCGACAGCAGATATTATATCTAATATTATCTCACCTGTCTATAATGATCTCAGAAGAGGTATTCAGAATAATATTGACGGGTGTGATCTGATATTGAAGAATGTTAAATCCGCACTTGATAAAATGAATATCAGTGTGATGGATGATAATATTGTCGATGAACAATTTGATACAGATTATATGAATGCAGTATCATCTGTCAATTGTATAGAGCAGCTTGATGGTACAATTGAAAGTGTAGTTGAACCTGGATTTGTTGATAAAGAAAATAACAAAACCTATGTTTACGCAAAGGTTATTGTAAGAAAATATATTGGGCATTAAGTTATGGAGAAAAATTATTATGATGTATTAGGCGTTTCAAAAAACGCAAGCGAGAGTGATATTAAATCTGCATTCCGTAAACTTAGTAAGAAATATCATCCTGATGTCTGTAAGGATGAAGGTGCAGAGGAAAAATTCAAAGAGATAAATGAAGCATATAATGTTCTTTCCGATCCAGAGAAGAAACAGATGTACGATACATTCGGAACAGTAGATCCTAATGATATGGGAGGACAGGGTTTTGATCCGTTCTCACATGGTTTCGATCCGTTCTCTATGTTTAGAGATAGCGGATTCGGGTTTGGAGGATTCGGACATGGTAATCAGATGAAGGAGAAAGGTGATGATCTTAAGATTACAATTGAACTTTCATTTGATGATATCTACACAGGTGTTCACAAGAAAATCTCAATGAACAAAAAGTGTACATGTCATCGTTGTAACGGATCTGGATCACAAAGCAATGAGACTGGAACTTGCCAACGTTGTGGCGGATCTGGTTTTATAAAAAATGTAAAGCGTCATGGTAACACAGTTATCCAGAATATGAGTCCATGTCCAGACTGTAACGGAACTGGACAGTATATCAAGGATCCATGTCCTAATTGTCGTGGAACAGGTCTTGAAACTAAGAACGTTGATATTGAGTTCGATGTACCACCTGGAATGTTCGAAAATGCATACTTCCTTGTAAGAGGAAAGGGAAATGACGGTCCTCATCGTGGAACACCTGGAGATCTTCTTGTTGTTGTAAAGGAACTTCCTAATTCTTATGGACTAAAGAGAGATGATAAGAATAATATTCTGTATAATATTAAGGTTCCATATAAGACATTAGTGTTCGGTGGTGATGTGACAGTTCCATATATCAAAGGAGAAAGAAAGAAGATTCATATCAGTGCTGGAACAGAATCTGGAAAAGTATTGAAGCTATTTAATATGGGATTCCCTGATCCTAATAATCCATCACTTAAATCTGATTATATCATAACAGTTCAGTGCAATATACCTAAGTTAAGTGATTTAGATGAAAAGACAAAGATGGCTATCGCAAATATGACATGCTAAAAAGAGAAAGGAGGATGGTTGTATATCATCCTCCTTTTGAATATATAATAGATCGATCCCTAAAGGATCTACGGTCAAGTATATTTATTCGTTATAATTTGCTAAATTTTAGTCTTTAGCCTTCAACAGTTCTTTTACCTTATTTAGAACAGTTTTGTTTGATAAATTATCACCAGCTCTGTTCATGTAAAATGTCAGTCTTTTCATTGCCTGACCTTTGTCCTTTGAATGTTTCAACAAATAATTGGCAATACCTTTAGGAGATTTTGACAGAAACAGTCCTTCTTTTGGTTTCCATTCGGTTTCTACGTCTGATATGTTTTCGTTCTTACATTCATACATCACATCATCATCAATAAGCAACTGATTAGATACATAATCCATATCTTCCTCTTGAGATTTATCAAGATAAGCTATCATCTTTTCTTTATTCTCATTCTTTGTATATGTTGATGATGGTGATTTTTTCTTTGGAAGTTCAGATATTATTTTCTGTATTTCATCCTCGCTTGAATATTCTATTATTCTCTTTATTTCATCACGCTTTTCCCTTGTGTTGAAATATGAATTGATAATATCTTTATTGTATATTCCTATAACTTTTTCATTTCCGTTTATTGATCTAGATATTGATCTGAATGGAAAATTCTTTGCTTTCAACACGAATATAATATCCTTGTTGTCTATATTATCGTCATGCAGCATGTTTCTGAACACACTCTTGACACCACTGAAAAAATAATAATCTATTCCGTTAAAATACATGATTATAAAACTTTATTTCTATTGGAACATCAAGAACCAATCTGGGTTTTGCTGATCCTTGATGTATTCCTTAACTTCATCAAGGTATTGTTTTCCTAAATCCATGAAATATGAACCTATTGATACACCGCCTACAAGAGTAACTTCGAATGTCTTCAGAACACGATGTATCTGAATCATGGTCTTTCCTATACACTGTTTAAGGAACATATAGTCATCATACAGAGCAGCATCTTCTATTTGAACAAACACACGGCAAAGTACAGGCGCAATAGGATCGTGCCCTATCACCTGAACACGCTTTGTATTAAGGTTGAAATGGAAATTAATATCTTTAAGCGTGAATGATCTTGCTAAATCAAACCAGCTGTAACTTACTGTTCTTGTTGTGATTACATCAGATGAGAATGGAGAAAGCCAAAGATCACTACCCATAACACGTTCCATAGAGAGGTCTGGATCGTTTATACCAAACAATCTGCTTCCGTCTTTAATCTCTCTGAATTCCTCTATTCCCCATACACAATCTGGGAACTGTATAGTCCTGCTCTGACGGAACTCTTGAGTTCTGAACTGAGAGACAGGAATAATACCATATCTTAGTTCTACAGTATCTCTCCAGTTACGGAAAACATTTCGCTTTTCATTATCAATGATACGTTCTATTTCATCTGTCTTAACCGTAACATTAAGGGATCCAGATATCGTAATTTCATCTACTATGTTTTGAATGAAATCTTCCCTTGTCATTCTTAATGAAACTTATTTCATTATTTATCTAACAAAAAATAAATAGTTAAAAGGGAATAACGATTTTAAATGATTAAATTTTATACATTTGAAAGTATAAACGAAAGCGAGATTGATAACGACGGATACACGTTTGATGTTGCTATAAAAGCTGCAATGGATAAAGGTCTTGGTAAACCAGATCATACAAAATTCATTAGATCAAAAGACGGTAAATGGAATCTTGCTATACTAACATATAATGATGAATATGATGGTGATAAATACGTATACTCATATGAAAGTGGAAAGATACTAAATGATGAACCAGTCAACAAAATAGAAAGATGTAATGGACAGGGTAATTATCTTATAGTATCAAAGTATAAAGATCCTAATAAGAAAAATGGTTTGCAAATGGTTTATAACTTTCTTGATGAAAGGGGATTCACGCTTAATAAATGGGTTGATCTAATATCTGTCAAATCAGCTGATGGGTATCACATAATGATGGATTATAGAGGATATAATCTTATTGACGTAAATGGTGAAATGGTATTTGATGATCCTAAAGATGATATACAATTGTATGGCAATTATCTTTTCTATGATGATGATGGTGGGGGTATATTGTTTGACACGAACGGAAAGATTGTGTTGGATGGGATTCTAGATGTAGAAGATTATGAATATTCATATTACACTGATTCAGAAGAAAGAGTATACTGTACATTCTACAAAATAGAATTTGATGATAAAATATGTCTGTATGACAGTAGTATGAATATCATGGTTGAACAAATAGACGATCTAAATGAGATTGATAATTTCTTCTATGTTTCAACATATGAAAATACACATAACGTTATAGGACCAGATGATAAAATGATCTTCGGGGACGATCCATACTCTAAAGATGGCTGGATTGACTCTATAGAGGAAAGACCAGAATACAACAAGGCTGATATACATCTAGTTGAAAGGGACGGAGAATATAACTTATTTGATGGAAGACATCTTAATCTTGTATTTGATGAATGGTATGATGAAATAAAATTCGTCGAGATGACATATCTTAATATTGATGTTGCTGCTGCCGTGTTGAAAGATGGTGAATGTAATTTCTATATACTAGATCCAGAAAGTGACAAATTTAAGGGATTCCTTTTCAATGAACCAGTTGAAGATGTAAAGACATATGGTGATTTCATCATAGTAACAAAGGATGGTAATGATTATATTGTCTGGAGAAACACAAGGCTTATAATGGTGGAATTTGATAAGATGTGGGAGACGGAAGCTGAGACGACTTATACTATAATGGTTGATGATAAATTTGACTTCATAAGCACATCTGATGATCAGACATTCTGTGAGAAATTCATGAATGGTGAGAAATTCGATGCATGTATGGATCTCACTTCGTATTATCCTCTTGTTGAATACAAAGGAAAATATAGTTATGTTGACGCCGAATCATTTGAACCATTCTTAGGTTATAAAAATAATAATCAAATGACATGGTTCGATGACGCTGAGCCATGTGATTATACTCGTTATGGTGAGTTTGAGTTCCATGTCGTAATAGATGGAGAGAATAAGAGAATTGATGACTATGGAGACGACATGGATGATCCAGAATATTAAAAAGGATAGCGATTAAAAGCTATCCTTTATTTTTAATCTCGGTGAGATTATTTTTTATCTGTCTGCCTTTCTACTTACATCCATGATCTGATTCAGAACAGAGAATGTTCCAGTGAGTTTGTAGAATTTTCCGTGATACTTGAAGACAATTCCTTCACTTGCATTTACATCTATAGTGTCTCCAAGTCTGAAAAGAAGGTATTCAAGCTTATCAAGTGCCTTTGTGTTACCAGTTTCCTGTATAGCTGATATTGCACCGCTTATTGATCTTCTTATTTGTTTTATAACCTTTGTCTCATTACCATCGTTCTTACCGCCTTTAAATAGCTTTAGAGCATCGTTTCCAAGATTTATAAAGAATCTGTCAAGTGGTAGCATGATACGTCGTCTGAGAGCCGATAATCCGTTTTTCTCGAACTCTCTTATGTTTCTTATCGTTATTTTGTATGAACCTTCAGTGTCATCATTTACACGGAATTCATTTATATCAACATTCCTTATTCCAGACCATCTTGCTGCAAGCTTCTCCATCTCATCTCTGGTAAGATATTTAACTGGTTTGTTGTTTATAATATATTTAAGGAAAGACTTGTATTTGAATTCGGCTACAGTACTGTTATCGGATAATTCATACTCATCCATAAGATCAATAAGCTCATTTATATTTTCTATAGCCATCATATTTGAGTTTCCTACATTTCTGAATATCATCTTAGGTGTTATTGCAGCCTTAAACTCATCATCTTTAAGGTTTGTTTCTTTTATAGCCTGTTCAAGTTTGTATGTATCTGTGTCTATATCAGGATCAGCGAATACTGATTTGCTATAATCTTCCTTTGGATAGTATTTTGTACAAACTGTTATTATCTTCTTATGAAATGAAACAAAATTATCAACATAAGGAATAACGTTCATATTAGAATGATCAACAATCTCAATGCTTATCCATTTCCTGTATTTTACACCGTCCGCCTTGTCATCATAATTGAAGTATTCAACTTTATTCTTTATGTTATTGAATACTTTTGTTATCGTGTTAACTCCGTTTATGAATGACATCTTCGTTTTCTCGTTCCAGTTGCTGTTGTTCTTTATATCATCAGCAAACATTTGTGTATTAAGAAGTTGCGTTTTGTTTCTTGCGAAAATAACATTACCATTTCCATCAACTGATGCAAGTATGTTTATACCGTCAATCTTTTCCTCGATGTCTGTAATCTTTCCTGAGAAAAGAGACATAATCATTTCCTTTATCTCTCCGAATGTCAGGTTGTTGTCATCGTAAGGGTGATCGATCCTTCCAGCAGCAGCCGTTTCATTCATTGGGGTCTTTATTTCTGACTTTAGTTGTCTGTAGTATTCTTGAATCATAGGTTCATCTACATATCCAGTAAGATATGGAATCTCATATGCTGAAAGGAAGGAATTATAATCGTCATGTATTAGATCTTGCCTCATGATTGTTGATGATATAGGTGTGTGGTTAAAATCATCATCCCTAGTTTGATACATTGGCATACCTTCTGGTATAAGCATCAGAACCTTTACACCTGGTGTATAATATGATCCGTTCTTAGAGAAACACTTATTATATTCAAACTGTCTTGAGACATCATCCTCCTTTGTTGATGAACCCATAGCATATAATCCGTCACCGAAGAATTTTGTTGCTGTCATATTATAGACAGTATATACTGGTGATTTGTCTGGAGATATAATACAATGAAAGTTACGGAACTTACAGAATATCTTATTAAGGAAATCATAGCTTGTCTGAGCACTCAATCCTTCCCTATCCTTGTTTGATATGATTACATATACATTTGTATCATGCTCTGGATCCCCTTTCAGGTATGACTCTATAAGTTCTATGTGACCTGCGTGTACTGGCTTGAATCCACCAGGAACCATTATATTAATTCTTTCTCTCATCCGACTTTATGTTTATCGTTTCCTCTATTGTTTTCCATTTTCCAACAGGACATTCAGCGTCCTCTGCCTTTGTTTTTGCCTTGAGAAAACATCCACATTTCTGGCATATACTTAATTTGTTAAACTCACATTTCTTACATATACTGTATCTCTCATCAAAGTATCTCTTGTACTTGATGTCAGAAACAAGATCGATGAAATAATTCTTCCACCCATTCCATATAAGCTTAAGTGTTAAAATAAGATTTTCCATAAACTATTTATCTATGAAATATAGAAAAATAAAAGGCTACTCAACAGAGTAGCCAAAAACGATATGAATTGAATATTGGTTTTCAAATCTAACACAGACATCAAAAACAAAACGACCGAAACTATTACTCAATGTATTGAATCATATCTGCCGATGTCTGCAATTATTGATCCTCTATTCCAGCGAATGTATTAAATCATAGAGGTTTAGTCTGATATCACGCAGTCTCTCAAGATAGCCATTACGTCTGAGTGTCTTAAAAATGAGATTTCCTGTTGATAATTCAGTACCCGTAGATCCAAGATCAGACTTTCTTATATTACTGATCCTATCGCGTAATTCATATGCATCATCCATAAGTCCTTCCAATTCATCGTATGGTGTGTTCTGATCAGCCTCCTCTGCTCTTTCCTCAAGATCTTCAATCTCGTTCATGAATGAAGCTGCAACTTCTTGTATATCATTATCATCTAAATCATCCATCTGTTTCTGGAACTTATCAAGTGAAGGTTCTGTAATCCACTCGTCATATAGGACAGAGTACACTCCAGATGATGTATGCTTCTCATTTACATCTTGTACATATACTTCTACTGGATATCCGTATATCTTTATATTTTCGTGATCCTGATTCCATTTGTTCTTTACGGTATCGAAGAATGCCTTTACGAGATCTACGTCATCGTTTATATCTCTGAAATCAACAACGATATGTAGATCAATATCAGAATACTCCTCGCTCCAGTTATAGTTTGCAAGAGATCCAGTCATAATGACATCATCTATTTTGAAGTCTGATATTTCAAACTTGCTTATGAAGTCTCTTGCTATTGTAAGCAATTTTCTTCTAGCAAGTATGTCAAGCTTACCTCCGTTCCAGAATTTATCGTTGAGTTTATCCTTAAGCTCAAATGAAGAAAGATCGACATCATCTTTCTCAACCTCTTGTATATTTTGTATATTATTAATCATTTTCTATATTAAGATTTACTATATTTATCTACAACTTGCTAGTATTTTATATACCCGTTATATTGTATATCAAGCTCATATATGTTGTCAAACGTAGGCGCATTTATAAGTAGTTTATTCTTCAGGCAATGCTTCACCATATCAAATACATCTTTTGCGTTAAGACCACTTTCAAGTATAGGTATAATGTATGAGAACTGGAATCTTGCAATGCAAACATATTCATAGTATCTCAATGATATTATGATCATAGACATCTGTGATATTTTGTTTGTATCAAAATGATCTTTGTCCTTCTTCATATCAAACACTTTGTATCCTGGGAATATAAGAAGTCCAGTATCTTGCAGAAGGTTTCCAGTGTCTATTGAGAAATCAACCGTATTATCTACATGAAGCAGAGGATTATCGTCTGGATTATCAGTATCTGGACGTGTCTTTTTCTTTCCTTTCTGTCCTTTTGGTTTCTTGTTTTCAGCCATTACTAAAATGTTTTTTGGTTTTGATTATTTATTTGATTTATTTTTAGTCTCAAAATAAAGTTGTATATTTGCAACGAGTAACAAAAGCTTGCTTGCTTATAAGTCAGTTAATATTAATTAAAAAATATAAAAAAGAGATTAAGAAAATGAAGAAATTTTTTGCAACATTAAAAAATAACAAATAATAATAAATTGTATGATAACAGAAGTTTACATAAGAGATAATGAAAATGCACCAATAAGATATTTGTCAAGCCTTGATAACTTCAAAAATGTGACAAAATATGAATTTAAGGAGGGTGTAAATGTTATAGTTGGTGAGAATGGCAGTGGCAAAATTTGCATTGTCAAAAATAAAAAATATCGTTTAACATTTAAAGTATAGGGGATTAGAAAAATGGGACTAGACATTTACGGACATTTGGTTAAGAAAGTACGTTCTTCAAAGGAAGAGCCTTTAAAGACTATCGATGGGTATGATACAATTGCTAATGAGCAGGCAAAGGCACGTTTTCATGAGTTTGCGGTTGCTTCTCTGAAGCGTCTGGAAGAGGTAAAGGACGATGTTAAAGCATATCGTGAGGTATATGATGATGCGTTCTCACACATGGCTGATTTCACGAAGTATACATTTACCTATGAAAAAATGTTGGAAGAACCAACCAATGTTTCGGTTGTTAAAGATTTCTTTAAGAATTTTGAGGAAAGATATTATGCAGAGAGTGATGTGTATTTCCGTAATGTGAATTTTGTCTATAATTTCTTTGCTGACAAGTTGGAGGATGAATGCTGTTTTGCTGACAAGTCAGATATTGAGGAACTTATTTCCAGATGCAAGAAAGTGTTGGTAAAGAACTCATTGGCACCGGAACTATTGCCTACACGGAGTGGTTGCTTCTTCGGTAGTACTGACTATGATGAGTGGTATTTCAAGAATGTTTTGGATTGCCAGGAGCAGATGGAGAAGTTGCTTTCAAATTATAATGAGGACACAGATGTTGTATTTTTTCATAATGAGTTGGTAATTTTTGTCTTTTTTAACATTAATTAATACAGAAAATTTGTATAATTCATTTTTTATGTATACTTTTGCATTGTCAAATGAAAAAGAAATAAAAACTTAAATGTTGTAATTATGGAAGAACTATCAATAGAAGAAAAAGCAAAACGCTATGACGAGGCTCTGGACAAGGCTAGAAAACTCTATAATAGTGAAGAAACAAGTG
>Ga0247611_10001419_pt1 | contig 42742 bp, 29 predicted proteins | sample 177DNAGHGhighgp2_FD_192422 | JGI IMG/M metagenome (GOLD analysis project Ga0247611, IMG submission 192422) | Sheep rumen microbial communities from Palmerston North, Manawatu-Wanganui, New Zealand - 1770 DNA GHGhigh gp2 | ecosystem: Host-associated > Mammals > Digestive system > Stomach > Rumen... | reverse complement strand
GCATAATTGTAAGTGCGGAAAGTTCAATACATAAATCGTAAAAATCATTTTTTATATTGTTTTTTAACACTTCTATTGTTTGTATAACTTCCAATGAATTTCCTATTTGGTTACCTAACGGGCTGTTCATATCCGAAATTACCGCCGTCATATTTCTGCCGAATTTTTTACCTGTTTCAACCATCTTTTTTGCAAGGATTTTTGCTTTCTTATAATCGCTCATAAATGCACCGTCACCCGTTTTTACATCAAGCAAAATATTTTTAGCGCCTTCCGCAATTTTTTTTGACATAATGCTTGAACATATTAAAGGAATTGATTCAACCGTAGCGGTAACATCCCTTAATGCATACATTTTCTTATCTACGGGTGCAATTTCTTTTGTTTGCCCTATCATTGCAAATTTGTTCTTTTTTAATATTTTTATAAATTGTTTTATGTTAAGGTTAACATTGAAGCCCGGTATTGCTTCAAGTTTATCTAAAGTTCCTCCGGTATGTCCTAAAGCTCTTCCGCTCATCATGGGAACATAAATATCGCAAGCTGCAAGAACAGGTGCTATTACAAGTGATGTTCCGTCGCCCACACCGCCGGTTGAATGCTTGTCTGCGGTAGGTCCGTCAAGAAAAGATAAGTCCAAAACTTTACCGGAATTTGTCATCGCTTGGGTAAGGTAAAAAGTTTCATTATCGTCTAAGCCGGAAAAATAAACAGCCATTAAAAAAGCGGATATTTGATATTCCGGAATTTTTGCTTTATTGTAGCCGTCAATAACGAAAGAAATTTCTTCCTTTGTTAATTTTTCACCGTTTCTTTTTTTATAAATTATATCGTAAATTCTCATTTTATTTTTACCGTTAATTCCGATATTATTTTTTCCAACGAAATACCTGCTTTTTTACCTAAAGCCAAAACTTCGCCGTGTGATAATTGTTTTTTTGAAATACCTGCCGCTTTATTTGATACATAAGTTAAAGCAACCGTTTTTATACCCTCTTGCGAGGCGGTAATTGATTCCGGAACTAAAGACATTCCTACAACATCACCGCCCAATTTTTTAAATGCTTTAACTTCAGCAGGCGTTTCATAAGAAGGGCCCGTAACAGCAAAATAAACACCTTCGTGAATTTTTATTTTATTTTTAACCGAAATTTGTTTAACAGTTTTCCTTAAAGTTGTATCATAAATATTTGAAGAGTCCGGAAACCTGTTACCGAATATATTGTAATGTTTGCCTGTTAAAGGGTTTCCCAAAAAATTTATGTGGTCTTTTATAACAACAATATCCCCGACATCATAACGGCTGTTTAATGCCCCTACCGCACATGTTATTATTAATTTTTCAATTCCCAAAAATTTCATAAGACGAACAGGGTAAATTATATCATGCAGGCAATAACCTTCATAATAATGCAGCCGTCCGCTCATTAACATAATGTCGGTTGAATTTAATTTTCCGAATACCAACTGTCCGTTATGTCCTTCAACCGTTGACTGTTTAAAATACGGTATTTTACCGTAAGGTATGCTTATTGAATTTTTTATTTCATTTTGGATATTACTTAAACCCGAACCTAAAATTACGGCAATTTTAGGTTTTGTTTTTATTGTTTTATCTATGAAATTTTTAGTTTCCTGTAGTTGTTTTAATAACATAAGTTTCCTAAAAAACAATTTTTATAATTCTATAAAGTTTTTATATTGTCGTCAATGGTCTTCACGTTTTCGATACGAATATTTTAATATGTTTTCATATTTTCTATGGAAATATTTTTGTGTATTTTTCACATTTTTAGATTAAAACTATATACTCTTATTTTTCGTTTTATTATATTATATCGGCTTTAAAGCTTGTACCGTTTTTTAATTTAGAAAGTTTAAAAATATCGGCAATGGTTTGCCCGACATCAGATAATGAATTTCTGATACCTAAATCAACATTGTTTTTTAATTGCTTCCCGTAGATAAGTAAAGGAACATATTCCCTTGTATGGTCGGTATGTTTTGTATATGAAGGGTCACAGCCGTGGTCTGCCGTTATTATAAGAATATCATTTTTATTTAAGGTATCTATTATTTCGGGCAACTTGTCATCAAAATATTTTATTCCTTTTGCATAAGCTTCAATATTTCTTCGGTGTCCCCATAACATATCAAAGTCAACCAAATTTGTAAAAATAAAAGTATTTTTTTCTGATGGCTGTTTAATTAACTCAATTGTTTTTTCTATACCTTCAATATTGGATTTTGTTTTATATGCTTTTGAAATACTTTTACCGGCAAAAATATCATAAATTTTACCGACGGATATTACTTGTCCGCCGGAGTTATAAAATAAATCCAAAACGGTTGTACCCGTAGGTGTTAAAGAAAAATCATGCCTGTTTGTTGTTCTGACATAAGCACCGTCTTTTTTTATAAAAGGACGGGCTATTACCCTGCCTACCGCATGTTCTCCCTGCAATAATTTTCTTGCTATACGGCAAATATCATATAATTTTTCAAGTCCGAAAGTTTCTTCCGAACATGCTATTTGAAAAACGGAATCCGCCGAAGTATATACTATAGGGTAACCGGTTTGTTCGTGTTGTAAGCCGAGCTTTTGTATAATTTCCGTTCCGGAAGCAACACAGTTACCTAAAACTTTTATACCTATTTGCTTTTCAAATTCTTCTATTAAATTTTTGGGAAAGCCGTTAGGATATGTCGGGAAAGGTTTATCTAATACTATTCCGGATAATTCCCAATGCCCCGCAGTTGTATCTTTTGCGGGAGATTTTGTTGCCATTTTACCGTAACAACCGATAACATTTTTTTTGTTGTTTTGAAATGAAGTATTTGAAATATTATAAAGCCCGAGTTTTGATAAATTGTCTAAATTATAATCTCTGCCCATAGCTTTGATAATATGCCCGAGAGTATCGGCACCTTTATCGCTATAGTCGGCAGAATCAGGTAATTCCCCTATACCTAAACTATCTAAAACTATTAAAATTGTTTTATCGATGTTTGACATAGTAAAAATTTGTGCAACAAATTTTTATTTCTTTCTTGCAAGGGCTTTTCTTGCGGCAGCAACAATATCTACATCTTTTAAGTGATATTTTACCATTAAGTCCGCCGGTTTGCCCGATTCACCGAAAGTATCGTTTATTCCAACAAATTCCATAGGAACAGGGCAATTTTGAACGACAACTTCAGCAACGGCACTTCCGAAACCGCCGAATATTTGGTGTTCTTCCGCAGTAACTATTGCACCGCACTTTTTGCAACTGTCGATAATTGCCTGTTTATCTATCGGTTTTATTGTATGTATATTTAAAACTTGTGCTTTTATTCCTTCTTTTTCCAGCATTTCACTTGCCGATAATGCCTCATATACCATTGTTCCGCAAGCTGCTATGCAAACATCCGTTCCTTCTTTAAGAACATTTGCTTTACCTATTTCAAATTTGTCGGATTCTTGAGTTATTGTAGGAATTGTTTCCCTTCCGTACCTTATATAAACAGGACCGGGATAATAAGCGGATGCCATTGTTGCTTTTTTTGTTTCAACAACATCACACGGAACAATTACCGTCATGTGAGGCAAGCACCTCATTATTGAAATTTCTTCCAATGCCTGATGGGTTGCACCGTCATAACCTACCATTAAACCCGAGTGAGAACCGCCTATTTTAACATTTAAGTTTGAATAACATATTGTTGTTCTTATTTGTTCCCAAGGTCTGCCGCTTGCAAACACACCGTAAGTTGCGGCAAACGGAATAAAACCGGCAACCGAAAGCCCTGCAGCCATACCTAACAAATTTGTTTCTGCAATACCGACATTTATAAACCTGTTTGGAAATTCTTTTTGAAAACCGTTAATTGCAACCGAAGCTGCGGTATCTGCACCCAATACAAATATTTTTTCATCTTTTCTGCCTAATTCAATAAGTGCATCTCCGAAACCGAACCTTGTTGCTTTATTTCCGTAAATATTAACCATAACACCCTCTATATTTTTTATTTATTATTTTCTATTTCCGCTATTGCCTGTTCTGCCTGTTGTTTTGACGGAGCTTTTCCGTGCCAATCGGCAACATTTTCCATAAAAGATACACCTTTGCCTTTTACGGTTTTTGCTATTATTATTGTAGGTTTATCTTTACATTGTTTTGCCTGAATATATGCATTATCAACCTGTTCAAAGTTATGACCGTCTATTGTTATTACATTCCAACCGAATGCTTTATATTTATCGGCAATAGGGTCAATATTTAAAATATCTTTTACCTGTCCGTCGATTTGTAAACCGTTATAGTCCAAAATTGCACATAAATTATCCAATTTAAAATGAGGTGCTGCCATTGCCGCTTCCCAAATACTGCCTTCCTGTTGTTCCCCATCGCCCATAAGAACATATACTCTGTTATTTTGTTTTAAAGTTTTTATTCCTTTTGCAATTCCCGCACCTATTGAAAGCCCGTACCCCAATGAACCGGTTGAAATTTCTATTCCGGGTAAATGTTTATCTGCTGCGGGATGACCTTGTAACCTGCTGCCTGCTTTCCTTAATGTACATAATTCGTCATTGCAAATACAATCAAGCTTTGCAAGAATAGCATATAAAACCGGGCAAACATGCCCTTTTGATAATATAAAATAATCTCTGTCTTGTGCTTTGGGGTTTTTCGGATCAAAATTCATGTGGTTATAATATAAGTCAACCAATAATTCTACCGATGACAAACTTCCGCCGGGATGTCCCGAACCGGCAAGTTCCAACATTTTTATTATATCTTTTCTTACTTCAACGGCAATTTTTTTCAATTCATCTATATTCACTTGTTCCTCCAAAAAAAATGCTTTGCATTTTTTTAGTTTATCGGGTTATCAGGTTATTGGGTTATAAGTTATTTGTTAATTTAAACCTATAACCATATAATCTTCTAAACTTATAATCTAAAATTGCCAGAGGCAATTTTTATTATTTTACAATATTTAAACTTTTAGAGCTACCTATTCTGCTTGCACCGGCATCAATCATTGCTACGGCTTGTTCGTAAGTTGAAATTCCGCCTGCAGCTTTAATCCTTATATTTTTACCGACTACGGATTTTATTAATTTGATATCTTCTATTTTTGCACCCGACGGAGCAAACCCCGTTGATGTTTTTATAAAATCGGCTCCATTTTTTAAAATAATTTTTGAAACTTCTATTTTTTCCTTATCCGTTAAATAAGCGGTTTCTATAATTATTTTTAAAATATTTTTACCGCATGCCTGACGCAAACTTTTTACTTCTTTATTTATAAAATCAAAATCACCCGATTTTAATGCCGATATATTTATAACTGAATCAATTTCATCTGCACCATTGTTAATAAGTTCTTTTGCTTCCACCATTTTTGTTAAATAAGAATTATAACCTAACGGAAACCCTACAACAGTGCAAATTTTTATATCTGTATCTGCCAAACATTTTTTACAACTTTTAACCATAAACGGCGGAATACATACAGAATAAAATTCGTTTTCAACTGCTTCGTCACATAACTTTTCAAATTGTTTCAAAGTTGCGTTTGGAGCCAACAATGTATGGTCGATTTTTTTTGATATATTTATTTTTTCCATTAATATTTTACCGTATAAGATACTTTATAAGTTTTACCTGCCGGAACTTTTATTTTAAAAACTATTACATTAGAATTCTTTTTTGTATATTTTTCGGAACTTTCGGTTATTTTCCAACTTACACCCAAATTTTCTTCAACCTCAATTTCCATATCTTCTTTTTTTGAATTAGTAAATTCTATAACATAAGTTTCCTGATGTGATGTTGAAGAAAGCCGTTTATATTCTTTTTGTGTTCTTGTAACCGCCACATCAAAAACTTTACCTAACTTTAAATCCATATCTTTATTTTCGGGTGTATGGTCTATTTTATCCTCGCCTATAAATTCCAATGCTTCCGCATCGTTTTTATAAACACGCACTTTCCCTTTCGGTAAAGCTATACCTAAATTTGATTTTTTATCGTTTTTAAAAGACAAGTAAGTAAATACTTTACCTGCATCGGTATATGCATTATAAACATATTTCTTTTTAGCGGGAACTTTTTGTGCCGTCATTAATTGTATTTGTTTTTTTTCATTATTTTTTACCGTAGTTTGCCTTGATAAATCGTATATATGGTATTCAAAAAGTCCTCTTTCTTCAAAACCGCCTGCTTCATCCATCATTTGTTCTGCAGATACTGCCATAACATTTTTTGCGGCATAAAGCCGTCTGGGTTGTTCCCTAACTATATTCACATCACCTGCCACAAGTTTTAATTTTGCATCATTGTAAGTTGCACCGGAATAGTTGTTTATTGTAACCCATCCGGTCATATCCAAACTTGAATCGTTATCGGCTAACACTACTATATAATCACTTACCCAAGAAATACCGCTTGTTTGATAAGTAAATTCCAAATTGTTATCCCCTTCAAAACGACTGTCTATAACCCATGACAAAGTAGGTTTTAACCTTAACCCTTCCGGTAATTTTGGCAATGAAACTTCCCCCTGCGGATTTAAAATAATTTTATCTTTTGTTTGCAGAACCATTCCGCCGTTAACAGCTAAAAGAGTACCGGAGATAACTTCTTTTTTGGAACCGGATGATTCTTTTTCTATTTCAATATCTTTACCTATGTATTGTTGTAAAAGTTTATTTGTATTTACCAAATCGTAGTCGAAATTTTGTTCGTTTATTTTTATTTTGTCGGAGGAATGTGAAAATTTAGGCAACACGGATGTAGGGTCTATGTTTGTTGCAACATTATCTATTTCTATTTTTTGAATACCTTTTTTTAAAGTAACTTCTTTTTTATCTTTTATAAGTGCCAAATCGTTGTTGTATATGGTAACCGAAATCGCAAATAAATTACCGCAAATAAAACTTACAAGTAAAGCCGGCAATAAAAATTTTTTCATAACATTCTCCTTTAATTTTTAATTTGTTCCGGAGGAAAAGCTTTTAATATATATCTTGTTACACCGTCAACAGCCGAAGTTAAATCAAGCCCTTCATAAGTATAAGAATTTGTCCAAATAATATCTTTTGTTGCAACATCTTTTATTGTTATGGAAACACCGACGGTTGCATTACTTGCAATAACCGTTGCATTATCAACACCGAAAGCCGTTCCCAAATCATAAACGGAAGAACCGCTGACTTCTACAGGGTCATTATGGACAATAACTGTATTTGTATGCCTTGGCCCGTGGTGTATCGGCTCACGATACGGATACGGTTCATCTTTACGGACTAAATACTTTTTACCGGGCTGATATTCGGTTATTGAATAATCAACTATAATATCGGCTTCGGCACTTGAAGCTTTTAAATTAAAACCTTTTGACATCAATTGTTTTATAATGGAGTCCCTTATTGCCTGTGTTTGTGACGAATAAGAACCGTTTTCCACGTAAACATTTTTTATTTTTGAAAAATCGTAATCCTGTTTATATACGGCACTTGAAGAAACACATCCCGAAAAGCAAAATGCAATTAAAAGAAGAAAATAAAATTTTATTTTCATAAATCACCTTTTAATTGTTCCAAATGTTTTTGTGCCAATTCTTTTAATTTTTCATTTTTAGTATATTTACAAATATTTTCCCATTTTTGTATTGCTTTATCCCAAAGTTTTTGCTTTTCATAAAGCATTGCAAGCATATAATATGCGGGAACTGCCTTAGGTTGTAAAGAAAGAGCTTTGTTTAAACTCTCTTCCGCTAAAGAAAATTGCTCTTCTTCAATATAAGCAATAGCTATCAAAATGTATTTATCCGCAGTTTCTTTTTGAAGCAAATCATTTTTTATTTGTGCTATGGCCTCGTCGTTTTTACCTTCGTTTATTAAAGTTAATGTTTGTTGCGGTCCGTTATTTGTTTGTTCGGAAAACACAACCGTATTTACAAACAGAAAAAATAAAACAAAAAATACTTTTTTCATATTTTTTCTCTTCAAAAAAATAAACACTTACAATTTGGTTATTATACAATATTTTAAATTGCTTAGCAATTTAAAAACTTGAAGATTTGATGAGTAGAAAAATGGACATATCAATGAAAATTCTTATAAAAAACAAGACAACTGATTTCAATACAATATTCTATTAAACTATTCTTTTTTAATCCATCCGCCACCGAGTGCTTTACAAAAATCTATAATTGAATTTATTTGATTTAATTGAGAATCCACCACTGATATTTGTGTTTGCAACAATGACCTTTCAACATCCAAAACATCAAGCAACGATGCTATACCGGCCTGTTCTCTTTTAATTGATATTTTATAACTTATTTCTAAAGCTTCTTCCTCTTTTAAACTTGTTTCAAGTATTTGTTTATTGAATCTGTTTGCCGTTATTGCATCCAAAATTTCTTTAAATGCCGTCTGTACGGTTTGCTTGTATGCTGCAAGTTCCTGATCATATTCTGCCTTTGCCGCCTTATAATTTCCTTTAACTTTTCCGCCCGTAAACAACGGAAAAGCCAAATCCGCCGAATAAGACCATGTATCGTTTTCGGATTTCAACAAATCTTCCAACTCGTAACTTGCATATCCCGCCATACCGGTTAATGTTATTGAAGGATACAGAATCGTTTTTGTACTTTTTACCTTATAATTTAATGCTTCCAACTGTTTCTGTGCCTGATAAATATCCGGTCTTTTTGAAATGACATCGGATGTTATGCCTTCGGGAATTTCCGGAATAAAAACTATGCTTTTCAAATCTTTTTTATCTTTATATTCCGCCGAAAAAATGTCTTTCGGAGTTTTACCCAATAAAACACTCAAGGAAGTTTTTGCCGTTTCCAAAACATATTCCAAAGAATATACCTGCACCCTTACTGATTCCATTTCAGCTTCAACCCTTCTGAAATCAAGCTCGTTTACAACTCCGTTTTTAAATCTGCTTTGATAGACATTAAAACTTTCTTCTCTGGATTTCAATGTTTCTTGTGCTATTTCTGCTTGTGCTTGTAATGCCAACAACTTGAAATATGTTTTTGCAACCTCGGATGTTAAAGAAAGGACAACCGCATCCTTTCCCGCTTTTGTTGCCAAATATTGTGTTTTTGCGCTTTTGCCGTCCTTATAATATCTTCCCCATAAGTCAAATTCATAACTCGCCGAAAGCCCCACCATATATCTGTCTGAAAGTATTCCGTATTTTTTAAGAGTATCAAAAGTTTTTGAATTTTGATATTGACCTACCAAACTGATTGACGGCCACTGGTTACCTCTGCTTAATGTTAAGTTTGCTTTTGCCTGTTCGATTCTTGCCATAGCCATTTGCAAGTCGCTGTTGTTCTCCAATGCTTCCTTTTCAAGTGCATTTAAAGTTTCGTCATTGAATATTTCCCACCATTTATCGGAAATTTCAACGGCTTTTGTTTGAACTTTCTCTGTTTTTACTTCACTGTCCGCAGCTTCTTCCTTAATTGCGGTTTTATAAGAATCCACAGGTTTATCCGTTGACGGACTTATACTTTCTTTAGGCATATCTATAACAGGAGTTTTATAACTTGCACAAGAACAAAATACCATACCGACACAAACCAAACATATTAAAAACTTTTTCATGCTTTTTATCTCCATATCAAAATCAATTTTTTTTGGATTTCCTTTCACTTATCTTAGAGATAAGAACAAAAAATAACGGAATAAATAACGGTGCAAGCAATGTGGCAAAAAACATACCTACAACAACGGCATTGCCAACCGAATGCCTGCTTGCAGCACCGGCACCCGAACTTATTGCCAAAGGAATACAACCTAAAATAAATGCAAGAGAAGTCATAACAACCGGTCTAAACCTCAACCTTACGGCTTCAATCGCCGAATCCATTAACGACTTTCCCTGTTCTCTCAACAAAACAGCAAACTCAACTATCAATATTGCATTTTTTGCCGAAAGACCTATCAAAGTAATAAGAGCAACCTGAAAATAAATATCGTTTTGAAGTCCTCTAAAATATGCCCCCACAAATGCACCAAACAGTGCAAACGGAACCGCACATATAACTGCAAACGGCAAACTCCACTTTTCATATTGAGCAGCCAAAATCAAAAATACAACGATTAAGCCCAACAATAAAACCGTTGCCGATGAGGAAGCCGTTATTTTTTGCTGATATGCCGTTCCTGTCCATGCCAAAGAATAATCTGTTCCCAATACGGTTTTTGCCGTTTCCTCTATGGCAGCAATCGCCTGCCCCGTACTGTAACCCGGTGCAGGGTTTGAAAACAAGTGTGCCGACGGGAACACATTAAACCTTTCAAGAATATCAACACCGGTATTCTGTGATAATTTAACCAAAGATTGCAAAGATACCATTTCTCCCTTATCCGATTTTACATAAATTTTTGAAATATCGGATGCCTGAGCTCTAAATTCCCCGCGTGCCTGCATAATAACCTTAAAACATCTTCCCAACTTATTAAAATCATTTACATAAGCAGTTCCGAAAGTTCCCTGAATTGTAGCATATAAATTGTCTAAGGACACACCCATGGCTTTTGCCTTAACTTCATCGACATCAAGTTTCAATTGCGGTGTTGAAGCATCAAATGATGTATATGAATTAACCACCTCTTTTCTTTGACTTAATGCCTCTAACAATTCATACGTTTTTGCTTCCAAATCCTTTAATGTATTATCGCCCCTCGACTGAACATAAGCTTCAATACCACCGGTTGTCGACATACCCATAATTGCAGGGGGGTTAAACATCATTGCAATACCTTCGGAAATATTTGAAGTTAATTCAATTGAAAGCTGAGTTATTATAGCTTGTGCCGAACTTTCTTTTGATTTTCTTTCTTCCCAGTCCTTTAACATTACAAAAAATGCACCGGCACTGTTTTTAGATGTAGAGCTTAACATATCAAAACCCGCAAGAGATAATTCCTGAACAATGTTTTCGTTTTTTAAAAGTATCTCTTCAGCTTTCTTTGCGGCATATATGGTTTTATTCAATGCCGTTGACGGATCAAGCATCAACACACCCATAACAACACCTTGATCCTCATCGGGAACCAAACTTGAAGGAACTTTATTAAATAAAAATACCGTTACGAGCAGAACGGAAATAATTACAACAAAAGCAATCAGTTTCTTTTCCAAAAAGAATTTTACTCTTTCAACATAAAAATTTGTTATTGCTAAAAATGTTTTGTCAAACCAATTGAAAAACTTATCCAATATTGAAGAAGATTTCTTTTCATCCAATAACATAACACAAAGAGCTGGTGTCAGTGTCAAAGCGACTATACCCGACAAAATAACCGAAACGGCAATTGTTATTGCAAACTGTTTATACATTATTCCGGTAAAACCGCCTGTAAAAGCAACCGGAACAAACACTGCACACAAAACCAAAACTATTGCAATTACCGGGCCTGTAACCTGTTCCATAGCTTTTATCGTAGCTTCCCGGACGGAAAGTTTTTCCTCTTCCATAATTCTTTCAACATTTTCTATAACAACGATTGCATCATCAACAACTATACCTATTGCCAAAACGACACCGAACAATGTCAAAGTGTTTATGGAAAAGCCGAGTGCCAACATTCCGGCGAAAGCACCTATAATGGAAACAGGAACCGCCAAACAGGGAATAATTGTCGTTTTCCATTTTTTTAAGAATAAAAACACAACCAATACAACAAGAACTATTGCTTCAAACAATGTATGAATAACTTCGTGAATTGATGCTTTTATAACCTTTGTTGTATCATAAGGAATAGTATAGTCCATACCGTCCGGAAAATTTGCTTTCGCCTCTTCCATTTTTGCATCAACGGCTTCGGCAACTTTAACGGCATTTGCTCCCGGAGACAAATAAATACCTATAGGAACAGACGGAGACATGTTATTGTTAGACTGTATTTCGTAAGTTTGTGACCCCAACTCAACATCAGCTACATCCGATAATTTCAATGAACTTCCGTCGTTGTTTGACCTTAAAATAATATTTGCAAATTCTTCCGGAGTTTTTAATCTTCCCGGAGCTATTATTACATAAGACCTTTCCGTTGCACCGGCCGTCGGGAATTGACCGACCTTTCCTGCTGCCCTTTGTGCATTTTGTTCCTGAACCGCCTGCATAATGTCATAAACCGTAATATTGAATTTGGACATTCTGTCAGGTTTTAACCATATTCTCATGGAATAATCGTTTGCGGTAAGAATCTTTGCATCTCCGATACCGGGAATTCTTTTCAGTTCATCAACAATATTTACAAGAGCATAATTTCCCATGTAAGTTGTATTCAACGAATTATTCGGAGAAATTATTGATATAAGTTTTAAAATGGAGGAAGACTGTTTTTCTACAGTAAGACCGTATCTTCTTACATCTTCGGGTAAACTTGCCTGGGCAACCTGAACCTTGTTATTGACATCTATAAGTGCTTTGTCAGGATCACTGCCTATGGCAAAAAATATATTCAATGACATATCGCCGTTACTTGTAGATACTGAGTTCATATACAACATATTTTCAACACCGTTTATTTTTTGTTCCAACGGTGCAGCAACGGTTTCGGCAACGACTTCGGCACTTGCCCCCGGATAACTTGCAGTAACACAAACCGAAGGAGGCGTAAGGTTAGGATATTGTTCTATCGGAAGATTTAATATAGATATCCCTCCCACAAGAATTATCATAATGGAAATTACCATTGCAAAAACCGGTCTGTCTATAAAAAATTTGGAAAACATATTTTTTACCCCGATATATTATTTAGAGCCAACGGTATTCGTACTGCTTACCGTTGCACTGGAAGTATTAGTACTTGCATTGACCGTCCCCGTACTAAGTGCCAAAGACGGATTTTGTTTCTTATAATAGGACAAGTAAGGTTCCGGCAGAACAAACTCTTTTTCTTCATAATTAATAGGCATTCCGGGCCTTACCTTGATGTTTCCGGCGGATACTACAAGTTCACCGCCCTCAAGACCTTCAAGAATAATTGCCATTGAATCTTTTATCACGGCATCTACAGGTTTTGCTTCAACCACATTGTTACTGCTTGTGTTAATAACATACACAACATTCTCACCGGTAGGCAAACTGTTGACCGCACTTTGAGGAATTAACACGGCATTGTTAAATACAATACCTCTTAAAGAAACCTTAACAAATTGTCCCGGTGACAATATCATTTCATATTTCGGATTTGGAACTTCCAATTTTACGGCAAACGATGCGGTATTCATATCTTCAACACTGTCGAAGAAAATAATTTTTCCTTTATCCTTATAAATACTGTTATCCGGTAAAATTATATCCGCAAAAACTTCTTCCAATTTAATTTTTTGTGCTTTAAGTTGTTTTCCCAAGTTTGTAAGTTGAATACTCGGGATTGAAAAATTTACATGTAAAGGATTTATTTGAACCATTGTAGTTAATAAGGAATCGTTACCCATAACGGATATCAAGCTTCCTACAGAATGATTTTCTTTCCTTGCTATGCCCGAAATAGGAGCTTTAACTTTTGTATAATTAAAATTTATTTGAGCTTCGTCAACAACGGCTTTAGCCGCTTTATAATTGGCCTGAGCCTGTTCGTAAGCGGATAAAGAATCGTCATAATCTTTTTGGCTTACGGCATTGTCTTTTATAAGTTCCGCCATTCTGTCAAAATCTCTTTTTGTTCTTTGAACTTCAGTATTAACCTGTGCTAAAGATGCTTCGGCTTTTTCCAATGCGGCTTTATACTCTTCGGGGGCTATCGTAAACAGTACTTTGCCCTTTTGTACATATTCACCCTCGTTATACAACCTTTCCTTTAAAATTCCTCCGACCTGTGCCCTTATTTCAACATCCAAAGAGCCTGCAACCTGCGCAGGATATTCAATGTTCCACGGAATATCCATTTTTATACCCTTTGTTGCACTTACAAGCATTTGCGGCATATTCGTAGCTTGAGAAGCAGCGGAATCATCTTTACCTTTAGAACATGCTGCTGCTATAAAAACCGTCATAATCATAATAAGAATTGATAAAACCTTTAAACTTTTCATTTTACAACAACCCTCCAAATAATATTAAACATATTTGTTTAGTATATCATTATTTTAAACATAAATCAAACAACAAATTCCGAGAATGAATGATTGAATATATAAAAAAAGCAGAAACGGCAAAGATATAACCGCATATAGTTAACGAACGCCATCATCAAAAAATTATATAATTAAAAGCTATTTTTACCCTTTGTAATTAATAAATAAAAATCAAAAATATTATGATTTTCTTTTACATATAGTCTTTTTATAGCTTTTTCTTTATTCCATTTAAATGGTGTTATTCCTCTTTTTGTTGAAAAATCAAACAAATATCCGCTGTCAAAAACCATATTCCTTATTTTTTTGTTTGTTGCACCTTTCCCGGAAGGATAAGCAAAAGAATCTATTTTTATATTTAATTTTTTTTCCAATATTTGTTTGGATTCTTTTAATTCTTTTACAATATCGTTATCGTTTAATGTTTGTATATCCGTGGGATGATTGACGGTATGAGAGCCGAAAGATATTAAACCGCTGTTTTTCATTTCAAGTAATTGGTTCCAAGTCATACAATTTTTTTGTTCTATAAAATTGCAAGAAATAAAAATATTGGCTTTAATATTTTTTTCTTTTAATATCTTAAAGGCATTTGTATAATTATCCAACCAACCGTCATCAAAAGTTATAAGAACCGGCTTTTTGGGTAATTTGAAAATTTCATTTTTATAAGATTTTGATAATTCTTCCAAAGTTATCGGTGTATATTTATGCTTTAATAAAAAATCCATTTGTTTGGAAAAATTTTTAGGTTCAACATATAATGCTTTTCCCAAATCACAAGTTTCATCATATTTGTAGATATGGTGATACATCAAAACTATTAAACCTTTTTTTGCAGGCAACCACCATGGATATTTTGCAGAAAAAATTAATATAATAATCAGTAATATAATTGTAATTGTAAGCATAATACATATTATAACATTTTATGTTTTGAAAAAAGTATTTTTTATTGTAGAATAAATTGAAATTAAACAGAGGTAAACAAATGACAAAAATATCAGTAATAGTACCCGTATATAATGTAGAAAAATATTTATCACAATGTTTGGACAGTATATTGAACCAAACATTTAAAGATTTTGAATGTATATGTGTAAATGACGGTTCAACAGATAATTCGCTATCAGTATTACAAGAATACGCAAATAAAGATAATAGAATAAAAATTATAAACCAACAAAACAAAGGTTTGTCCGGTGCAAGAAATTCTGCATTAAAAATTATTAATGGTAAATACATTACTTTTATTGATTCAGATGATTTTGTATCGAGTGATTATTTAGAAAAACTAACAAATATTGCAGAAAAAGAAAATAGTGATATAGTTTATTGCAGACACAAAATGTATTATTCTGCCGATAATAAATATGAAAATGGACCGAATAAAGAAAAACTTAATACTCTTTTTTATGAACATTCAAAATCAAAACAAAAAAATAAACAAATTAAATATATTTTAGATATAGTAGAAAATTCAAGATCTGCTTGTATGAAATTATATAAAACTAATGTTATAAAAAATAATGTTATTTTGTTTTTTGAAGATATTTATGCGGAAGAAGATTTTTGTTTTAATATTTTAGTTAATTTATATTCTAATAAAATAAGTTTTTTGGATGAGGAACTTTATTATTACAGAAAACAAGTTGATAGCCTTACTGCAAAAAAAGAAAAATTAAGAATAAACGCTTTAAAATCTTTTATTACACTTACAAATTTTTTATACAAAAGAAAATTTTTAGAAAATTCCCCAATATTACAAAATTTTATTATAACTGGATTTGTTTACAGATTAGGTAAAACAATTTCAAAAGAAAAGTATAAACTGTTATTTCCTGAAATTAAAAACAATTTATTTTTTCTTAATAATATCTGTAAAAATTGTAATTTTGTTTTTAAAATAAAATTGAAAATTGCTATATTGTTTGTCGAAGTTTTTAAAAGTAATAGCGGTATTTTTTTCAAAATTTTAAAAAATTTTTAGAGGAAATCACCTTGCCGGAAATATCAATATTAATTCCTGTATATAATGTAGAAGAATATTTATCACAATGTTTGGATAGTATATTAAACCAAACATTTAAAGATTTTGAATGTATATGTGTAAACGACGGTTCAACGGACAATTCTTTATCAATATTGCAGGAATATGCAAGTAAAGATAACAGAATAAAAATCATAAATCAGAAGAACAAAGGTGTTTCTGCTACAAGAAATGTTTGTTTGGAAAACAGTAGCGGAAAATATATTGCATTCGTTGATTCAGATGATTGGATAACCGATAATTATTTAGAAATACTTTACAATGAGCTGGAAAGATTACAATATGATATTGCTATATGTAATCATCAATTGTATTATCCGGAAGATAATAAGTTTATCTCTTTTGCTTCTAAAATCGTTATGAATGAAGAAACTGCAAATTTTAATAAGTTTGTTTGCGGTTATAATTTCGGTGCTGTTTGGGCAAAATTATACAGAAGGCAATTTATAAAAAAAAATAAACTTTTTTTTTTAGAAAATGTTGTTATGGAAGATTATATATTTTCAATAACTGCATATTTATTAACAAATAAGATAATATCAATAAAGAATAATCTTTATTTTTACAGAAGACAAAATTTAGGTATTATGTATGATTCCGATAAGGTTACAATAAGTCAATTTTATAATAATTTTTATTTAATTAAAGATCTTAGAAAAAGAAAAATTAATTGTTCGGAAATAGAAAACTATTTGATTAGAAACTTTTTTCATAATTTGGCAGATGTATATAAAAGAGTAAAAAAAAGTAATTACGGTATAGCAGAATTGTTTAATAAAAGTTTAGATGCTTTATATTTTTTTAATACGATAAAAAAAGATTTAAAATTAAAATACAAAATAGCAATACCTGTTTCGTTAAAATTATTTTTAATTTTTAAGAAGAACATATTTTATCTTAGGAAATTGTTTATGTTGATTTATTAATAATTGATTTTTTTAAATTTTTTATGAATTTGTTAAATTTTCTTTTAAATAATGATTTCTTTTGTAATATATTATTATAAATTTGATTGTTACATGATGAATGAAATATGGTTTTCATTTTTTTATAATCCGAGTCCGTATAATATATACAAAAATTATTAATCCATACCTTTACATCATTTATATTAATAAAAAGTTTAGAGTCTGAAAAAATATTTTTAATTTCTTTTACAAAATCAATCATGCCTTTTGAAACATCTTTATAAGCAGTTATATTACTGTTTTCGTAAGGGTTTTTTTCACCATAAACAAATCTTTCATGAAAGTCAATGCCTAAAACTTGTGGAGTTGGTGCGGAAAAGAAAAATTCCATTAAGTCCCAGTTTTCAAAGCCGTCAGATTTGTTTTTTATTTCTAACAAATGAAGAGATTTGATTTCGTTTGGTACGGATTTTGCCGTTGTTTGTAATGATATGCTGTAAATGATTTTAGTTTCTAATATCTTTTTTGCTAAAAGTGCTGCAGAAAAACTATTTGTCGTTGAATCTGCAATCATTATATTTTTTGTGTTTTTATTTATTTTGTTGTTTATATATAAATAAAAGTTTTTTTGATATTGAGATAATAAATCTTTTAATATGTTATAATTGTTTGATATAAAATTTTGTATATCAATGATATCAATGGTGTACTGTTGTATCAATTTATTATTTATAAAAACTTGCTTCAAAAACAGCAGTATTTGTTTATATTCTTCTTTGTCTAAATTTACGCCATTTATAAAATCATCTATTTTCGTTTGAAATCTGTTTAATGATACATAATTTGTTGAAATGGTATTGTTAAAAAATTTAAATGATTTTTCTAAGGTGTATCCGTCTCTTGTAACAAATAAAATTTGATCAATATTTTTCTTTATAGCTTCTTCGTTTATAAAATTACAAAAACAATAATTTGCTATTCCTGCAATATTAAATCCTAAATTGTAAAAATAGTTATTTTCTTTTTTACTTTTAATCCAATTTATGGCACAAATACCTAATGATATTGATATTCCTAAAGAGATATTTTTCTTTTTCAATAAATTGAGAAATAATTTATTACTGTTTATAAATTGTTTCATTATTGTAGGATATAAGAAACTGTTTATGCCAATTTGTTTAGGAACTAAGTAATCGGAATTTTTATTATCTCCTATATGAAATATATGAGATGGAGATATGTTTAAATTTTCCAATATTCTTTTATATAGCGTCCCCGAATTTTTGGACTTATTTTCTTTAGAAGATAAATATAATTTATAATATCCTATAATTCCGTTTTTGTTAAGAATTTTTTCCACAAATTTGAATGGTAAATACATATCTGATGTTATTATGATTTTTTTATTTAAACTTTTTGCATAATTAAAAATATCAATAATTTCTGAGTTTGGTTGTAATATTTTATATTCAAGTTCAAGTTCTTTTGCTTTTAAATATTTATATTTTTGTGGAATATTTGCATAGATATCATCTAAAGAAATTTCTTCTTTATATTTCAATTGTTTTAAGGCTGTTTCTTCGGCTTTAATTCTTATTTGTTTAAAATTTTCAGCTTTTTCCAAATATTCCAAATGTAAAAATAAATCATCCGGTTTATAGTAAGGGCGAACCAACAATGTATCAAAAATATCAAAAGATATTATTTTATTATTTTTAATTATGTTTTTTAATTTATTTATCATAATTTTCAGTGCTTTCTGTGGAATTATCCGTATTTAATATTAATCCTGTTGTCCAAAAAAACAAACCTGAACAATAAGGTGTTTTTAAAAAAGAATCAAAATTTTCCGATATCATAATTGCTGTCCATGCGAAAATTAACATTAACGGTAACGGTGATTTTGTTTTAATATACATAATGATTAATCTTGTAAATATCCTGTAAATAATTACTAAAAATAATATAAAACCTATAAAACCAAAATCGACTAATATATCTAAATATATATTATGAAAATGAGGCAAATTATTAATATTTTCTTGTCGATGTATGGCAGCTTTTGGAGTATGGCCGAATATTGGCTTTTCTTTAATAAGTTTTAATCCTAATTTATACATTTCTAACCTGCTGGTTAATGAATAGTCTGTCTTAATATCAGTTTTATTTATCCTGTCTTTTACATTAGAACTAAACAAATATGCTAAAGAAAAACAAAATAATAATAGTAATAATATAAAAATTGTCTTAAGAAATTTTTTGTTTTTATAAATATAAAATAATGATATAAAGAATAATGTTATAAATAAAGAGATATAGCAATTTCTTGTACCTGACAAAAGCAACGCATAAATAAAATATAGAGCAATTGCTAAAAACATATAACTTTTTTTATAAAACAAATATAATACAAATAAAGGAATTATTACAAAATTACATCTTGCTCCCAGTTCAGGCCCGCCATCAAAAACAATTAATCTGTTATATTCTGCTAAATGAAGGAACCCTATTTGCTCAGGAATAATATGAAAATATGCTAAAAAACCCATAAATAATGTAAACATAAAAACATATACATATACTTTTAAAAGTTTTATCTTATTTGATGTGTTTGTTATACTATAGCCCAATAAAAAAGAGAAAAAACAACCGATAGAATAATTTGACATAACTTCAAACGATTCTTTTCTGTATTCAGAAAAAAATGATAGTATTATTCCATATAATAAGAAAAAGAAAATAGATAATATAAGTTTATCTTTTTTCCAATTATGCCAATTTTTAAAAATGAAAAATAATGATATTAATGATACTATTCTCCAACCGTCTTTTGAAAACGGTTGTAAAATTGCAAATAAATAATTAGACAATAATTCCATAATGTTTTTCCTATACTTTATAAGCAAGATATTTAGTTAAAAATGTTTCTATATTCAAATTCAAACTTTTCAAATGTTCCGTGTTTGCCGTGTTTTTAATGTTACAATTTTTTATTATGTTATCAATATTTTTTAAATCGTTTTGTTTTAATAAATGAACGTTTTTCATTTGTTTCATGGATTGTTCATATACTCCGGATACTTTACCGTAATTATTATCAAATAAAAAAACTTCCTTATTTAATAGTGCGGAAGAAATTCCTACATGTAATCTATCGGTGATAATAACATCTGCACAATCTATAGCACTAAAAAAAAGTTCTGAAAGTATTTGTACATAAGCATTGTCCAAACAAGATTTATCACCTATTCCGCCACAAACAGATAAATCAAAAGAGTTTATATTTGTTTTATCTTTAAATATTTTTTCATCATCTTGTCTAAACAAATATGCTATTTTGATTTTATCTTGTTTAATAAAAGATAAAATATTTTTTACTTTATTGTAAGTTACACAATACTTTATAAAATAGTCGTTCAATATATGTTTTATTTCTTTTATGGAATATTGTTTTAAGTTTTCTTTTAAATTGTTTATTTGCCCATTTGAAAAACCGGTATTGTAATAAAAATTAGTATCTGTAGCAAAAGCCATATCATCATCAAGATAAATTTTTGCTTTAGTTTTAGAATTAATTAAATAATCGTAACTGTTTTTCTCTCTGCAAAAAATCGTAAATCTTTCATCTAATAATTCTATAAGCTTAGGTATATTATAAAAGCTTGAAGGTAAAATAATACACTGTTGCATAAATTTACTTTTAAAAACATTAAAGAAAATATCACACTCTTTTTCATAGTATGACACAAAAATTCCTGCACCGCCACACACAATATTAAAGGGCTTTTTTAAATTTCTATAATTATAATTTGTTGATGCAGCCATTTCATTTTTATAAGAATTAAATATTTGAAATTCACTATTTGTCATTATGCAATCGCCTAAATTCCCTTTGTTAGGCAAGAAATAAAAATTTTTAAATTCTTTCAATTTATTTAATATGACATTATTTATCTTTGGTTGTAATTCTGTTTTAGATTTAGAAAGTTGAGAAACATTGTTTTTTATGCTTTGAATTGTATTCGCTAAATTTTTATTAGTAATATTTAATTTCCTTTTTATTTTGAATAACTTAAAATTAAAGAAATATAACCTTTTATATATGTTTTCTTCTTTAAAATAAAATATTTTATTCATAACAATTTAATTTTACTTTAACTGCATTTTATTTACATCTTTAATTAAATATACTCGATTTATTATACTAAAAACGACTTAAAATTTAAATATTTTTAAGATTTGATGCTTGAAAGCTTGGAAAAGCAGAAGAGCAATTACTATTTGACTAAATGCTTTTTTTAATTATATAATAGCGGGATAATTTGTGATAAAACTTAAAGAGGTATTTTTGTGGTTAAATCAGTAAGTTCAAAATTAGAAAACAAAACAAAACCCGTAAATAAATTGGGACTTCCGAAAAACTACGGAGATACTGCAATAACAATACTTCCTAAAGATCCTGTCTGTATTTTCGCATACTGGTCAATAAACGAACAAACAAAAACTTCTTTAAAAGATAAATACGGACAAGATTTTTTTAAAAATTCAAAATTAGTTATAAGAATTTGCGATATTACCGACAAAACACAAAAAACGGGGTTTGATGTTTTTGTAGATTCCGATATTGACAGTTATTATGTAAATGTCGGTAAATTTAACAGAAGCTGGCTTGCCGATATGGGCTATATGACCGATAAAGGCAAATTTATATCCGTTGCAAAATCGAATGAATTAAATATGCCAAGATACGGTATTTCTTCCATTACCGATGAACAATGGGTTATGTTGGAAAGTGAATTTGAAAAAATATTACAGAAATCAAACTTAATAAATGTGGGAACAAGCTCTTTAGAAAATTCCAAAGAAATTTCCAAAATTATTTTTGAAAAATGGAAAAAGATTTTATCAAACTCTTTACCGGGTTCCCATAGTGTTGCCAATTCAAAATCTGTTCTCATAAAAAAATAAACAATGAATATAAAAGGTTACTGGTGTTTGCAATTACATGCTCATTTGCCGTTTGTCCGCCATCCGGAATATCCCGATTTTCTCGAGGAAGACTGGCTTTATGAAGCAATAAGTGAAACTTATCTTCCTTTGCTATCTGTTTTTGAAAACTTATTAAAAGACGGAATAGATTTTCGGCTTACAATGACAATTTCTCCAACCCTTGCAAATATGTTAGGCGATTGCCTTTTACAATCAAGGTATTACACTAAATTAAATAAACTTATAGAGCTTTCCGAAAAAGAATTAATAAGAACAAAAAATAATCCAGAATTTTATCAAGTTGCATTGATGTATAATAAAAATTTAAAACAATGTAAAAATATTTGGGAAAAGTATAACGGTAATATTTTAAACGGTTTTAAAAATTTACAGGATATGGGTAAAATTGAAATTATTACCTGTTGTGCAACACACGGTTTTTTACCATTAATGACGAATAAAACCGCAATAAAAGCACAAATTGCCGTAGCTTGTAAAGACTATCAGAAACATTTTGGAAGAAAACCTAAAGGTATTTGGCTTGCCGAATGTGCTTATAATTACGGTGTCGATGAAATTTTAAAAGAAAACGGTTTAAAATTTTTCTTTTCCGAAGCACACGGTATATTATATGCACAACCCCGTCCGAAATACGGAGTTTTTGCACCGATATATTGTCCAAGCGGTGTTGCAGTATTTGCAAGAGATATGGAAACGGCTCAACAAGTATGGAGTGCCGAAAGCGGTTATCCCGGAGATGTCGATTACAGAGAATTTTATAGAGATATAGGTTACGATTTGGATTACAATTATGTAAAACCTTACTTACACTCCGACGGTGTTAGAAGAAATATCGGTATAAAATATCATAGAATAACGGGTAAAGTGGAACTTAACCAAAAACAACCTTACAATCCTTTATGGGCAAAAAACAAAGCTAAACTTCATGCACAAAATTTTGTTTTCAACAGGCAAAACCAAATAAAATATTTGAATACAATTTTAGATAAACAACCTTTAATCGTTTCAATGTATGATGCCGAGCTTTTCGGGCATTGGTGGTTTGAAGGTCCGGAATTTATAAATCAAATATTCAGAACAATTGCTACAGACAAAAAAAACAATTTTACTTTTATTACACCTGTAGAATATCTTAAAAAGTTTCCTGTAAACCAAGTTTCAAGTCCGGCTCCTTCCTCATGGGGAGATAAAGGCTATTATGAAGTATGGTTGAACGAAAAAAACGATTGGATTTACAGGCACTTAAATAAAATTGCAGACAGAATGGTTGAACTTGCTTCAACAAATAAAAATGTAAACGGATTAAAATTAAAAGCTTTAAACCAAGCTGCAAGGGAACTTTTACTTGCACAATCATCGGATTGGCCGTTTATAATGACAACAGGCACTATGGTAGAATATGCAGAAAAAAGGATAAAAGAACATATTTATAATTTCAATACTCTTTATGAACAAATAAAAAATAATTCCATAAACGAAAATTTTCTTACAAAACTTGAAAACACAAACAATATTTTTCCTGACATAGATTATAAAATATATACGAAATAAAAAAATGAACGGCACATTATATGTAGTTCCAACACCAATAGGAAACCTTGAAGATATAACATTAAGAGCCATAAGAATACTTCAGGAAGCAGATACCGTAGTTTGCGAAGATACAAGGCAAACCATAAAGTTATTGTCTCATTTAAAAATTTCAAAACCGTTAATAAGTTTTTATACTCAAAATCAATTAAAAAGAATACCGCAAATAATATCAATGCTTAAGGAAAGTAAAAACATTGCACTTGTTTCCGACTGCGGAACACCTGCAATTTCCGACCCGGGATATTACCTTATAAAGGAGGCTCTTGTAAATAATATATCAGTTGTTCCTTTACCTGGTGCTTGTGCATTGATAACTGCTTTGGTAGGTTCGGGGCTTGATACGGATTCTTTTATATTTTTAGGCTTTTTAAGAAGAAAAGCCGGAAAAATGAAAAAAGAATTGGAACTTGCAAGACAAACCGAAAAAACAATTATTTTTTATGAATCTCCTCACAGAATTTTAAAAACATTGGAAATTTGTAAAGAGGTTTTCGGAGAAAACTCCGATATTGTTTTAGCAAGGGAACTTACAAAAAAATTTGAAGAATTTATAAGAGGAACAATTTCTGAAGTAATAAATAATTTATCAAATCGCCAAATTTTAGGAGAATTTGTAGTTATTGTTTCAAACAAACAATAAAATTTGATAGAATAGAAAAAAAGGAGAATATATATTATGATTAGAGCAGGAATTATAGGAATTACAGGATACACGGGAGAAGAATTACTTAGGATTTTATCAAAACATAAAGATGTTAAAATAACCGTTCTTGCAGGAAGAGCAACATCTCCGGTCCGAGATTTAAAAGATATTTATCCGCAATATGAAAATTTAAATTTACAATGCGTTCCTTTAAATATTGAACAAATAAAAAATGAAACTGATGTCGTTTTTTTGGCATTACCGCATGCTGTAGCTTTTGAAGTTGTTCCCTCTCTTATTAAAGCAGGTAAAAAAGTTATAGATTTATCGGCGGATTTCAGAATAAAAGACCCGGATACTTATGAAAAATGGTATGGAGTTAAACATACCGGAAAAGAATATATTAAAGATGCAGTCTACGGACTTTCCGAAATTTATACGGAAGATATAAAAAAAGCACAGCTTATAGCAAATCCAGGATGTTATCCGACCACAATTTTATTGGGAACAGCCCCTGCAATAAAAAACAATTTAGTTAAACCCGACGGAATAATAATAGATTCAAAAAGCGGTGTTTCCGGTTCGGGAAGAAAAGGTGTTAAAAATTATTATGAAACCGAAGCCCCGACAGCCCGTGCATATAAAGTAGGCGGAAAACACAGACATATTCCGGAAATAGAACAGGAATTGTCAAATTTTTTCAATAAAAAAATCACAATAACATTTACACCTCAAATTATTCCTACCGAAAGAGGAATGTTATCATGTATTTATATGGATTTAGCAAAACAAATAACGATTAGTGAAATAATAAATTTATATAAAAAATTTTATGATGGAAAACCTTTTGTGAAAGTATTAGATGAAGGGAAATTGCCTTCGTTAAAAAATGTAGTTATGACAAATTTTCTTGAAATAGGAATTTGTATAGACGAAAGAACAAATAAATTAATAATAATATCTGCTCAGGACAATTTAACGAAAGGTGCTTCAGGTCAAGCCGTTCAAAATATGAATTTAATGTTCAACTTACATGAAACGACAGGATTAATTTAGAAAAATTTAAAATTGAAATATTGGAGGGAAAATGTTACCAAAAGGGTTTTATTGCGGCGGACTTCATTGCGGTATAGCAAAAGATAAAAGCAAAAACGATTTTGCATTATTTTTTTCGGATAGTCCTTGCACTGTAGCGGGAATGTTTACCGGAAGTTTAGTAAAAGCGGCACCTGTTCTAATAGACATAGACAGATTAAAAAAATACAGACTGTTTCAGGCAATAGTTGCAAATTCCGGCTGTGCAAATGCTTGCACAGGAAAGCAAGGTAAAAGAGATGCTTTGATTGTTTGTAAAGAAATTGCAAAATATTTAAAAATTTCCGATACCGATATTTTGGTTGCTTCCACCGGTGTAATAGGTAATTTTTTACCTGTTGAAAAAATGGTAACGGCTGTCCCGAAACTTGTTGACACAATAAAAAAACAAGACGAACTTGCAGCTGTTCAATCAATTATGACAACGGATACTTACCCGAAATATATTTCAAAAAAAGTTAAAGTTTCAAAAGGTGAAATTAAAATATGGGCATGCACTAAAGGTGCCGGAATGATACATCCGAATTTACAAGGGTTGCATGCAACTATGCTTTCTTTTATTTTAACCGATGCACAACTTTATCAAAAACAATTACAAAAAGTAACCGAAGTTGCGGTAAAACAATCTTATAATTGTATTTCAGTTGACGGAGACACTTCAACAAACGATACGGTTTTGGTTTTTGCAAACGGTCAAAGTAATACCGGAAAACTTAACTCAAAAGATTTGGAAATTTTTCAAGAAGCTCTAAACGAAGTTACTTTAAAACTTGCAAAAATGATGGCAAGCGACGGCGAAGGTGCTACAAGACTTGTAGAAATTTTTGTTAAAAATACAAAAAAACATGAAGATGCAGAAAAAATAGCCTCAACAATAGCAACATCCCCCCTCGTAAAAACAGCACTATTCGGTTCAGATGCAAATTGGGGCAGAATACTTGCGGCAGTCGGTCGTGCCGGTGTAAAAGTTAATCCCGATAAAGTTGATATTTATATAGGTGATATCATAACGGCAAAAGACGGTATGGCAGTACAATTTGACGAAAAAAAAGCAAAGAAAATTTTACAGCAAAAAGAATGTAAAATTACTATAGATATAAAAGCAGGTAAACAATGGGCAAGATATTATACCTGCGATTTTTCCTATGATTATGTAAAAATCAACGGTTCCTACAGAAGCTAAAAACGACAATTTATAATTAACGGCAAGATATTGAAAAAGAGAACTATCAGAAAAAGACAACAAGAAAGAATTACGGCAAAATAGAATATATTTTACTAAAAAGCATATTTTACACCGAGGTTAATACCGACACCTTTTTTACCGCCGGTTTTACCTGTTATCTGTGCAAAACCTACCCAAGCGGTTCCTATAAAGTTTTTCTCAAGTCCAGCACCGTATTCATAATAAGGATCAAGTTTTTGTGTTTGTTTTTTATTATAGTTGACCACCGCATTTGTTTCACCGGTATTATAAACATAACTTAATAAAGCATACGGTTTCCAACCGTCATTTAAATCAAAATTGAATTTAACTTGCGGTTCTATACGAAAATTATTAAAACCTTCTTTACTTATTTTTGCACCGTGTTCGGTTACATAGTTTTCGGTATCCATATAACCATACATCAACAATAAATTAGGTTCAAATGATAAAAGTCTGCTTAAATTAAATTCATACCCGCCTTTTAAACCGATAGTATATGTATTTATTTGAAAATCATTACTTCCGAATGCGGATTCCGCCTTCGTATCACTAACACCGACATTTGCAGTTACACCGGCATAAAAGCTTTCTTTAATAAACATTCCGGTTGCACCGAAAACATATCCGTTTTGATCAACTTTAATATTTTCAAACTTTTGGTTAACACCCGTATAACCGATATAAAAAGACAATAATTTTGTATCGGTTATTTTTAAATCAATTCCGGCTAAAGCACCATAAATTGTATTTTCAATATCATATCCTGCCATTGTTAAGTTTTCTTTATACCCGTAAGGTCTTAACCATAAACCGCCTTCTATTTTATTCTGACTTAAAAATATAAAATTTTCAGTTGAGGCATATAAATTTTTACTATATTTGGTAATATCCAACCTTTTATCATGTCTGTTTGTGAAACTGGTATTCATACTTACAAAAGCTTGACTTAAAACATTTTCCTGTGTTGCCATTGCACCGGCAAGCAAAGCAACCGGAGTTTCAAGTGTAGTAGGGTTTGCAACAAATCTGTTAGTGAAAGTAAAACACCCTGTATTTCGGTCATAACCTACATCATAAATATACTCTGCAGAACTTGCTGTTGCCGATGAAGTAACTTTGTTTTTCAATGCCATTGATGAGGTAAATAATATTTCAACAGACTTATCAGTATTACCCGTTAAATTAAAATTTTGTATATATATACTGCCGGAACCGTTTGAATTTGAAGTTGAAGATATTGTATCCATTTTTCTATCTTTTAAATTTACATCTACTATCAAATTTAGTTTACCGTTTATTTTAAATTTACTTAAATCATAATTTTTAATACTGCTATCGTTACTTGAAAAATCAAAAATTGCCTCTTCAATTACCGTATCTCCGCCAAACAATTTACCTGATGTTCCAAATTTAAAAAAACCCGAATAAATATTAGTTGTTCCGTGAAAGCCGGACATATCGGAATTTATTTCTATAATTGCTTCTTTTTGCAAATTTATGTCTTTGTTTATATTTAAAATACTTGTTGAATCTGCCGAAACAACGGTATCTTTTTCTGTTTGAAATACTATTTTTCTGCCATCATAAACATTCAAATTTATTGTTCCGTTATTATCATAAATTGAACCATCGGTTCCTTTATTATTATTAAAAACAATATCATGTTCTTTAGCTGTTAGATTTATTGTTCCTTTATCATTATAAATTGCACCGCCTTTTTTAGCCGAATTTAAACTAAACTCGGCACCGTCTTCAAAAGTTATTGTTCCGTTATAATTATATACGGCGCCGCCATTACCTTTTTCCGCTTTATTTGAAATAAAAATGGCATTTTCACCTATCAAAAAATTTGTTTTAAAAGTTACATTAACTGAAGATTGTTTAACATAATTATATACGGCACCACCGTTATCGTTAGTTGCTTTATTGCCAATAAAATTGACATTTTTACCTATTGAATAAGAAATTGTTGATGTAAAAGAAGAATTTTTAACGGATGCAAAATTATCAATTTCAGCATCATCTATTGAATTAAAACTATATATTGCTCCACCGCTTTTATTTGCAGTATTTGATAAAAATTTAATACTGTCACCTATATTATGTTCAACAACGGAATTGATTACAATATTGTTTGATGTATTACTGTCAATAGCAACACCGATCACACCGCTATAAATAGCACCGCCATTACCGTTTGTAACATTGTTATTTTTAAATGTAGCCGAATCTATTAAACAAATTATTTTATTATTTATATTTGTGCTTGTAACAGTATCAACTTTTATATAAGTACTGCTATAAATTGGGCTTGTATTTATATTATTTGTATTTTCTTTTCCAATAGTCACAGAACTTAATTTTACTTTTACGGCAAAATTTTGTGTTTCTTCTTTTTCAATATTTCTCAATGTGACCGAAGATTTATTTATTATTGAATTTGAAAAAGATGAATTATAGGCAATTAACCTTATCTTATCGTTAGAATAATCTTTTTCGTCTGTTTCGCCTTCACCATCTATACAAGTTTCACAAGTATTTTTAATATTTTTTGTAAAATTCGTATTTTCGGCATATAAATAATTTTTATTTTCTATTATAGAATTATTTCCTAAATTAACCTTAAACAAACTTAAAGCTCCGGAAGAACTTATTGTTATACCATTACCATTATCACATGCCAGTTCCTTCCCTTCCCCGTATATCGCCAAATGACTTATAACCGTTCCTGACTTTACTGTCGTGCTTACTGTTATACTTGAGGCATTTATTTCAGCAGACAAAAGAAAATCCGAATTTTCCGATAATGTACTTATATTTGAAAAATCCAGTCTACCTGATTCAGGACTTTGAAAAAAAGCATAAGTTTTTCCGCTATAAACCGGTTTTGTAGAAACTTTAATTATTAAATCTTCCAAATTCCCGCCTGAAAACAAAGTAATAGTTCCATGATCAGATGCAATTGAAGAAATATGTATTTGGCTCAAATTTATAACACCGCTTGCAATTTTTACAATATCAAAATTATCATTAACGGTCTTATATGCAGATTCAGCAATTATTTCCTCAGTACTTATACCTATAATCAAACTGGAATTTTCCGTTGCCGTAAAAGTAGTTACTTTAATTAAATTAACTTTTTCATCCGCTCCGTCAGACAGATTTAATGTTCCGCTTGATAAATTTAAAGTACCTATACTAAAAGTTGCACAATTACTGCCTACTTTTATTTCACCAGAATTTAAATTTACAATTCCGCCTTCAATATTGATATTCGCATCAAAAAAAACATGATTTAAGCTTGATGTTTTAATATTCATAACGGTAGTTCCCGTAGATTTAATTGAACTAAGATTTGTAAAACTAATATTTTTATTACCTGTGGCTGTTAAATTTATTTCACTACTAACGGAATAAATACCGCCACCGTCAATGGCAGTATTATTATCAAATATTATTTCTTTATCTACCGCATTTAAATTTAAAACACTGTCAAAAGCATATATAGCACCGCCTTTATTTTTTGCAGTATTTGATAAAAAAGAAGCACCGTTTTGTATAGTAAAAGTTGAATTAAAAACATAAACGGCACCACCTCTGTAATTAGCGGAATTATTACCGAACGTTACATTTGAACTTATTGTTACGGAACTTAAAATAACATAAATTGCACCGCCTTTATATGCAGAATTGTTCTCAAAATTTGCATTTTCATCTATCAGTAACCACTTTTGTTTTTCAAGTTCAACACTACCGCCGTTTTGAAAAATAGCACCGCCGGTCAATACTTCGGCACCATAAATATCGGTATCATCCACGGTTGTACTTGTAAATTTATTACCATAAAAAGTAACATTCTTACCTATTTGTAAATTTCCGATGCTATAAACAGCACCGCCTGCATTTGTTGCCGCATTGGATGAAAAATTAACATTATTACCTATTACGGTAATTGTAGTTAAATTTAGGTTATAAATAGCACCGCCGGACTCAAATGCTGTGTTTGACGAAAAATTAACATTATTACCTATTGTTAAAATTCCGTTTACACTGTTTAAAATTGTTCCGGAAACATAAGTTGTGTTATTAGAAAAACTTACACCGCTACTCACGGTAATTGAAGGAATTTTGGAAGATGCCGTAGTAACATTAGCCGCAACCGAGCCTGAATTTTTTGAAATTTGGTTTAAAATATTCGTATTTATTGTTACACTATCTTCGTTATATATTGAAGCAAAAGAAACAGAAATCATTGAAAATAAACAAAACAATAAAATTTTTATTCTATTCATTTAGTCACCTAAAATCTGCAAATATATACATCCTTATATATTCTATAAAAATTTAATATTCATTTACAACAAAAAAAATTTGCGGAACGAAATAATAAACACTACAATACAACTGAAGAAAATAAATTTTTCATATCACCGGGAATATCTGCAATAAGTTCCAATGTTTTACCCGAACAAGGATGAGAAAATTTTATTTTATACGAATGTAACATTTGCCTGTTAAAATTAACTCCGTTTAAACTTTGGCTTCCGCCGTAAGTAACATCACCCAATACTGGATGGCCGATATATTTCATGTGGCTTCTTATCTGATGAGTTCTACCTGTTATAATATGGACGGCAAGTAAAGTAATGCCGTTATTTCTTGCCAACACTTTAAATTCCGTAATTGCCTGTTTTTTTGCCAAAGGACCGACTTCTATAATTTTTCTGTTTTTTTGCGATCTTCCCAAAGGAGCTTCTATTCTGCCTTTATCTTCCTGAATTATTCCGCAAACTGCCGTTATATATATTTTATAAACTGTCCTTTTTTGAAATTGTTTTGATAAAGAGACTTTTGCTTTTTGATTTTTTGCAAAAATTATTGCACCGGTCGTATCTTTATCAAGCCTGTGTACCATAAAAGGCGGATTATTTTTTAAATGGTACATTAAAGCATTTAATAATGTTCCCGACTCATGCCCGTAAGATTGATGAACTACAATTCCTGCCTGTTTATTTAGGACTATTATATCGTTATCTTCATAAATTATATTTAACGGAATTTTTTCGGGTTCCATTGAAAATGCAGGTTTATTAGAAAGAGTATATGTTATTTTATCAGAAATTTTTAATTTATAATTAGGTGAAACCTCTTTCCCGTTTACAAACAAATTACCGGATTTTATAAGATTTTTAAAATATGTTCTTGAATATCCGGAGCACTTTCTATTCATAAAACAATCTATTCGTTCCTGATTATTATCTTTATAAATTATTTCTTCCATTTTATCCGCCTGATATAAATTAAAAATGCAATTATAAAAATACCGATTGATATTATTTGTGAAACCGACAAGCCTACAGTAAAAGCACCTCTGTCATCGCCTCTTAAAAATTCTATAAAAAACCTTAATAGCGAATACAGAAACAAATATAAAATAAAAACTGCTCCATCGGTATTTTTCTTTCTATAAAAATTATTAAGCACAATAAAAATTATTAAATTACCGAACGCTTCAAACAATTGCGTAGGATATCTGTTATTTATCGCAAGGAAAAAATCCGTTTCTTTTCCGTAACAACAACCAGAAAAAAAACAACCGATTCTTCCGAAAATATGCCCCAATGCAAGTGCCGGAGAAAACAAATCCAACATTTTTTTTATATTTATATTTTTTTTATATAAATAAAAAATGCCGAATATTACCGCACTTAAAAAACCGCCGTAATAAACAAGCCCGCCTTTATATACCTGAATAATTTCAACAGGGTTTTTGACAAAATAATTTATGTTTATTAAAACATAAAAAATTCTTGCACCTATAATTCCCGTTAAAATTAAATAAAAAAACAAATCATATATTTGACTTTTTGAAATTATATCGTTTTTAGCAATTATATACCGCAATGCAACAAAAAAACCTGCTGCAACACACAAACCGTAAGTATAAATTGTAATATTTCCTATTGTAAAAAGTTCAGGATACATTTTTGTATTATTATATCAAATAAATATAAAAATTGCTTTACAATTTTGAAGTAAAGGTATGAATGAATAGAAGGATAAAAAGATAAAACCGATTAAAATGAAATATATTTTATTTATACGGCATAAATAACAGTGTCGGTAAAATTTAAAGTATAACTTGCAAAATAAAACTTATAACCTATATTCAATTCATTTAAAAACTTTGATATTTTATAACAATCTTCATTTTTATGATAAGCGGCTATTGCCAATTTGGGTTTGTATTTTTTTAAAGTTTTTACCGCACCGTTCAAAGCTTTAAGTTCACACCCTTCTATATCCATTTTAATAAAATCTATTTTTGGAATTTTATTTTCGTAAACAAAATCATCAATTGAAATTGTTTTATAACTTTGTAAACTATTTTTCTTTTCCGTTAAATTTGTTATATCGGCACATGCATAATTCACATATAAATTTTTATTTGTTTTATCATATAAAGGTTTTTTTACTAAAGTGATAATTTTTGAAAAAATTTTATTATGTAAAAAATTCTTTTCCATTACATTTATATTATCTTCAAAAAACTCAAATGTCCAAACTTTTCCTTCAGCACCTGTTTTATTTGCAAAAATTAAAGCCGTATCCCCCCAACAACCGCCTGCATCTATTATATAATCTCCTTTATTTATAACACAATCTTTATAAAAATATTGGTTATATCCGACAATTTTATCAAGCAATGCCCTTGAGCCGTATATTTTTAAATTATATCCTAATTTAGACAGATTATAAAATTTTAATTTTCTTGTAGCGGTTTTTAATTTAATGGCGGAATTATTTATTATTAATGTATCGAAAATTTGCCTTGATTTTAAATATTCTTGTTTTTGTTTATTTAAAACAAAATTACAACCCAACTTTGTTGCAACCATTTTTAAAAACAACTCTCGTTCGGACAAATCAGCAAGTAAATTATAGAAATATTCCAAACCTTTGTAATTTTTCTTAAACCAAATATAATAAGCTGCTGCATTTGTTTTTATAAAATTATCTTTTATCAAACAATGTATTTTACCAATTTCCACCAAACTGTTAATACTGTTATTGTAAATTTGAATTAAGGAAAGGAGTTTTTTGTTAAAGTTTTTCATTTAACTTGTTTTTTATGTTTTTTAAAATAATTTTTTATTCTGACGGGAACATTTTCTTTTAAATTATTATAAAAAAACATATAGTCGTAAACATGCAAAATACCTTTTTTAAATATATCTTGTCCTCCATTATATTTTGTTATATCGACATCAACAACAAGTGCATTTGAACCAACCTCTAAGTAAGCAGTTTCAAAAGGTTTATCTTTTATAAGTTTATTTTTTTCAAAGTCATAAATAACCGCACCTTTATATTGTTTTTTTACGGAAGGCATATTGTCGGTTTTCCAACTTATCGGATTTATTGCTTTAGAACTTTTATAAAAAACAGGAGAATAACCGTTTGCCGCAATCTGAGTATTGTAAGAAATAATACAACCGGTATCATGATCCGATTGTGCCGGTTTAAGCCATGGACATTGTTTCAAATCTTTTTCCGTAACAGAATATCCTATTATATAAGAAGCTATTAACTTTTCTTGTAAATTTTTATCTTTAAGTTTTGTTTTCATAAGTTCCAAAATCATAGCTGAACCTTGGCTGAAACCTGCCAATATAAAAGGTTTTCCGTTATTATAATAATTTAGATAGTAATCAAAAGAATTCATTATATCCAAAAAAGCCGTCATCAAAAACTCAACCTGCTGTTCTCTCGTTAAAATAAGTAATTCTATTGATGCCTGCCTGTATAAAGGAGCATAAATATTTGCTTGGTTTTCAAAAATTCCGGTATAAAATTTAGATAAATCATGTGCTTTTTTAACTAATTGTTCATCACTTACATCCATTAACTTATAACCGTTACCGGAAAAAATTGTAGGATAAACAAAAAAAACATCAACATCATATTTGCTTTTTTCTTTAGGTATTAATGCCCATCTTTCATCTTTTGAGTAATCAGGCTGAAACGGAATTTCAATTTGTTCAACATCAAAATAAACATATTCATTTTCATTTTGGCTACTAATATTATCGGCATACAAATTAACAGTTAAAACAAACAAAAATAAAATTATGAATCTTAATTTCAATTTCATAAAAGCCCCTAAAACGGCATATATTGCATGACAATTTGTTTATGCTGCGGCTAAAACTTTCTTTAATGTCTGTATAGAATACTCTATTTCCGGAGAAACATTAATATCTCTTAACATATCCGTTATAACATCTTCTATTTTAGCATAATCTTCTATTGTTTTTGAAGAAGGTTTTATGGCAAAATTATTTTCTCTAAAAATTTCCCTTATTATATTATTTACATCCGTTCTAATTTCTTCCTCTTTTTTTAAGAACATTTCATCACTTTCATAAATTACCTCAGATAAATTTTCACCACGTATAATTAAATCCAATGCCAATGTTAAATATGGTATTCTATATTCCAAACTTATTTTATCGTTAAAATCTTTTACCGAAATATTTAATTCATTATTTTTATTTATTTTTTCTATAAGTTGTTTTTCAATTGTATTCATTAAAATACCTCTAACCGCACCTGCCGCTTGAGTATAATTACCATCGGCAATTATATCTTTTAAATATTCTTTTGCAACTTCCGACAAATTATATTTAAAGAAATCGCTATCAATTAAGTTTCTTATTAATTCAAAATTTTCATTTTCGGTAAAATCCTCACCTATAATTTGTTTTAAAAATCCGTTATCACCATCAAACAACTCTTTACTTATTTTTCCGTTATTAAGTAAAGAATAATCTTCGGTAAAATCCGAATTTAATACCGAATTCAAACCTTTAGTATAATATTTTTTAACATTATTAACTTCTTTTGTTTTTTCTCTTATACCATCTGTTCCGTTGTTGGTATATAATAAAGATACATCATCTACGGATATTGAAATTAAATTCGGTTCTTTTAACAAATCATCAGCAATATTATCTGTATCTTCTCTTGTAATTTCAAGTTCAAATCTGCCCGAATAAGTTTTTCTGTTTTTTATGTTTACAATCGGAATAACACCATATTTCTGAAAAATATCAATTTTATTTTTTTCAAAAATGCTTAAAACATCATCGCTGAGTTTCATCGACATTCTTGTATAAACTTGTATACCGTTCGACTTTGATATTTCTTCCAAAAGTTTTTGTGCCTGTTCATAGTTCAGTTTTGTTGCATTTATTCTGTTACCGTCAAACATAATTTTGCCGTCATAATAAGACGAACTGACAAATTTTAAACCGTATTTTATTTTTGCACTCTCTACTTTTATTTTATTATTTCCCAATTGTTCTTCATTTAAAACAATTACACCTATACCGTTCGATACGGCATCGGCAATTACACTATCAATATTTATTTTTTTCTTATCCGAAATATTTAATACGGTTTCTATTGCCTGTATGGAAGAATTATGAGTTATTTCTACTTTTATTCTGTTAATAATATCCGCTTCACTTTTGGCATTTACATAAATAAAATTATTTATATTAGATAAAAACATTGATGTAATACCGTCTTTTTTTAATTTTTGCAACTTTTCCGTCAATATTTTAATATCAACATCTTCTATTTCCGTTTTTGAATAAAACATAACATCTTCCATTTGATTATTTGCGTCGTATTTAACATATATCCTAAATGCCGCCCCGTTATAATTAATCTTTATATTTGTTTTCTTATAATTTTTCAAATTAACATTTTTCTTTCCCATAACAACCGATGCCGTTGCTATTTTATAATTTTTATTCTTTAACGATTCTATAAACTCTTCATTTTCAATAAAAAAATCATTATCGGTTAAAATCAAATCATTCGGTTCTATTATATCGGCATTACTGTTTATTAAAAATACCGAAACATTTCGTATTTTTGCAATAATACTTCTCAAAATATCTATTGCCAAATAAATAAAAAATATACTTTTTTCCAAAAATCCGTCCAAACTTTTTTCATATCTACTATTTAAAATTTCTTCATATTCTTTATACCCGGTATCTTTTTCCCCTGATGTTAAATATTTGACCGAAGTATACATTAACTGCAACATTTGTCTTATAGAAATATGTGACCTACCCGGATCTGCAAGATTCGAATCATCCGGCATTGCTATCGATATATCACTGAATAATATTATATTTGCCGATCTTCCCAATAAAATTTGTAATAACATTTTTTGAATTTTACTCGTAGCTATTATATAATCAGATTTGGCATATTTGTTTGCTATATTTTCCGATTTAAAATTATTTTTAACCGTAGTAAATATTGCATTATTAAAATCCGAGTCTTTTTCCATTATAAATTTTTCAACTTCGGTTTCTATATTTTCATTATAATTTATACCGAACAATCCTGAAATATTTTTAGTAAAAGCAAAAAACCATGCTGCAAATCTGACAAGAGGAATTATACCGAAAGAATTTATTTGTATTTTATCTTTTCCTGCTTTCTTCAAATAATAATCAAACATTAAATGAGCGGATGCACTTCTATGTTTATTTAATAAACAAACAAAAGAAATTGAAATAGGCTCGTTATTGTTTATGGATTTTTTTAACCTGTTAACCGTTGACATATCTTTTTTGGGATAATTTATAATTTTATTTAAAACCGAATTCAAACCCTCTCTGCTTAATTTTAAAATTTCGTTTATATCGTTCTTTTCAAAAAACTCATCAAAATGCTTAACATTATACAGAAATTCATTTTTATTATTTTGATTAATTATATATTTTGCTCTTGAAACAAAACCAAATCTCATAAGAGCCATCAATGCTTTTAATTCTTCGGAATTTAACGGATTATCGGTATTTTCCTGATAGTCAAATAAAAAATTTAAAATTGTATTAATTTCAAAAAGATTTGCATGTCTTGTATCAACAAAAAATCTATAAAAATCTATTATTCTGTAAGCTTTTCCGTATTGTTCCCAATCAATTAATGATGTTACATTTCCATTTTGATCAAAAAATATATTCTCCATATTCCAATCGCCATGTATAAATAATTTTTCCAACTCATTTTTATCAATACTGTTCCACATTTGTCTTAATTTTTTCGCCTGCTCTATTAAAAACTCAACCGTTCTTTCGTCTTCGGAATCGACAAAATCTTTTAACAAATCTTCATCTTTCCATAAATGATTCAAATATAATATATACTTCTTATCTTCATAATTAAAAGATTGAACAAATTTAAAAATACCGATTTCTTTTAACTTATCATCAATATCTTTTTCAGTAAAATCAAAAAGAAACGGATTTATATCTTTGTCTATATCCCATTCCTGAAATACTCCGGAATTCATTTCATTTTGTTTTTCCTCTCTGAATTTATTATGAGTATCGGCTAAAGATTTGGAAATATTTGAAATATAGGTATCTGTTATTTCATCTTCGGAAAGAACTTTCCCATACGCAAAATCATTAAGCATATAATAATAATTACCTTTTTCAACAAAATTATTTCCGATATTTGTTCTATATAATTTTGTTGTAGGAATATTATTATTTTCGGCAAAATTTATACCTTCGGCTATAACATAAGGATTTCTTTTTAAATCGATATAATTTCTTGCTATCGGTTTTAAAACATATTTATATGGTACACCGTTTTTATTTACTTTTATCTGAGCCGGATTTTTTGTCTGAAAACCGCCTGATAAAAATTCTATTTTATTTATAGTTCCCAAATGACTATAATTTTGTTCCCATATTTTTTTAATTTCATTTTTATTAATTTGTTCATTTAATTTGTTAATTATTTTATCCGACAAAATATTTATCGGAAAAAATTTTAACAAATCAATAAAGACTCTATATATTTTAATCGTTTTTGAAACATTTGAAAATTTTCGTTTTTCAACTGCTTGTTTTACAATATTTTCCGTATCGGAAACATCATCTTTTATCTTTTCCAAATCCAAATAATTAAATATCAAATCACTGTCTATTTCATCTTTTAATTTTTCATCATCGATATAAATATACAGGAAATCTTTTAATGCTTCAATGGAATTCGAAGGAACATCACTTTCTATCAGCTCCGCTATTTTAACAAGTTTAGAAAAATTTTTATCTGTAGTGATTTCATTTATATCTATATCATTATTTTTTACTTTATCTATTTTTTCATCGGTTATTTCCGGAAAAATATTTTTTATACTGTTATAAGAAAGTCCTGCTGCAAGCATTGTTTTAATTTTTAATTCCAAACTGTTTTCGGACACGGAATTAACTATTTCAGCAAAAGCCTGCGTTTGTATTCTACTTTGTTCCTTTATAAGTTTATAATAAGTTTCTTCAGCCGAATCCACACCTTCTTTTATTCTTGGAGTAATAACAATGTATGATATATTTTTATCTTTCAAAATATCAGATAATGTTTCCGTGTGAAAACCGCCGGTAACAACAATATCTATTTTTTTCGCATATTTTAAATTATCAAAAATGTTATTTACTTCATCATTCGTTTTTTCAATTTGTTCCTTTTCAACCGGAGTTTCATTAAAAATATTTTCAGTAAAATAAAAATTTCTTGTTTCATTTATATTATAAAAAGTTTCCGTCAGTTCAATATATTCTTCAAGCATATCTAAAACTTTATTATCAACATATTTACTCCACAATAATCTATATCTTTGTATATTCTGCTTAAAATAACCATAATTTTTTTCCGTTATTTTGGCATTTAAAAAATCCTTTAAATATTTTTCAAAGTTTACTAAAAACGAAATTTCCATTTGAACCTTTGTATTTGCAAACTTGGAATTTATTTCGTTTGCCAAAAGCTTATTTTCTTCAATGATGTTTAAAGGATTTATTGTTCCGCTTAAATTAAGATAATCAAAATATTTATTAAGTTCATTATAATTTGATAAATCTATTTTGTATTCCTTTAAAATCTCATTTAAATACACATGCAAATTATCTATTTTTGAAAAATTATCGCTAAATTTGGCCAATGCTAAATATGTTTCTGCCGGAATTTTATTTTTTAAATCGTTAACAAAAATTTTCAATTGTTTAATTATAACAGGATAGTCTAAATTTTTTTGAAGAGCTAACAGATTAATATATTTGACAGTATTTTCATATTTGCTTATATCTATATTTAATTTTTCCGTATGTTTCGATATTAAATAAAAATATTTTTCTGCAGTTATTTTGCCGTCAAAATAATCTTTTGAAAGTTTTTCTATTTTTAACTGTCTGCTGTTATAATATTTTTCCTTTAAAACATTTGTGGTATCGGATACGGAATTAAGTATAACGGAAATTTTATCTTGATTTTCCAATATTTTTCCGAACCTTTGTAAATTATTAAGATATTCGGCTTTATTTTCCAAACCTTTTATAGTTTCATTTTTATCATTTAATGCACAATAATATTCCGCTCCGGTTATTCTGCCTGTATTTAATATTCTTTCAAGTGTAGAACTTCCCAATAAATTTTTTATTTTAATAAGCCAGGAAATATCTATGTTGTTATATGCACCTTCCAAATAAATATTATTTATATGATATTTTTTATCTAACAGCTCAATAATATTACTTATATTTTTTTGAACATTCGGATGGCAATGCAAATCTTGAATATTTATTACAACTCTGTCTGTCCCGGAAAAACAAGTTTCCGTTATCCGACCGTAAGACATTGGAAGTAAAAACATATCGGTTGTTTGTTTATTTTGCGGTATTTCGACTTGAGGTATATATACGGAATAAACCGCTTCATTTCCTATAATCGAAATGAACAAACAAACAGAAATAAATAATGAAATAATTTTTCTAATATTCATATTTTTATACAAATAAAAAAGCTTGTGCTTTTTTAACAAACAAAGCACAAGCTCTCAGTATTCAATAATGTTTTTATTGATATTGATCTCGGCAATATATTAAATAACATTTTAAATATCAGCAAAAAAACTATGCACCGCCACAAATCAAAATTAAAATATATCAAATTAAAATACCCCGATAAAAACAAAGCCGTAACCATTAAACCGACATAAAAGAATTCGGTATAACCTGTAAAATTAAAATGCTCCATAAAAATAATATCGGAAAAAAAGTTTTGTTCAAAATTATTTTTCATAGGAATGTTTTGTGTTTTTGAAATTATTACATTATTTTGAAAAACTTTTGAAATATCCTTAAGATACATATCGGAACAAGAAAACAATCTTGACAATATTGCATTATCTTCAGCCGTTACCATTTTAGCAGAAAAATCAAAGTTAACGGCAACAATATTAATTAATACCGTCACAAGTAAAAAGAAAACTATAAATAATTTATTCAAAATAAAATTATTTCTCATATACCATTATTATATCTTATATTTTACAATAATTCAATACAATGTCAAATTTGTTCGGCAAATTTGCTGTATTTTATTCGATAAGTTTGCACATATAAAAAAAACGGCAAAGGCTATCTTTTAACCTCTGCCGTTTTTGTTATTACAATTTTGCTCTTAAGGAATTAATACATCGGAGGCATTCCAGCTCCGCCCATAGGAGGCATTGCCGGTCCGTCTTTCTTTTCGGGTTTATCGGTTACAAGTGCTTCGGTTGTAAGAACAAGCCCTGCTATTGAAGCTGCATTTTGTAATGCGGTTCTTGTAACTTTTGCAGGGTCAACGATACCTGCTTTTATCATATCAACAAATTCATCGTTATCCGCATTGTATCCGTAAGCAGCATCTTTTTTATTTTTAATTTTATCAACTATAACGGATGCCTCTATACCGGCATTTTCAATTATTTGTCTGATAGGTCCTTCCAAAGATTTTTTAACTATATTAATACCTGTTTGTTCGTCACTGTCTGCACCTTTTAAACCGTCAAGAACGGCTTGTGCTTTAAGTAATGCAACTCCGCCGCCGGCTACCATACCTTCTTCAACACCTGCTCTTGTTGCATTCATTGCATCTTCAACTTTAAATTTCTTGGCTTTCATTTCGGCTTCAGTTGCCGCACCTACATTTATAACTGCAACTCCGCCGACGAGTTTTGCCAACCTTTCCTGTAATTTTTCTTTATCATAGTCGGATTTTGTTTCTTCGATTTGTTTTCTTATTTGTGCAATTCTTTGGTCTATTTCTTCTTTTTTGCCGGAACCGGAAACGATTGTTGTATTTTCTTTATCAACAACAACTCTTTTTGCCTGTCCGAGCATATCAAGAGTTGCCGCATCAAGTTTTAAACCTGTTTCTTCGGAAATTACCGTTCCGCCGGTAAGAATTGCTATATCCTGCAACATTTCTTTTCTTCTGTCACCGAAACCCGGAGCTTTAACAGCAATAACTTTTAATGTTCCTCTTATTTTGTTAACTACCAAAGTTGCAAGTGCTTCACCTTCAATGTCTTCCGCAATTATTATAAAACCTTTACCGGTTTGAACTACTTTTTCAAGCAAAGGAAGAATTTCCTGCATTGAAGAAATTTTCTTATCGGTAATTATTATATAAGGATTTTCCAAAACACCTTCCATTCTTTCTGCATCGGTAACAAAATAAGGTGATGTATATCCTCTGTCAAATTGCATACCTTCAACAACATCCAATGTCGTATCGGCAGATTTTCCTTCCTCAACGGTAATTACACCGTCTTTACCTACTTTGTCCATTGCATCGGCAATCAAATCACCTATTTCTTTATCGTTTGCCGAAATTGATGCAATTTGTGCAATTTCCGCTTTTGAACTTACTTTTTTAGACACTTTTTTAATTTCATCTATTACCGCATTAACAGCCTTATCAATACCTATTTTAATGTGGTTTGCATTTGCACCTGCGGTAATATTTCTTAAACCTTCCGAAATCATCGTTTGTGCAAGAACGGTTGCAGTTGTTGTTCCGTCACCTGCTATATCATTTGTTTTTGATGCAACTTCTTTTACAAGTTGTGCACCCATATTTTCAAAAGGATCTTCAAGTTCAATTTCTTTTGCAATTGTTACACCGTCGTTTGTTACCGTCGGTGAACCGAATTTTTTATCCAATACTACATATCTGCCTTTAGGTCCTAATGTAACT
>Ga0247611_10001418_pt1 | contig 42762 bp, 33 predicted proteins | sample 177DNAGHGhighgp2_FD_192422 | JGI IMG/M metagenome (GOLD analysis project Ga0247611, IMG submission 192422) | Sheep rumen microbial communities from Palmerston North, Manawatu-Wanganui, New Zealand - 1770 DNA GHGhigh gp2 | ecosystem: Host-associated > Mammals > Digestive system > Stomach > Rumen... | reverse complement strand
TCTGGCTTGCGCATGTCGGGCAAGAGCGATTGAACCAGATGCAAGATCCAGAATTGAGCATTGAGCAAGCGATTAAAGATTATCGTCGGTTGGGCTATTCGGAGGATTGGATTAACCAACGTATCAAGACTATCGAGATTCGTAAGGGGTTAACAGACGAATGGAAACGTGGCGGTATGCAAGAAGAGCAGGATTATGCTTCGCTGACAGATATAATCTCACGGGCTTGGAGTGGAATGACAACTCGCGAGTATAAGGACTATAAGGGATTACGCAAAGAGAACCTGCGGGATAACATGACCAATATTGAGTTGATGCTTAATGGTCTGGCGGAAGCGGCTGCAACGGAAATGAGCAAGCGCGAGAACCCCAAAGGGTTTGCGGAGAATGCGAATATCGCCCACAGGGGAGGTAACGTGGCACATGTGGCGCGAGAGCAATTAGAGCAAGAACTTGGTGATACGGTTATCTCCAGTAAACGGGCGATGAACTTCACCAACCCGCCGGAGGAATTACCTTTCAGCGATGCGGATGAGGTAAAAGAGTAAAATCGGCTGTACGAAAAAATCGTACAACTGAAATATCCTTTTGTAAGCAACAATGTCGAAAGATGTTGTTGCTTTTTGTATGCAAATCAGTACCAAAAAAAGACCAAGTAAAAAAGTTAAACAATAAATAAAACTGCGCACGGAAGAGTGCAAAAAGAAGATAATCGAAAACGCGTAATCTACAGTTGCGGAGCGCAACTTAGTGGAATAGTTGGTAAAACTACTTGTATGCACGCATCCGGATAGCTTTCACATCCATTCCACTTATCAGTACCAATGAATTGCCACTGATAGATTACTTGAAGAAAACGCGCTACGCGGAAGAAAACAGTTTTTATGCAAAATTGCTAACCCGCAATTTTTGAAAAGCATAAAAAGGTGAAAGTGAAAAGGGACCAAGTAAAAATAGTCAAACAAATATAAAACTGCGCACGGAAGAGGGAAATGGAAACAGAGGGTTGTGTCTTTCTTGAAAGAGGTTTTGGGTAAAAAAGACACAAGCTAAGAGAGAGAAGCATAAAAAAGACACAAGGTAGAATGGAGGGTTGTTTCCTTTTGGGGATGAAAAAGAAACAAGCCGAGTAAATAAGGGAACAAGCCTAGTCCGAAAAGGAACAAGTATAAAAGAAACAAAGTAAGAGTGAAAAGGAATAACAGCATATGTGTATTTCAAAAAGACAAAAGAGAGTGACCGCGATTTTAGGAGCAGGAGTTAACTTAAGCTTCTTCGATTGGTGTGATAACACTCCATCTACGGCTAATATAACAAAACGGCTTGTTACGACCCCAGAAATAGTGTACTACGATGGATCTAAAGGGGCAATAAGCCCATTGATTCGTCGGGTATATGAGAAGTTGTGTGCAGATAACCCACAGGGGGCACTAGATCCTAATGCCGAAGCGTCCTATGGAATAGTACATTTTGAGAGAATTTTCCATGTACTTGAAATGTTAGAGTCTTACAGTCATGTATGGGTATACAAATATTGTGATTTTACGAAAGTACCATTGTTCGCCTATTTTACAAGTCCAAATTTTACATATACTTCCGAGGAACTTTATCGAGCCCTAAGTCAAGTAGTATATATCATCATGGATTTTGTTAATCATTATGATGTATTTTATCTTGCGGAAAAAGATAACACATGTGCATGGTATAAGGAGTTTTGGCAGGTAGCACCTTTTAAATGGGATATTTTCAATTTCAACTATGACACTACAATTGAGCACAGCATTAGTTGCGAAGATGGTTTTGAAGATGTTCCCAATTATGCACCACTAAAAAAATTTACTCCACAGAACTTACTGCAGAGTACAAACAATACCATTAATCATATTCATGGTTGTATTTTATATAGTTATTCTAATTTGAAGTTACAAGACGAGAACAAAGAGCAATATGAACGCAATTCACATGACTGGTATAAGTGGCCGACTTTTCAAGAAAGTATGGGGCACTTTGTGGGACATGGAATGAGTCCTATGATAGCACAAAATGGGGATTCAATCTATCATAGTCCGATTATTACAGGACTAAATAAAACTGACAAACTTACGATCCAACCATTCGCCACATATCGCTATCATTTAAGTCATAAGATATCGCAGAATAGTTCTCTAATAATTGCTGGGTATTCATTTGGTGATTATTATGTAAATCTGGAATTAGAACATTTAAAATTACTGCATGGAGACAAACTACGTGTGGTTGTGATAGATTATTGGAATACAGATAAATATAGCCAGAATAAGATTGTAGGAATGTGCATTTTTTTACGGAAACTTCCTTTTGAAAATCATGAATTATATATGTTTTTATGCAAGGTGATGCACATCTCGACCATAGACGAGTATTCGTATTCCAAAATAATATCACAAGACAAGCCATTTGTATCCGAGAATAAACAATTAATGTTATTTACAGGGGGCATGAAACTGGCTTTACATTATAAAGATGAGATATATAGGTTCCTACAATCGTAAATCATAAAAAACACATAATAAGTTATGAGTGACTCAAAAAATACTGTTGACGGGATGACACTATTTGATCCATGCATCAAGGAGAAATATACACTCTCCTCTTTTCCGTATGCTACGATAACAGAAAAGAATGAATGGTGGTCTGCCAATCACCCTTACTCAAATATTAAGTATCAAGAAATCAAAACCAAACAAGAATTTGAACATTTTTACCAAGAATTAACCCAACAAAAGGATACGATATTTAGGGGAGTGAATAATGCTCTATTCAAAATGTTCACATCATTACAGGTCGCATTATTGAATCATAATATTAAAGACATTTCTCCTATAATATTAGTACAAAAAGAACTTGATTTAATTCGGTGTAAAAAAGATGATTATTGTAACGAGGAGAAATTGCAGGGCGGATTAGAAGACGTGGATATCTTGTTTTTAAGTTTTATGCAACACTTTGGTTTGTACACTCCATGTTTGGATTTCTCTTATAATCTCAAAAAAGCTTTATTCTTTGCATGGGATAAATATGAAGATAATGAATCGGACTATGTTTCTATCTATTGGTTTTGTCCGAATCAAAATGTAGTGAGAAATCAGCAACTATTGGATAATCCCATCTATCAGAAAATTGTGGTAAATCCTATCGTGCCTAACAAACTCATGAATATCATTCCTTGGTTTACTGAAACATTGTGCGACATCATTCCAGAAGTTATTGAATGGATAAAAAAAAGCGAGAAGGGGGTTGCTACAGATAATATCGAACCACTAAACTTTCTTAAATGGTATAATGAAAACAACATGGGGGACGGACTATGCAAATTGGGCATAGGCTATTTAGCAGAATTTCAGACAGACGGCTACCCAAAGAAGTCCTTCGCAACATTAAAAGAAGAGTTTGAAGAAATTAAAATCCGCGCGTTACATGGAGATGATGTTAGCCCCCAACTGCGCAACTATATGAATGATTTGGCAAATAGTATGCTTTACAACGTAAGATTATCAAATATTAATTTGAAAAGGCAAGAAGGGTGCTTCCTCTTTTACAATCCTTCAAATATAGATATTCCATTAGAGGATTATTGGCATGTTAAAAGCAATTTAGACCCGTTTCCCGATCTTAATTGTGCAAATATTCATAAAAGCATAGTAAAAACCTGTATAGAGCCTCTCTTAAAACACAGTAATATTACTCGAGATTTTATGTACCCTCAAGGATGTGACGAGGCAAAAAGAGATTTCAAGCAGTTACATCAAGAGTTATTTAATGACTAAACTCAGCGATGTGTCTATTTGTAACAAAAAAGTTAAAACAAAATAATAATTAAATATGAAAACTTTAAATTCTGTAAATCGGAAATGGCTGTTAGTTCCAGTAGTTTTATGTTTCTTCAACATCGCTTATGCATGGAGCGCTAATGGAGATATTGAAGCCGTTGCTAATTCATCTTTCCCCGGATGGATTAAAATTATCATCATAGTGCTACTTGTTCTATGTGGCGGAGGAGCGTTACTATACCTCAGCATAAACAAACATGGCGGCAAAAATACCACGGCAGGAGAACACTCTCCCGCTACGGATGCCCACACTGAAGGCAATAACTCTCCTGCTCAGGTCTTCAATGGGAGCAATAATAATGCCAATAGTAACAACAATAATGCTACAAATAGTAATAATACTACCACTACAAACATTAATCTACATGTGCCTCAACCCGCCGTTCCAGTAACTAAGAGCGCCTTTGAATTGGACCGCCAAACATTGACAGGCATATTTTCTTGTTTCAGCACATTATTAATGGACGATTTTCTTAAGGGACCTGATCCCACATATATAGACTATCGTATTTATATCATACATGATTATTGGTCCGATTATATCAATTCAACAGCTTGTACATTTCAAGACTCGCAGACTCAACGTGTTATATTAGATTTTTTCGAACCCTTCGACAAATTGATTGCCCAATGCTTACGATGCTATGAACGTTCGAGCAATCCGCACAAATTCCACATTCGCGGCATGATTGGAGACTCTTTTGATGATAGAATTGAGGATGAAAAGAAGTTCGATGAAAATATAGCGTTGCGTAAAGCACTTGAAGCCCCGTACGTGTCGATGGTGAAGTTTGTACAACTAACATACAAGTTAGACTTACAAAATTTATCCCAATCATTTATCAACCAACATCCGGAATAATATAAATATACAAAATCAAAGCATCATGAAAGAGCATTTTGAACGATATGGAATATACTATCTGATTGGAATGGTAATCTTGATTGGTATAGCAGTGTGCTTTATTGCATACAGACCAGTCGTTGGGGCAGAAATTTCTAATAAGAATGATGATTGGGGAAACTTTGGAGCGTTCTTCTGGGGATTTGGCACAATGTGTTTCTCGTTGTTGAATGCAGTCATTTTTTATCATATAGAACAGCGATTATATAGAAAACAGATTTTTGATACATACAGAGACGCATTTCATTCATTACTTAATGCTTATATCTCCCAAAATGAAAATAGTAATGATAATGATGAAGTGGAGTTTAACGCAGAATTATCTAAAGGTTTAATTTGCATGATAGGTATCTTAGGTGGTATAGGAGAATCACATACATATAAAAAAGAGGTAGAAAAGTATTCCGTCAAATTGATGAATAGAGCTTCTGTTTTTGCACGACAAGTCGCAACTAAAGGCGCATTTCAAGAATATGTAAGTGAGTTAGCGGGGTTCCAAATATGCTTATTGAACAATAGTGTTGCTAAAAACTTGAAATAGTAACTGAAAATGCATGTGCGCGAGTGTGGATAAATAAGGAATAATATAAAAATCAAAATAATATGAAAAATTCAATTTTAGGAAAGGCAAGATGGCTGCGTGAGGCGGCACTTGTTTCGAGTAACCAAACCAGCGCGAGACTAGCGCGTGAAGCGATTGAGGCGCACCGCAGAGTGTCCGGTGGACAGTCAAGGAGTAAGTGCGCCGCGCAAGTTCGCAGAGCGAACATAGAACTCCTTAAAGCCGAGTGGCTGAAATATGCCACCGTAATCCTGTTCCTTTTTACTGTCGGAATTGGGCAGATGTGGGGAGCAGACTATGCTTTGTATACCTCTAGCACCATAACTGCTGGTGATTATATCATCGTAGGACAAAAAACATCTGACTCAAAGTATTATGCAATGAATAATACTTGTACGAATAATCAGTACATGGGTATTGAACAAGTCACAGTGTCCAACAACAAAATCACGACCACTGCGACAAACATTGTTTGGACAATTAGTTCAACCACTGACGGTTACTACATCAAGAATGGAAATAAATTCCTCAATGATAATGCGACATCTAGTAAAAACTATGCACAAACCGTCTCCACAGCCTCTGGGACATGTGTTTGGTCATTCTCCTATGCTAACTCGAAATGGTCTATTACCAATGAAGGTACAACTACGACTAAAAATAAACTTTCCTTTAATATGGGAAATCCTCGTGTAGCATGTTATGCATCTCTTCAAAGCGGAGCCAATCAGATTTATCTATATAAGAAAATTACCCTTTCTTCTATCGCAGTCAAAACGGCTCCTACAAAAGTGTCTTACACTGAAGGCGAGTATTTCGATCCTACGGGATTAGTTATTACGCTTACTTATTCAGATAATTCCACGGAAGATGTTTCGTATGCAGGTCATACCAGCGATTTTACCTTCTCTCCGACGACATCTACAGCATTGACTACAAGTAATACAAGTGTTTCGATTACTTATGGTGGCAAATCAACAAGCCAAGCTATTACGGTTGCGGCATCCGGATGTGACAAATCGGTCGCTTTGGCAACAGGTAGTCCGTCGCACGGAACGATATCCTTCTCACAGGCTGGACCATTAGAAACCTGTGATGGTTCTGTTAATGTAACTATGACAATTACGCCAGATGCAGGTTATTACCTATCTGCATATTCCAGTAGTGGAGTTAGCACCTCGAATACTCCTTCAATAACAACTGGAACATCAGCAACTACAGCACAAACACCAACATTGACTTTTGCTCAAGAGGCTGATGGGACGTATACTGCAGGGGCTACATTTACTGCACTTATCGATCATTTCATTGATAACATCCAAGGAACAAGTGGATTTACGGGAGAAGGCAAAGCCAAGAGTGGGAACTATTCTGCAACATTAGCAGAACTCACATTAAGCGATGGAGATAAAACTACAGGCTCTAGTTGTCGGAAAGAGCACTACCATTTTGTCGGATGGGTTACGGCTGCAACGCGGACAAGCAAAAGCGGGGGACCATACGTAGCCGGAGATTTAGAAACAATTACAGGAACAGCAACTGGCACAACTTATTATGCAGTTTGGGCGATGGAAGACGATGAATAATTATCCTTTATACCATATATTTTGAAATGTTCAAGAACTTTTTAAATGCAAGCAATATGAAAAACTTAATAATGGTAGGAAAGGATATCCTACAAAACACAATAACTCGTATATCGTTCGTAATAGGATTATTATTGGTCTTCGGAGTTGAAAATGTATGGAGTGACGAAATTACTTTAACTAATGAAGCAATAACCGCCACACCAACTTCTAGTCCTTGGAACGCTTATGGCAATACTAACCAAACCATAGAGTGTGATGATGAAATATGGACTTTTGATGGAACCATGCACACTCAAAGTGGAGGAGTTCCATATGCATACCTACAATTGGGACAAAAGTCGGGATTGGCACACACTCCTACTGTAAGTGGTAATATCACAAAGATTGAAATCGATGCTTATGGTGCCGCAAGTGGACGATATTTGCAAATTGAAGCGCCGGATGGGACTCATGTCGGGACTGCTCAATTGATTACGAATTCTCGTGACACCTATACTTTCAATATTTCAGGAGAGTACACACAGTTAAACATTGCCAACCATGATGCTAACGGCGGATACTCTACAAGTAACAACGCTATTCAAATTTACTCTATTACAGTAACATATGGTTCTAGCGTTACATACACAGACTACATTTCCGACTGTGCCGCGGAGACATGCGGTGTACCGACGGGAATGAGTAGCGGAACACCGGGATCTTATGGAACAACTATCAGTTGGACGGCTGTAACCTCGCCGAGTACGCCTGATAAATATCAATATTGTGTATGGGTTGATGGAGAATCTGCTCCAACGAGTGGCTTTAGTGAGACAACTTCCACTTCGGCATCTATCAGTAACTTAAAATCTAACACAACTTATCACTGGAAAGTTCGCAGTTACTGCGGTGAGAGCGATCAAAGCAGTTGGTGTGCAGTTCAGGACTTCACGACGACTTATGTAGCATTGACCTTTAGCGTACCGGAAGGGACAGTAGCCGATCAAAACTCGAATGTGGCATTGCCATCAGCGGATGTGCCTTCTACTTGTGGTAACTGCTGGGAGTTTGTCGGATGGACGACAAGCAGTTCTGTGAGTGGTTCTTCTGCTCCGGCAACATTGTTTGCAGCCGGAGATTATGCTCATGTCGGTTCAGGTGAGACAACGTTGTATGCAGTATATAAGAAAGATGAATTTAAATTAGTAAGTGCTATCAGCGAATTTGTTGATGGAGGCAGTTATGTCATCTCCTTTACTCCAGATGATGCCGATCCGGAAGATGCGGAATTCGCATTGAAGAGTGTATTAAGCGGCACTGACGGAACCAGTACGGATATACAAAACCTGCTGCATGATCCGATTACCTTTATCAATCCGCCCAGTAATCTTATTTGGGATTTGAGTGGTAGTGCAGGAGCATGGAATTTACATAATGCTGCCAATAATCTATACATCAACCTTTCGAATAGTAGCGGCAATATCTTGACAGAAGGAGCAGATGCATTAACCATTGGTGCAAGTGTTGCGTTCGAAAAGTGTTTCTATGTCCAGCATACAGGAACGGCGGCAAATAATCTTGTTTGTACCAATACCGGTGCATGGGTTATTGATAACAAGGTAGATGAAAAAGATGTAGACAATGAGGGAGCCGGAATGAACTACGTTTATAAGCGTATTTCACTCGCCTATGCTACTTCGCCGAGTTGTCCGACTTATACGGTAAGATGGTATAAGGAGAATATGACGACTCCTGTTGCGACGGAGACGGTGACAGCTTGTGATGGCGAGATTTCGACGATGCCTAATTCGAGCGCATATGCTATCGATTGTGCGGATAAGTTTATGGGTTGGAGCGAGACAAATATCGGTTCAACAGGCACGACCGCACCGGCAGACTTGTTCAACACACTCGCTGAAGCTCCTGTGATTAATGGAGATAAATACTTCTATGCAGTATTTGCTTCAGCGGACGATGAAAGTTCGAGTTATGTGGATGATGTATTGGACCAATCTCTCACGGAAGTGAGCGGAACGTCATACGTTGAGGTGTCCGATTTGACAGATGCATCAGGTGCGATATATGCCGGTAAGTGTGCAGGAGACCATAGTTCTATACAATTAAATGCAACTTCTCCTAATGCAATTGTAACCACCACTTCTGGAGGATTAGCGAGGAAGGTAACTGTTGTGTGGGAGTCTCACACGTCAAATGGTCGTACTTTGGATATTTACGGAAAGAATACAGCTTATAGTTCCGGCGCAGATTTATGGACTTCCGACAAGGGGACCAAGATTGGTTCTATTGTATGTGGAACAAGTACCGAACTAACAATATCAGGCGATTACGCATTTATTGGTTTCCGCTCAAATTCGAATGCAATGTATTTGACCAGTGTGACCATCAAATGGGAGCAAGTTGGTTATGACGATTATGTGACGAGTTGTTGCGACAAGAAGGTGGCATTCTCTGCAAATGTAACAGGTAACGGAACAGTAGCATTCTCCAGCGAAGAGTTGACAACTTGTGAGGCAGGGAATGTGAAGATGACCATCAAGCCCGATGCTAAGTACAAACTGAGCGCCTTCACGACAACCGGTACGACGGCTACTCCAAATAGTATGTCTCCAGTTGATGGTGCAACGTGTCCAAGTGAAGAAACGCAGACCATTACTCTGAACTACAATGCCAATAGAACCGGTGCGTACGTGGCAAATGCGACATTTAGCCCGATTCTGGTGAGCAGTTTAACGTTGCATGCGGTAAAGTTAGATGATGCAGATGATACGATTTTGGATCAGACAGGTAGTTCGCTTTCGTTGAGTATGTATCCCCATGAAGGTAGGACATCCGGTTCTTCAGTAGATCCCATGGGGCATAAAGTAAATGTAACTTTCGGATCAGCATCTCCCGCCAATGCATTGGATAATAGTTATACATGGTCCGTTACGGTTAATGGCTCTCCGGTTAGTTTCGGAACGGGTGGAAACGCGAATGTGCTGAATACGAATGATGTGATTGAGTTCAACAAGAGTAGCGGTAAGTTAGTCGCTAAAGCAGCCGGAACGGCTGTAATAACGATTACGGCAAACGATGGTGGCGGAGCAACAGCCAACGTAACGATTACCGTTGCCAATGTGGCTTTGACAAGCGTAAGCACGACACCAGCTTCGTTGACCGTTTATTCGGGACAATTATTACCGGTTGTTGTGAACTATAATCCTGTGAATGTAACCACAAAGGGTTATTCATACACAGGCGATGATAATGTAACGATTCGCAACAGGGGTAATGACGGATTTAATGTTGAAGGTAACTCAGTGAGCGCAGATACGCACAATGACTTGGTTATCACAACGACTTCGAACAGCTGTCAGACGACGTTGCCGATTACCATTAAGCCGTTGCCGAAGGTACACTTCGTAGATATTGTACATGGTGAGAGTTTCGCGGATGTGGTAGCTACCATTGATTCAGAAGATCAAAGTATTGTCCTCTTCGAGAAGACAACTCCGTCGCATGCAGATATATCTCCGACGCCTACAACAGCAAATAGTTGCGAGAACACGCACTTACATTTGATGGGGTGGATAGACAGCGAGTGGAGCGGTGTTGCAAACTATATGGACAACACAACAGATACGAAGCCAACAACGCAACAGATAATCGAATCCGGCTACTTCTTGGCGCCGAATGAGGCAATCAACACCGCAACGTTGAATGGCAAGACATACTATGCAGTTTGGGCAATCGAGCAGTGATGCGCTTCGCGCAGACCGGCTTGCAGCCTGTTAGACAGCTTTCGGGTGATTGGGTTCACCCGGGGGCACAAGAAAAGGGGTTAGAGATTAGGGATTATGGAATTATGGATTATGGAATTATAGATTAAAAATAATAATAAAATGAAAAGTATTAAGAACATGGCCTTCGGTTTGAGGAAGGCAAAAGATGTAATTAAAAGCAGTTTGGCTCGAGGAGCGCGGCTGTGGGTAGTGGCATTACTTGCCATAACAAGTATTAACGCGTGGGGCGGAAGTGTGACGCTTACATATGACCATGACGATTCTTACAATAGCATGTGGTCGGGAAGTTTCTCTGATCAAAACTCCTATTGGCAGATTTCAGGAGCGGCTACTTTTACTATTCCTATTTCAGTACAGCCCACAAGTGATATTACTATTACGGTAAAAATGGGTTATTATAGTTCTGGTAACGAAGGATTAGAAAAAGTATCAGCAAAGGGAACCGAGAGTAGCAGTACGTGGGTGTTAGCAGAGACAACTCCTGCTTCACACGAAGGAAGTGGTTCATCAAATGATGTAACTCGTACTTTTACTGTAGAGAAAGCTGCGACGCCATCAACCTTAAGTAGTTTAGCAATCACGTTTGATCGCAAAACAGGTAAGTATTTGCGTGTAGTAAAAGTTGCTATTTCGTATAGTACAAATGAGACTAATAGCATTATTGTAAAACAAAATAATGTAGCAATAGATGCGTTAGACTTCGGAACTGTAAGTACAGATAACGGCTATACTACCATCAATGTTTCCGGTACGTGTATAGATGATCCATATTCTAATGGATACTATTATTCGGCATCAATATCAGGAGATGATGAAGACAATTTCAATGTAAGTAATTATGGGTTAATATATTCCACTTCAGGCAATTTAACCATTTCTTATGAAGATTTGTCGGAGGCAGGTGAATATACTACAACATTAACAATAGGTAGTTGGAAAGGAAATGATTGTTATACGACGGGAGACCGATGGTTTAGCGTAGATATTCCCATTACTATAACATATGACCCTCCATGTTCTTCACCATCAGCTGCTTATGGAACCGATGCCGTGTCGTTGAACTGGGTCGATGGACCTAATCCATATACAAATAGTACATTATCAAGAAGCGGAAGCGGAGCCCTCAGTTACAGGTTGACAGATGTTGATCCATCAGGTTGCGCGACCATTAATACTACTACCGGAGCGGTGACCTTTAGTGCATATGGAACCGTAGAGGTGACAGCAGATGTCGCCGCGGACGCGGTAGGAGGTTATTGTGCCGGTTCGGCATCGTATATTGTGGAGATGAGTTGCAAGACTCGGACATTGAATTTTGCTGCAGGGGCAAATGAAATTAATTATGGAACGGCCTATACGCGTACGGCAACTGCCAGTGCAGGAAGCGGGGAGATAACATATTCGATTGATGATAGTGCCAATGACAATGTGACGGTGAATGCTTCTACAGGTGAACTTACCATTACCGGCGAAGATGTTGTTGATGTAAAAGCCGAGATAACAGAAGCCGATGGTTATTGCAGTGCCAGTACCACCTATACATTGTCAATCAATGCTGTTGTGCCGACTGTAAGCGCTTTTGCAGAAGAACATACAAACAATAGTATAACGTTGACAGGTGCAAAAGTGACAAGCAAAGGCGGTGCTGATGCAATTACGGAGTACGGATATATCTATAGCACGACAAAAAGTAGCGCAGCGGAATTGAAGAAAGGTGAAACCGGTGTAACGACAGCACAAGTGGATGCTGCGGATATTGCTGTAGGAACGAGTTTTGCCAGCAAAAGCCTAACAGGTTTGGGATCAAGTACTACCTATTATGTTAGAGCCTATGCGACAAACTCTGCAGGAACAGGCTATTCGGATATTCAAACGATTCGTACCGTTTCGTATGTGGATTATCAGTTCAGCTGTGCAGAGTTGACGCTGACACCGCATCTAACAACAGCAAATACGCCTATATTTATTACTTCGACCTCGGGCAAGACTGTACGCTCAAAAGATTATATAACGATTACGGGTGACGGATTAAGTGGTGGTCAACTACTGACATTCCCGAACCTTCCTTCATACTTTGAAATCAAGACATCTTCTTATGGTGCGATTTCCACCAATGCAGATGGAACAATTAGTGTGGATGCATACATTTTCTATACACCTGGAAGCGAAGAGGAAGATTTGGTTGATGGCATGAACAAAATTACCGGTATTACAGTTGCAGTCGGTGGCACGAAGCCCCAAAAGGCCACCTTGACGCAAGATATTATCGGTCGTCACTTGCCAAGTCAGTTTGTTATTGCAGCGAAGTGGGGCAAAGCATGGTATGCACTACCTGCTAATATGACGGAAACAGCGACTGAAGGTAGTAACCCGACTCCTGTTCTGATAGCAGTAGATGATGCCGATGCTCCTACTATGGCATATTGCGACAATACGAACGCCTATAATTTAGTTCCGATAGGTGGAACAGGAACAAATCGATTTAAGACAGATGGTGACAAAGTATATCTTGGAATGGTGAATAATAGTAATTATGCATTGTTTGCATCAGGACATTCCAGTAGCGGTTCCGAAAATACGAATATTGGTAAAAGTAATGGTCAAACAACATCAGTTGACGGCCTTGGTCCAAACTTTCAATGGAATCTGGTTCAAACGGCAACATCAGTGAGCAGTACTGGTGATGTCGTCTATAATTTGGCCATAGCAAATGGCAATACGAATTCTCCGCTGAAGATCAGCCGCGGACAAGGTAAGTGGGGACTATATTCTTCCGGTATTAGTGCTATTCGCTTGCTGCCGTTTACAGCCATTGCAGACCTCGCGTTGACAGTAGAAGAATGGGGAACGAATGAGATTGCTGTGAAGTTCGAAAACGAAGGAACGATTACTAAGGTAATGATTGATGATGATGTGATTAGTCCGACACCGTCAATGAGTTTAATTGGTACAGAAGGTAGTGATATTAAGAGAATAACCGGATTGACAGGGCTGTCAAATAATCCGATGGCGCAATTTGTAATTCAAATGAACGTGGGTGGAAGCGTGCAGCAAAAGATTATGCAGATACCGTTTATCGTAACTTCGACCGATGCAACTACCATCGCTTTGCGTGATATGACCGGAGAGAGTTCACAAAGTGCGATGAATGAGGTTATTAAGACAATTGATGTGGTTGTTCGCAATGGTGGTAAGTTAACCGTCAATACAGCGGAAGGAAAAGCTGATGCATGTACCTTTAATAACTTATATATCTATCCGGGCGGAAAGGTTGATGTAAGTGGAAATAATCTTGGTGTAAAGAATGTATATCTGCGTGGCGGATTTAGTTGGTTAAATAGTACATATGCTTTGCCTCAGATGAACGTTGCAGATGATAAATCGATTACAGGTGTCGGTTCCTCTGGAAATGGTATTTATTACGACTTGTATTTGGATAATACAATGTACTATGTGATGGCTCTTCCGAAGACGGTGGCATTGAGTGATGTGACCAACGAAGAAGGAGCGAAGAGCTTCAAAGCGTGGATAAAGGTTTATAACGGAGAGAACCGTACAACAACACCAAAGACGAATTGTTGGGAAGCCAAGAAGAGTGGATCGATCGAACGTGGTGTAGGTTACGAGGTAGCTATCAAACCGAGAGTTACCGGTCGTCCGTACGGAATTCTGAGATTCCCGTTGTTATCCGCAACGTCTTGGACTAATGAGACAAGTTGCTCACCGAGTATTGTTGCATGGGGTGCTGAAGATGAAAAAGTCACGGCGAACAACAAGGGATGGAACTTCTTGGGTAACCCGTTCTTTACAGCATATAACAACACAACGGAAGACGACAGTAAGATTGAACAGCGCGGATTTACGCAACATATCGAAAATGGTCATTGGACAGGAGCATACGACTTTACGTCAACAACGACTCGTTACTTCACCATCCCGAACTACACGGATGAAGATTATCAAGATGTTCGAGCTAATCCGTATCAGTTGGATGCGTTCTATCCGTTCTTTGTTCAGTCTAAAGTAGGAACAAAGGCTTCGCCCGGAACACTGGAATTCGGCACAAGCGGTAAGTCGCTCAAGTTGCCGTCAATCAAACGCGCTCAAATGGCAGAACGCGAGGTGATTGTCGACTTCCAATTGAAAGACGCAAACGGTAAGACCGACAAAGCCGGTTTGACTATTAGTAATGACTTCTCGGCAGACTTTGATATGGATGACCAATCGAAGACTATTGAGAACGGAACGAAGTTTATGAAGGTTTATACGATGGTTGGTGCATATCGGACGGCATTTAACGCATTGCCTGAAGCTGCAGCTGCTCAACCGATACCGGTAGGATATATCGCTCCTACAGCAGGAGAATACACGTTCTCGCTGTTAGAGAATGCGGATTACTCGGATCTTGAGCACTTGTGGCTGACAGATGGAGCAAATACTCCGATAGACTTGCTGACGCAAAACTACAGCTTTACGACTGCAGCCGGTGAGGTGAACGACCGATTCACGCTGAATGCAATCCTGAAAGCGGAAGAGACAGCAACGGAGATTGCTAATGTCAGCGAAGGAAGCGTGATGAATATGAGCGTTTATGGCGGCGAGAAACATTTAGTAGTTCGCGGATTGCCGGTTGGAGCAAGCGTTTGGGTATATGATGCGGCCGGTAAGTTGGTAGCAACATGGAAGAACGTAAGCGAGGCCAGCGTTCAAACGGATGTTCCCGCAAGCGGAGTATATAATGTACGTGCGGTATATGGCAATGACGCTGTTACCAAAGGCGCGGTGGTAAGATAAATAACGATTAGCGATTAGTGATTAGTGAATTAGAGAAAGGAGACACGATTATGAAAACGATGAGATATTTATTGATAACCTTCGCGGTGATGATGGTAATGAGCGTAAGTGCACAAAGTTTGGCACAGCAACCGAGTGCAGATTTTCATTCTACATCGTCTATGGTAACGTCGGGTTCGACGCTACCACAGGCGGCGCAGAGTGGAGCATATACGACGTATGATTACGGATATAACCCGAGCAGGGCGAATAAGCCCGGAATACGGAGGGGCGATGACGATGTCCCCGGCTTTGGCGGCGACGATGACGATGAGCCTTCCGATCGTCCGGGACCACACGATGATCCGATTGGAGAGGGGATGTGGCCGCTGCTATTCTGCGCAGCCATTTTCGGCGGAGTAATTGCTTTCCGCAGAAAACGCCAGCAGAAAATGATGGAATGAGATAAACGATTATTGAATTATCGAGTTATTGATTATGGAGACAAAAATCGCACTGGTTGGTGCGATTTTTGTTGTAAAAAGACCCTCAAAAGTCGTTTTTGATATAAAAATGAACTTTTTATAGTCTTTTTTTGAAATAAATTTGCACTATTGAAAGTTTTTTTGTACTTTTGCAGCGAATTTTAAAATTACTGACTATGGATTATGCAGAATTGGAGCAATTGTATGTTATCAGCGAACGGAAAATCAAGGAAGTGGATACTACGTTTCACAGATACTTGTATTCCCTTATAAATTGGGATAACCGTATTATTGGCATCAAGGGAAACGGCGGTGTCGGTAAGACGACATTAGTGCTACAACATATCAAGGAGTCTTTTGCAGATAGGAGCAAGGTGCTTTATGTGCGGTTAGATAACATGTGGTTCAAAACACACGATCTTATGGATTTGGTGGAGTATCACTACACGCACGGCGGCACACATATATTTTTGGATGAAGTTCATCGTTTGCATGGTTGGGCGAATTATATAAAGAGCATGTACGATGATTATAATGACTTACATGTGGTTTATACCGGTTCGTCGATGTTGGAAATATCTCAACAGGAAGCCGATCTTGGGCGTCGTCAACGGGTCTATACGCTTAATGGAATGTCATTCAGGGAGTATCTTCAATTTGAGGGCTATGATGTCGGCGAAGCGATATCATTAGAAGAGTTACTGACAAATCACACGCAAATAGCCTCATCTATATGCGAGGGCAAAAAGATATTGCCGTTGTTTGATGCCTATTTGCAACATGGATGTTATCCGTTCTATCGTGAGGCAGGAGATGGCTTCTTTGAACGTTTACATGGTGTGATACTTCATGTGATAGAAAACGATTTACCGCAAGTGGAAGATATATCTTACACAACAATAGAGAAAATTAAGCGGATGTTGATGATATTGGCAGAACGTGTACCATTAATGCCAAAGATGGCAGAGTTGTATCGCGAATTAGAAACTAATCGTGAGAATGGAAATAGAATGTTGGCTCTACTGACGAAAGCAGGGTTATTGGCACTGTTTTCACACGAAGTAATCAATCTTAACAGTTTGAATAAACCTGACAAGATATATCTCAATAATCCCAATCTTATGTATTGTTTGAGTTCACATATAGATAAAGGGACCTTACGAGAGACATTTTTCTATGACCAATTGCGGAATGTGACTGAAGTTTTGTTACCGAAGAAGGGAGATTTTTGGTTGAATAGAGAATACTTATTTGAAGTTGGAGGCAAAAGCAAAACATTTGACCAAATTAAAGATGAGCCAAAATCATTTTTAGCAATTGATGATGTTGAGACCGGACATTTTAATCGTATTCCGCTATGGATGTTTGGAATGTTATACTAAACATTATTGAGCCGCTTCGCTGAATGATGAAATGATGAAAAGAGTGCAGTTCCTAAATGAAACTGCACTCTTTCTCATAATGGTTACGTCAATGCTTATGCCTTGCACTTGCCTTCGCAAGTGATACATTTATAGCACAAACGTTTATCCAAAGTTATCAAAGCGGATATCCTCATCGCTTACACCAAGCGAGTGGAGCAGGTCAAGGACGGTCTTCGCCATCATTGGAGGTCCGCAGAGATAGTACTCTACATCTTCCGGAGCTTCATGCTGTTTGAGATAGGTATCACCCATCACAGGAGCAATAAAGCCAGCCGTATATTTGACGCCGAGAGAATCTGCTTTTGGATCCGGACGGTCAAGTGCGAGATGGAAGTGGAAGTTCGGGAACTCCTTCTCCAGAGCGAGGAAATCGTCGAGGAAGAAGACTTCGTCAATAGCACGTGCGCCGTAGAAATAGTGCATCTCACGGTCACGGCAGTTGCGGGTCTTGAGCATATGCATGATTTGTGCACGCAGAGGAGCCATTCCGGCACCACCACCAACCCAAATCATTTCCTTCTTACTGTCGTAAACAGGATGGAACTCACCGTAAGGACCACTCATCGTAACCTTATCGCCCGGTTTGAGCGAGAAGATATAGGTGGAAGCGATACCGCAAGGAACGTCCATGAATTCCGGGCCGTTCGGGCACTGGTCTTTCGGTTTGAAAGGCGGAGTAGCAATACGAACAGTCAGCGTGATGATATCACCTTCGTCCGGATAGTTAGCCATAGAGTAAGCACGGATAGTAGCTTCTGTATTCTTCTGTTTGAGTCCGAAGAGACCGAAGTTCTTCCAAGCGGGCAGATAGAGGTCTCCGATAAGCGATTTATCTATGTCGCGGTCATAATCGATATCGTATTCAGGAATACGAATTTGCGCATAGGAACCAGGCTCAAAGTCCATATGTTCTCCCGGAGGAAGAGCAACTTTGAACTCTTTAATGAAGGTAGCCACGTTTTTGTTAGAGATTACGGTGCATTCCCATTCCTTAACGCCGAGAATAGACTCGTCCAATTTGAGGGAGAGGTCATTCTTCACTTTGACTTGGCATCCGAGACGCCAGTGGTCTTTCTGTTGTTTACGGCTGAAGTGAACAGTCTCAGTTGGGAGGATTTCTCCACCGCCTTCAAGGACTTGGCACTTACATTGTCCGCAGCTACCTTTACCACCGCAAGCGGAAGGAAGGTGAACTCCGGCGTTATTGAGTGAAGCGAGTAGAGTACCACCGGCAGGAATATTGTATTCCTTGTCGCCATTGATGGTCACTTTTACGTCGCCGGAAGCAACGAGGTAGCGTTTAGCTACGAGCAGGATAACGACGAGCAGGAGTATTACTACGAGGAATACCAACACTGCGTATAAGATTGAAATCATATTCATAATTTTAAGCTTTTATTTTGCTATAAATTGTTAAGTTGTTAAGTTGTTAAATTGTTAAATTGTTAGTTCTATTGTTCTTCCCGTTATTTTCTTTCAGTGTAATTATTAAACCTTTAATCTTTGCAGAGATTGAAATACAATCTATACGAAGTTGTTCGCTTTCTTGCATTGAAAGATAGTTCAAGTCTTGTGCTATGTATAGCATACTTTTGACTTCGCCACAAGAGCCATAGGCTATATTGAGAAAAGAGAGGAACTGCTTATTGTCTTTTGAACTTTTGCTTCGGTCAAAGCCCTCTGCAATATTATTCATAATTGAAACAGCTGCTCTTTGGATTTGGTCTTTAAAACCATAATCCTTATTATTTTTAAAGAATGCGTACACTTGTTTGCACAATTTGCGCGCCTCTTGCCAAATAACTAATTCCTCAAAATTTTGAATGGTCATAACACTTTAACGCTTTAACACTTTAACGCTTTAACAATTTAACATCTCTAGATGTTCAATCCGCTGAAGCACATGAAGGCAAGCGCCATCAGACCTACAGTGATAAAGGTGATACCAATACCTTGTAGTGGCTTCGGAACATCGTTATACTCCATTTTCTCACGAATACCTGCCAGTGCAACGATAGCGAGCAGCCAACCTAAACCAGAACCGAGAGCATACGCAAATGCGTCGCCGATATTAGCGATAGCTTTTACGTTTTCGGGGTCGAGTTGAACGCGTTGTTGCATGAACAGGGACGCACCCATAATTGCGCAGTTAACAGCGATAAGGGGCAGGAAGATACCCAGTGCATTATACAGGGACGGACTGAATTTCTCTACCACCATTTCTACGAGTTGCACGATAGCGGCAATCACAGCGATGAAGAGGATGAAACTCAGGTATCCCAATCCAAGTGGGTCTAATACATAGACTTGTAGCAGGTAGTTAACGGGAAGCGTTACAATCAATACGAAAGTAACGGCAACGCCCAAACCGGCAGAAGTCTTCACTTCTTTCGATACGGCGAGATAAGAGCACATACCGAGGAAGAAGGCGAAAATCATATTGTCAGCAAAGATACTGCGGACAAATAAACTTAAAGCATGTTCCATTACTTAGCCTCCTTGTCGTTAATGGCGCGGTGCGCCCAGATGATACAACCTACTAAAATCAGAGCCATAGCCGGCATAAGCATCATACCGCAGTTCTCATAGAATCCGCCGTTTGCTACATACCAGCTGTCAGGAATAATTTGATAACCGAGCAGTGTGCCGGCTCCGAAGAACTCGCGCACGAATGCTACTACTACCAATATCCACGCATAACCGAAACCGTTTCCAAGTCCGTCGAGGAATGAATCAGCAACGTTGTTAGTCATTGCGAATGCCTCTAAACGTCCCATAAGGATACAGTTCGTAATAATCAGTCCGAGATATACGCTCAATTGCATCGCTACGTCGTAAGCAAAAGCTTTGAGCACTTCGCTCACGATAGTTACCAATGCGGCAACGACCACCAGTTGGATGATGATACGAATGCGCATCGGGATGGAGTTGCGGATGAGTGATACCACCACGTTCGACATAGCAACGATGATGGTTACGGAGATTCCCATTACCAAAGCAGGTTTGAGTTGTACCGTTACTGCCAATGCAGAGCAGATACCTAAAATCTGCACGAGAACTGGGTTGTTAATGTTGAGAGGACCTAAGAATGCCTCTTTTGTTTTCTTACTAAGTGCCATAATTACTCCTCCTGTTCATCATCATTAAGTAATTCTTCTATTCCGGCAGCAGGAACTTGCTCAAGGAAGTCAGCGTATGCATTGAGCGAATTAGCCAGCATGTCGTTCACGCCGGTAGAGGTGATGGTAGCACCAGCCCAAGCGTCCACTTGTTCTTGGCCTTCTTCTGCATGTTTGCCTTCTTTGAGAACGGCGATAGAGCGGAGATTGCCTTCAGCGTCTTTGATATGTTTACCAAAGAACTGGCTGCGGAACTTCTCCGTAACGATTTCGCCACCGAGACCGGGAGTCTCTGACTCGTGACCGAAGTTAATACCATAGACCGTATTGAGGTCATCCTCTAAAGCGATGTATCCCCAAATTCCGCCCCAAAGACCTTGTCCTTTCAGCGGGAGTACGGTATAATTAGCGCTATCAATGGCAGCATAATAGACAGGCTTGCCATCCCATTCGTCTTCTGTGACATATTGGTCATATAGCGCTGCGGGATCGGCTTGGCTATAATCCACATTGAGAGCGGTCAAGATTTGCTTTTGTACGTCCAAACGTTTGTTTGCTTGTTGACGCGGGCTGAGTACTTGGCTGATAACAGCGAGCAGAACGGCTACAATCACAACAACAACGGTTGCGTAAATGATTGTATAGACGTTTGAGTTGGTATCCAGACCTTTCTTCTTTTCCTCCTCAAAGCAGTTCGTTTGTTGGCATTGCGGGCAAACAGCCGGGGCTTTGTCACCTGTGTGAACGTAGCCGCACACTTTACAAATATATTTTTTTGCCATAATGTGTCCTCCTATTATTTAGCGCTTACCCTTTTTGCGCGACGTTTAATATTTGCTTGTACTACGCACCAGTCAATCAGCGGAGCAAAGGCATTGCCCAGCAGGATAGCGAGCATCATACCTTCCGGATAGCCGGCATTGAGCACACGAATGACGATAACCATGAAACCGATGAGTATGCCGTAAATCCATTTACCGCACTCGGTACGAGCGGAGGTAACAGGGTCGGTTGCCATGAAGACAGCGCCGAAGAGCAGACCGCCGGTGACGAGTTGCAGATACCAAGGATAATTAGCAACTGCGGTATCAGGACCAAATTCGTTGAATAACCAAGCCGTGCAGCCGGCTGTTGCGAGGATAGCAAGCATAGTCTTCCAAGAAGCTACACCGGTAACGAGCAGTAAGATTGCGCCGAGAGCGATTGCCCAAACGCAAGTCTCACCTACAGAACCCGGAATAAGACCATTAACGGCTGTCCAGAAATCTGCCGGCATAAGGTTAGCTTCGGTGGTAGTAGCCAATTGGGTGAGTGGTGTAGCACCGGTGAAACCGTCAATAAGTGCATATCCGCCGTCCCATCCCCATGTTCCTTCCGTGCGGATGAATGCTTTGTCACCCGTCATGTGTGTCGGGTAAGCGAAGAATAAGAACGCACGTGCGATAAGGGCAACGTTGAAGATGTTATAGCCTGTTCCGCCGAATACTTCTTTAGCGAATACAACGGCAAAGGCAACAGCGATAGCTACTTGCCACAGCGGAGTATTAATCGGAAGAATCAGCGGGATAATAAATCCTGTTACGAGGAATCCTTCAGCAACTTCTTCGTGCTTGATTTGTGCTACGACAAACTCAATTCCCAAACCAACGGCATAGGAAACGATAATGAGCGGCAGCACAGCCAAGAGTCCGAAAGCGAATGCTTTCCACCACAATGCGCAGGTCAGACCTTCAGCCAGTTGACCTGTTGCGAGCAGGTGTTGATAACCTACATTGAACATACCGAAGAGCATGGCAGGAACGAGAGCGAGAACGACGATAATCATCGTACGTTTGCTATCGGAACCATCGTGAATCTGTGCGCCGACGCGCTTAGCGGTTGTTTGTGGCGTGAAGAGGAATGTGTCGAAGGCGTCATAGAAACTGCTTAACCAAGCGAGTTTACCGCCTTGTTCGAAGTTCTTACCGAACTTCTTCCATAATTGATAGAACTTTTCCATTACTCAATCTCCTTCTTCATATAATCCAAGGCTTCGCGTACAATAGCTTGTAGCGGCATTTTGGAGGTACATACATATTCACAGAGCGCGAAGTCCTCGGGTGCAACCTCATTGGCTCCGAGTTGCTCCATCTTATCCAGATTGCAAGCAATCATTGCTTTAATAAGGTACTCGGGGTAGATATCCATAGGGAAGACTTTGTCGTATTCGCCGGAGACGATGATTGCTCGGCGACCACCTTTGAGTCGTGCATCCCAACGATATTTCTTATGTCCGAACAGCCAGTGCATGAATCCGCAGTCGAGCATTTTAGCAGGGTCGGTATTTGATACATTGAAGTCGTTAAAGCGCGGCAGCATCCATCCCATGAACTCGTGGGTTTCGCATCCTTCATCGATAACGGTGAACTGGTTGTCGTACGGGCTAATCATGTCTTCAGCAGTCACTTGGTGTCCGCTGAGCGCATTTCCTGCGATGAGTCGTGCGGTAACACCTTTTTGTACATTGCTTGCAAAGACAGCGTCTACAGGCATACCCGGCAGCACGTTGAAATAGCGTGGTTCGTAAGCCAAAGGACCTGTGAGTGCTACTTTGCGCAGCATATCAACCTTACCTGTTACGAAGAAGCGACCGATGATAGCAGCGTCTTGTACGTTGATAGTCCACATGGTGTCGCCTTTAGCCATTGGCAGTACGTGATTGATTTGTACGCCTACGTTTCCTGCGGGATGTGCACCAGCTACTTCGTAGAGTGTGCAGTCTTTGAGTCCGCGGAAGTCGGTGGCAGCAGCGCCTTTACGAATGCCTACATAAACAGGCGCGATAAGGCTCAGACGGCTGATAGCGGTTTGTAATTGTACGGATTGCCCTTTGAGCACGAACTCGTAATTAGGCGCGAGTGGGGCAGTGTCAAAGGTGGAGATGAAAATTGCACGCGGGCTTTTGTTGGGCAAAGCGATGCAGTCGTAGGGACGCTGCTTGATGAATGCCCATAGTCCGGTGTGCAACAGCAGAGTCTTGACGATTTCACCGTCTTTTTCGGCTCCGCGAAGGTCGAATTGCTCGTAGTCAAAGCGAGCATCGGCTTCGATGTTAATCGACATCACTTTTCGTCGGTCACCGCGCACGATTTCCGTCACGGTACCCGATACAGGAGATGTGAACAACATCGTCTCGAACGTCTTGTCGTGGAAAAGGGCAGTACCCGCTTTCACGTGCTCACCGGCTTTCACCATCAGTTTAGGTGTAATGCCGGCGAAATGGTCTGGAACAACTTTGAATACCGCAGGGCGATTGACGCTTCCTATCGTCTCTGCCGCTGAGCCATCCATCGGAATGTCCAAACCACGTTTCAAGAAGATTTGTTGCATGTTTATAATTATTTTGTTGTTTGATTTAATTAAATGCCTACAAAAAGCCGACAAAATTACGTTATTTTTTTCATATACACAAATATTTTTATGAATTTAGATATTTTTCTGTTATTTTTATTAACTTTTTTTGTATATTCCAAAAAAATGCAGTATCTTTGCAGTCATAAATTTGAAATATTATAAATAATAATAAATGATTGATTCGTATGAAAGACTTAATTAAAGGTGCAGCTTTGCTAATAGGCGGGGCTGTAATTGGGGCGGCGGCAGCGCTTTTACTGACGCCCAAAACAGGCGAAGAAGTACGTAAAGAAATCAAAGACTTGGCAGAAGAGGCCAAGAAACGGGCTCAAGATGTTTGTGAGCAAGTTAAGCAAAATTTATCCGAAACGATGTCCGCAGAGACTCAAGACCCCGAAACAAAGCAGGAGGAGGCATGATTATGGAGAATGAATTTTTTGCACAAGTGAAGCAAGAGGCAGAAACGTATGGTAAAGCCCTTGGCAATGTTGGAAGGCTGCACCTTATAGGTTTAGTAAGTCGTGTTTTAGGTTTGTTCCTTTTGATTTTTACAATCGTACTTTGTGTATTTGCCCTTTTGGCAGTAGGTACAGTGGTGGCAATTAGTGCATTGGCAGCATATATGCCTGTCTGGGCGGCAGCATTGATAATAGGTGGTGTGTATATCCTGCTGATTATTTTGGCCGTGGTATGCCGTAAGCAGTTGTTTATCCATCCATTCATTGCCTTGCTATCCAAACAGGTAATCGGGACACAAGACGAACTGAACTTGGAAACGTTGAAAGCAGAACATGAAGTAGCGTTGCAGACTATCCGTTTGGAAACCCAGGTTGAGAATGCAACTCGTGAACTGAATTTCTATGCGACCTTGTTAAACCGCGTATGGAATTGGTTGCGCGCTAAGTTATGATTAGTCGCTTATACGGCGTTTTATTGCCGTTTTTTGTTAGTTTCTTGCTGGCATATTTGTTGGATCCTTTAGTGGGGTTTGTCCAACATAAATGCCGTGTCAAATTTCGCGGTCTGTCGGTCGCTATTACGCTTATTCTTTTTGTCGCACTGCTAACCTTGGGACTGTATGTGCTTATTCCTGCGATGGGAAGAGAAATAAAAGTGGCGGCTATCGGTGTGGAGCATTATTTCGCCAATTTTGATGCCGATAAATATTTTACACCGGAGCAACAGGAAAAAATACATACGGCTTTGGACGGACTGAATCTGGAGTCTATGCTTTCATATCCTGAAGTGCGTGATGGACTCAAGAACTTTCTACCTAAATTAGGAAGTTGGATAACCGGTGGATTGAGTTGGTTAAGTGAATTGCTTGTCATCTTCATTGGGTTAATGTATCTGATATTTCTGCTGATAGCCTTTCCTTCGATTCGAGCCAATTGGAGCAACTATGTGCCGGAAAAGTACCTTCATCAGGCAAAAACACTGGTGCATGAAATGAATGTGAATATGAATGCATATTTTCGTGGGCAAGGGTTGGTGGCACTATGTGTGGGTATTCTATTTGCTATTGGTTTTACAATTATAGGAATGCCGATGGGGTTTGCAATGGGAATTATTGTTGGTATCCTGAACCTTGTGCCCTATATGCAGGCATTAGGTATTCCGCCGTGTATTTTGTTATGTCTTGTACAATCGGCGCAAACAGGGCGGCCTGTATGGCTGACATTGTTATTGATGGCAATCGTATTTATTGTTGTTCAGACGTTGCAGGATATGGTTTTAACTCCCAAGATTATGGGTAAAGCAACCGGACTGGGGCCGGCGGCTATATTGCTAAGTTTGAGCGTTTGGGGCGCTTTGATGGGAGTGATTGGTATGATTATCGCCTTGCCGCTCACAACGTTGGCGGTGTCGTGCTACAAACATTATGTGTTACATGAACCCTTCGCGTCAGAACAAAAAGCGGATTCTTCGCCTGTGATTATACCGGACAATCCGCATACTGACAAACCAGCGAATGTTTAGTCCGATAATTGAGGATATAGCAATCGACCGTGAACAGCGGCGTGTACGTAAAAGCGGTCAGGAAATCCATTTGACAGGTCTGGAATATGGCTTGCTGGATTTCCTGACTGCTCAGGCCAATCGTATATGTACGCGCCAGGAAATGCTGGATCATATTTGGGGCGCGAAATTCCAATATGACCCGGGAACGATAGATGTCCATCTAAACGCTTTGCGGCGCAAATTAGGGTGGAGCGTAAAAAAACCTGTTGAGGCTGTTCGAGGTGTCGGTTTTATTTTCCGTATCGAACGGGATGTTGTGCACTATACGATTGACTTACACTCTTTCCTAAATGATTGGCTGCGTAGTCACGAGATTGAAATCGCATCTGCTGGATTGGTGTCAAATCTTCAGTTGACACCTTTCGTGAATGAAATTACTATTGACCCCGAAGCCTTACGTCAAATGTTAGATAGTATTTTGGCGGCGTTGTTACCTCATGCAAGTGGTGGAGTGTTGAAAGTCATTTCACGGCTTACGATGCGCCATTTTTCACTTTCTATTGACCTAAACGGCACGGTCAACGAGTTGCGGATTCCGCTCGTTTCGTAAAAAATATCGCAATTTGTTGTGATTTTGATGCTTCTTAAGGAAATCTTAAGTTCTATTTAAGAAAATTGTAGTACCTTTGCGCTGTCAATATAAAAAATTGTGCACGCGCGACTACTATTAATAGGGCTGTTTTTCGTTTCTTCCGTCTATGCGATGGAAGCAGTTGTTGATACGGTGAACTTGCCGGACGTGGAGATTTCGGTATCGCGAATCGCTCGTCCTGTGTCGCAACAGCAGATGCAGGTGAGTGTGATAGACAATCAGTTGATAGAAGCCGTTCAAGCCGTTGCGCCTAAGGATGTGAGCAATCTTATTCCCAATGTCTATATGCCGGATTATGGCTCTGCGATGACGAGTAGTATCTATATTCGCGGATTAGGCAGTCGCATCAACGAACCTGTGATGGGTATGGTGTTGGATGGTGTGCCGTTGTTGGATAAGAATATGTACGATCACACGCTGCAGGATGTAAAGCGAATAGAACTGCTTCGTGGTCCGCAAGGCAGTCTGTACGGTCGTAATTCCGCAGCGGGAGTGATGGAGATTCGCACTATTCTGCCGTTGGATTTGAATAGCCAACTGATTCGTGGCATGGTGTCGTATGGAACGGCGAATCAGGTGCAAGCGCAAGCGTCTATTTATCGTCCAGAGCGTTCGGATTTCGGTTGGGGCGTTGCTGCGCGCTATCAACGTAGCGACGGCTTTTATCGCAATGAGTTTACGGGCAAGTTGATTGACGGCGGTCAGCAAGCTGGCGGTCGAATGGTGTTGGATGGCAAACCATCGGACGAATGGCGCGTTACGGGGACCGTTTATGCCGATTGGCTGAAACAAGGTGCTTTTCCTTATGCGTCGGTGAAATCGGGCAAAATAGCGTATAATCGTCCGGGTTCGTACGAGCGATTGGCAGTATTGCCATCCATTCGAGCGAGTTATTCGCATGATGGCTATGAGCTGCAACTGGCTGCGAGTTATCAGTTCCTGAAAGATAACATGCACATGGACCAAGATTATACGACGGCAGATATTTTTACGCTGCAGCAGAGTCAGTGTGAACATAATGCGACATTGGATGCTTTATTGCGCGCTCCGAAGCCTTGCAAATGGTACGAATGGACGGTGGGATTGAGTGCTTTCAGCAAAGTAAACGGCCTGCATGCTCCGGTTGTATTTATGCGCGAGGGAATAGATGAACTGATTTTGGGCAATGCCAATCGCGGAATTCAAACGGTTTTCCCGATGGATTCGATATGTATCAGCAATCAGACGCTACCTATTTCGAGTGATTTTGATTTTCTGAATATAGGCGCGGCGGTGTATCATCAGAGTCATTTTCAGTTCGGCAATTGGCATATTAACGCAGGTGTGCGATTAGATTATGAACACGCGCGGATGGATTATCTGAGTACAGCGGATGTGAATTATCGTTTCACGATGATAATGAAAGAGTTTGAGGATGTGCATACCGAGATTCGCGGAAGTCAGCATGCGAACTATATTCAGGTGCTTCCACGACTTGCTGTATCCTACGATAACTGGTGGGGAACGGTTTATGGCTATGCCGCCAAAGGCTATAAGGCGGGCGGATATAACCCGCAGATATTCAGCACGATAACGCAGAATCAGATGATGACGGATTTGGCTGCAGATATGGGCATGCATTTGGAAATGGCAGACCCGCGATTTTGCGATGTAGCCATCACGTCGTATAAACCGGAACGTGATTGGACTTTTGAAGTCGGCACTCATCTGACGCCGGTGGAAGGACTGAAGATAGATGCGGATGTGTTTCATATTCAGTGTTTTGACCAGCAAGTGACCGTTTTTCCAAATGGCAAGACCACGGGTCGCATGATGGCGAATGCTGCGCGCTCACGGATTTGGGGCGTAGAGACGATGATTCACTATCGCTGGCAAAAAGGTAATTGGCAGGGAATAGCCGATGCGTCGTATGGTTTTACTGACGCACGATTTATTTCTTTCGACGATGGAATGGGGAATTATTCGGGAAATGTTATTCCATACGCTCCGCAGCATACCGCTCATGCGCTGGCAGAAGCAGGCTACCGATTCAATAAAAAGTGGTTGCACGCCCTGTCTTTCTCGGCGCGAGTGAATGTGTTGGGGCCAATCTATTGGAACGAGCAGAACGATTGCAAACAGGCTGCTTACGCACTTTTAGGCGCAAGTGTTACGCTCGATTGGAAGTATGTGAAATTAGAGTTGTGGGGAAGAAATCTGACCGATACGCATTATGATGTATTTTACTTTCGGTCAATGGGAAACGACTTCCTGCAACGAGGCAAACCACTGGAATTAGGAGCGAAAATAAGATTTGAGATTTGATATGAAAAAGAAAATGGTATTGGTGACAATGTTCGCCGTTTTATGTTCTGCTTGTCATATCGCAAGCAAAGAAGATCCTACAAAGGATGACACGAAATTCTACGAAGCCACCGGACTTTTAACGATTCCTACGTCTGGATTTACGAAAGAGGACGTACGAACGAAAGTAGTGCTTGTAGATAAGCAGAAGTTGGACATTTACATGTTCGAAGTGAAGTTCGCAACGCTTATGCCGGTGACCATTGATATGGTTATTCGTGGCGTAGATTACAAGCAAACGACTAATGGTATTCAGTTCTACGGCGATAGTATCGTCCCGACAGCAGGCGAGAAACCGTACGAAAAGTATGTGGTGAAAGACTTGCAAGGAAAAATCACTACAGACTCGATGATTATAACAAATTACTACGGTGAGACGCCAAGTCATTATGCCGGCAAATTGAAGAAATAGTATGAATTACGAAGGACTGATTTTAGGCGCAGGAGCATTTCTTTGCATTGGCTTTTTTCATCCGCTGGTGATAAAAGCAGAGTATTATTTTGGTGTGCGTTCGTGGTGGGCGTTTCTCTTTGCTGGGCTATTGGCAGCAGTTGGTTCGCTGTTGGTAAACAATGTGTATGTTTCCATTTTTCTTGGGATATTTGCTTTTTCGGCGTTTTGGGGAATAGGCGAAGTGTTCAAACAGCGTGAGCGCGTTCGGAAAGGCTGGTTCCCGATGAATCCAAAGCGAAAGGAAGAATATGATAAATAAGCGCTATTTATACCTGCTGGCAGGACTTATTTGGGGCATTCCAGGAGTGATGGTTGCGATAAAAGGTATTCGTGCCTATTGCAACGTGTGTGCGAATGATTTATGGTGGTTGGGATTGATAACTGCAACTGTGCTAACAAGTTTCATCCTCATGTTTCATCGCATTGTCAATAAGTATTGCGCCTTAATTGCCGCTGCACCGGACAACACAACTATTTGGCACACTTTTCCGGTGCGAGGCTGGATTTTGGTAGTCTGTATGTCTTGTTTGGGAATGGCACTGAAATTTGTGCCTTTTATTCCTATTGAATTTACAGCATCTTTTTATTCAGGTCTTGGTCCGGCTTTGGTAATTGCTGCTATTCAATTTATGAAGGGAGGAAAACTGCGCCAAAAATCCTAAAATCACATATCTTTTTTTTCGAGACGCTGCCGATACGTTACCGATGCGTCACCGATACGTCACCGATACGTTACCGATACGTCACCGATTGACTAAAAAAATACACATAAGAGCGTTTTTTCTTGCACGTATCAAATTTTTTTTGTACTTTTGCAGCCTAATTTTGAATAATGCGTTATGTTGCGACTATAGGATTTTTTGACGGCGTCCACATAGGGCATCGCTATTTATTAAGCGAATTGCGCCGTGTGGCTTCCGAACGCAGTATGCAATCTGCTGTGATAACGCTGGATGAACATCCGCAGGCTGTATTGGCTGGGAATGTGCAGTTGCTATTGACCACAGTGAAAGAACGGGATGAATTATTGCAACAGAATAAGATTGACGAGGTGTTCCTGTTCCGTTTTGACGTAATCCGTTCAATGACAGCGTTGGAGTTTATGCGTATTATTCATGAACAATATGGAGTAGATATCTTGCTCATGGGGTACGATCATCGTTTCGGTAGTGACCGACTGACGAACTTTGACGACTATAAGCGGTGTGCAGAACAAGTCGGAATAGAATTAATTGCGATCAATGAGTCTCCGCAAGGAGCTATCTCTTCCTCTAAGATTCGCACGGCTTTGCTTAATGGCGAAATTGAAGAGGCAAATAAGATGTTAGGCTATTCGTATTACTTGTCGGGGAAAGTCGTTCACGGTAATGGAATAGGTCGTACGATAGGTTTTCCGACAGCGAATATTGAACCGGCTCCATGTAAGTTGATACCAAAGGCGGGAGTCTATTCCGGCAAAATGTTGCTTTTTGGTGCTTCTAATCCGTTGCGATGTCTTGTGAATATTGGTACCAATCCCACGGTCGGGAATGAACGCACAACCATTGAGGCGTATTTACCTGATTATTCCGGCGGAGATTTTTACGGTACTACTATAACATTATTTTTCACACGTCGCATCCGCGAAGAGCGAAAGTTTGACTCACTCGATGCCCTTCGTGCTCAAATCGCAACAGATATTCAAACTGTGGATTAGCTGACGCTGTGGGTCAGTATTCCATCCATTTCCTTGAGCTTTAAGAAATGATAGAATTCTTTTCCTATACTAACGGGAAAAGTATTGGCATTGAGGTTGATTGTGTTCTGCTTCAGTTCGTCGTATATTTGCAAACGCAGCTTAATATCGCCTTTGTGTGCTTTGAGAATTTCAATCAGCTCTTCGTTAAACTCTTTGTTTACATTCTCCAGTGGAATATGAAGGGTCAGTGTATCAATATGTTTTTGTTGTGCATCCTTTAGCAGTTCTACATTTTGTACAATGAACTCGTACTCTGCTTCTTCTGCGGGTTTGGGCTTAAAGTATTGTCTTCCTGTTCCACGTTGTTGGATTGTTCCCGTGATATAAACATACAGGTTAGGCTTAAGCATGGGAGCGCATTGGGCATAAGTTTTTCCGAAAAGAGTCATCTTATAGCCGCCTGAGTAATCTTCTATCACGTATCGCCCGTAGGGATTTCCTTTTTGTGAAATCGCTTCTTCGGCGGACGTCACAATACCGCCAAAGTGCAATGGCTGGTTTTCGTGTTCGCTAATCCAAGCCAAAGGTGATATTTTTTCCGTTGCTTCTTCCTCTTCGTTCTCTGATTGTGCTTCTACCGCTTTACGGGCTTCAGGAGTACGCCAACTGTCAAAACGTGTTAATTCGGTTGCTGTGATATTGCACAAATCATTGACCTCAAATTCATATTCATCCAACGGGTGTGCTGATAAAAATATGCCGATTAGTTCCTTCTCGTTATTTAATTTTTCTATGGCTGACATTCGGGGAACTTTAGGTAGTTCCGGCTTGTATATATCAACGGCAAACGCATTTCCCAAATCTCCAAAGAGTGAGTTTTGCTGTTGAGCTTTGTCTTGTTGGAAAGTATTACCATATCGCATCAAGGTGTCAAGAACGGCTTCACCTTTCATTCCGATTGCCAATATCTGTTCGCGGTAGATACCTTCGAAACTGTCAAAAGCACCTGCCTTGGCAAGATTTTCAACGGTCTTGCGGTTGCAAGCTTGTAGATTCACACGTTCGAGAAAATCATACAAATCTTGGTATTTACCGTTCTTTTCACGCTCTGAAACGATAGCTTCTACTGCCCCTTCACCAACTCCTTTGATGCCGCCTAAACCGTATCGGATATCACCCTTCTTATTGACGGTAAAGTTAAGTTCGGATTCATTGACGTCTGGCTCTAAAATACTTATTCGCATCGCCTTACATTCATCCATCAGCTTGGTAACTTCCTTGATATCATCTTTGTTTATCGTCAGGTTTGCTGCCATAAATTCGGCGGGGTAGTGCGCTTTCAGGTAGGCGGTTTGGTAAGCAACCCAAGAATAGCAAGCTGCGTGTGATTTATTGAATGCGTATGAGGCGAATGCTTCCCAGTCTTTCCAAATCTTATCCAATATCTTTTCATTATGACCATTCTTTTTGCCGCCTTCCATGAACTTGCCCTTTAGTGCTTGCAGGGTGTCCATCTGTTTCTTACCCATTGCTTTTCTCAATTTGTCTGATTCGCCTCGGGTAAAACCTGCCAGCAGGCGCGATAGCAGCATAACTTGTTCTTGATAGACTGTAACACCGTACGTGTCTTTCAGATATTGTTCCATACACGGAATATCGTACGTTACCTCTTCAAGTCCTTGTTTACGGCGTATGAACTGGGGAATATACTGCATCGGTCCCGGACGGTAGAGCGCATTCATAGCGATTAAGTCGCCTATTACGGTGGGCTTTAGCTCCTTCATGTATTTCTGCATTCCGGCAGATTCAAACTGGAATACGGCTATCGTGCGACCCTCTTGGAATAACTTGTAGGTCTCTGAATCATCAATTGGAATATGGTCAATATCTATATCGATGCCATGAGCCTTTTTTATATTATTCAGACATTCGCGGATAATGGTCAGTGTCTTCAGACCTAAAAAGTCCATCTTAATCAGTCCGACTGATTCTACTACATGACCATCATACTCTGTAGCAAGAACGCGTTTGCCTAATTCTTTGTCTTCTACGCTGCTTAATGGCGCAAAATTGGTCAAGTCGTCGGCTCCGATAATCACACCGCATGCGTGCAAACCGACAGAACGAACTGTCCCTTCCAATTCCGCGGCGTAGTGCAACATCGATTGTATCTCAGGCTCATCGCCATTCAGCAATTGCTTGAGTTCATCAACATATTTGTAGCAGTTCTTGAGATTAACTTTAGGCGACTTTCCTTTTTCGTCTTTGATATTATCAGGAAAGCTTCTATCCGGAATAAGGGCTTTGATTTCGTTGGCGCGTTGCAATGGAATCCTTTGTACGCGGCTCACATCGGCTATAGCTGATTTAGCTGCCATTGCGTTATAAGTAATAATATGTGCAACGTGAGTTTCGCCGTATTTTTTGCTGACCCAATCTAATACTTTTCCGCGTCCGGCATCATCGAAGTCGGTGTCTATATCCGGCAAAGATATACGGTCCGGATTTAAGAAGCGCTCAAACAGCAAATCGTATTGTAGAGGATCAAGGTCTGTTATATGCAGGCAATAGGCTACAACAGAACCGGCTGCTGAGCCGCGTCCGGGACCTACACTTACACCCAACTCCTCGCGGGCACCGCGAATGAAATCCATCACTATCAGAAAATACCCCGGGAAACCCATACGGTTGATGGTGTCCAATTCAAAACGGATACGTTCTTTCAGTTGTTCGTCGCTATCCAATCGCTCTTGACCGTAGCGTTTGAGCGCGCCTTCCATTGTTAGATACTCAAGGTATGCTGCTTCCAATTGGAGGCGACCGCCAAATTGTTCTTCTGTTCCAAATGATTCGGGAATAGGGAACTTCGGCATGATTGGCTTGGAGTCGATATCGTATATCTCGACCTTGTCAACGATTTCTTGGGTATTGCTGATTGCTTCAGGTATATCTGCAAAGATGGCAGCCATCTGTTCCGGCGTTTTCAGCCATTCTTGCTTTGTATAGTGCATGCGATCCACATCATCCACATAGTGGTTTGTGCTAAGGCAAATCAGACGATCATGTGCCTCTGCATGTTCTTCCTCGACAAAGTGGGCATCGTTGGTGGCAATCAGTTTGATATTATATTTCTTTGCTAAAGCGATAAGGACAGGATTGACTGCCATTTGGCGTTGATATACCATTTGGTCACCGCCGGGTTTGTCGGTTTGATGGCGTTGGAGTTCGATGTAATAGTCTTCTCCAAACAGATTCTTAAACCATTGTACCGTTTCCTCTGCTTCTTTGAAACCGCCGTTTTCGAGGGTTGCACCGTTGGATAGGGCTAACATGATTTTTTGCGGTAGTTCTCCGCCTAAGCAAGCGGAAGAGCAGATAATGCCCTCATGATATTGTTCCAATAATTCTTTGTCGATACGAGGTGTGTAATTAAATGCGTCGCCCATATAGCCGAGGCTGACCAATTTACACAGATTCCGGTAACCTTGCATGTTTTTTGCCAACAGAATAAGATGCCAACCGGAGCGGTCAATGATATATTTACGTCCTTCGCCGGTAAAGGCTTCTTCATTGGAACGGCTAAAACGACCGCGACGGGCGCAATAAGCCTCGCAACCTACAATAGGCTTGAATGGCACAAAAGGAGTGCCGTCTTTCTCCGCTTTTTCTGCTAACTTCCCATTTACTTTTTTGCAATAATCCAAGAATACTTTGATGCCGTACATATTGCCGTGATCGGTCAGGGCAATGGCTGGCATGTCGTATTTTAGACATTTGTCAACAAGGTCTTCTATCTTGGACATTCCGTCTAACACGGAGTATTGAGAGTGAACATGTAAATGGGTAAAACTCATGATTGTATAGCTTTCGATAGTAAGGTGTATATTTCCCGTTGTTGGTCATTTAGTAGTGACTGCTGATGTGCCATTACTGCAGCATCATGTCGGATGGCGGGACCTGTTTGTGCGTCTTTGGGTGAGAGTGTATGCACTTTCTTCGCGGTCTCGTCTATCAGTGGCAGCAGTGCGGAGAATGGGATATGGGTGCCTTTCAGCAGTTCTTGTGCAACGCCGTATAGGTAATTGGTAAAGTTATTGGCAAATACGCCAGCTACATGTAAGCGTTCGCGGTCCGTTTGAGTCGTCTCAAACACGTGAGGCGACAGGGTGAGCGCAAGGGTATATATTGCTGCCACATCGTCTATTCCGCGTGCTTCGATGAAAATGGGTACTGTCGTAAAATCGTTCAGGATATTCGCTTTAGAGAACGATTGAAAAGGGTAGAGTATGCCGCAATGTGGTTTATCCGCTCCAAATACAGTAATCGGCATGGAGCCGCTGGTGTGTACATGGATAGCGCGTTGTGGGACATGAACCTTGCGGATCACTTCTTCTAAGGCGGTGTCGCAAACGGCATAGATATACACATCGGCATTTTGGGCGATACTCTCCAATCCCTCACGGGACGAGACCATTTCGCACGGAATGTGTCCGCGCTCAAAAGCAGCCTGCAGATTGCATGCCACATTCCCTTGTCCTACAATTACAATACGCATTAATGTAATCTGTCTTATTTATATCTCTTCTGCTGTGCTTTGGCGTTTTCGCGTGCGAGACGTTGTTGTTCGCGTTGCATTCGCTCAAGACGCTCCATAAAACCGGATTTCTTCTTGCCTTCTTTTTTCTTGGCGTTTGCTTCCATCTCGGCAAGAAGTTTTTTCTCGTCTATGGACATCCGGAAGATCATTGTTTGCACGATGGTCATTAGCAGACTAAGGAAGTAGTAGTAACTCAAACCTGCCGCGTAATCGTTGAAGATAAACAGGAACATCAACGGCATGGCGTACATCATGTACTTCATGAACTTCATATTCGGGTCCATTGTCTGTTGTTGCATAGTGATGTACGTGTATATGATGTTGACCGCGGTCATCAGCAAACAGAACAGACTGAGGTGAGTTCCGAGCAGGGGTATAGGTGTGCTCCACGTCAATAGAGCGTCATATGTGGATAAGTCTTCTGCCCACAAGAACGATTGACCGCGTAATTCAATGGCTGTCGGGAAGAACCAGAACATTGCCATCAATACCGGGAATTGGAACAGCATTGGCAGACAGCCCGACATCGGACTGACACCTGCGCGGCTGTATAAGGCCATTTGTGCCTGTTGCCGCTCTTGCATCTTTTCCGGAGGATATTTGGCGGTTATCTCATCCAATTGCGGCTTCAATACGCGCATCTTTGCACTTGACTTATAAGACGCAAACACAAACGGCAGGATAATCAGTTTGATAACCAAAGTCATTAGGAATATCACCAAACCGATGTGCAGTCCCCAGCTCGTAAACAGGTCAAACATCGGAATGACAAGAATCATATTAATCCAACTGACAATCTTCCAACCAAGGGGAACCAATTCTTTCAGGTGAAGTTTCTCTGCTTTGTCTTTATCCTTGTCGTATGCCTTGAGAATATTGTAGTGGTTAGGACCAAAGTAATAACGGAATCCGGTGGCTTTTTGTCCGGTCACATCAAAGGCGATATTGGTGTTTGTTTTATATTCCTTAATATATTTAGTATGTGCGTCTTGTGGCGTGGATTCCAGCGTGGTAGTCGTGAAGGCGTCGTCTGCTATCATCACCGTCGAGAAGAATTGATCCTTGTAAGCAATCCAACGGATACGGGCATTTTCTTTCTTGGTTGCGGCTTTGGATTCGCTCAACTTCTCCATATCGCCGCCAACTACCATATATTGTAATTGGGCGTAGCGCTCTTCAAATTTGCGTCCGCGTTCTTGTTGTACGATCTTTTGCCGCCATTGCATCTCTAAGGAATTCACATTTTGTGCCAATACCATTTGCGCATTATGTGGCTGAATGGCGAAGGTTGCCATATAATCGTCTTCCGGCAAGGTATATACAAAATCTATCCAAGCGTCTGCTTCGTTGCTTTTGAGGCGCATCACAATGTTTTGGACATTCGGTTGAATGGCTTCAAAGTACAGGTTCTTGGTAGATACAATACGGTTATTGGACGTAATCAAGGTAAAAGCCAATTCGCTGTCATCACCGCGGAACAGACACAAATCGTTGACGCTGTCGCCGTATGCCTTGTATTCCTTCAATTCTGCACGTCGGATTACGCCGCCTTTGCTGTCGATATACAGGCGGACTTTATTATTCTCCAGCACAAAACTCTTGTTCTCGCCTTTTGCCGCGGAAGCAAACGGACCGTATGAGGCGGCGAGCCGTTCTTCCATGTTTTCCTGTTCGGTGGCTGCAGAAGTGGTCGAAGCATTTGACGCGGCTATGGCATCGCTGATGCGTTGCGCCTCTTGCTCCATCTGACGAGCTACTGCGATACTGTCGTTTACACGTTGACGCTCCGCCAATTCCTCTTTTGATGGACGGCTGAGCATACTAAATCCTACAATAATGGCTGCAATTAGCAGAAATCCAATCCAAGTATTTCTATCCATATAAATATATCAATTATCAATTCTCAACTCTCAACTCTCAACTCTCAATTCTCAATTCTCAATTCTCAATGCCCGAACAGGCAGCCTATATACAATCGTGGTCCGCTTGGGCTGATGAAGTTGCCCCAAGACACGTCTTGTTTAAACAGGCCGCTGTCGCTTTTGCCAAATGGCAGCATATAATCGGCGCGTATTAGCAAAGTCACTTTCCCCAATGCTATCTCCAGTCCTACGTATGGGTCGAGAAGGAAGAAAGGAGTCTTTGTAAAGGACGCGTTATATTCCATGTTATTTTCGCCTGTAACGGTTTGTTCGGAGTCGTCAGGCACATACAAACGCCGTGTTGAACCGCCGCCGACAGTCAAACCTATTAAGGGGCGCACAATGCCCAAATCGGCATAAAAATCGCACATCGCTCCGCCCCAACCGGTGCGGATACTGGTGCCCGATGCAGCTAAGGGCATAAACGATACATGACCCTCGCCGCCTAAATGAATATGATCTATAAGGTGTAGGCGCAATGTTCCGCCAAGTCCCATTGTAAACCCGTCTTTCGGAAGGTCTTTCATGTTTTCGGTAGTCAAACTGCTGTTTCTGAACAGTGCATCCGGGGATTGGGCAAACAGGTAACCGCCATGAATCATCATTCCGCCCGAAAAGCCTGTAAACACTTTCTTATGTTCTTTATTGCCGGATTGACTGCCGTTTTTCGAACGGCTGTTACTTGACTTGGAGCTGCTGTATTCCGGCTCATATTGTGGTGCTTCGTCCGGAGCCGGTGTATAGGTGTCCTGCGACCGCCGTTGTGCCAATACGCACAACGGCAGAATCGCAAACACTATCAAAATTAATCGTTTCAACTCTTTTTGTTTTAAATGATTGCAAAAGCAACGTCCATCATTTTGGTAAATGTATTTTGACGTTCTTCTGCGGTTGTTGCTTCACCTGTCAGGATATGGTCGCTTACGGTGCAGATACAGAGTGCTTTCTTTCCTGCGCGGGCAGCATTCATGTATAAAGCAGGTGCTTCCATCTCATCGGCCAATACACCCATCTTTGTCCAGTTCACTTTGCGCTCGTCTTCGCAGTAGAATACATCGGTTGCGAATACATTGCCTACGTGATATCTGTAGCCGAATTTTTCGCAGGCATCAACGGCTTTGCGGCACAACTCAAAGTTGGCTATCGGGGCGTAGTTGCCCGGCAGGTTGTATTGCATGCCATAGTTACTGTCTGTGCAGGCGCCTTGTGCGATAACGATATCGCCTAAGTTCACATACATCTGGCGTGAACCGCAGGAGCCTACGCGGATAATCGTCTCTACATCATAGAAGTTAAACAGTTCGTAGGTATAAATACCGATGGATGCCATACCCATTCCGTGCCCCATCACTGTGATTTGTTTTCCCTTGTATGTGCCGGTAAAGGCTAACATGCCGCGGACGTTATTTACTTGAACAGGGTTTTCCAAAAAACGCTCTGCCATCAATTTTGCGCGCAGGGGGTCACCTGCCATAATCATTGTCTTGGCGATTTCGCCATACTTTGCTCCAATGTGAGGAGTTGGTACTTGGTTTTCCATAATACTTAAAATTAGATTAATTATTTAACGCTTTAACGCTTTAACACTTTAACGCTTTAACACCTTACAAATTCGTTCGCTTTTGCGAGGTCTTCCGGGGTATCGATACCGATGGAGGCGGTTGAGCAACGTGCTACTTTTATTTTGTATCCGTTTTCCAGCCATCTCAGTTGTTCCAAACTTTCTGCTTTCTCCAAAGGTGTTTGCGGCAGCTTGGTTATTTGTCGCAGTACGTTGGCTTTGTAGGCGTACATGCCGATATGTTTGTAGTATTGTCCGCTTTTCAGCCAATCGTCTTTTGCTATTCCGCGCATGTATGGTATCACCGAACGCGAGAAGAGTAGGGCTGTACCGTCGGGTGCGATGGCTACTTTCGGGCTATTGGGATTTTCTAATGCTGTCCAACCGTCGTCTTCAGTAAAAGGCTTGACTAAGGTCGCGATTTCGGTCGTCGTGTCGTCAAAGCAAGACTTGAGTGCTTCTATCTGTTCCGGCTGGATAAAAGGTTCGTCGCCTTGGATATTGATGATAATCGGCTCATCGTTTGTGACCATCGGTTTGCAATCATCAGCCAGCCATTTCTCGAATGCTTCGAGGCATCTGTCTGTGCCGCATTTATGGTCGCTACGTGTCATTACCACTTCTCCGCCAAAACCGCGTACGCAGTCATAGATACGTTGGTCATCGGTGGCGACGATCACTGTTTCCAAGGCTTTTTTTGCTTGTTCATATACGCGTTGAATCATAGGTTTTGTGCCTATTAACGCCAGCGGTTTGCCCGGAAAGCGACTGCTTGCATACCGTGCCGGAATAATCCCTATAAAACGTTTTTCGCCCATTTAACGCAAATTAGCGTGCAAAGATACAACTTTTTTTTGGTTCGTGCAAAAAAAAGTGCAACTTTTGTAAAAAAAAGCAGCACTTTTTTAGTTGAGAATTGATAATTGAGAATTGATAGTTGGATATTGGACCGTTGCGCTGTTGGATATTAGACCGCTGCGCTGTTAGAAGTTATTTAATTGATTCTCAATTATCAATTCTCAATTGTCAATTAAAAAGCGGCATTTGCTGCCGCTTTTTAATCAATTCATCATTTAGTGCCGCAGGCACGGCTCAATCCATCATTGAAAAAGCGGCATATGCTGCCGCTTTTTCGTTTATTCCACCTCTGCACCTTGTGCGCTATAGTTCTTGCCGTCGCGGATGATGAGTAGTTGTCCGTTGCGGATGACTTTCTGGCTGCGTATAGCGGATTGTTGTACCATCTCGAAGTCGGTTGCTGTGCGTGCAGCTTCTACCGCTGCCTTTGTATCGTTATAGAGCTTTTGTGCGATTTGAACGAGATTTATGATGTTCTGCGTTGCATTTTTCGTATCGTCCCAAACGATGAGTACGTCCACTTGTGCAACTGCTTGAGCAACGATGTCTTTGCATTTTTGGTTGTCTTCCGGTTGCAGGAGTCCGTTGAGTCCGGCTTTGAATCCCGCTTTTGCCTTCGGCAGCAACTCCTCTTTGAAATCAGCGATAGCATCGTTAGCGTTCTTAACGGCAGTTTGCACATCTGCTAAAGTAGCGTTAGGATTATCATATACCACTTGTGCAGCGATGATGTAGTTGTTGATTTCAGTAGCGAGTTCTTTGTCTGCAAGGTAATCACTTGCAAATGTTTTCATCGTAGTGAGGTCCACAATAGCGGCATTGAGTTTTTCTTTCTCAGCCTTAATTGCTGCTTCGGTATTGCGTTGGTTTTGCAAGTCAGCTTTGACTTGTAGGAACCAGTCTTGGCTGAATTTGGTATCGAATGCTTGGATGTTTTGGTTTACAGTCTTGTCGTAGTCCCATGTAAAGTCATTCACTTCTTGTTTAGCGTTGTTGATAATTGCTTTGCAAGCCTCGCTATCTCCTTCTACAGCGAGCGCGTCGATAGAAGTTTTGATGTCGGCTTTCATCTTGTTGATGAGTGCGGCAACCGTTTGGAAATAATATCCTTTTGCTTCTTCTAATTTGGCGTCTACGTCTGCGGTAGTTGTCGTACCAGGAATAATGTCGTTCCAGCAGTCAATGATATGCGGTTGGTTAACTTCTGCCACTAAGCGAACCTCGTCATAGCCCATAGAGAGTGCATAGGCAGAAGCATCGGCGTTTTGTGCACTGTAGTAATCAATAGTATTTAGTGCGCTAAGGGCGTAGTATGTTTTAATAGCGTCAGTGATTACTTTTTTGTCATCGGCGATAAGTGCTTGTTGATCAGCGGTGAGATTACCCCAAGCGGTTTGAGCAGCAATGATGGCATTATAGCATGCTGATGTATATTCAACAGTTCCGATAGCGTAGATGAGGTTGATAACATTTTGTACGGCATCAGGGAAAGAGAAGTAGCCGGGAGCAGTAGTACCGCGGTCAGGGCGCGCGTAGGTTTTATCCATGTAAGAGGCGTTGTATTTTGTACCATTTCCTCCTACGAGTTTTGTGCAACCTTGGAACATGTTATTAGAGGTTATGGTTGTGATTTTGCTCCAGTCTGCCGGGCAGATGATAGTCGTCATAGATATGCAGCTGGCAAACATGTACTTAGTGTTAGTTACGCTCGCCATGTTGAAATTGGAAATATCCAAATTTGTAAGAGATGAACAGTTTTGGAACATACATTCCATACTGGACACTTTAGCGGTGTTAAATGAAGATACGTTAATCGTTTGTGCACTACAATTATAGAACATGTTATCCATGTAAACGACTTTCTCCGTATTGAAAGAGCTCAAGTCAACCGTTTTCAATGCTTGGCAATAAGCGAACATGTAGGACATATGTTGCGCGGCTGTGGTGTTAAATTTACTTAAATCAACAGATTCCAGTTTCTTCATGCCAAAGAACATTCTGATATATGAATTACAGCCAGTGGTATTGAGGTAGTCAAGGTGCGTAATTTGGGTAACGTTGTACAAGCTATTGATGGTAGTAGATCCACCGAAGAAATTTAACAAGCTTGTGAAGGTCGCGTTTTTCATCGATTGGTCAAGGTGAATGCGAGTTATGCTTGAGTTATATCCTGCGAAACGTTCTCCCGGTTTGTTGCTTGGATCGTAGAGAGTAGGATATTGGCTTGCGGGGTATGATCCTCTGTTTCCATCGTAAAAGAATACGAGGGTGTTTCCGTCTTGAACAATAGAATACACCTCATTTGCAGCATTTGCGCAGAAGGATGCTAATAGCAATCCGAGTGCGAGAAAGAGTCTGAATTTTCTCATAAGAATAATAATTTAAGGGTTGTTAATATTATGTTATTTTGCTAAATAATCGTTTTTCGCCGCAAAAGTACAAAAAAAATTTGATATGTGCAAATATTTTTGAAAGATTATGGAATTATTGATTATTGATTATGGAAAAAGCAGCACTTTTTTTGTTTAGTGTGCTTCGCACGTGTAGTGTCCAACTTCCAACAGCGCAGCGGTCCAATATCCAACAGCGCAGCGGTCCAGCCTCCAACTCTCAATTCTCAATTATTAATTCTCTTTTCTTTCCCGAACCAAAGACGTAAACGACACGTAAACGACACGTAAACGACACGTAAACGACACGTAAACGACACGTAAACGAGACGTAAACGAACCGAGACATCACCGAGACATGACCGAGATATAACCGAGTGACGAATAAAACGGACACTGCAACAAAAATATAGCAAATGTAACAATGTAGCAAATGTAACACATA